>Ga0302326_10021422_pt1 | contig 13259 bp, 15 predicted proteins | sample Palsa_T0_3_FD_202264 | JGI IMG/M metagenome (GOLD analysis project Ga0302326, IMG submission 202264) | Peat permafrost microbial communities from Stordalen Mire near Abisko, Sweden - Palsa_T0_3 | ecosystem: Environmental > Terrestrial > Soil > Palsa > Peat permafrost | place: Sweden: Abisko... | reverse complement strand
CGCCTGAGATGCGCTTGAGCGCGTCCACGACGTTGAGGTTGACGTAGTTGCTCAAGAACAGCGTATCGAAGCGCGGGTTCGTCGACGAGAAGCCGTACGCCATGACGAACGAGCCGGCGTTTTTCGTAATGGCGATCCCGGCCTGATTCACGATCGCGGGAAGCCGGGCACTAGCCGTCCCGACGGCGCTCTGCACGTCGGTGGCCGCGATGTCGAGATCCTTGCCCAGATTGAACGTGCACAGAATCGTGCTCGTGCCGTCGCTCGAACTGGTCGACGAGATGTAGCGGAGGCCGTCGACGCCGTTGATTGCTTCTTCGAGCGGTGTCGTGACGGACGACTCCACGGTCGCCGCCGTCGCACCCGTGTACACCGAGGTGACGGTGACGACGGGCGGCGTGATCTTGGGAAACTGCGCGATCGGCAGTGACGGGATCACGACGACACCGGCCAATAAAATGGCGAACGAGCAGACCAATGCGAAGATTGGGCGCTCGATGAAGAACCGGATCACTGGTGTGCCGTTCTGCCCGCAGTGTGCGTCATCCCGCGATGACGTCCGCTGCCCGAGACGCCGGACGCGGAGCCGAGCCGTCGGCGGCCAGGAGCAGCGGCCCGCGGCGTGAAGAGCGCGCGATGCATTTCGACTGCCGCTGCCCGCACGCGCCGTTTTCGACCGCCGTCTTCCGCGAGGCGCAGCAGTCGCTCGGACGACGCTCGTTTCTGATCGGCGCCGCAGCCGCGGGGGCGGCACTGCTGCTGCCCCGGCCGGCGCGCGCCGCTTCCGTCACCGTCCTCAAGGCGGCGCGGCTGTTCGACGGGCAGGCGATGCAAACGCCTGGGCTGCTCGTCATCAACGGCGACCGTATCGTGTCCATGCGCGAAGGCGACGCCGGGAGCGCGGCCACCGTCATCGACCTCGGCGATGCCACGATCATGCCGGGGCTCATCGACTGCCACACGCACATCGCGGACTTCGTCGTCCCGTCGCTCTATCTGACCTACGTATTTCCGAAGTTCAGAACGGCCGACAACGTCCCCGAGGCGACGGTGTACAGCATCAACAACGCACAGGCCATGCTGCGCAATGGCTTCACGACGGTGCGCGATGTCGGCGGCGGCGCCGGCATCGATCTGGCGATCCGCAACGCGATCAACAACGGCGCGATCCTCGGGCCGCGCGTCCTGGCCGCCGGGCAATCGCTCTCGATTACCGGCGGCCACGGCGACTCCAATGACGTTCCCGGCTGGGTCGAGATGGATCCCCACGTGAGGGGCGGTGCGATCTCGTACGGACCCTACGGTTTCCGCGAGAAAGTCCGCGAGAACGTCAAGCTGCACGTGGACGTCATCAAGATCCTCGCCACCGGCGGCGTGCTGTCGTACGGCGACACGTGGAACATCCCGCAGTTCAACCTCGACGAAGTGCAAGCGGTCGTCGACGAGTCGACCAAGTTCGGTCGGAAGGTCGCGGCGCACGCGCACGGCGATCCCGGCATCGCGGTCGCGGTCGAAGGCGGCGTGCATTCGATCGAGCACGGCACCGGCGTCGGCGAGAAGACCTTGGCGAACATGCAGCAGCGCGGAACGTACCTCGTGCCGACGCTCTGGGCGCTCGACTCGATCCTGCAGCCGGGAAATCCGAACCATGTCCAGCCGGATTCGATGCGCAAGGCCGAATACGCGGCCGAGCTTCGCAATGCCGGCATGCATCGCGCGGTCGCGTCGAGCGTGAAGATCGCCTACGGCACCGACTCCGGTGTCTTTCCGCACAAAGAGAACAACAAGGACTTCGCGCTGATGGTTGGGCTCGGGATGCGGCCGATCGACGTCCTGCGCTCGGCGACGTCCAGCGCCGCGCAGCTCATCGGCACGCCGGATCGCGGTGTGCTGGCGGCCGGAAAACTTGCCGACGTCGTCGTCTTCAAGGGCGACCCGAGCCGCAGCATCGCGCTCATGGAGACGCAGCCGGCGCTGATCCTCATGGGCGGACAGAAAGTCGACGTCGCGCGCCTCGCAAGCTGAACTCGGGACGCTCCTAAGCGGCGCGTTCCCGGCGCGACTTCAGTCGTCTTTCCAAAAATAAGTGAAGCCCGGAGGTGCTGGTGGATGCGGGGGCCGCGGAGGTCGCGGAGGCTTCGGCACCTTTGGAGGCTGCGGCGGTCTGGGCGGCTTGGGAAGTTTGGAAAGTGCTGCGGACTTTCTGCGGAGATGCCATGACATTTGCGGAGACCTTTCGGGATAGGCGGAGACTAGACAGTCTAACTGCCCGGGAGAAGTTGAACCGCACCAAGCTTGATGAGTTCTTTTAGGAGCTCGAGGGACTTACTCCGCAGATCGCCCTTCTCATATTCAATATGGCCAAGGTCGCTGAAGTCACTTGGCAGCACTACGTCTCGTTCCTTGAAGAGCACGATCCGCTTCCCGTATTGGAGAGCCGCGGCTCCGAGTTCGAAAACAACGTTCATCCGTGGCCGTTTCTCGGTCATGCCTTCTGCAGTTGTGACCACCTCGTCGGCAGAGAAGATAAAGAGGCCGCCAGATGACTCTCTCATCAGATCCGCTACCTTTTGGGAGATAGGTCGCCCAGCATGTGGCTCATCGATTGCAACAACATAAGGAATCCCTAGGTCCTTAAGCATCGCCTGGAGATCCGCAAGCGCATCACGATCTGAACCGTGCGCCACGAAAAACTGGAGCTTTTTCGGTGCGGCCGATTGCGCAGGACTACGGGCGGTCAAGTCCGTCGAAGGTACAGCCGCGCTTTCCTGAGTGCCGACATCCTCGTCCAATTCAGTTGAAGGAGTCGTCTCAATCTGGGGAGCACCGGCGTCGGCCATGACGTAAGGGGCACCGCTAATGTCGCGAACCATGCCGACATAGCGTGCGGTCTCGATAAACACTTTCGCCGCGGCCTTTGACCAAGAAGCGTCCACGGCAAAGGACCGCTCCAATGTTGCGGTTAGAAATTCTTCAGTCGGTAGCTTAGAGTTATTAAAATGATCGATCATCTGCGCGAAAAGAGGAATGGACCGAAACGCCTCGCGCAGGCCGCCCAATCGCTCTCCTTCGCTTCGCGGTCGCGTAATCGCTCGACCAAGTTCCGTAAGTGAGATAGTGTCAGATGTAAAGTTGCCATTTGTGAGACCAAATTTTGCTGAGCCAGCAATGAGGTCCCTAAATTGGCTGCTCCCGGGCGACAATTGGAGCGCGCCAGCGAGAAGCAAGCGGGGCATTGGCTTGCCACCATGCGAATCAGTGACGGCCTGCGGAATACGTATTGCCTGTTTCAGCGGAATGTTGGGAAACGGCCGCGAGGGCGCGCGCGCGGCCTTTTCCTCTTTTTTGCCCTCAGAGGTCATCTCTACCAACCTACCTTACTTCTGCATTATACGTTATTCGGCGTACCAATGTAAGAGGACGTGGAGACTGTCAAAATGCACATAAATCGAGCAATAATGATCCATGATAGACTACATCATCAACATGTAGAGATGTAAGGCCTCGATCAAGGTTCGAGAACGGGCGAACTGATCAAATCGGTGGCTGTTGCGTTTATAGCGTTTAGCTGATACAGTTGGCCCATGGACGTCGCACTTCAGGGCGCTCACGCGCTGGAGGTTATAGCGGGAGAGGACGATCACACTGCCCTCGCGCGCATTGGCTCCGTGCTGTCCGAAGTCGCTGGGCCACGCGAATCGGTTATGCTTGTCGGTCCGAATCAGGAGCGATTGGAACTACCGCAGTCTCTGTTCCGCGCTCTCCGCGATGCTGTCGAGATTCTGGAACGGGGCGATGCGATCGTGATCGGATCGGTACACCGGGAGATGACAACGACTCAAGCTGCGAATCTCCTCGGCATTTCTCGGCAATACCTAACGCGTCTGGTCGATCGCGGGGAATTACCTCACGCGATGGTAGGGTCCCATCGCCGACTAAAGTTGGGTGACGTAATTGCGTATCGAACCGACCGCGCCATCGAGAGGCGTAGGGCACTTAGGGAAATGGCTAAGCTCGACGTCGAACTCGGAGCGTACGACTAGATATCACACGTCGTACTTCTTGACGCAAATGTCATCCACGCGTTGCCCACCTGCGCAGCAATATTGCATTTGTGCGAAAGGGACGTCTTCGCAGTTCGTTGGTCGGAAGCAATTCTGGACGAGGCCAGATGCAGTCTAATCTCCCGGGGTCGTCCGGCCGACAAAGTTCGTGCTCGGATCGCGGCAATGCAGCTCGCGTTTCCCGACGCTGAGGTCGTGGACTATGCGCACCTAATACCGACTCTACGGCTGCCTGACGTGGATGACCGTCATGTGCTGGCTGCCGCAATTGCAGGAGGCGCGACGCAGATCGTTACTTCAAACGTGCGTCATTTTCCCTCGGACGTTCTTGCGCCGTGGTCCCTAGCCGCAGTGTCTCCGGATGCCTTCCTACTCAGCGTTCTGGGACGGCATCCGGACTTAACGGTCAAGACAATTCGCGAACGCGCTCTTGAGTTGGACCGGCCCGCTATCGGTGTTTCTGGAGTTCTGGCTGCGCTCGCTAAGTCGGGTGCGCCAGAATTCGCTCGCGCCCTCGCCAGCCAGCTCTTGGACTGAGGACTCGTAGGGCAGCTCGGTCGCGGTGCGTTAGTGGTCGATAAAGTCCGACGCTTCGTTCATCGTCGGATCGCGCCGCAGCGCTTCGAGCGCGTATTTGCGGTCTTCGTGACCGCCCGGGACGGTCACGCGCACGAGAATCTCATGCGGGTGAACCTGCTTGACCGTGCCTTCTTCTTGCGTGCCGTCGATATAGACGCGATCGCCGACCTTCAACATTTAGGCAGCCTCCGATGTCGCGGCGAGGTCGTCGAGGACCGGTGCAAAATGCGGCGCCATTTGCGGTCCGATCAGCGGTCCGAACAGAAACGCCGTCGGTCCTGAGAACGCCGCGCTCTGCGCGATCGTCGAGCCTGTGCCGTTGGGGGTCACTTCGCAGATGAACGTGATCGTTGTGCCCGGCGGTCCGCTCATGCTGAGCGTGAAACGCCGCGGAGGCTCGACCCCGGCGAACGTCACCGTATGTTTGCTGCCGCGCGACGTTTCCATCGTGCCCATGGTCCCGTTCGCAAGCGGACCGCTGAGCGCGCAGGCGCGGATGCCGCTGTTCCAGCGGCTCCAGTTGTTCGGATCCGACCACACGCTCCATACGCGCTCGGGCGACGCCGTGGTCGTCCGCTCTCTGCCATAGGTCTTCACGCGCGACTTCTTATACGGATACGATGCAACGCGGCATCACGGCGGCGGCGCGGAGACGAGCGAGAACGTTTCAGGATCGACGGAATAGTTGCCGGGGCCGACGTTATTATTCGGGAGCGCGCAGATCACGCTGTTGTCCGGGCCCCAAATGACGACCAGGTCCGGCGGGCCGCACGACGTTTGTTGGAGGCCGTAGTCCTGGAGCAACTGCGCTCCGGGGCTGTCGGACTCGACCTGATACGACGGGTAGACGATTTGCGCTTCGGGGATCGCGCCGAAGTACACCGCGCTCGGCAGTCCGGCGAGCGCCCACGGGCCCCAGAAGCCTCCGCCCCAATAGACGGGCGCCGGTGACCAGGGGACACCGTGATTCCAGCCCCACGGGTTGCCGGGCGCGTGCCCGTTGCGAACGACCGGCCCCGTGTAGCGACGTTGAGGCTGCGACGGAAGACGCGCCGCCGGATTCCCGGCGCTGGGCGGCTGCGACCGTCGCACGACGGTGCCGGTACCGGTGCCGTGTCCGAGGTCGTGATTGAAATTGAAGCCGCCGTTTGCGCCGGACGGGGCGGACCGCACAACCGGCGCGGGCGCCGGGCGGACGGCCGGCGCAGGGCGGCTCGGCGGTTCGGGGCGACTGGGCGGCGCACCGCGCTGCTGCGCGAACGCCGCAGCGGGGAGCACGACTGCTACGCTCAGCGCGAACGCGACGCGCGCGAATCGGTTCACGACGAGACCTCGTCGAGCGTCCCGTTTACCGAGACATATGTGCCGTGCATCGTGTGCAAGAACAGCACCAATGCGTGCGGCGCGAGTTGCTGCGACGAGTGCGGCAGATGATGCACGTCACTGGTGAGGTTGAGGTAGACCGTACCTTCCCGCAGCACGATGCTGCGCGTCGTGCCGTGTTGGCGCAGCGTCGTGGCATACGGTAGGCAGCGTTGAAGGTCGCGCACGAAAGAACACGCACCGCTGGCGACCTCGAGCACGCCCTTGCGATCGCCGCTGTGAATCCACAGCGTATTCCCGGCGAGCCGGATCTTCAGATTGTGGTAGACGTGCACTGCGCCGTCACTCTGCTGGACGCGCATCACACCATCGGCGCGCGCCGCCACGGGCAGCAGCGCCAACGATGCGGTCAGGGTGGCCAGCGTCGCGCAGACGACGGCCGTGAATCGTGCTCTCCGCAAGCTACGTTCCTTTTGCAAGCCGGCAACGGCCACTTCCGCAGATGGGCTGACGCTCCCCCAGCGTGTGGGCCGTTGCCGGCGTTCAGGAAACCTTAGTGGCGGTGGTACGGATCGCGCGCGACCGGATACTCTTGCTCCGGAACCCAGGCTTGGCGCTGGACCACATGATGGTGCGAGCGATAGTACTGCGCTTCGCCGGAGGTGACGTAATAGCGGTGATTGTCGCGCACGTAGTAGGGATGGCCGCTGGAGTCGATGAGCAAGGCGCCGACGATTGCCGCCGCGCCCGCGACGATGGCGGCCGTCGAGCCCGTGTCCGCCCGGGCAGCGAGCGGCAGCCCGCCGAGCGTGCCCGCCGCGAAGGTCGCTGCGAGCGTTGATGTGACGAGTCGTGAGATCTTCATGACCGCCCTGTTCCCGGTGGCCAGGGCGGCATAACCCTCGGGGTGCCGGGCGCAGGTTAAGTTCGAGTTCCGCTACCCTGGCACGGCGGGGCCGGTCGGCGAGGAAACGAAGTCTGCCTCAACGCGCGGGCCGGCAGCGGCCTTGCGGCGACGAGAAAGGATGTCCAGTGAGGCCCTTCGAGCGGCCGCCGGTCGTGATTCGATGGATCGCGCAGCCCGACGCGTGTGACGATTGCAAGCAAATCGCTGCCGGGTCTCCATACGAGCGCTTGCCCACGTGGCCCGGGCTGGGCGACACGCGCTGCGCCGGCGGCGCGTGCCGCTGCGCCGTCGAAGGCGCCCGGCCGGGTAACGTGATGGCGACCGCGCGCACCAACGCTCCAGCTCCCGAACCCGCCGCGACATCGTCGGCCGAACCCGTCGCGGCCCAGTCTCCCGAACCCGTCGCGGCCGCACCCGCTGCGCCAATGCCCACGCCGCCGCCGCTCCCCGCGTCGGCTCCGCGTGCTCTCTCCGTCGCCGCTCGCCTCACCGCTCCGTTTGCTACGCCGGAATCCCGGCCGGTCAAACTGACCGCGATGCGCATGGCGCCGCTCGAGCGGCGCTGGACGCTCGCGCTCGGCGCGCTCATCTTCATCGCGGTCGTCGTTGCAATGGCGGCGCGATAAGTCGGTGAGCGCCCCGGCCTGGAAATTCGACGGCGTACGCGTGGTCAGCGGCTGCGATCTCGATCCCAACACGCCGCAGACGCCCGGCATGAATCGCGCCGCAGCGATCACGACCGCGCGCGCGGGCGCGAAGAAATTGTGGGCCGGAACCGTGACGATCGATCCGCATGCGAAGACCGGCGCCCATCACCACGGCGAACTTGAAAGCATCATCTACGTCGTCTCGGGACGCGCACGCATGCGGTGGGGCGAGCAGCTCGAGTTCACCGCCGAGGCCGGTGCGGGCGACTTCATTTTCATTCCACCGTACGTCCCGCATCAGGAGATCAACGCTTCCGAGGGCGAGCGGCTAGAGTGCGTGCTCGTGCGCAGCGGACAGGATCCGGTCGTCGTCAACCTCGACATTGCCGCGGCCGAGAACCCCGAGCTGGTCCGCTGGGTCGACGACATCCACTCCTGAGCACGTTCACAAAGCGGCGAAAGCAGGCGCCCGCAGGTTCTCCAAAAGGCGGAAGCGGACGGGAGGGACCGCCCCGCCGGCCCGGCAACACCCTCGCACATGCTCCAGCACACTCCGCTCTCTCGAACGGCGCTTTGTTTGGCATTTTCCGCCGCCGTGCTGCTCCCAGCACCGGCCTTTGCCCGGCCGCTCGGTGCGAGCGAAGATTCGTACGCCGCCGTGCTGCGCAGCATCAATCCCAAACTGCCCGCCGAGCGTGCTCGGGCGTATGCCCGCTCCGTGATGGCCGATGCGTGGCGCACGCATCTCGACCCGCGCTTCCTCATGTCGATCGTCACCGTTGAATCGCGCTGGCGAGCGAACGCGGTCTCCCGCGTCGGCGCACGGGGGCTCGGGCAGCTGATGCCGCACACCGCCGCGACGCTGGGCGTCAACGCGTGGAACGCCTCCGAAAACCTGCGCGGCACGGCGCGTTATCTGTCAACCCTGATGAAGCACTTCGCGAACCACAAGAACGGCGTCGCGCTCGCGATCGCCGGTTACAACGCGGGACCGAAGGCCGTCGAACGGTTCGGCGGCATCCCGCCATATGCTGAGACGCAGCACTATGTCGTGCGCGTGCTCGACGTGTGGAACGAACTCAAGTCGCGCGTCGGCCGGGCCTCGCCCCCGGTGCGCACCGTTGCCGTACGTCCACCCGACGAGCGTCAGTGGGTCAGCCACGTCGACGCGGTCCTTCCGCCGAGCGCCCTGCCCGACCCCAGCCGCTAACCCTCGGACGCGATTACGGCGACTTTGACGCGGACGCCGTTGCGCTCGCGGGCGCTGCCGTTCCCGGTGCCGGCGACGACACGGCACCCGGCGACGACGTCGCGGTCGCGTGCGGATGCGGCAGCGCGTAGAGCGCAAAGATCGCAGGCCGGTTCGCGATCAGTTTGAGCGGCGTCGCCGTGCCGGCGAAGAGGATGCGCGCCGGCGGAAGCGTCACGGTCGGCGTCGCCGGAGCGGCGGGCGGCCCGGCGGTGCCGCCGTTCGCTCCGGCGATGGGCACATTGCCTCCCATCCCGGGCGGCGCGTGTTGCGGGAAACCGCCGGGCGTGTACGACGGCGTCGGACTCGGCGTGCCGATGAGCGCGACTGCCGTGGAAGTTCCCGTTGGCTGCGGCAATGCTGTCCGCTTGACGACGGGCGGCGGCGTCGAGATCGCATCGATCTCGGCGACGGCCAAGTGGTAGGTGCTATCTTTCTCACCCGAGTTCCATAGCGCGAGACCGAACTCGCCGTCGCGATACTGGCTGGCGATTTCGCGCGGAACGTCGAGCGTGATGCGCGGATAACTCGCCAGCGTCACGTCGTGCGTCGGCAGCAGTTCGAGATACGCGAGCGCGCGCGCGGGGCGCTCGCGCGTGTGTTTGTGCGCTCCCGTCCCGCTCTCGAGGTTGAGATCCGGTCCGTCGGTGGGTTTGACGACGGAGAGCGTCGCGCCGATCGAGATCGAGACGGGTGATGGGGACGGATACGGTGACCCCTTGGGCGGCGCGGTGTGCACATCCGCCGGTACGGTCGGGAAGGCGATCTGCCCGCTGTACCCGCCGATCTCGGGCAGCGGCTGAAACTCGGTGTTCGTCCCGATGGTGAGAATGTTGCTCTGCGCGCTCGGCGTCGGCGTCGGCGTCGGCGAAGTGCCGAAGTTCGGCGTCGCCATCGTCGACGGCATCGTTGAGCCCGATCCGAACGAGCCCGAGCACGCGCCAAGAGCGGCGCCCGCGACGATGCAGACGCCAGCCGCCCAGAAAACGCGCGCAACGTTCATCGGAGCCGGGGGTTCGCGGCGCGCGGCCTCGTCCCCGCCGTTATCATGATCCTCTCAGGAAGCTCCCAGATCAGGCCGGCGTCTCGACGTAGATTTCTGCGCCTCCCTCGCGGAATTCGGCCGCCTTCTCCTCGAGACCGCGCTGCGCGTACTCACGCACGTCCTGCGTGATCTTCATCGAACAGAAATGCGGTCCGCACATCGAGCAGAAATGCGCGACCTTCGCCCCGGCGGCCGGCAGCGTCTCGTCGTGCATCGAGCGCGCCGTGTCGGGGTCGAGGCTCAGATTGAACTGATCCTGCCAACGGAACTCGAAGCGCGCCTTCGAGAGGACGTCGTCGCGATGGCGCGCGCCGGGATGTCCCTTCGCGATGTCCGCCGCGTGCGCCGCGAGCTTGTACGCGATGACCCCGTCCTTGACGTCGGTTTTGTCGGGCAGCCCCAGATGCTCTTTCGGCGTCACGTAGCACAACATCGCGGTTCCGAACCATCCGATCATCGCCGCCCCGATCGCGGAGGTGATGTGGTCGTAGCCCGGCGCGATGTCGGTCACCAGCGGCCCCAGAGTGTAGAACGGCGCTTCACCGCACAGCTCGAGTTGCTTGTCCATGTTTTCTTTGATCAAGTGCATCGGCACGTGGCCGGGGCCTTCGATCATCGTCTGGACGTCGTGCTTCCACGCGATCTTCGTCAGCTCGCCGAGCGTCTCGAGTTCGGCGAACTGCGCCGCGTCGTTCGCGTCAGCCTGACAGCCCGGGCGCAATCCGTCGCCGAGCGAGAAGGTCACGTCGTACGCCTTCATGATCTCGCAGATCTCGTCGAAATGCGTGTACAAGAAGTTTTCCTGATGGTGCGAGAGGCACCATTTGGCGAGGATCGAGCCGCCGCGCGAGACGATGCCGGTGACGCGGTCGGCCGTCAGCGGCACGTAGCGCAACAGCACGCCGGCGTGGACGGTGAAATAGTCGACGCCTTGTTCGGCCTGCTCGATCAGCGTGTCGCGGTAGATCTCCCAGGTGAGCTCTTCGGCTTTGCCGCCGACCTTCTCTAGCGCCTGATAGATCGGCACCGTGCCGATCGGCACCGGGCTGTTGCGCACGATCCACTCGCGCGTCTCGTGAATGTTCTTCCCGGTCGAGAGATCCATCACCGTGTCGGCGCCCCAGCGCGCCGCCCAGACCATCTTTTCGACTTCTTCTTCGATGGAAGACCCGATGGCGGAGTTCCCGATGTTGGCGTTGATCTTCACCAGAAAGCGCCGCCCGATGATCGTGGGCTCGAGTTCGACATGGTTGATGTTGGCCGGAATGACGGCCCGGCCGCGCGCGACCTCGTCGCGCACGAACGCCGGTTCGACACCCACGCGGATCGCGACGAACTCCATCACCGGCGTGATCTCGCCGCGGCGCGCGTAGTGCATCTGTGAGACGTTGCCGCCGGCGCGAGCGCGGCGGATCGGACGCGCGTTCGGAAAACGGATGGTATCGAGTTCCGGCATCGCCTCGCGACCGAGACGGTAGATCGATGACGCCTTGGTCAGCCGTTCGGTGTCGCCGCGGCGCGCGAGCCACGGTTCGCGGATCGGCGCGATCCCGGCCCGCACGTCGATCCCGACGTCGGGATCGGTGAACGGTCCGGACGTGTCGGTGACCGTGTGCACCTCGCCGTCGGTCAGCGCGATCGTGCGAAACGGCACCCGGATCGTCGGATCGCTGCCCTCGGCATATACCTTCGTCGACGACGGAAACGGTGCGCGCGAGAGAACGTCGTTGCTCGGCGGGATCATGGTCGCCATCTTCTGCACTCCTCTTCGCCGGTATGACCCGGATCAGGTGGTAACGGTCGACGGCGGTGCCGTCCTCTCAGCCCCCTGGCGTCCGCAGCGGCGGAACGGCAGCCGGGCTCCCGTAGCGTACGACGACGCTACGCTCGGTCGCAGCCGTTGTCAAGGACGAAGCGAGCGCCCGCGTGAACGCGGGCGCGGTGCTCTCCCGGCGCAGCGCCGTGCTGCTCGTCGCGCTCGCGCAGCTCGCCATCGGCGCGGCCGCCGTGTTCGCGCGATTCGCGCTGGTTTCCGGCGGCGCGCTCGCGATCTCGTTCGCCCGCCTCACGCTCGCCGCACTGGTGGTTCTCGCGGTCGCGCTCCCGCGCGGTGCGCTCCGGCCCGTCGGCCGGCCGACCGAACTGCGTTTGGTCGCCGCGGGCCTGCTCCTCGCGGTCCACTTCGCGGCCTGGATCACGTCGCTGAAATTTGCTTCGGTCGCCATCTCGACGCTGCTCGTCTGCACGACGCCGGTGTGGGCGGAGCTCGCGGCGGTCGTGCGGCGGCGCAGCATCGACGCTGCCGCAGCCGCCAGCGTCGTCATCGCGCTCATCGGCGTCGGGATCGTCGTCGGCGCGCCGGCATCCGCGAATCAGCCGCTCGGCATCGTCCTCGCGCTGATCGGCGCGGTCGCGTTCGCAGCCTACCTCATCGCAGTGCGCGGCACCGACGCGCAGTCCAGCACGCTGGTGGTGACGAGCCGCACCTACAGCTATGCCGCACTCGCGCTGGGCGCTGCCGCCCTCGTGACACACGATCCCCTCCCTCCGCTGACCGACAGCCGCGCGTGGGGCGGGATCCTGGCGATGGCCTTCTTCTCGCAGCTGTTCGGCCACACCGCACTCAATGCGAGCGTTCGCATCCTCAGCGCGACGCTGGTCTCGACCTTCATCCTGCTCGAACCGCTCATCGCCGCCGTGCTCGCCGCATGGCTGTTCGGCGAACGTATCGGCTTGCAGACGGCATTCGGTGCGCTGCTCGTCCTCATCGCGATCGGCTTCGCGGTGCGCGCTCCTTCAGCCGCCGTCACGCCGGCCGACGAACCGCAGACCTAAGCGGAATCCACCAGACGCAAGATTGCGATCAGTTCGGCGACGCTCCATGCTTGCGCGGGGCAGCCGCGCGGCGCATGCGGCGGATCGCCGTCCGCGATCTCGCACAGCGTGCCGAAGGCGTCGGCGTCGAGCGCATCGACGAGCGGTTCGATGTATGTGCGTGCGAGCGCGGCATTTCCGTACGCTCGCAGGTGTGCGCGCACGAACGGCCCGAGCAGCCAGGGCCACACGGTCCCCTGATGATAGGCTTCGTCGCGCGCGGTCTGATCGCCGAGATAGGTGCCGTGATAGTTCGGATCGTCGGGCGCGAGGGTGCGAAGCCCGAGTGACGTCCACAGTTTCGCCGCGCACGCATCGACGATCGCGCGCGCTTGCTGGTCGCTCAGCGCGCTGGCCGGCAGCGAGACCGCCAACAGCTGATTCGGTCGCAGCGTCGCATCGTCGCCGCCGGGGCCGTCGAGCACGTCGTAGCACCAGTCGAGCTCAGCGTTCCAGTAGCGCTGCATCGACGCTGCGCAGCGTTGCGCGGCACTGCGGTAGGGCTCGGGCGAACGTCGCAACCGTTCGGCGAAGCCCTCACAGGCGCGCAGCGCGTTGTACCAGAGCGCAT
>Ga0302326_10021419_pt1 | contig 13259 bp, 15 predicted proteins | sample Palsa_T0_3_FD_202264 | JGI IMG/M metagenome (GOLD analysis project Ga0302326, IMG submission 202264) | Peat permafrost microbial communities from Stordalen Mire near Abisko, Sweden - Palsa_T0_3 | ecosystem: Environmental > Terrestrial > Soil > Palsa > Peat permafrost | place: Sweden: Abisko... | reverse complement strand
CCACTGCTCGGGAAAGCGCGCGAAACAGACGAGCGCACAGGCGATCGAGTTCACCGTCGTATCGAGACCGGCGGACAGAAGCGAGCGAACCAGCATGCCGGCCTCCGCGTAGCTGCATTCGCCGGCATCGTGAGCCGCGAAGACGCCGGCGGCAAGGCCGTCCGGCGTGACGGCGGAGCGTTCGCACAGCGCCATCACGGCTTTGGAGACGGCGGGCGCGTTCGCCATCGCATGCTCGAATCGCTCGTTGTGCGGACCGAAAAAGTTGAAGACCATGTTGCCGTACGCCGGCAAGATCTCGCGGCCCTCATCGGGCAGGCCCACCGCGTCCGGAAACACCTGGAGCGGAAACGCGCGTGCGATGTCTTCGGCGCCGTCGATCGTGCCGCGTTCGACGATCCGGGCCGCCAGCTGTTCGGCTTCCGTTTCAAAGGCGACGCGCATCGAACGTAACGCGGCCGGGGAGAGCACGCGTGCGAGGATCTTGTGGGTCCGCGTTTGGAGCGGCGGATCGGCCTCGAGTATGATGCTTGGCGGGCGGGGCGGCGTCTGGACCCGAAAATCCGTGATGCCGACCCCCGCGCTCGAGATGAACGACTCCCAATCCATGAGCACCGCGAAGACGTCGCTGTGGCGGCCCACCGCCCACACCCCGTAACGCTCGAGCCAAACGACCGGTCCCGCTTCGCGAATCAGCGCGTGCCGCGAGAACGGCTCGGCCAGGAAATCGTCGGAGAACGGATCGAGATCGAGAACCGGAACGGATCGTGACGCGTTCACGAACGGTCCATCACAGGCCGAGTAGCCGAACGGCGTTCGTCTTGAGAATGCGCTCGCGCACGTCTTCTTTGATCGGAAGTTTTTCGAAATCGGCCAGCCAGCGATCGGGCGAGATCAACGGGTAATCCGACCCGAATAGCACCTTGTCGCGCAGCTGCGTGTTGGCATATTGCACGAGGTTGGCCGGAAAATATTTCGGCGACCAGCCGGAGAGATCGATGTACACGTTCGGCTTGTGCATGCAGATCGAAAGCGCTTCGTCTTGCCAGGGGAACGACGGGTGCGCCATCACGATCGGTAGATCGGGGAAATCGACCGCGACGTCGTCGATCGGCATTGGCTGCCCGTATTTTAGCCGCACGCCGCCGCCGCCGCGAACGCCGGTCCCGATCCCGCTGTGGCCGGTGTGAAACACGATTGGAAGACGTGCCGCTTCGACTACCTCATAGAACGGATACACCGCGCGATCGTTGGGAAAAAACTGCTGCAGGGGCGGGTGCAACTTGAAGCCGCGCACGCGGCCCGTCTCGATGAGTCGCCGCGCCTCGTTCGGCGCGGTCGCCCGGGTCGGGTCGACGCTGACGAACGGAATCAAAACGTCGGGGTTGCGCTGCGCGCCGGCAAGCACCGTCTCATTGTCCACCTGAGGCTGGCCGGACAGCGTTTCGTCGACCGTAAAGATCACGCAGGCCATGTGACGCTCGCGAAAATAAGCCGCCGTTCCGTCGAGATCGAGCGGCACGTCGCTCGGCTTGAAATATGCTTCCGCCGCGCGACCGGCTTCGCTCGAGCGCGTTTCGGGGTGATGCGCGTGAACGTGCATGTCGATAGCAACGAGCGCCGCGGCATTCACCGAAGGCGTTGAAATCATAACGAGTGCGCTTCCCGGACCAAAAGCGGCCTCCTTCCTCGCGGCGATTTACCCAAAAGGAGATGGGAGTTGTGGGAAGTAAGCGCGCGTTCACACGAAATGTCCGAACGACCGAACGTCCTAAACGCCGCTGCCATAGTAAAGCGCTTCGGATCGTTTGCAGCCGTTACCGGCGTCGACTTTCAAGTCGGCGCACATGAAGCAGTCGGGATCGTCGGCCCAAATGGAGCCGGGAAAACGACGCTGCTCAACGTGCTCGCCGGAACCTATCTCGCGTCTGCCGGGACGGTACACTTCGAAGGGAGCGACATCTCGCATTTAGATGCGGCTTCCCGGTGCCGGCTCGGCATCGCGCGAACGCATCAAGTTCCGCGGCCATTTGCGAACATGACCGTCTTTGAAAACGTGTTCGTGGCATCGTCGATGGGCGGCGGTCACAGCCGCGAGCGCGCCTACGAAGGATGCATCGCGTCGCTGCAGTTGTGCGGTATGCTCGACGTCGCGAACCGGCAAGCCGAAACGCTGGGACTCCTCGACCGCAAACGTTTGGAGCTTGCTCGCGCGCTCGCGACGGATCCAAAAGTGCTCTTACTCGACGAGATCGGTGGTGGCCTCACAGACGCCGAAGCGGCCGAGCTGGTCGCGATCATCAAGCAATTGCGCGCGCGCAATATTGCGATCGTGTGGATCGAACACATCCTGCACGTTCTGCTGCAAGTCGCCGAGCGGCTCGTCTGCATGGACGCAGGTCGTGTGATCGCAGAAGGCGTTCCGGAAGTCGCGCTCGCGCATCCGGCCGTCATCGAAGCGTACCTCGGAAGCGGCGTGACGTGAGTTTGCTCGCGGTCGAAAACCTCAGCGCGCGGCACGGCCTCCTCCAAGCGGTTAGCGGCGTATCGTTCACCGCCGCCGAGGGTGAGATCCTCGCGCTGGTCGGTGCCAACGGGGCCGGCAAAACGACGCTCCTGCGCACGATCGCGGGCTCGCATCGGGCGGCCGGCGGCCGGATCTCATTCGAAGGGGCCGACCTCGGCACGATGCGGGCTCACCGGCGCGTCCAGCTCGGCATTGCGCTCGTGCCCGAAGGCCGCAGACTTTTCGGCGCTATGACGGTCGAAGAGAATCTCAAAGTGGCGGGCGCAAACGGTCGCCGCGGACGCTGGACCATCGAGACCGTGCTCGATGCGTTTGCGTTGTTGAAGCCGTTGCTGAGGCGCCGGTGCGGCGAGCTCTCCGGCGGCCAACAGCAAGCGACCGCGATCGGCCGCGCGCTCATGACGAACCCACGCGTGCTCCTTTTGGACGAAGTCTCGCTCGGTTTGTCGCCGGTCGCGGTAAGGACCGTTTACGACTCATTGCAAACGGTCATCGCACAAGGCGATACGACGATCGTTCTCGTCGAACAAGACCTTTCGCGAGCATTGCGTATTGCGACCCGCGTAGCGTGCATGCTCGAAGGGCGGATCGTTCTCGAAGGTAAGGCGGCCGACTTGACGCGCGAACGCATCACCGAAGCGTACTTCGGACTACGCCGAGGCGAAGGCGGCATGCGCGCATGATGTTCTTCGATCAGATCCTCCAGGGCATCTTCCTCGGTGCATACTACGCCCTCATCGCCTGCGGTTTATCTTTTCTGTTCGGCGTGATGCGGATCATCAATCTCGCGCACGGAAGCATCGCCGTCCTCTCGGCGTTTCTCGTGCTATCGCTCGCCGAACATTTCGGAATCTCGCCGTTCTTCGCACTGCTCTTGGCGGTGCCCGTGATGGCGGCGGCCGGATTCGTGCTGCAGCGGACGATCCTCGAGCGCAGCCTGCGTTCGGGGCCGCTCACGCCGCTGCTCAGTACCTTCGGGCTCGCGGTGGTTCTCGACAATTCGATGTTTCAAAGCTTCGGCGCGAATACGCGGTCGCTCGCTCCGAATATCGGCGATCTTTCGTTCGCCGGGTGGAGCGGACCCGGCGGAATTGAAGTCGGCCAGCTGGCGGTGCTCACCTTGGTCGTCGCGGTCGCGTTACTCAGCGGCTTGCAAGCATTGCTGACGTACACGCCGCTCGGCCGCGCGATTCGCGCTTGCGCCGAAGATCCCGAAACCGCGGAACTCGTCGGCATCGACGCCCGACACGTTTACGCCGCCGCAACCGCGATCGCGCTCGTCACCGTCGCGATCGCCGGCACGTTCCTAGCGATGCGTTCCACGTTCGATCCGTATACGGGTCCAACGCAGCTGATCTTCGCGTTCGAGGCCATCGTGATCGGTGGGACCGGATCGCTGTGGGGCACGCTGATCGGCGGTATCGTGCTCGGCGTCGCGCAGAACCTCGGATCCCAAGTGAGCCCGCAAGGCTTCCTGATCGGGGGACACCTCGCGTTCCTGCTCGTGCTCGCGGCGCGATTCGCTTTTGCGGGACGCGATTGGCGCGGCTGGTTCGGCGTGCGCAGTCGGGCTGTCGCGTGAAGGGCGCAAAGGACTGCGAGGGCGCGCCGGCCGTTCGGCGCTGGAGCCCGCTCTCGATCGCGGCGATCGCCAGCCTCGTCGCGTTGCTCGCGTTGCTTGCGTTCGGGCCGGCCTATCTCGGCTCGTATTTGACCGACCGGCTCACCACGCTGTTCATTTACGTGATCATGGCCTCGATGTGGAACGCGTTAGCCGGCTATGGCGGCCTCGTCTCCGTGGGGCAGCAAGCGTTCTTCGGGCTCGGCGCCTATTTGGCGATCCGGCTTTCGTATGCGGGGGTTAACGTCTATCTCGCGCTTGTCCTCGCACCGCTAATCGTCGGTCTGTTTTCACTTCCGCTTTCCTCGTTCGCGTTGCGCTTGCGTGGCGGCGAGTTCGCGATCGGCATGTGGGTGCTCGCGGAGCTCGCGCATTTGCTCGTAAATCTCGACGGGCTCGTGCAAGGCGAAACCGGCATCTCGTTGATCGCGATTTCCGCCTTCGCGCCCGACGCGCGGCGATCGTACAACTACTGGCTGGCGCTCGGCATGATGACGTTGCTCGTCGTTCTCGGCTTCTTCTTGCTGCGCAGCAGAACGGGCGCCGCCATCCAAGCGATCCGCGATAACGAGGATGCCGCCGCCTCGGTCGGCGTGCGCGTGTTCGCAACCAAGCGGCTGATCTTCGTCCTGGCGGCGGCCGGGTGCGCTGCGGCCGGATCGCTGATGCTTTCGACGCTGGTCAGTTTTCAGCCGAAAACGTACTTCAGCGTGCAGTGGACGGCTTACATGCTCTTCATGACATTAGTCGGCGGCCTCGGCACCTTCGAGGGACCGATCGTCGGAGCCGTGCTGTTCTTCTTGGTGGAAACGATGTTTGCCGATACCGGCGTCTGGTATCTCATTGGGCTGGGCGCGACAGCGCTGATCTTCTCGCTCTTCGTGCCGCGCGGCATTTGGGGGACGATTTCCGATCGCTTCGGCATCCAACTGATGCCGGTCGGTTACCGTCTCCGGTTTCGGGTGCCCTCGAACGCCGGCGCTACGCCCTAACCTTTTGGCGCTCACGTCCGCCGGCGAGGAGATCGGCGAGAATCCATGCTGCTCCGGCGATCGCGAAGTTCTCGGCGATTTCGGTCCAATTCGTATGATTGTGGGGATCCGAAAGAAGCAACGGTACCCACACGATTAGTCCAAAGAGAACGAGCATCAATGTCAGAAGGCGCGTGGCGAGAAGTGCCATTCGATTCGTAAAAAGAGCAACAGCCGCAAGTGCGAAGAAAACGGTCGTCGCTACGGTCCAAAACACTTGACTCGGCGGAAGCCACTTTGGAACAAGAACGCTGGTTCCGCCGGGATAAAGCGCCTGATAGAGAGCAAAGGAAACGGTACAGATGCCGAAAAGGATGCGGCCGATCAGATTAAGTTTTTCCGGCGCCCAAGTCGATGACGAACGCGCATAAACGATCGCCGCTCCGGTCACGATAGCGAACTGCTCGAAGAAGTTGCCCCAGGGACTGAAAACCTTCGGTGTGGCGATGATTTGGGGCACGCTGAGCAGAGCGATGACAAGATAAACCGCGCCGAGGACGATTGCGCCCGTTTTCGCGGTTCGACGGAGCTGAATCGCAACGCCGCCCACGATCTGGGCAGCGGATGCGACGCCGGCAAAGAGCCGCCAAGCTTGAGCGCTCCAAATGTGACTCGGTTGGAGCCAGTCGTAGTAGTCGGGCCAGACCAGCGTGATGACACCAAAGGCCAAAGCCGCCACTCCAAACACATGGCGGCCAAGATTCGAACCCGGCGTTGATACGGTCATCTGTTTTTAATCCCGTTCACGAAGGTGTGCACGATGCGGGATAGCCGAGTCTACCAGCCCGAGCGGAGTGACCTGTTGAACTCGTTTGCTACGCCGGTGCGTGAGCCTGCCGTGGCGCGCGGCCTGCGAGGGCTCGTTGAGCCGGTCGCTGTTGCCGCGGATTCCGGCAAAGAAGGGTCCGGAGACTTTCGCTGCAACCAGGGCTTCCGAGATTTTTTTGCTGTCCGGTGGCGAGGTGCTTTCGTGGTTTCAACACTTCTTCTCGCGTTGATTGTCGGTGCTTCACCTCCGATCGCCCTGCCCGATGCTGCAACATCCGTCGCGAGGGTCGAGGCCGGCGGCGTGCAGATCTATCGATGCTCCTCATCGCCGCCGGCGACGCCGGCCTGGACGCTCGACCATCCCGCCGCGACACTGTATGCCGAGGACGGTACGATCTTCGGAATGCACGGTGCCGGACCGAGCTGGACTGCTTCCGATGGCTCGTCGATCGCTGCCGACGGGGCCCACCCGATCGCTCGCATCGTGCCCTCGGGAACGCCCGCGGTCCCCTGGCTCGCACTCACCGTCGTGCGCCACACGGGAACCGGTACGCTCGCCGCCGTTCGCTATGTCGAAAGATACGACACGCTCGGAGGCCTCGCACCGGATCCGGCGACGTGCACGCCCCAGTCGGTCGGCACATTCCGAGCAGTGCACTACAGCGCGGTGTACGAGTTCTTTCAATAGCCCTGGGCGTCGCGTGCCGGTAACGCGTGTGCGAATCCGGAATAAAATCGGACGCCTGACGACCCGCCGCGATTCGAGCATGGATGCGCCGCGGATGCCTAGGGCGAAGGGCTGGCCGTGGAGCATCCGAGATTTTCCGTTCACGCAACGCGGCGTATCATCGATGAAGATCCGATCGCGCGAACCATTACGAACGAGGCAATGGAAAGCGCTCGGTTTTCGCGACCGGCCCCGCGGCCGATGCGCGAAGGCGAACGGCTGTATATCAGCGGCGCCTTTACGTTGACAGAATTGGAGCGTATCGTCGAGTGGGCTCGCGGACCCGCGCGTTAGACAGTCACGTGCCACTCGCATCACCTCGATCGATTCTTGCGCTCCGCTCTCCCGTTAGCACGGGAGGGGAGGCAACTCTCTTACCACAATCTTTACGGCGGTGGATTGTGACGTTCCAAGTTAAGTGCAGGCGATGAAAAGCTACCAGCTCGTACTACAGTATAAGGTTTCACCGGGTGACCTGACCGGAATCAATGACCTCTTCGAGCTGGAGGAGCTGCTTAGCAAAGTCGTCAAGGCTCCGGCGCAAGTTGACGGACACGACGTCGGAAGCGGTGAGGCGAACATTTTCATCGTTACGCCGGATCCTCAAGAAACCTTCGAAGCGATTAGACCGATCTTGTTTCGTTACTCCGCAGAATTCAAAGCGGCGCATCGTGATTTCGACGAGGACGAGTACTCGGTGCTGTGGCCATTGAATCTTCGTAAATTCTCGCTTGTCTGAACGAACATGCTCGCCTTTTTCAAAGGGGCATTGGTCGGGGAGGGATTTTCAGGGCCATGAGCTCGGAACGTAAGGAACTTGATGACCTGAGTCCGACAGACCTTAAAGCGTGCGCCGTTTGGCAATTTACAGACGATGAAAGCCTTAACGAGACCGTCGTTTGTCCAGTTCGAATGCTGCCTGTAAAGTCATTGACTCGCAGAATCGTCGGAACGGCCGTTCACTTGAGCAATGGGTCCGAAGAGTGGGCGTTCTTGAGCAACATCGATCTCGTGAACCCACAGTGGAATCCTCATCTCACGACGATCACCGTGCTCTCGAACCGTGGACGATTTCACCTGGCACGATACCACGATATTGATAATCGTGAGAATGGCCCGATGGCTCTGGCTACATTCTTACAGATCCCAATAGATGAAGTGTTCCCGATTTCTTATGACATAAGTTCCCTTGCCGTTGGGAACCCATTGAGCCTCCGTGGGTGGATCGACAAAGAGCCGCCTGAGAGACTAACCCGGGGGGAGATTATTAAGCTCGCGCTGCAGGTATCCAGTCGGGCATCGGAGGCTAGCAGCTAGCGCGAACTTCGTTGCGTTCGCCATCTGGGCTCGATGGCATCTTGGAACGAATTGAAGTTTGATCCCGTCGCTCAAACAGGGTCATGAACTTGTGACAAGCGGGCCGTATCGCTTCGTGCGACATCCGATCTATACCGGGGTGCTTGCGGCGCTAATCGGGACAGCCATCGTCGGCAATCTCGTCCGGTGGCTCGTCTTTGCGCCGATGTGCGCTACATTTATTTACCGCTTGCGGATCGAGGAGCAGCTCATGGAGACAGCGTTCCCAACGCAATACCGCGCGTATCGCGAGCATTCTCGCGCCCTGATCCCGATGGTCTGGTAGGACGTCCCTAGGTACGTCCGGCACGGCATCCGCGTTAAGAAAAAGAAACAGTTCCGGCAGCCAAAAGGGAGCTCTTCCTCGAGGCGGCAAAGCCCGACTCATGGGGCAAGCGCCCTTGCGTTGTGTAGGAGATCATCGAATGCAAGAAGATCGGCAAACAGGCGAAGGACGTACCGAGGACGTGTCACCGTTCACGACGATCGGGACAGTCGAAAATACGACGGCAGGAAGTCAAAATAGCTACTCCGACACGGGCGCCGGGATGCAGGGTCCGAGCTTGACGGGCGAGTGTCTCTACGATTCCCTGCCGCCCCGCTAAGTTCGATCGAATAGGAGCCGCAGCAAAGCTACGGCTCTTTTTTTTTCGCTCATGCAGGCTCGAGCGCTATCGGACTCGGCGCGTACGCAGCCAAACGCGACAGCCAGATTTCGAGAGCGGCGGTCGCTAGGAACCAGCGGATGCCGTCACTCTTACCAAGACTCGCCAGGTGGACGGCTTTCCTCCATGCGTCGCCGTCGACGTAGCCGCGCGCTACAATTTGCGGATCGTCTGCGAGCAACCGATACGTCTTGGGGCTCGACAACAATCCCGAATAGAACATCCCATCGGGCCGGGCTTTGCTGCGTCGAAGAACCGTGTCGCGCGGGAGGATCGTCTCGTAGGCGCGGCGCTGCAGAAGCCGATCGCACTCGGGGTGCAGCTTCTCGGACCAAGGCACACTTACGACGAATGCAACAAGCGCTCGATCCAGCAGCGGGTGACGAAACTCAGCCCCACCGTCGCGCTCGGCATTGTGGTTGCAGGTGACCTCCGCACATCGCAGGATTAACTCGAAGAACACCGAGTCGGCTACGGATGCCACTCGAGGCACGTAGGAACGCGTCGTTCGTTCCAGCGCGCCGGACGATGCGACGAAACCACGGTTGATCCAAGAGAAATCCTCCGGCTCGTAGTTGATGAACCTTCCACGCGCATGGCGCTCGAGCGCCCGAATGACGTACTCGCGAAAAAAATAAATCGGTGAGCGCTTTTGACGCGAGGCGGCGCTCCATGCGCGCAAGCCCTTCCAGACGCCGCGCGCGTCGCCGCGCCGGGCGAGGTCGGCGAGAACGAATGGCCTCGGGCTGTCGCCGATGAAGAGCGCATCGCCGCCCTGGCCCGTAACGACCACGTCGACGCCGTGCGCCTCGAGCATCGCGTCGTAGTCGCGCCTCCAACCTTCCGTGACGAGCCCGATCCGCGGTTGCGGGCAGAAACGTTCCGGCAGCACGGTAAATGGCTTGCTTGCGCTCGCGTCCATGGTGTGCCACGGCGCGGGATACCGCTCGAGCACCGGACGAATCCAGCGTTGCTCGTCTGCCGCTTCCGAACCTGGATAGAGCATGGAGAAGGCCGCGACGTGGCGATCCTCGCAACGCGCCGCTTCGGCAAAGACGGTCGAAGAATCGAGGCCCCCAGAGAGTTCGCACCAGGTCACCCCTCCGGGCGGGATGGCGGATTGAACCGCGGTCGCGATCGCTGCTCGCAGCCCGCCTTCATAATCACGAGGATCGTTCACGGCGAGCGGCTTTATGTGCGCGAGCGTCCACACGCGATGCATCGCGAGTTGCCCTGCCTGGTAGCTCGCGGCTTCGCCGGCGCGCAATTGACGGATGTGTGTGTACGGCGTATGCGAGCCGAAGTGACGCTGCTCGAGGAGGAAGTCCGCGATGAAGCGCTCGTCGAGTGTACCGATGCCGGTTTCCGCGACCAGGTCTTCCAGATGCGACCCGAACACGATGCCGCCGGCAATTTCGGCGTAGAACAAGGGAAAGATGCCGAGCTCATCATGCGCGAGGACAAGCGTATCGCCGGCCCTGATCGCGACGGCGTACTGCCCTTCGACGTAACGGACGAGTTCGTGTTTCCAGTAGCGAGCCGCCGCTGCGAATAGCTCAGCCTCGGTTGACCCACTATCGAGCCGTTCTCCACGGCGTCGCGCCTCGGCCTCGATCGAGGTCCGGTTGGTGAGGTATCCACGCCACAGAACGTCATCTCCGCCGGCGCGCGCCGCTCGTGGTGTAGACTCGAACGTGTGCGCACGCGGGTCGAGACGCGCGACGAAGCGCTTCACGTTAGACGCGCGATGACCGCGAACTCGCGCACGTACGGTAGGGTATCGCGGATAACACGGCCTTCACATTCGACCCAAGCGTGAGCTTCGAACGGATGAAGTCTTACGCCGATTCGGTGCTCGGGTTGAAGGCCCGCGTACTTTAAGATGCGGTAGATTGCTAGCGAGCGTGGGAGACAATCGTTCGGTGCCACCGAGCCCGTAAAGAAGTTTTCGGCAAAGCCGATCGCTGCTTCCGCTTGCGAAAGCCGTGCGCCGGCATCCGGCGAGTGTGTGAGCGACGAAGAAAAAGTTGCGTAGCGCCGATATAACGTTGTGAACCCGTTCGTCGCGAGCGCACGCGCCGTCATAACGAGTGCGTAGAGAGCGTAAACAGACAGCGGCAACCTTGGTGGCCCTAGCACGCGGCGGGGCGCCGCGCTCGCGGACTCCGCCGCTTCGAGGTATCCGCGCTCGACGCACTCTCTCGAGAATTCCCAATCGCCTGGATCGAGCTCCTCGGCGCCGCTCGGGGCGCGGGTCACTCGCTCCCATGACGCGCTCGCGGAGGCATCGAGCATAACGTACGTCCCGGCGCGCAGATCGAGGAAGATCGCTATACCTTCCAGCATCACCCAGCGAATTTGCGAGGAAGGCACCAAGCGCCGGCTCGTCAACTCTTCGCCGACACCGCTAGCAAAGTTCACAGTACTAAGGAACCGGCACCGAAGCGATGAGGTCCGTGACGACCTGCTCGGCGGAGACGTTTTCGGTGAGCGTGCGGTAGTTGAAGGCGAGCCGGTGGCGCAGCACCGGCGGGGCGCTCGCGCGCACGTCGTCGGGGACGACGAACGTGCGGCCGTCGCACAGTGCGCGCGCGCGTGCCATTGCAGCGATCGCGAGGGTGGCGCGGGGACTTGCGCCACGATCGAGGTACGGGTGCGGAGCGCGGGTTGCGCCGACCAGGTTCACGATGTAGTCCACCAAACGCGACTCGATGAAGACTGCACGCGCTTCGCTGCGCCAGCGGCGCAGGTCGTCCATCGAGGCGACGTCGGCCGGTAGCGCCGGGACGTCGCCGCCGAAGCGCTCGAGGATCGTGTGTTCCTCTGCGGCGGTCGGGTAGCCGACGACAATCTTTACGAGGAAGCGGTCCATCTGAGCGAGCGGAAGGGCGTAGGTCCCGTCGCTGTCGAGCGGGTTCATCGTCGCGGTCACAAGGAACGGATCCGGGAGCGGAAACGTTTGCGGGCCGATCGTCACTTGACGTTCCTGCATGCCCTCGAGCAGCGCCGACTGGACCTTCGCCGGCGCACGGTTGATTTCGTCGGCGAGCAGGACATTGGCGAAGATTGGACCGAGCGCCGTTGTGAACTCGCCGGAGTGCTGATCGAAGATGCGCGTGCCGACGATGTCGCTCGGCAACAGGTCAGGGGTGAACTGCACGCGCTTGAAGCTGCCGCCGACGGCGGCCGCGAGCGCGCGGCAGGCGAGCGTCTTCGCCAGGCCCGGCGGCCCTTCGAGCACGACGTGGCCGCCCGCGATCGTCGCGTGCAGAAGTGCCTCGAGCGTCGCGCGCTGGCCCACGATCGTTACAGAGAGTGCGTCGAGCAACGCGCTCGGCTTCAGTGCGTCAGAAACGGCAGCGCCTCCCGTATGGCTTCGGGAACGCGCGCATCCTCGCAGAACGCCGCGCGTTCGACCGCAGCCAGGGCCGCAAGCGTTTCGCTGCGGCCGTTGGTTGCGTTGCGGGCTACCAGATCCGCGAACGTCTCTTCTTCTCGCGCACCAACGTGCGCACGCAGGGCCTCGCGCACGGCAATTGCATTTGCCCGGGTCGGCTCGCGCACGAGCGCGTCGACTGCGTCGCGCAGGCGCCTCTCCCAATCGGGAATTGGGGGCGGCGGCGGCTCGGGCGCGGGCGCCCGCGGGGGCGGCAACGGCGCGTGCGGCCGGCGAAAAGCCGCCCATAGCAGACCCCATAACGCAAGCGCGACCAGCACGAACGTTCCGGCCGTCCGCGCTGCGGCCCACAGCATATCGGTCACGGCGCTCGTCACTTCGGTGTCGTTCGCGATCTTCGGTTGGCCCGTAACGTGGATCGTCACGAGATTCGACTCGAACGTTCGCGGGCGTCCGGTCTGCGCGTCGACCGCTGCAAGCGTCGCGGGGCCGATCGTGCGATCGCCCGGCGCCGTTGCATCGAGGGTCAATGTTTCGACGCAGTCCGTGCCATTCTTGGCGCGCGTGCAGCGCCGCTCGTCGCCAAGATCTTCCAATCCCGCGAGGTTCGGCAAGCTGACGTTGTCGAGCGCGGCGATCGCTTCGTCGACGTGCGCGGTCAAGATTAGATGGAAGGGAGCGCCGACACTCACCGATTGCTGGTCGAGCGAGAGTTCGAATTTTCGGACGTGCAGGCTCGTGAGCGTCTGCGCGCCGGCTACCGACGCTGAGAAAACGACGCTCGCGAGGACGGCGGCTACGCGGTTAACGAATCGATCCACTGGGCGAAGAGATAGCGCGCATCGAACGGGCCGGGCGAGGCTTCGGGGTGGAACTGCACGGCCGCGATCGGTAACGTTTTGTGCCGAAAGCCTTCGTTCGTGCCGTCGTTGAGGTTGATCATCGTCGGCTCGAGTTCGTCCGGCAGCGACGGACCGTCGACGGCATAACCGTGATTGTGCGCCGTGACGAGGACGGTGTCGCCGATAAGGTCCTTCACTGGTTGATTGCCGCCGCGATGGCCGTAAGGCAGCTTATACGTTTTCGCCCCGCAGGCAAGCGCGAGCAACTGGTGGCCCAGACATACGCCGAACATCGGTACCACGCCGACGAGGCCGCGCAACGTTT
>Ga0302326_10021418_pt1 | contig 13260 bp, 15 predicted proteins | sample Palsa_T0_3_FD_202264 | JGI IMG/M metagenome (GOLD analysis project Ga0302326, IMG submission 202264) | Peat permafrost microbial communities from Stordalen Mire near Abisko, Sweden - Palsa_T0_3 | ecosystem: Environmental > Terrestrial > Soil > Palsa > Peat permafrost | place: Sweden: Abisko... | reverse complement strand
CCGTTGCCATCTGCGCAATTCCCCTCGGCGCATGGGCGGGCGCGAGTCTCTATTCGGGCGCCCCGCGCGCTGACGGTCTTGCGCCGGCGGCCGCCGCGGTCGAACGGTCTCACAAGGGTAGCCTGCTGGTGCATCCCTTCGGCCGGAGCGGCGCGGAGATTCCGATCGTCGAGGTCGAAGTGAATGGTCGTCTCGATGCAGCGATCACGCTGCGGGATCGCGACGGACAGGTGCTCTACCGCGCCGACCCCGTCGCCCACGTGACAACCGTCGCCAAGCGCGCAATGCCGGCGCGCGCCGTCTCGGCTCCGCCGGCCGAGCCCGTTTCCACCACGCCGACGGCGGCCCCTGGAACCCCGATGCCGGACGGCTGCGAGGGTGCGTTCAGCCCCTATGCCGCCCCGCGCATGGCCCATGTCATCGGCCGCTGCATCTCGTCGCTGCCGGATACCGTTCACGTCGCGTCATTGGCACGCTGAGCGCGCTTCGGTTCGCGCCCTCGATACGGCGCGGAACTCGCGGCACTGCCGCGGCCTGCCTCCGCCCCGGGATCAGGTGTCTTTGATTTCGAGTATGATCCGGTCGGAAAAGTCTACGACTTTTCCGGATCATGCTATGGGGCCCGAAGCATGAGCGAATTGCCGTCATCCGAGCCTGCGTCGGACCGCTGGCCAAGGAAACTTCTTCACTTCGTGATGAGGGAGTGGCCCTATCTCGTCATGCTGGTCCTCGCATTGTTCGGTGTCGCCTTCACCAGCATCACCCGACAGCCGATGACCTTGTATTGGTTCCTGCTCGCTCCCTTCATCGGGCTGGTGTGTGTGATCACGCGGTGGCCGGTCGTCAAGAGCCGAGACCAGCGGCTGGAACTGGTGTGGACCCAGGTGCTGCACTGGGGTGCGGTGCTGGTGGCGATGAATCTCCTTTATGTCGCCGATGTCGGACAGACCATGAGCACCGACTCGCGTGCGCTCTACGTCCTCACGCTGCTCGCACTGGGCACGTTCACGGCCGGCGTTCACATCGCGGCCTGGCGCATCTGCCTGGTCGGCGCCATCCTGGCACTCGGGGTTCCCGCGATCGCCTGGCTCCAGCAATCGGCGCTGCTTCTCTCGCTAGCGATCGTCGTCGTGGTCGGCGTCGGCGCACCCCTTTGGTGGTACTACACCAAGGAGAGCGCCCCCGCGCAGTGACTTAAGCCTCATCCGGTTTTCGCCATCGGAGGCCCTGCATCCGGCGGGGCGGCATAGAGCGGGCTCGCGTAATACTGCTTCAGCGCGAAACGCAGGAGCACCCGGCAGGCCGCCGCGAGCGGCACCGCGAGCAGGAGCCCGACGAAGCCGAACACGTATCCGAATGCGAACAGCGCGAAGATCATCCACACCGGATGCAAGTTGACGCGCCGGCCGACCAGATAGGGCGACAGCACATAGTCCGCCACCGACTGGCCGACGATGAAGATGACCGGGATGACGACGATCGATGACCAGTTCGGCCAGAATTGCGCGATCGCCACGCATGTCGACACCACAAGGCCTGTGATCGAGCCGAGATAGGGGACGAAGCTGATGAAGCCCGCGGCCAAGCCGATCAGAAGTGCGTGATTGAGGCCGGCCAGCTTTAGTGCCGTCCCGTAGAAAACGCACAGGATGAGGCAGAGTGTGCCCTGGCCGCGCACGAAGCCGCCGATGGTGTCGTCGATCTCGACGGCGAGCGCCCGCACGGTGGGGCGGCGCGGCGGCGGCGTCCAATTGTCGATCGCCGCGAGCATGTTGTTCCAGTCGTAGATGAGATAGCCGGCCACCACCGGGGTGACGATGGCCAGCGAGAAGACCGAGATCAGTGCCCGGCCGCCGGACCAGACGGAACGCAGCAGGCTGGCGAACCAGTCGACGCCCAAGGTCGCGAATTCGCCGACCGACTGCTCGGCACTGCCCAAGCCCTCGCCCACGATCTTGCGCAGCCACGGCCGGCTGGGATCGGAGGTGAGGGTCTTCAACTGCCCGAAATAGAGCGGCAGATTGTCGAGGAAGAGGGCGAGTTCCCGCGCGATGATCGGGGCGGTGATGGAAACCAGCGCGATGACGCCGACGATGAACACTCCGATGATGGTCAGGGCTGCCACGAGGCGATTGAATCCGAGCCGTTCGAGCCGGTTGGCCAGCGGATTGAGCAGATAGGCGAGCACCAGGCCGGCGACGAACGGCAACAGGATCTCGCGCAACAGCACGACGGCTGCAATGATAGCCGCGCACATCGCGATCCAGAAGGTGATCGGCCGTGCCAGATTCATGGGTGCCAGTCCGAGTCCTGCTGTTTGCACATTTTAATCGATTTTGCCGGGCGGATCGCTGCATGAGCGGCGAATCCCGGCCGAGTCGCCATGGGATATCAACACGATATCGCGGTCCATGCATAGCCCGGCCGGACCGTGCCGCGCGAACCCATGGACGCCCGTCGCCGACGATGTCACAACACGCGGGAGACCGCCTTTGTCTCCAGCACAAAGCGGCTGGAGCGTTGCGTCGGCTTTTGCATAGTGCCAAAGTGCGTTTGCGTGACGAACCATTGGTTCAGGCGGAGGTGAAGGTCCGGGCCTCGGTCTACTGCTTTGTCCTATCTATGGAGACGTATGATGTCCGCCAAAGAGGAAAGCCCCTTCGAAAAAATGAACGGAGCCACCGAAAAGACGAGAGAATTCGTCGAGAACACTTATTTGACGGCCCTGCAATCGGCCGCGCATTACAACGCCAAGCTGCTCGAATTCGCCCGCGTGAACAACGAAGCGGCCTTCCATTACGCCCATGAACTCGCCGGCGTGAAATCGCCCACGGATCTGGTCGAAATCACCACCAGGCACGCCCGCGAGCAGCTCGCGGTGCTGACCGCGCAGGCGAAGGAACTCGCGACCCTTGGCCAGCAGGCGACTCTCAAGGCGGTTGAGCCGTTCAAAAACGGCGGTACCAAGGGCTTCACCTGAGATCGATCCGGCGGTCGGCGACAGCTCCGGATATCATCGTCATATGAGGCCGCGCGGTTTCGCGCTGCGGACGCCCGTCGCATAAGTCGAATTGAAACAATTCGGCGGTAGCGTGCGCCGTTGGCATTCGAGCCGCTGGTGCTTTTGACCGTCACGTGAAATACGGCGCCGAAAGTAAGCTAAGGACCAACTGGATGCTCACCGGTTCACCGAGCAACGCCCGGATTCACCGGGTAAAGGAACGTCCGCCATTCGAGTGCATTGCCCTGTTGCTCCAGGGCGGGGGTGCGTTGGGCTCCTATCAGGGCGGGGTCTACCAGGCGCTTGCCGAGGCCGATCTTCATCCCGATTGGGTCGCCGGCATTTCGATCGGCGCCATAAATTCAGCCCTGATCGCGGGAAACCCGCCGGGACAGCGGGTCGAGAAATTGCGGGAGTTCTGGGAAACCGTCAGCAACTCGCCGCTGGGCACTCCCTTTCTGCGGTCGGTCCAGTACTCGGATGATTTCCGCCGCGTCGTCAATCAGACACGCGCCCTCGGCATACTGCTGTTCGGCGCGCCTAACTTCTTCACCCCCCGCATTCCGCACCCCATGTTCTTGCCTTCCAACCCCGTCGATGCCTTGAGTCACTACGACAACTCTCCGCTGAGGGAGACTCTCGACCGTCTGGTCGATTTCGATCGCATCAATTCCGGCGAAACGCACTTCAGCGTCGGTGCCGTGAACGTCGCAACCGGCAATTTCGTCGCGTTCGACAACGCGACGCACCGCATCGGGCCCGAGCATGTGGTCGCCAGCGGCTCTCTGCCGCCGGGCTTTCCTGCCACCGAAGTCGCCGGAGAATATTTCTGGGATGGCGGTCTCGTATCCAATACGCCGCTGCAATGGGTGCTCGATTCCCGGCCGCGGCAGGACACGCTCGCCTTCCAGGTCGACCTCTGGCCCGCGCGCGGCGCATTGCCCCACGATCTGTTGGAGGCCGAGGTGCGCGTGAAGGAAATTCAATTTTCGAGCCGTACCCGGGCGGCGACCGATCACGTCAAGAACGCGCAGAAGCTCCGTATGGCCTTCGCCAACATCATCAAGCAGCTTCCCGACGAGATGCGCGATCAAGAAGATGTGAAATTGCTGGAGGCGGAGACGGATGACAAAGTCTGCAACATCGTCCACCTGATCTATCGCTCGAAAAAATATGAAGGCATCGCCAAGGACTTTGAGTTCTCCCGCCGGACCATGGAGGAACATTGGCAAGCCGGCTATGACGATGCCGCTCGGACGCTCCTTCATCCGGAGGTGCTCCAGCTTCCCGACCGGCAGGAAGGCGTTCGCACCTTCGACTTCTTGAAGATCGAACAGGACTAGCGGCGCCGATCGCGTGATTTCGGCTGATGTCTCGAAAGGACGATGCGCGATGAAAGAGAGTGACGTGAAGGGCCGAGCGTTTGCGATGCCGCTGACGAGCCCGGCCTATCCGATCGGCCCCTATCGATTCTGCAATCGCGAATATCTGATCATCACCTACCGCACCGATCCCGCAAAGCTGCGCGAGCTCGTGCCCGAGCCGCTCGAGGTCACGGCGCCGCTGGTGAATTTCGAGTTCATCCGCATGCCGGACTCGACCGGCTTCGGCGATTACACCGAGAGCGGCCAGGTCATTCCGGTTTCCTTCCAGGGGCGCAAGGGCGGCTACTCCCACTGCATGTTCCTCGACGACCATCCGCCCATCGCCGGCGGCCGCGAACTGTGGGGCTTTCCCAAGAAGCTGGCCAAGCCGCGTTTGCGGGCGGAAATCGACACCCTGGTCGGTGAACTCCACTATGGTTCGCTGCGTATCGCCTACGGCACCATGGGCTACAAGCACAAGGGGGCCGATCTGACCGCGGTCAAGGCTTCGATGGCGGCGTCCAATTTCCTGCTCAAGATCATCCCCCATGTCGACGGCACTCCGCGCATCTGCGAGATCGTCGAATATCACTTGACGGACATCGATCTGAAGGGAGCCTGGACCGGCCCCGCGGCGCTCGAACTTTACTCCCACGCGCTGGCTCCGCTGGAGGAGCTGCCTGTGCTCGAAGTCGTCTCCGCCACTCACATCCTCGCCGACCTCACGCTCGGGCTGGGCAAGGTCGTTCACGACTACCTGGCCTGACGGCCGGACCCTCCGAAAGGACAATGCGATGCGTCTGCAAGACAAGGTTGCCATCATCACCGGTGCCGCGAGCGGCATCGGCAAGGAAATCGCCATCGTATTTGCGCGCGAAGGCGCCAAGATCGCCATCGCCGACCTCAACAAGAAGGCTGCAGACGCCACCGCAAAGGAGATCGACCCGACCGGGAAGCGCGTCATCGGGGTCGCCATGGATGTCACCAATGAAGAGCAGGTGGACGCCGGCACGGCCGAGGTGATCAAGACGTTCGGCCGGATCGACGTGCTCGTCAGCAATGCCGGCATCCAGATCGTCGCACCGATCGTCGATTTCGAGTTCGCCAAATGGAAGCTGCTGCTTTCGATCCATCTCGACGGCGCATTCCTCACCACCCGTGCCGCGCTCCGCCAGATGTACAAACAGGGCAGCGGCAGCATCATCTACATGGGCTCGGTGCATTCGAAGGAGGCCTCGGTGCTCAAGGCGCCCTATGTCACGGCGAAGCACGGCTTGATCGGCCTTGCGAAAGTCGTCGCCAAAGAGGGCGCCGCGCACGGTGTCCGCGCCAACGTGATCTGCCCCGGCTTCGTGCGCACCCCGCTGGTGGAAAAGCAGATTCCCGAGCAGGCCAAGGAACTCGGCATCTCCGAGCAGGAGGTGATCAAGAACGTCATGCTCAAGGAGACCGTGGACGGCGAGTTCACCACGGTGGACGATGTCGCGGAAACCGCGCTGTTCCTGGCGTCTTTCGGCTCCAACGCGCTGACCGGGCAGTCCATCGTCGTCAGCCACGGATGGTTCATGCAATAGCGCCCGCCGCGGAGCGATATTTTGTTCCGTGTTCGCCGAAAATAAATGCTGTTGCGGAAGGCTTGGGCGAATTGTCCATTTTCGCATAGTCGCCTGCAGTGCAACGCGTGTACTCCACGCCGTCGCTACTCGAGATCAGAAGGACAATAAAATGAAATATCTTCTCGTTGCACTGACCGCGCTGTTCGTCACGATTGAATTCGTGCCGGCCGCGAACGCCGCCGCATGCGCTGGTGGAGTTTACAACGCCGCATGCGTGGCTGGCGCATACGACTACGTGGTCGTCCGACGCCCCGTGGTGGTGCGGCGCCCGGTGGTGGTGCGGCGCCGCGCGGTGGTGGTGCGCTGAGCGTGCACGGCTGCTGATGCGGCCTTTGCCGCGATCCCCGATCGGTCGGGGATCGACGCAATCAGAGCGCCATCGGGTTCCCTCGATGGCGCTCTGATTTTTCCGTCACGCGCTCGCGCGAATCCTGCCGCCGGAATTGGGTATCTCGATATCGACGGCCAGCGTCGAGAACTTGGGGCCGCGGTCCACCGTGACCTGGACCTTGTCGGGGTCCACGTTGACATGCCGGCTGACGACCTCGAGGATCTCCTCGCGCAGCACCGCGAAAAGGTCGACCTGGCTGCCCAGCTTGCGCTCGTATTCGAGCAGGATCTGCAGCCGCTCGCGCGCCACCGGTGCGGAGGCGGGCGGGCGAAAGAAACCGAACAGGTTCATGCCGCCCTCCGCCCGAACAGCTTGTTGAAGAACCCCTTCTTGTCGGTGGGAATGGTCATTTCGATGTCTTCGCCGGCGAGCCGCCGGGCCGCTGCGGTATAGGCGCGCGCCGGTGCGCTGTCGCTGCTGCAGATGGTGACGGGGGTGCCGAGATTGGATGCCCGCAGCACCGCCTCGCTTTCCGGGATGATGCCCAGCAGCGGGACCGAGAGGATTTCGAGCACGTCTTCGATGGCGAGCATCTCGCCGCGTGCCGCGCGCGCGGAGTCGAAGCGGGTGATCAGCAGGTGCTTCTCCATCCGCTCGCCCCTCTCCGCCTTCACCGTCTTGGAATCGAGCAGTCCGATGATGCGGTCGGAGTCGCGCACCGACGACACCTCCGAATTGGCAACGATGACGGCGGCATCGGCGAACCGCATGGCGAGGGTGGCGCCGCGCTCGATCCCGGCCGGGCTGTCGCAGATCACCCAGTCGAATTTCGTGCGCAGCTCGGCGATCACGCGCCCGACCCCGTCTTCGGTCAGCGCGTCCTTGTCGCGGGTCTGCGACGCCGGCAGCAGGAACAGCGTTTCGATGCGCTTGTCCCGGATCAGCGCCTGCGGCAGCTTGACCACGCCCTGCACGACGTTGATGAGGTCGTAGACGACCCGCCGTTCGGCGCCCATCACGAGATCGAGATTGCGCAGACCGACATCGAAGTCGACCACCACTACGTTCTCCCCCGCCCGCGCCAGCGCCGCGCCGAGCGCGGCTGTCGAGGTCGTCTTGCCGACGCCGCCTTTACCCGATGTCACGACGATGACTTTGCCCATTTGGTCTTCTCCGAATCTGTGCCGTTCCAACGCTGTGCCGATTCAACGCTGCTTCAATCCATGGCCGTCACCATCAAGACTTCGCCGTTGAGCCAAGCCTGGACGAGCCGTCCGCGCAGCGCGGAGTCGAGATCCTCCGCGGTGCGGTAGAAGCCGTCGATCGCCAAAAGCTCCGCTTCGATCTTGCTGCAGAAGATGCGCGCCGCCCGGTTGCCCGACATGCCGGCCATGGCGCGGCCCCGCAAGGTGCCGTAGATGTGGATCGAGCCGCCGGCGATGACTTCGGCGCCGGAGCCGACCGAGCCGAGCACGGTCACGTCACCGTCGGGAAAGAACACCGACTGTCCGGAGCGCACCGGTGCTTCCAGCAGCAGCGAACTCGGCTCCTTGCGCGCCGCGGGCTTGGTCGCGGAGGCGGAATCGACGGCCTCGACGGTCGCGGCGCGGCCGCCCTTCAAGAGCGGCGGCAGTCCCGGCCCGAGCTTGTCCGCTTCGATGCCCTCGATCCCCATGATTCGGATGTTGCGGGTTCCGAGCTCGGCGATCAGATGGGCGATGGCGGGGGACGTGAGCGTCACCCCGGCGAGGTCGAGAACCACCGGGCGGCCGACGAAAAAGCCGGCGGAGCTGCGAATCCAGTCGTCGAGCTCGGCGAGCCAGTCAACGATGGGTGGCTCCGGGGTGAGCGCAAAAGCCATGTAGGACCGGCCCCGGAAACGCATGGGGCTGCGCTGCTGCGCGACGCTCGACATGGCCATCTTTTGGCTCCTGGACCCGGAAACCGGTGCTCGATCCGATCGACGCCTGGAACGCGCGCCGATTGCAACGAGCGAGCCTGAATGATTCGCCCCCAACCGCCAAGCGTTGCCGTGATGGCGGCAGCGCGCGACGGCACCAGGGCACCTCCGAGTCGGCCAAATCTTGCCAAGCGAATGGTTACTGTCAGGTTAACGAAGACCAAATGAACCCGCGCCATGGGAGCGGGGCCTCCGGATGCGCCGGCGCAACGCCTCCCTCAAATCGATGACGACACGGATTCAGGCCTGCCCGCGACCGCGGGCGGGGCGAGTCCTGAGGCCGGCGGCGACCGTTGCGGCCGTGAGGCCTACTGGCGATATTGCTGGATGCGGGTGGTGCGCAGCCCGGCGAGGCCGTGGCGATCGATCGAATATTGCCAGGCGAGGAATTCCTCGACGGTCAGCGTGTAGCGGCTGCAGGCTTCCTCGAGCGAGAGCAGTCCGCCGCGAACGGCGGCAACGACTTCAGCCTTGCGGCGAATCACCCAGCGCTTCGTCCCCGGTGCCGGGAGATCGGCAATCGTAAGCGGGCTGCCGTCGGGCCCGATGACGTACTTGACCCTCGGGCGGTGGGGTTCTGTCATGTTACTCTCACGCACTGGATACAAAAGGCACCTGACTAACGCGGGGAATGTACGCCCTCCGATTTAAAATTTGACTAAGCGGTGACGGAGATATCGCGCCGATGGCCGCGATTCGGCCACTGCGGCGAAATTGCGGAAAAAACATCGAAAACAATGGGAAGCCGATACGGTGAGCGCCCCGGCCGATGCCGAGTCGGTCCAGGCGACGCCATCGCGGCGGCGTCTCGAGTCCCGCAAACGGGCTTCCACGCTCCGCCGGTGCGGCCGTGCAGGGCTCGCCAGGAGGGCCAAATCGAGGGCGTCGACATTGCGCCCGGGTGGCACGGACATATACTAGTGGGGATCGGGACGCCGCCGCAGGCGCCGCCCCCCTTGTCATGACAGAAGCGCCGATGCTCAACAGTCTCGATGTCGAAGGCCGGCCGCAGGACACCAGGGTCGTCGTCGCCATGTCCGGCGGCGTCGATTCTTCGGTGACCGCGGCGCTGCTCGAGGCGCAGGGCTACGACGTCGTCGGGGTCACCCTTCAACTCTACGATCACGGCGCAGCGACTCACCGCAAGGGGGCCTGCTGCGCCGGCCAGGACATCCATGATGCCCGCATGGTCGCGGGCGCCATCGGCATCCCGCATTACGTCCTCGACTACGAGAGCCGCTTCAAGGAAGCGGTGATCGACCGTTTCGCCGAAAGCTATGTGGCCGGCGAGACGCCGGTCCCCTGCGTCGACTGCAACCAGGCGATCAAGTTCCGCGACCTCCTGACGACCGCCCGCGAATTGGGCGCCAGCGTGCTGGCGACCGGCCATTATGTCGCCTCCCGCGCGCTCCCCGGCGGCGGCCGCGCGCTCTACCGCGCCCGCGACGAGGACCGTGACCAGAGCTATTTCCTGTTCGCGACGACCCGCGAGCAGATCGACTTCCTGCGCTTTCCGCTGGGCGACCTCACCAAGGCGGAAACCCGCGATCTCGCCCGCCGGTTCGCGCTTCCGGTTGCCGACAAGCCCGACAGCCAGGACATCTGCTTCGTGCCGACCGGGCGCTATGCCGACCTGATCGAGCGCCTGATGCCGGGCGCGGCCGAGGCGGGCGACATCGTCGATCTCGGCGGCCGGGTGTTGGGCCGGCATTCCGGCATCATCAATTTCACCGTAGGCCAGCGCCGGGGGCTCGGCATCGCCGCCAGCGAACCGCTTTATGTCGTGCGGCTCGACGCCGCCAACCGCCGCGTCGTGGTCGGCCCGCGGCCGGCGCTGCGCACCACGCGGGTGCATCTGCGCGACGTGAACTGGATCGGGGAGGGCGCGCTCGACGACGAGACGAAGCCCGGCGAGCGGCTCGATGTTTTTGTTAAGGTGCGCTCGAGCCGGCCGCCGCAGCCGGCATGGCTCGCTCGCGGCGAGGACGGCTTCGAGGTCGAATTCGTCGGCGGCGAAGAGGGCGTGGCGCCCGGCCAGGCCTGCGTGCTCTATGACGCCGCCGGCGGCCAGGCGCGCATGCTGGGCGGCGGCTTCATTCGTTCGGCGGTGTCGCAGGGCGAAATCGACGCGATGCCGGCCACGAGAGCAACAGCCGCGCCGCTGGCGGCGCGATGACGGAGCGGAGCGGGGCGATGAACCGGGGCAGCCGCGAAAATCCTCTCGACCAGGCCCTCGTCGAACAGGCCTATGCACGCTGGGCGCCGGTCTACGATGTCGTGTTCGGCGCCGTGTTCGCGCTCGGCCGCGCCGCGGCGATCCAGGCGGCGGAGCGCGTCGGCGGCCGCATCCTCGAGGTTGGCGTCGGCACCGGCATCTCGCTGCCGGACTATTCGCGCAACAACCGCCTGTTCGGGGTCGACATCTGCGAGCCGATGCTGCGCAAGGCGAAGGAGCGCGTCGCCGCCCAGGCCCTCTCCCATGTGGAGATGCTGGCGGTGATGGACGGGACCAGGCTCGCCTTCGCCGACGCCTCCTTCGACGTGGTGGTGGCGCAGTTCGTGATCACCGCGGTGCCCGATCCGGAAGCCACCCTCGACGAATTCGCGCGGGTGGTGCGGCCGGGCGGCGAAATCGTGCTGGTCAACCACTTCGCCACCGATGCCGAGCCGCTGCGTACCCTCGAACGCGGCTTCGCCCCGCTCGCCCGCCGCCTCGGCTGGCGGCCGGAATTCCCGTACCGGCGGTTGTCGGACTGGTCGGCGCGGGCGGGCCTGCCGCTCCTCGAACGCCGGCAGACCCCGCCGCTCGGCCTGTTCTCGCTGCTCCGTTTCGCCAAAGCCGCGGCGGCGTGATCCGGCGGGGCGGCCGTGCGGGCGCTTGCCGCGAATGAAGCTTTGCCGAAGGCTCTCCTGTCGAAGCTTGACACCGTTTCCCCCGGCTTCTTATATCCCGCCACGCAAAGGCGGGCGGCGCAAGCCGCCGGCTCACGGCGGCGGAGTAGCTCAGCTGGTTAGAGCGGCGGAATCATAATCCGTGTGTCGGGGGTTCAAATCCCTCCTCCGCTACCAGCTAAAATATTGATTTAATTATCGAAAGCGGTCTCGCCGAACACGCTTGCAGGGAGAGGTTGACACTTTCTCCGGTAGGTTTGAATGCGCGCGGCTCAACGGCCCAACTTTGGAAGAAGCGGTTGTTTGGGCGCGGCAGGCATCGAGGGGCATGTTGAGCACGGCCACGTGGTCGGCCATGAAGAAAGCGTCGAGCTTCGCCCGTTCCAATGTCTGCACAAAGCGCCTGAGGTGCGCGATGTTGAAATTCGCATCCGGAAACGCGCGCCCACCGTGGCGGGCACAGTGCCCTGCGGACCCGCCGCGCAATCGTGGTATGCTCACAGCCCTCGATCGGAGGCAAACATGGCGAAATATCTGCTGGTCAGCTTCAAGACCTGTCCCTGGGTGCAGCGCGCCGCGATCGTGCTGCGGGAGAAGAAGATCGAATTTGAATTCCGCCACATCGAGCCCGACAACCGGCCCGATTGGTTTCTCGCCATATCTCCGCACAAGAAGGTGCCGGTGCTGCGGGTTGACGATTCCGTATCGCTGTTCGAATCGAATGCCATCGCCGAATATCTGGACGAGACCGTCGCGCCGCGGCTGCACCCGGAGGATCCGGTTGCGCGCGCCGTGAACCGCGCCTGGACCGATTATGTGCCGACTTTCGCCGAGGTGGTGACGGCGACCGCCTATGCCGACACCGAGGCCGGCTACCACAAGGCGGCGGAGAAGATTGCGGTGCCGTTCGAGCGTCTCGAGCGGGCGCTGGAGAAGCAGGGTGGCGGCCCGCTTTTCAACGGCGACCGGTATTCGCTGGTGGACGCCGCTTACGCCCCGTTCCTGCAGCGTTACTTCTTCCTCGACCGGGTGAAGAGCATCGGACATATCGAAAAATTCCCGCGGCTGGAGGCATGGGCCAAGACCCTGATCGCGCGTGCGTCGACACACTCCTTTCCTCCGGACGAGTTCGAGGCGCTGTACCGCCTCAATCTCAAGCGCCGCAACAAATGGGTGTCGCGGTTCATCGAAAGCGTTCAGGTCGCGGCGGAGTAGCCGGGTTGGGCATGTCGGAATCGCGAAGCGTGGTCATCAAAGGCTTGCAAATGGGCAATGACGTCACGACTGCAATCGCGACGCCGTCAGACGTTCCTCAAATCATCGCGTATTATCACGCCCACATCTATTACGGTCCGGGGTCGATCCGGAACCGGGTCGCGCTATTGAGGGAACGCGTGGCCGCGGCATCCGCTTCTCCTCGTCCTCCGCGGCGGAAGACGGGGAGGGCGGGCGCCGCTAGTTCCCCGTGACCTTGCGGATCAGCTTCTCGAAGCCGGCGAGCTGCTGCTTGATCAGGTCGACGGCGGCCTGGTCCTTCAATTCGAGCCCGTCGTCGAATTTCTGCCCCGCGAAGGTGACGATCACCTCGGGCCGGCCGAACAGCACCGCGTCGATCGAGGTCAGCGACTGGCGCAGGTGATACTGCATGCGCGCGCCGCCGAGGAGGCCGGTCGCGGCCGACTGGATCGCCACCGGCTTCATGGCGAACGGCTGGTCCTTCATGCGCGACACCCAATCGATTGCGTTCTTCAGCACGCCGGGGATCGACCAGTTATATTCGGGCGAGCAGATCAGCACGCCGTCGGCGGCGCGGATCGCGGCGGCGAGAGCGTCGACCGGGATGGGAAATCCGGCGCTCTCCTGGACGTCGTGATTGTAGAGCGGAATGGCGTCGAGCGGCGGCGCCGGCACGATCTTCATGCCGGGCGGCGCGAGCGTCGGCGCGAGTCGCGCCAGCGCGGCGTTGTACGATTTCTTGCGCAGCGAGCCGCAAATGCAAACCACTTTGACCGGATCCGTCATGACCATCCTCGTGCCGTGTTGAAAGCTCCCGCCGCCGTGCGGCCGGCCGCGCGGCGGGCTTTCCCCGCGCCCTT
>Ga0302326_10021417_pt1 | contig 13261 bp, 8 predicted proteins | sample Palsa_T0_3_FD_202264 | JGI IMG/M metagenome (GOLD analysis project Ga0302326, IMG submission 202264) | Peat permafrost microbial communities from Stordalen Mire near Abisko, Sweden - Palsa_T0_3 | ecosystem: Environmental > Terrestrial > Soil > Palsa > Peat permafrost | place: Sweden: Abisko... | reverse complement strand
TGCCCGGAGGGGTGCGGGTCGTGGCGGGACCGCTGCTCGACACGGTCACCTCGGCGGTGGTCGGGCAGATCGCCGGCCTGGCCGCACCGTCGTTCTCGCACTACGTCCAGATCGAGCATCACGGCACACCGTGCCTGGGTCGCGCCGGGTTCAGGACGTCAACAGCTCGCGCAGGTCGGCGATCTGCTTGGCGTCGCCCGGATCCCCGTCGCCCCATCCGTCCGCCGGGCGATGGACCCAGATCGGCCGGACGCCCGCGGCGCGAGCACCCGCGACGTCGCGGCCCAGATCATTACCGACCATTGCCGCCTCGCCGCCGGTGACGCCGAGCTTGCGCAGCGCCACCGTAAACATCTCCGGCGACGGCTTGCCGATCCCGACCGTCTCGGAGTCGACGATCACGTCGAACTGGTCCTCGATCCCCGTTTGGACGAGCTTGGCCCGCTGCAGCCGCGCGGCCCCGTTGGTCACGAGCGCCAGCGGCATCCGCGAACCCAGCTCGGTCAGCACCTCGCGCGTCTCCGGGTAGAGCGACAGGGCCGACATCCGCGCTTGGCGCCAGGTGTCGACGAGCTCGGCTGAGCTGCCCCGGTGCGCGTCCGGGAGCACCGCCTCGAACGCCTGCTCGTGCAGGCGGGGGATGAACTCACGCAGCTGGTCGGGCTCAGGGCCGTCGGCGACGAACTCGCCGTGCAGCCCCTCGCCGAGGCTGAAGTGGACTCGCTCCTTGTACTCCCACGGAGCGCCGGCGCGCCAGACCGCGCGGGCGGCATCGGTCAACTGCCGCACGCGCTCGGGCGTGCTCTGACCCCAGACGCGCTCGGCGACCGCCTCATAGCCGGCCACGATCGCCGGAGCCTCCGGGATCAGCGTGTCGTCGAGGTCGAACAGCAGCGCGCGCAGTGCCATGCCGGACGACGCTAGCGATACCTTGGCGGGGCGGCGCCCGGCGGCCCCAGCGCCGCCGCGGTCCGGCGCCGCGGTCCGGCGCCGCCGCGGTCCGGCGCGGCCCCGGCACCCACCCCGCCCCGCCGGTCCCCTCGGGCCCGCTTCCGTCCGATTGGTCGATTTTCGTCCCCCCATCGGCAAAAACGACCACACGCCCACCACCCCCAAGGCGCTCACCGACCAACGCGGCGGCGCAGCGCCCACCCGGGCCCCGCCCGCCGCGCAGCGCTTATCTGGGCCTCGTCCCCGCGGCCCCGGCACTCACCCGGCCCCGCCTCGATCCCCCGCAGCCTGTCTCCGGTTGGTCGATTTTCGTCCCCCCCATCGGCAAAAACGACCACATGCCCACCACCGCCAAGGCGCCCACCGGGTCACCACGACCGTGGCGCAGCGCGCACCCAGGCCTCGCCGCGGCCCGGCGCCCACCGGCCACCACTCGCAGCGGCCCGACGCTCAGCCGGCCACCACTCGCAGCGGCCCGGCGCCCACCGGCCACCACCCGCAGCGGCCCGACGCTCAGCCGGCGACCGCGGCCGCCAGCGCCGGCGCCAGATCGCCGTTGGCGCGCACGACCACGCCACCGTCCAGCCCCAACCACGCCGCCGTCACGGCCAGTTCCGCGGCTAGCTCGACCGACACGCGCTCGATCTCGACGCCGACCTCGGCGAACGCCCCCTGCACGAGCAGCACGCCCGCCTGGCGGTCGGATTTCAGATCGACCCGGGCGACGAGCGCGTCGTCGAGCAGGAACGGCAGCACGTAGTAGCCGTAGACGCGCTTGGGCTCCGGCACATAGATCTCGATCCGGTAGTGGAAGCCGAACATCCGTAGCGCCCGGGCGCGGAACCAGATCAGCGGATCGAACGGTGACAGGAGCGCCCGGCCGCGAATCGGGCGCGGCCGCGGCGCCCGATGCCACAGGTACGCGGGCGCGTTCCAGCCACGGACCTCGGTTTCCAGCAGCTCACCGGTCGCGACGAGCTCGGCGAGGCAGCGCTTGGAGTCAGCGCGCGGCAGCCGGAAGTAGTCGCCCAGGTCGGGCTCAGTGGCGACGCCGAGCGCGCGCGCTGAGATTCGCATCAGGTCACGTTGCGCCTCGTCGCGCGGCGGGGTCGGCGCAGTGCGGGCCGACTCGGGCAGGACCCGCTCGGGCAGGTCGTAGAGCCGCTCGAAGTTGACCCGGCGGGCCGCCATCACCTGTCCGGTGTAGAACAGATGCTCGAGCGCCACCTTGCCGTCGTGCCAGTTCCACATGTGCCCCGGCTGCGGGTCCGCACGTTCGAAGCCAGTCTGCCCGGCGCGGATCGGCCCCTCGCCGGCGACCAGCGCCAGCGTCTCGGCGACCAGGTCGGGGTCGTCGCGCGCGATCCGCTGCATCGACCCCCAGGCGCCGGTCAGCTCGGACATCCGCCAGCGCAGCCGCCGGTGGGTTTCGAACGGGACCAGCGACGCCTCGTGGGCCCAGTACTCCACCAGTTGCCGGTTCAGGCGACCGGGGGTGTGGCCGGTCAGGCGGTCGAGCACCGCCATGTCGTAGGGCCCCAGTCGCGAGAACACCGGCATGTAGTGCGCGCGCAGGAAGACGTTGACCGAGTCCAGCTGAAGCAGCCCGAGCCGCTCGATCAGCGCCATGATCTGCCGCGCGGTCGGCGCAGCCGTGCCCGCCGGCCGGCGCCGACCGAACCCCTGCGCAGCGAGGCTTATCCGGCGGGCGGCGAGCGCCGTGATCGGTCGCGACATCGGTGTACTGTGCCGCAACCGGCGGCCGGAACGACCGGGCGGGTGTTGACCTCAGCGGCGGCTAGCTACCGGCCCCTCCGTTGAGCTGCGGCTGTTTCGGCGCCGCCGCGATCGTGTCGGTGGTGAGGTCGGCGACCATGATGCCGTTGCGGATCTGATCCATCAGCTCGCCGACCGCGCTGGGCGAATGCGGCAGCAGGATCGTGTTGGTCTGCGACCCCTCACCGAGTGCGCGGATCATGTCGGTGTACTGGGTCAGAGCGACGAGCGCCATCGCCTCTTTGATGTCGAGCCCTTGGTCGGCGATGATCTGCAGCGACTCCTTGAGTCCTTCGGCGATCGCCTTGCGCTCCTCGGCGATCCCTTCGCCCTGCAGACGCATCGTCTCCTTCTCGCCCTCGGCCTTCTTGACCGCGAGCGTCTTCTGGGCGTCGCCCTGGGCGGCCGCCGCGATCTGGTTGCGCTGCGACGCGTTGATGTTGTTCATCGCGTCCTTGACCCGCTGGTCGGGCTCGATGTTGGTGATCAGCGCCTTGACGATCTCGTAGCCGTACTCGGCCATCTGGCGATGCAGCGTGTCCTGGATGTGCATCGCGATCGTGTCGGCGTCGGCGTAGGCCTCGTCCAGCCCCATGCTCGGGATGTGCGAACGAACGACATCGAACGCGTAGGACTGGATCTGCACCTCGGGATCGTCGAGCTTGTAATAGGCGTCCTGCACCTGACTGGGCTCAGCGCCGACCTTGTACTGGACTGAGAGCTTGACGCGGACGAACACGTTGTCCTTCGTCTTGGTCTCGATCTCGGCGTTGAGCTGTTCAACCTGCAGGCTGACGCGTCCGGCGACGCGCGTCACGAACGGCGTCTTTGACTGCAGCCCCGGGCCGGCCACACGCACAAACTTGCCGAAGCGCTCGACGATCGCTCGCTGCTGCTGCTCGACGGTGAAGAAGAAGATGGGCACGCGATTCCCCTTTCCTGGGGGTGGAGATCGGGCGCCGGCGGTCGGCGTCGCGACCTTAACTCAACAACAGTCAAGCACTACCCGAGTCGCTGCAGACAAAATCGTCGTGGCGCGGCGGTCACAGGAGTACCGTCGACTTCGATGGGCTCGGACGAGCACCCAGAGCAGTTGGTCGGCCTCGTCGCCGACGAGCGGCTGCTGAGCGAGGATCCGGCGCTGCTGCCGGCGGCGTTGGGGGCGCCGGAGCCAATCCCGACGCGCGCGGCGCGACGGCGGCTCGTCGGCGTCGGCGCGACGCTGACCGGGGTGACGTTGATCGGCGGCATCGCGCTGGCGATCCTCGGAGCGGTCGAGCTGCTGTTCGAGGGCGGGGGCGGGCTGGCGGTGATCGCGCTGGTGGTCGGGCTGGTGCTGGCGAGCACCCACTGGGGCTGGGTCCATGTCGCCGAGCTGACCGCAACCAGGGTTGAACTGCGCAGCAACTCAGGGATCGTCGACGAACGCCGGGCGTGGCTCGAAGCGATCGCGCCGTTCACGCGCTACGAGGTGACCACCAGCGCCGGGGACGATGGCTCGATCACGATCGAGCGGATCCGCCACCGACCGATGCGCTCCGGCGAGGGCACGTTCGTGTTCGAGCGCAGCGTCGAGCTGACGGAAATGCACCACGGCGACGAGCCCGCCGCGATCGTGTCCGAGCGAGCCGAGTTGCTGCGGCACGCGGCGGCCGTGGACACCGAAAGGGAACGGGCGGCCTTCCAGGAGCGGGCCGACGAGCTCAACTGGGCGACGCTCGCCGAGGGCGAGCACCGCGAGCGGACGCGCGAGCAGGCCGAGGCGGCACGGGCGCTGTCGGAGCAGATCAACGCCAACCTGCGTGAACCGCCGCTGACCGAGTAGGCGACTCCGGTCCGCGATCCGATTAAGCTCGTCCTGTGCCAGCCAGCCGCCCGGGTTCCGATCACGGCCTGGTGATCGCCCAAGTCACCCCGTTCGCATGGGAGGTGGCCAACGAGGTCAACGAGTACGTCGCGCGCGTCTCGGAGCGCCTCAGTGCCCGCGGGCATCGGGTGCTGATCATCGCGCCGTCCCAGTCCGAGGAGCTGGTCGGCTCCAGCCGCAAGCTGATTCGCTCGGACCCTGAAGAGCTGCTGTCCTCGCCCGAGCCGCGCGTGGTGGGCGTCGGCGGCGTGCTGCCGTTCGCGCCGACCCGCCGACGCGCCGCGTCGCTGCCGGTCGACGTTGCCAAGACGATCGAGGAGGTGTTGACGGCGCTGCCGCTGGACGTCGTGGACGTGCATGAGCCGTTCGCGCCGAGCGCCTCGAGCGTCGCGCTGCGCCACTCACGGGCACTGAACGTCGGCTCGTTCCACGCCCCGACCGAGCACGTGCTGACCACACAGTTGGCGGGGCCGCTGACGCGGCTGCTGTTCTCACGCCTGGATGCCCGGGTCGCCAGCTACGCCGCCACCCGCAACCTGCTGCAGAGCTTCTTCCCCGGCGACTACCGAGTGGTCGCCCCCGGCGCCGACCCGCCGCAGCCCAGGCCCGCCAACGCCATCCCGGAGATCGTGATGATCGCGGCCGAGGAGCGAGCCGCGCTGCGGACGCTGCTGCGAGCGCTGCGGCTGCTGCCCGCCGAACTGGACTGGCACGCGACGGTCTGGTCGCAGCGGGTCTCGGCGCCGCCCGCGACGCTCGCCCGGACGCTGCGCGACCGCGTGACGTTCACCGGCGCCGACGAGCGGCCGGAGTCGGACGTGCTCGCGACTGCCGACATCGCGGTGATGGCCTCCGATGGCGACCGGACCGCGCCAGGGACACTCGTCCGCGCACTCGGCGCGGGCGCGCTCGCGGTCGCGAGCCGGCTGCCGGTGTATGAGGAGATCCTCGCCGACGGAGAGCTCGGCTCGCTGTTTGAGCCCGGCGAGGCGCAGACGCTGGCCGCGCATCTGCAACGGCTCGTGTCGGACCCCGGCACGCTGCGCCATGCCTCGCAGGCGTCGGTGCAGCTGGGCGACCGGCTTTCCTGGGACCGCGTCGCGGGTGAGCTGGAGGACGTCTACCTCGAGCTTGCCGGCCGGCGCCACGTCGACCCCGGCGACACCACGGTGCGGCGGCGGCTGCGCCAGCGCCAGCTGATCGACGTCGACCTGCATATGCACACCGATCACTCCTACGACTGCGCGACGCCGGTCGAGGTGCTGCTGGCCGAGGCCAAGACCCGCGGCCTGGGCGCGATCGCGGTCACCGATCACAACGAGATCTCGGGGGCGCTGGAGGCGCAGGCCAAGGCGTCCGGGATCAAGGTGATCGCGGGCGAGGAGGTCAAGACGGCCGAGCAGGGCGAGGTGATCGGCCTGTTCATCACCGAGAAGATCGCCCGGGGGATGACGTTGCAGGAGACGATCGACGAGATCCGCCGCCAGGGCGGGATCGTGTACGTGCCGCATCCATTCGACCGGATGCATTCGGTCCCCGATTACGAGCACCTGCTGGCGGTGATCGACGAGATCGACGCGATCGAGGTGTTCAACCCGCGAGTCGCGATCTCGGAGTTCAACGAGGAGGCCGTGCGGTTCGCGGCCAAGTACCGGATCCCGGGCGGCGCCGGCTCCGACGCCCACGTCCCACAGGGACTGGGCTCGGTGCGGATCCGGATGCGTGACTTCGACGGCCCCGAGGAGTTCATGCACTCGCTGCGCGACGCCGACATCATCCGCAACCCGGCGAGCCTCCTATACGTCCAGGCGCTCAAGTTCCTGCAGACCAAGGCGATGCCCTCAGGCGCCCGCCGCGCGTCCCGTGAGCGGCGCGTCAGACGTGCGATTGGCCGCAACTCCTGATGCAGCGCCAAGGACAAGCACGGCTTCCGTCCAATCCAGGCAGCGTGCCGGCCACCGATGACGAGATCAGGGAGAAGTACCTCGAGCGCGCGATCCGTGAGCTCAACTCATTCGCCCAACGGCTGACCGAGTGCGGTGACTGCCCCCGCGGGCAGCTGATGCCGGTGCTCGGCTCCGGCCACCCCCAAGCCGACATCTTCATGCTGAAGTACTCGGCGAGGCCCTCGGAGGTCGAGGAGGGCGTCGCGTTCTACGGACGCACCGGCAACGCGCTGATGAAATCGCTGAAGCGGCTGTCGATCGACCCGCTGGCGGTGTACGGGACGCTGTGCGTCAAGTGCCCCGTGGTCGACACCGACCTGGCCGACCCGGCGTGCGTGGCGCGGATCATCGAGGAGCTCGCGATCGTGCAGCCGAAGATCGTCGTGGTGATGGGGTCAGACGCCTTGCAGACGATCAACGAGCTCGACATCCCGCTGGCGCGCGAGTTGGCGCCCGCGCCGGGCGAGATCCAGCGGCTGACACCGTCGATCGAGGGGCTGTACGTGCCCAACATCGACGAGGCACTGGACGAGGAGCGCGCCAAGCGCGACTTCTGGACCGCGTTCCGCGTGCTCGGCCAGTGGTGGGCTGACCTGCCGCCGTACTGAGCCGGGCGGCCGTAGCCGAACGACCGATTGTGCGGGGGCTACGCAGGGAATAGGGTCCCGGTCGGGGACCCGGCAGCGACTGCGCTGCCGCGGGGACATGCTCAGATCGCTCTGCGAAGACGCCCGCCGCGGGCAGCATCCGGTGCTGCGCTGCTTCGGCGTCCTCACATACGCGGCGCTGGCACTGGCGTTGCTCTGGACGACGACCGGGACGGCCCGGGCCGACACCTCGTTGGTGTTGTCGGCCGGCGATTTCTCGACGCTCGGCCTGCACCCGACGAGCGAGAACGTCGCCACCGCGCGTGCCCAGCTCGGCACGCGGCTCCCGGCCGGGCAGCGGCGCGTCGTCAAGAGTGCGACGGTGCAGGCGTCGGCGGCCACGGGGCATGGACGTACGTGGCGCTCCGACGCATTCCTGCTCGGATCGGCGCCGGCGGCGACACGGCTCCTGAGTGCCTGGCGCCACGCCCACCGCGCAGGTGCCGTCAAGGTCGGCGCCCGCGGCGCGGCGTTCGTGCAGCGGTCACGGCATCACCAGGTGGTGCAGGTGCTGTGGCGTGAAGGCGCGCGGCTGGGCCTGATCGTGCTGACCGTCGGCCGGGGCTCGAAGGGCGCGCAGGCAGCCGCGGTCTCGTATGCGGTGCTCGCCGACTCCTATCTGAAGACGCCGGAGCCGAGCACGGCCTGGGGCAAGGTGATGGCGCAGGTGCGGCCGGATGGCAGCGTGTCTGAGCAGACGGCGCTGGAGGCGTTTGCGCTCTCCTACGGGGGTCTGCCGGGGGTCCGCGTTCCGTCCGGGAAGCGCACGGCGCCCGTGTCGGGCGACCTGGCGTTCGACTGGGTCGCGCCGTATCTGCCGAAGTTGTCAGCGCGGCTGCAGCGGGCGATCGACCACGTGATGGGGTTCGCGGTGTCGGGCAAGGGCGCGCATGCCGCCAACTACGGCGACTCCGGCTTCACCCCGAATGCGCAACTGACCGCCGAGGCGAACCACTGGAAGCTCGTGTACGCGCTGCCGACGTTTCTCGGCCATTACCTCAACCTGCAGATCGTCGCCGGCAGGACCACGACGATCATTCACAACGACTACACCAACACCGATGCCCCGGGCGATGCGACCTCGGTCAACGCCGCCGGCGACCGGACGGCCGATGGTCCGATCTGCCGGATCCGGATCACGCCGACCGCCGACGAGTACGACAACCTGACGATCAGTCACATCCTCGCGCACGAGGTCTTCCACTGTGAGGAGTTCGACTTCGATCCCGGACTGGCGCACTTGGGGGCGTGGGCGAGCGAGGGCCTCGCCGAATGGGCCGCGGAGACCCTCGAGCCGACCCCCGGATACCTTGGCGTGCTCCAGGGATATTTCACGAGCCCCGCGACGCCGCTGTTTACGCGCAACTACGACGCCGAGGGATTCTGGGGACGCATCCAGGACTCGAACCCCGGTCTGTGGCAGCGGCTCCCGGCGATCCTCGGCGAGTCGTCGCCCCAGGGGCAGTACAACGCCGCCGGCGGCTCCTCGCTGAACTTCCTCACGACCTGGGGCTCGAGCTTCTTCAACGTGCCCACGTCCGGGCCCGACTGGTCGGATTCCAGCCCCCAGCCGAGCCCCTACCACGAGCCGGCGAACGTCATTGCCGGCTCCGGGGAACTGCTTGCCGCCCCGTACACGACCAGCCAGTACACGATCGAGGCGACGCAACCACTGGAGCGGATCACGGTCTCGCCACCGTCCGATGCGCTGCTCGGTCAGCAAGCCAGCCGCACCAACCTGACCGGCGTCCTGTTCTGCGCCGGCGCCGCGTCCTCATGTCAGTGTCCGGCCGGTGACACGGGGACGGTGCCGCCCAGCGAGCCGATGACGTTCCCGGCGTCGCTCGGGATCACCGGCGACCCCCACGGCGGCACGAGCGGAAGCGTGGCGGCGATCCCACTCAGCGACTACTGCACGCCGAAGACGCAGACGCCGCCGCCCGGCACGCCGGGAGCCGATGGGGGCAGCGGCGGCGACCCGCACATGATCGACTTCGACGGCGGCCTGTTCGACTTCCAGCAGGCCGGCGAGTTCACCTTGGTCAAATCCACCACCGGCGGCCTCGATGTCCAGGTTCGCCAGCAGCCGCTGTCCAACTGCTGCGTGACGTTCAACACGGCGGCGGCGATGCGCGTCGGCCACGCGACGGTCGAGGTCGATCGGCTCGGCGCCTCGGGGATCGCGGTCTACGTCGACAAGCGCCGCGTGAAGGGCTCACGCCTCACGCTGCGCGGCGGTGGAACCCTGTCGGTCGGATCGGACCCGCCGTTCGGACCGCAGGCGACGATCACCTGGCCGGACGGCACCAGCGCCAAGGTGTTCAACGCCGGCGGGCTGGGCTCGGGCGTACTCGACGTCTCGGTCGCGCTGGCCGCCGACCAGCTCGGCCACGTCTCCGGGTTGCTCGGGGCCGCCGGCGCGCCCGCGGCCAAGGAGTTCCCGAGTCCGAGCGGCCACCTCTACCCCCAGAGCATCTTCAGCGGCACCTCGCGGCACGACCTACGGGTTCGTTACGACAGCTTCGGCAACAGCTGGCGGATCACGCAACGCCAATCGCTGTTCCGCTACCCGCACGGCAAGAGCACGCGTTCCTACACGGTCCGCGGATTCCCGCGGACCTATGAGACCGTCGCGTCGCTATCGCCGCGCAAGCGAGCCAAGGCCGAGAAGGCCTGCAAGTCGGCGGGAATCACTGCCGCGAAGCTGCTTGACGCGTGCATCCTCGACGTCGCCGCGACCGGCGACACGGGGTTCGCCGCCGGCGACGCCAACCTGCAGCGTGCCGTCTCGGGCGCTCCCGGGTGGAGCGAGCTGTCCAACGGTTCGTCGCCCTCCCTGCTGGCGCCGACGCTCGGCGAGGCCGGCGGCAACGTGCTCGCCGCGTACGACGAGGAGAAGAACACCGGCGTGGCCGTCGCCAGCTTCCCCGCCGTCCCGGGCGCGCCGTCCAAGATCGCCCGCACGACCGCGATCTCAGGCTGGAGCGACCTGAGCTCGCCGCTGCTGGTGCCGACCGCCGACGGCGGCCAGCAGTTGCTGATCTCCGGCACGCACTCGAGCGTCGTCAGCGATTCGCTCAACGGCCTGGACACGTTGCAGCTGCAGCCGGATGGCAGCTTCGCGGCACCGGTCGCGATCGCGCCGAGTGCGCTCGAGGCCGGGGCCGCGTCGGCCGATGGCGCGGCGCTGGCCAGCGACGGGCAGACGTTGATCTGGAGCACGGACCTGTTCCTCGGCGTCTGGAACAACAGCGTCTACCCACCCGTGCCACAGAGCCTCGTCAACCCCGGAAACGCTCTGCTGGAAGGAACCACGAACTCGACGCTCGCCTACGACACGAGCGGGCGTCTGTGGCTGGCCTGGTACGCCTTGGCGCTCGGTTACGGCACCCCCGCCGGCCTGTACATGGAGCAGCTGAACCCCGCGACCGGCGCGACCGAGCCGGGCGCCGCCCCACAGCTGGTCCCGGACAGTTCCAGCCCGACCGCCGGTCAGACGTTGACGCTGGCGTGCAACTCGATCTGCCACATCGTCTATCCGCCCAACGGCTCCAAGACCGAGCTCGTGTCCTGGTCGCCCGGTCAGGCCGCTCCGGTCACCGTCCTGCAGATCGGCACGCACGCGTTCGCGAGCCTGATCGGCGCCGCCGCCGCACCGGACGGCCGGATCTGGGTGGTCTACGCGTACGCCGACTCGGCGACCGAACAGGTCGACGCACGGCTCGGCGACGACAATGGCGCCGGCGGAACGACAACGAGCCTGTCGCCACCGCCAGGCCAGACGCTCGCTTATGACGGCTCGGTGCTGGACACGGCTCGCGGGCTGGTGGTCGCGGCGAACTTCGCGAAGTCGGCCAAGGACCCGACCAGCACGCTCTGGGGGACCGTCCTGCCGCAACCGTAGCCGCGCGCCTAAGCGGGCGTGCGGGCGCTGGTGCCGACGACCATCAGCGTCTTCGTACCCGCGCCCTTGCGGCGGATCAGGTCGACGACCCGCTTCAGGTCCGCGACGTCACGGACGCGCAGCAGCGCCAGCGCGTCGGGGTCGCCGGCGGTCGTGTAGACGGCCTCGACCTCGGGGATTTCGTTGGCGATCGAGGCGATCTCGTCGACCCCGGCGGTGCCGTCGAAGCGCAGCTCGGAGAACGCCTGCAACGGAAAGCCGAGCTTGCCGTGGTCGACGATCGCCGTGTAGCCGGTGATCACGCCGCGCTCTTCGAGACGGTCGATCCGCCGCTTGACGGCCGGCGACGAGAGGCTGACCTCGGTCGCCAGTTCGGCCAGGGTCACGCGCGCGTTGGCGCGCAGGCAATCGACGAGCCTGCGGTCGGTTTCGTCGAGATCCACGCAAGAATCATAAGCCCACGACTAAGAGACGTGCGATTCTTGCGTGGCTGAGGGTAACGGCTTGCCTTTGCCCGGGTGTGCGGGGTTCAATACGGCGCGATGGCCGCCGTCGATGCCGACCCCGCCACCACCTCGCTGCAGACGTTGGATGAGGTGCAGCGGCGCGTGCTGTGGCTGGCGACGTCGATCATCCATCACGCCAACAAGGTCCGCAGGACACCGTCTGGCGTCAAGGTCGGAGGTCACCAGGCGTCGAGCGCGTCGATGGTGTCGATCATGACCGCGCTGTATTTCGAGCACCTGCGCGGCCGCGACCGGGTGTCGGTCAAGCCGCACGCGTCGCCGGTGCTGCATGCCATTAACTACCTGCTCGGGCGCCTCGATCCTAAGTATCTGACCGAGCTGCGGTCGTTCGGCGGCCTGCAGTCGTATCCGTCACGCGAGAAGGATCCGGACCCCGTCGATTTCTCAACCGGATCGGTCGGCATCGGGGCCACCCAGACGCTCTGGTCAGCCCTCGCCCACCGCTACGTCGCCGGCCACTTCGAGGTTCCCCAGGCGGGCCGCGAGGTGGCGCTGATCGGCGACGCCGAGCTCGACGAGGGCGCGATCTGGGAGGCGCTGGTCGACCCGATGATCCCGTCGCTGGGCGAGGTCCTGTGGATCGTCGACCTCAACCGCCAGTCGCTTGACCGGGTCGTGCCCGACATCGCCGCCGGCCGGATCGGCGCGATGTTCAAGGCCGCCGGATGGCAGACGATCACGATCAAATACGGCCGACTGCTGCGCTCGATCTTCGCTCAGGACGGCGGCGACGCGCTGCGGCGGCGGATCGACCAGATGCCCAACGAGGAGTACCAGCGGCTGCTGCGTTCGTCGGTGTCCGAGCTGCGCGAGCGGATTCCGAGCCCACCCACCCGCGGCCGCGGCTCACGTGAGTTGACCCGGCTGGTCGCAACACTCGACGATCCGACCCTGTACGCCGCCGTGCGCGACCTCGGCGGCCACGATCTGTCGGACCTGCTCGACGGATTCGCGCAGGCAGGGGCCGCGTCGGACCGGCCCACCGTGATGTTCGCGTACACGATCAAGGCGTGGCAGCTCCCGACCCAGGGCCACCCGGCCAACCACTCGGCGCTGCTGTCCGAGACGCAGTGGCGATCGCTGGCCGGCGAGCTCGGAGCGTCCGCCGACGACCCCTGGGCCCTGTTCGACCCTCGGTCCGAGGCCGCGGCGCTGTGCCGTGACGCCGCCGAGCGCCTGCAGCGCCCACCGGTGGCCGACGCCGCGCCGCCGGCGGTGCCGATCGACGTCGGGCGCGACCATGCCGGCCGGGCGTCGACGCAGCAGGAGCTCGGGCGGTTCTTCTCCGACCTAGCCCACGCGGCCCCGGAGGTCGCCGGCCGGGTCGTGTCGGTCTCGCCCGACGTCGGCACCTCGACCAACCTCGGCGGGTGGATCAACCGCGTCGGCGTCTGGTCGATCGGCGACCGCGTCGACTGGTTCGCCGACGACACCGACACTCTCGTGCGCTGGCGCGAATCCGAGCACGGGCAGCACATCGAGCTCGGGATCGCCGAGGGCAACCTCGTCGGGCTGCTGGGCGAGCTGGGTGCGACCTGGTCACGTGATGGGCAGCCGCTGCTGCCGATCGGGACGATCTACGACCCGTTCGTCAACCGCGCGCTCGAGCAGTGGTCGTTCGGCATGTACGCGGGCGGCCAGTC
>Ga0302326_10021416_pt1 | contig 13261 bp, 10 predicted proteins | sample Palsa_T0_3_FD_202264 | JGI IMG/M metagenome (GOLD analysis project Ga0302326, IMG submission 202264) | Peat permafrost microbial communities from Stordalen Mire near Abisko, Sweden - Palsa_T0_3 | ecosystem: Environmental > Terrestrial > Soil > Palsa > Peat permafrost | place: Sweden: Abisko... | reverse complement strand
CCGTGCCCGAGCAGCAGGTGATGAGTGGCCGCCACCGCCGCATCGGCGTCGCGCAGGCCGGGGGCGTGGTCGCCGGTGCGATAGCCGTTGTTGGACACGACCTGCGGCTCGTTCAGAGTGATCCAGCGGGCGACCCGGTCGCCAAGAGCCTCCGCGGTCAGCGCGGCGTACTCCGCGAACCGCTCGGCCGTGCTGCGCACCGCCCAGCCGCCCTCGTCCTGGAGTTCCTGGGGCAGGTCCCAGTGGTAAAGCGTGGCGGTGGCCGCGATTCCGTGCTCGGCGAGTTCGTCGAGCAGCCTGCGGTAGTAGTCCAGGCCCCGGGAGTTCGCGGAGCCGCGGCCGCCGGGCTGGACCCGCGGCCAGGAGATCGAGAACCGGTAAGAGCTCAGTCCGAGCGAGGCCATCAGGGCGACGTCCTCACGGTAACGGTGGTAAGAGTCGCAGGCGATGTCGCCGGTGTCGCCGCCGCGAACCTTGCCCGGCGTGTGGCTGAAAGTGTCCCAGACCGAGGGGCCCTTGCCGTCGCTGCTCGCTGCTCCCTCGATCTGGTACGCGGCGGTCGATGCTCCCCAGATGAACCCCTCAGGGAAGTCGAGGGCGCCGTCAGCATCTGTTGCCGTTCCCGTCATCAGGCTCTCCTTTTGTTTGGCTACGGACCCTTGACGGCCCCTGTGCTGAGGGTTAGTGTAAGCGCTTAGATTTCGGTTGTAAACGCTTACATGTCTTCTATGTGACGCTTGGGTGTCGAGCTCTTAGACCTAGTGTTTCCGTTCGTAGACCTGGTTTCAAGGGAAGCAGCAATGCCGCTGATCGGGAAATTGTGGTAACTCTCTACGATGTCGCCCGCCTGGCCGGCGTCTCCACCGCGACCGTCTCGCGGGTGGTGCATGGTCAGGACCGGGTGCGCGAGGCCACCAGGATCCGGGTGCAGCAGGCCATCGAGGAACTGGGCTACGTACCCGATGGCGCCGCCCAGAGCCTGTCCCGTCGGCGCAAGGACGTCATCGGCCTGGTGTGCGTGGAGCGCCCGGCGCAGCAGTACGACATCGAGAATATGAACCTGCTGTTCTACGACGAGGTGCTGCGCGGCGTCGAGGCGCGGATCCGCGATCACGAATGGTCGTTGCTCATCACCTTCCTGCAGGGCGCCAACGATCCCGGCTTCCCTCGCCTGGAGTCGTTCACCGGCAAGGCGGACGGGATCTTGATCGGCGAGGGAATCGTGCCGTCCCCCTTCATCCAGCGGCTCGCCGCGCGGGTCCCGGTGGTGATCTTCGCGGGGACCCCGGACGAGAAGGCCGCCGACGTGGTGACGGCGGACAACCTGTCCGGCTCGGCGGCCGTGGTCACCCACCTCATCCGCGATCACGGCAGGCGGCGGCTGTTCTGGGTGCACGGACCCGCGGATTCGCCCGACTCCCGCGAGCGGCGGCTCGGCCTGGACCACGTGCTGCGCGCCAACCCGCAATGCCAGCTTGCCGGTTTCTACCAGGGCTACTACAGCGTGCAGAGCGGCGAGGAAGCGGGCGAGGCGCTGCTGGCCATGCCCAGGGATAGCTTTCCCGACGCGGTCGTCTCCGCCAACGACCAGATGGCCATCGGGGTGCTCAAGGCGCTGGCCCGGGCGGGCGTCCGGGTGCCGCAGGACGTGGCCGTGGTCGGCTTCGACGACATCTTCCCCGGCAGCTTGTGCGACCCGCCGCTCACCACGGTTCATCAGCCGATGCGCATGCTGGGCGAGCGGGCCTGCGCCCGGCTGCTCGATCGCATCGCCAACCCGGCACTGCCTCCCGCGGTCGAACTGCTGCCCACCGAGCTCGTGCTGCGGTCGAGCTGCGGCTGCCCGCCCCGCACCGTCATCCGCAGGCCCGTGCCGACGCTCGACCTGCCGCGCCCGGATCCGGCCGCGGCGGCCCTGCTGACCCTCCCACCGGGTCGTAAACCAGCCCGCCGGCGCGCCCGGCAAGCAGCGAAGGCCTAGGAGCTGCCATGTCCTTTATTCTCCGCCGCCTGACGTTCTATGCCGTCGCGGCCTGGGTGGCGCTTACCATCAACTTCTTCATCCCGCGCGCCATGCCGGGAAACGCGGTGCAGAGCATCATGGCGAAGTTCCCCGGGAACATGCAGCCGTCGGCCTACCGCGCGCTGGAGGCGATGCTCGGGGTGGCACATCCGGGCTCGCTCTGGCATCAGTACGGGTCGTATCTGGTCGATGTTGCCCACTTCAACTTCGGCACTGACGTCACGCAGTATCCCGCCCAGGTCTCTACGCTGCTCGGCGAGAGCATCCCGTGGACCCTCACCCTGGTCGGCACGGCGACCGTGATCGCCTTCGGCATCGGCACCGCGCTCGGCATCGCGGCGGGCTGGCGGCATGGCGGAGCGCTTGACCGGGCGCTGCCCGCCCTGATGTTCCTGCAGGCTATGCCCTACTTCTTCTTCGCGCTGATCCTGCTCGAGCTATTCGCAAGCAAGCTGCACGTCTTCCCGCTCGGCCAGGGGTACGGAGAGGGCCTGGTGCCAGGATGGCACTGGTCGTTCATCGGCAGCGCCATTTACCACTCGCTGCTCCCGGCGCTCACCATCGTGCTCACCTCGATCGCCGGCTGGATGCTGCAGATGCGCAACGTGATGATCACGACGATCGGTGAGGACTACGTGATCGCGGGGCAGGCCAAGGGCCTGCACAACCGCAGGGTCATCTTCACCTACGCGGCGCGCAACGCGATCCTGCCCCAGCTGCAGGGGTTCGGCCTGGCGCTCGGCTTCGTGATCTCAGGCGCCCTGATCATGGAGATCGTCTTCTCCTACCCGGGCATCGGCGAGCTGCTGCTCAACGCGGTCACGTCGAATGACTACCCGCTGATGCAGGCGATCTTCCTGGTGATCACCTTCGCCGTGCTGGTCGCCAACATGATCATCGACCTCGTCATCGTGTTCGTGGATCCACGCGCCCGGGCCAGGGAGGCGACGCGATGACCGCCGTCCTGCCGATCAGCGCCGATGCCGCCGCGCTGCCGCAAGAAGACGTCCAGCCCGGCCGCTGGCGGCGGCTCCCGCCCAAGGCCAAGGTCGGCGCCGTCCTGCTCGGCCTGTTCGTACTCGCGGCCATCATCGGGCCGCTGGTCGCGCCGTATGATCCGGGGTATCAGAATCCCGCCCCCGGCCTGTCCCTGCACGCGCCGTACGGCGCGCACCTGCTCGGCACCACGCAGACCGGACAGGACGTGCTGTCCCAGCTGCTGATGGGGATCCGGCTCACCGGGGAGCTCGCGGTCATCGTCGGGGTGGTGGCCACGGCGCTTGCCGTGATCGTCGGAGTCTCCTCCGCCTTCCTCGGCGGCGTCTGGGACGAACTGCTGTCGCTGCTCTCCAACGTGTTCCTGGTCATCCCGGCGCTGCCGCTGCTCATCGTGTTGCTTGGCTACCTGCAGACCAAGGGCCAGGACGCGACCATCCTGGTGCTCAGCGGGCTCGGCTGGCCGTGGGGGGCGCGGGTGATACGCGCGCAGACGCTGGCGATCCGCAATCGCGATTTCATCGCGGCCGCCCAGGAGACTGGCGAGAAATCATGGCGGATCATCGCCTTCGAGATCGTCCCGAACGAGGTGAGCCTGATCGCGGCGAGCTTCGTGAACACCGTGCTGTATGCGATCGGCGCCTCGGTCGCCCTGGCCTTTATCGGCGTCGCCGACCTGAACAGCTGGAGCCTGGGCACCATGCTCTACTGGGCGGAGAGCCAGCAGGCGCTGGAGCTCGGGGCCTGGTGGTGGTTCATCCCGCCTGGCCTGGTGGTGGCGCTCATGGGCGCCGGCCTGGTGCTGCTGAACACCGGCATCGACGAGCTCGGCAACCCGCGGCTGCGCGACGCGGTCAGCGCCAGCCGGATCGCCGGGCACTGGCTCCGCCCCGCCGATCCGACGCCGGTGCTGGCCGAGCTCTCGCGGCACCGCGGCAAGCTGGCCGGATTCGTGCACTCGTTCTCCCGTAGTTCCCTGCTCGACGAGACCGAGGAAGGCCAGGCCCGATGAGCGCGAGCCCAAACCAGGCCCCAACCGCCTTCCCGGCCGCCCCGGCTCCGGGCCCGGATCCGGTGCTCGAGATCCGGGACCTGTCGGTCGTCTACCGCACGCCGGGCGGTGACGTCCGGGCTGTGGACAAGGTGAACCTCGACCTGGCGGCCGGCGAGGTCATCGGCCTGGCGGGCGAGAGCGGCTCGGGGAAGTCCACGCTGGTCTACGGCGCCACCCGGCTGCTGCGGGCACCCGCCCTGATCACCAGCGGCAGCGTCCGCTACTCCGGACGCCGGATGGTCCAAGGCGCTGGCCCGGTCGATGTCATCACGATGCGCCCGGATGAGCTGCGGCGGCTGCGCTGGCGCGAGATCGCCATCGTCTTCCAGAGCGCGATGAACGCGCTGAACCCGGTGCTGAGCGTCCGCGACCAGCTGCTCGACGCCATCCACGCGCACCTGCGGATGCCCAGGGACGAGGCGCGCGAGCGGGCGGCGTCGCTGCTCGACCTGGTGGGCATACCGCGCTCGCGACTGCGCAGCTACCCCCATGAGCTGTCCGGCGGCATGCGCCAGCGGGTGATGATCGCGATGGCGCTGGCCACCGAGCCGGAGGTCGTCATCATGGACGAGCCGACCACCGCGCTCGACGTCGTGGTACAGCGGGACATCCTGAGCCAGATCGTGGAGCTCAAGGAGCGCCTCGGTTTCTCCATCTTGTTCATCACGCACGACCTCTCGCTGCTCCTGGAGCTGGCCGACCGGATCGCGGTGATGTACGCCGGGCAGCTGCTTGAGATCGGAACGGCCGAGGAGATCCAGCACGAGCCGTCGCACCCCTACACCAGGGGCCTGCTCAACTCGTTCCCCTCGCTCCGCGGCCCGCGCCGCGAGCTGGCCGGCATTCCCGGTTCACCGCCCGACCTGCGTGACCCGCCGCCAGGCTGCCCGTTCCTGCCGCGCTGCGGATACGTTACGGCGGCGTGCCGCGAGGTCGATATGCAGCTGCTGCCCGTCACCACGTCCAAGAACCCCGGACACGTGACGGCCTGCCCGTTCGTGCTTCCGCAAACACCGGTGCCACCCAAACCAGGGACGCCTGAATCGCAGCCTGAAACGCCCGGGGAGCTGGGAACATGACCGAGCAGACGGAGCTGCTGACGTCCGCGGCCGCCGAACGCGGGCCGCTGGCCATGGAGGCGATATCGGTCAGCAAGGACTTCCGCATCGGCCGCCGCCAGATCCTGCACGCGGTGCGCGACGTCTCCTTCAGCCTCTACCGCGGCGCCGTCGTCGCGCTCGTCGGCGAGAGCGGCTCGGGCAAGTCGACCGCCGCCCGGCTGCTGGCCGGGCAGGAACGCCTCACCTCCGGCGTCATCCAGCTGGACGGCAAGCGGGTCGACGTGACCAGCCGCGGCGACTTCCGGCGCTACAAGAGCCACGTCCAGCTGGTCTTCCAGGACCCGTTTTCCTCGCTGAACCCGGTGCACACCGTGCGCTACCACCTGGAACGCCCGGTGAAGCTGCACCAGGGCAAGGCCGCAAACGTGGACGCCGAAGTCGTCGCGCTGATGGAGCAGGTACGGCTCACGCCCGCCAAGCAGTTCCTGGCCAAGTACCCGCACGAGCTGTCCGGTGGGCAGCGCCAGCGGGTCTCCTTCGCCCGGGCGCTCGCCGCCCGCCCGAGCGTGCTGCTGGCCGACGAGCCGGTGTCCATGCTGGACGTCTCGATCCGGCTCGAGATGCTCAACGTGCTCGACGATCTGCGCCAGCGGTTCCGGCTGGCCATGCTGTACATCACCCACGACATCGCCTCCGCGCGCTACTTCGCGGACGAGGTGCTGGTGATGTACGCCGGGGAGATCGTCGAGCGCGGGCCGGCCGAGGAGGTGACCCAGCGACCGGCGCACCCTTACACGCAGCTGCTCGTCGCCTCGGCTCCGGATCCTGACAATCTCGGCAGCGCGCTGCGACGCACCGGGCACCGAAGCGGTGCCGCCGAGACGGCGCGGCCGCCGGGATCTCAAGCGCGCAGGAAACCGGAAAGCGCCGCGTCAGTCGGCTGCCCGTTCAGCCCCCGATGCCCGCTGGCCGACGACCGCTGCCATCGGGAAGACCCGGCTCTGGTGCAGATCTCTGCCACCCGAGGGGCCGCCTGCTGGCGCCTGGACGTAGCCGCGCCTGAACTCGTCTCCGGGCTACCGGACGGCCGACCTACAACCGCGAACTAACCCCCCATAACCAAACGAGAGAAAGACGAAGCTGATGAGGAGATTGCACAGATCTAGACGGCTCTTGGCGGTAGCGGCCGCCGGCCTGCTCGCGGGCGGCCTGGCCGCGTGCTCGTCGAGCTCGAGCTCGAGCTCAGCGAGCTCCGGCAAGGCCACCACCACAGGAAAGACCCTGGTCATGGAGAGTTCCCCGGAGACCTCCATCACCCAGGCGTTCAACCCGTTCGTCCTCACCGGCGATGCCTACGGCATGGGCGCGACGGGGCTCATCTACGAGCCGCTGATCGAGTTCGACCTGGCCGCGCCGCCGAAGTACTACCCGTGGCTGGCCACGAACTATGCGTGGTCCAACGGAGGCAAGACGATCGCCTTCACGATCCGCCAGGGCGTGAAGTGGAGTAACGGCACGCCGTTTACTCCCGCCGACGTGGTCTTCACCTTCAACCTGGTGAAGAACAACGCGTCGGTCAACATTGACGGCCTGAAGATCTCCAGCGTGAGCGCGTCCGGCAACACCGTCACGCTCAACTTCGCGACTCCCCAGTACACCAACCTGGAGGCTATCGCCGGCACCGCGATCGTGCCGCAGGCGATCTGGAGCAAGGTCGGCAACCCGGCGCTCTACGCGGACGCGAACCCGGTCGGCACCGGACCCTACGTACTGGGCAGCTTCACGCCGCAGGGCTTCACGCTGACCAAGAACCCGGACTACTGGCAGGCGGCGAGCGTCAAGGTGCCGAAGGTCTACTTCCCGGTCTACACGTCCAACACCGGCGCGCTCAGCGCGCTGTTCTCCGGGCAGATCGACTGGACCGGGAACTTCATCCCCGGCCTGCAGAAGAGCTTCGTCGACACCTCGCCTAGCACCCACCACTACTGGGAGGCGCCGGGCGGCAGCAATAGCCTGATGCCGAACCTGACCAAGTGGCCGACCAACCAGCTGCCCGTCCGGCAGGCCATCAGCCTGGCGATCAACCGCAGCGTCATCGCCTCCGAGGGCGAGGCCGGCCTGGAGGACCCGGTCCTCAACGCCACCGGCCTGACGCTGCCGACCTTCAGCGCATGGAGCGCGCCGGTCGCCTCGATGACGGTCTCGGCCACGAGCAACGCGGCCGCGGCCAAGCAGGTGCTCAAGAACGCCGGTTACACCCTGGGCAGCAACGGCTACTTCTCCAAGGGCGGCAAGGAGGTCTCGCTCAGCATCACCGACCCGTCCGCTTACACCGACTACGCCGAGGACGACGCCATCGTGGCGCAGGAACTGCGGGCGGCGGGGATCGACGCCACGTTCGTGGGCCAGTCGGTAGACGCCTGGCAGACCAATGTCGCCGACGGTGACTTCCAGCTGACCTCGCACTGGTCCATCAACGGGCTTACCCCGTACACCATGTACGAAAACTGGCTGGACAGCTCGCTCGGGTCCGGGTCGGTTGCGACCGGCGACTACGAACGGCTGAACGACCCGGCGATCAACGCCGACCTGGCCACGCTGGCCGGGGCCGCCACGACCGCGGCGCAGACCACGGCGCTGGTCCCGATCGAGAAGTACGTGGCCGCGGACCTGCCGATCATCCCGACCACGACCGCGTCGGATTGGTTCGAGTACAACTCGCAGAACTACACCGGCTGGCCGACCCAGCAGAACCCCTACGAGTCCGGTCAGCCGTCCGGGACGAACAACGGTCCCGGCTCAGGTACCGACGAGGTTGTGATCCTGCGCCTGGTTCCGCAGGGCTAAGCTCTTTCCTGGGGCACTAAGCTGGCCCGCCCCCGGTACCCCCCCACCGGGGGCGGGCCTTACCCACAAAGACCCCTAAGACCAAGAACCGTCCTCACACCAGCCCGGCTCGTCACCAAGGGAAGCGATCAGCCGATGAGCGTCCCGTCGCGCATCGCCTTCAGCACCCTGGCATTCCCGGACGCCACGCTGGCCTCGGCCGCCTCGCTCGGGCGCCGGTGGGGCTATGCCGGCATCGAGCTCCGGCTCATCGACGGCGAGCTCATCGACCCGTCGATGGTCGCCGCCGACCGCGTCCGGGTCAAGCGGACCCTCACCGGCCTGCCCGTCGTCGCGGTGGATAGCTCGATCCGCCTCACCGGTGACGATCCCGGTCCCGAACTGCACCGGTTCCTCGAGCTGGCCAGCGACTGGGAGTCACCGCTGGTGCGCGTGTTCGGGGGCGCGCTGGCCGCGGACGGCCCCGCCCGCCGGGAGCAGCTCGGAAACGCGGCGCGGGTGCTCGAGGCGGCCGGGCCGCGCGCCGAACGGCTTGGCGTCGCCATCGGCGTGGAAACCCACGATGCCTTCTCAGCCTCCTCGGTCGTGGCCGAGTTGCTGGCCCTCGCCGACCCGCGCTGGGTCGGCGCGGTGTGGGACAGCCATCATCCGCACCGGATGGGCGAGCGGCCGGAAGAGGTCTACGCGAACCTCGGCCCGCGTCTCCTGCTCGCGCAGGTCAAGGACGCCCGGCGAACCGCCAGCGGCGACTGGCAGCTGGTCCTGCTCGGCGAGGGCGAGGTGCCGGTCGCCGACATGCTCGCGCTACTGGCGGCCGGCGGTTACCGGCACTGGATATCGGTCGAATGGGAGAAGCGCTGGCACCCGGAAATCGAGGAACCGCAGGTCGCGCTGCCCCAGCATCTAGAGCTGCTCACCAAGTGGCTGGAGGGGCGCCAGTGACTCCGAGCACGAATTCTCGCGGCTTCGGCATCGTCGGTGCCGGGACCGTCGCGGCCATGCATGCCGACGCCATCGCGGCCTTGCCCAGCGCGCGGCTGGTCGCGGTCACCGATGTGGACGTGAGCGCCGCCGAGGCCCTCGCCGCCAGCCGCGGCGCCGCGGCCGAGCGGGATCTGGACGCGCTGCTCGCCCGCGGCGACGTCGACGTGGTATGCGTCTGCGTGCCGAGCGGACAACACGCCGAACTCGGCATGCGGGCGGGCAAGGCGGGCAAGCACCTGGTGGTGGAAAAGCCGGTCGATGTCACCCTGGAGGCCGCCGACCGTCTCATCAGAGCCGCACGCGCCGCCGGGGTGGCCCTGACCGTGATATCGCAGCACCGGTTCGACCCGGGGCTGATCGAGGCCAGGCGGCTGATCGACGAAGGCGCCCTCGGCCGGCTCGTGCTCGGCGAGGCCAGCACGAAGTGGTACCGCAGCCAGGCCTACTACGACAGCGCCGCCTGGCGCGGCACCTGGGCCATGGACGGCGGCTCGCTGCTTAACCAGGGCATCCACTACGTCGACCTGCTCCGCTGGTGCATGGGACCGGTGGCCGAGGTCACCGCGGTCTGTACCACGCAGGCCCACCAGATCGAGGCCGAGGACACCTCGCTCGCCATCGTCAGGTTCACTTCGGGCGCCGTCGGCACCATCATGTCGAGCACCGCCGCTTTCCCCGGCTTCCCTCAGCGCCTGGAGATCACCGGCACCAAGGGCACCGTGATCATCGAGGACGGACGGCTCGTCAGCCGCGCCTTCGGGACCCCAGCGCAGCCAGCGGACAGCGGAGCGCAGCCAGCGGACAGCGGAGCGCAGCCAGCGGACAGCGGAGCGCAGCCAGCGGACAGCGGAGCGCAGCCAGCGGACAGGCCAGGGGCGGCGGCTGATCCGGCGGCCCTAGATGTCTCCGGCCATGCTGCACAGCTCGCTGACCTGCTCGCCGCGATCGACGAGGGGCGTGCCCCCGCGGTCGACGGCGAGGCGGGCCGGGCCGCGCTCGAGATCGTCTGCGCCGTCTACGAGTCCTCCCGCTTGGGCCGCACGGTGACGCTGCGCTCATGACCGTCGTGCTGTCCGGGTTCGCGGACGAGATCTCCCCCGATCCGGACGAGCAGCTCGCGACGCTCCTGGCCGAGTCGATCACGCACCTCGAGCTGCGGAGCGCGTGGTCGGTGAACGTCGCCGACTTCACCGCCGGCCACCTCGCCGCATTCCGCGGTGCCCTGGACCGGGCCGGGGTGCGGGTTTCGGCCATCGGCTCGCCCATCGGGAAGATCCCGCTGGAAGCGCCGCTTGGCCCGGAGCTTGACCGGATGCGGCGCATCGCCGATATCGCCGGTGAGCTCGGCACCACGATCGTGCGTGTGTTCTCCTTCTTCATCCCGCCGGGCGACCCGCCGCAGCAGCACCGCGAGCGGGTCATCGACCGGATGGCGGCGCTCGCCCAGATCGCGTCCGAGCGCGGCCTGGTCCTCGCCCACGAGAACGAGAAACAGATCTACGGCGACACGCCGGACCGCTGTCATGACCTGATCACCGCGGTGGGCTCCCCCGCCCTGCGGGCGACGTTCGACGCGGCGAACTTCGTCCAGTGCGGTGTCAGGCCCTTTTCCCAAGGCTATGGCCTGCTCCGGCCGTACCTGGTCTACCTGCAGGTCAAGGACGCGCTGGCCGCGACGGGCGAAGTGGTGCCCGCGGGCCAGGGCGACGGCCAGGTCCGCCAGACGCTGGCCGCGCTGCGGGACTCGGACTTCGAGGGCTTCGTGTCGCTTGAGCCGCACCTGGCGCAGGCCGGGCGTTACGGCGGCTTCAGCGGCCCGGAAGGTTTCGTCCGGGCCGCCCGGGCTCTTAAATTGATCCTGAAGGAACTGGCTATCTCCTGGCGGTAACTCCTGGCAGCTTCCCAGGAGTTTGAGCCCACCTACCGGGGCAGGACAACCCCCAGCCTCGGAAAATGCTCCCGCTTCGGAACCGTATCGCCTAGGAGGAAATCGTGTCCGCCCCAACCGCCACCACCGACGTCGACCTCGCGCTCGCGGCCGAGCTTGGCCAGCAGCTGCGGGTGGACTCCATCCGTTCGAGCACATCGGCTGGGTCCGGGCATCCCACCTCGAGTATGTCCGCCGCTGACCTGCTGGCCGTCCTGGTGAGCCGCCACCTCAGGTACGACTGGGACAAACCAGATCAGGCCGGCAACGATCACCTCATCTTCTCCAAGGGGCACGCCTCGCCGCTGCTGTATTCGATCTACAAGGCGGTCGGGGTCGTCTCCGACGAGGAGCTGATGACCGGCTACCGCCGCTTCGGATCCCGGCTTGAAGGTCATCCCACCCCAGTCCTGCCATGGGTCGACGTGGCCACCGGCTCCCTCGGGCAGGGCCTGCCCGATGCCGTCGGCGTCGCGCTGGCCGGCAAGTACCTGGACGAATTGCCGTACCGGGTCTGGGTCCTGTGCGGCGACAGCGAGATGGCTGAAGGGTCCATGTGGGAGGCCCTGGACAAGGCCTCGCACTACAAGCTGTCCAACCTCATCGCCATCGTGGACGTCAACCGGCTCGGGCAGCGCGGCCCCACCGAGCTCTCCTGGGACCTGGACGCCTACAGCCGCCGCGCGACCGCATTCGGCGCCCGGGTGTTCGCCATCGACGGCCACGACGTCGCCGCGATCGACCAGGCGATAGCCCAGGCGGGCGACCTCACCGCAGAGAAGCCGACCGTCATCCTCGCCCGCACGCTTAAGGGCCGTGGCTTCTCCGAGGTCGAGGACAGGGAGAACTGGCACGGAAAGCCGCTACCCCCGGAAATGGCCGAACGGGCCGTCATCGAGCTCGGCGGCGAGCGCAACCTGCTCGTCCGCGGTCCGCGGCCTGATCAGGCCGCGCCGGCGCGCGACCGGGAGGCCTCCGACCAGGCCAGAGCAGAGGTGAAGCTGCCGACCTATGAGATAGGCCAAAAGCTCGCCACCCGTAAGGCCTACGGGGACACGCTCGCCGCGCTCGGAGCACGCCGTGATGTCGTCGCCATGGACGGCGAGGTCAGCAACTCCACTTACGCTGACCAGTTCGCCCAGGCGTACCCCGAGCGGTACTTCGAGATGTACATCGCCGAGCAGCAGATGGTCGCGGCGGCGGTGGGCTTCAGCGTGCGCGGTTACCGGCCGTTCGCCTCCACCTTCGCCGCGTTCCTGAGCCGAGCCTACGACTTCATCCGGATGGCGGCCGTCTCCCAGGCCGATATCTGCCTGGTCGGCTCGCACGCCGGGGTCGAGATCGGCGCCGACGGCCCGTCCCAGATGGCCCTGGAGGACCTGGCCATGCTGCGCGCGGTCCAGGGCTCCACCGTCCTGTACCCCAGCGACGCGACCAGCACCGCTGCCCTCGTCCAGGCCATGGCCGACCTGGCCGGAATCGCGTACATGCGGACCACCCGGGGTGCCTATCCGGTGCTCTACGAAGCCACCGAGTCCTTCCCGGTCGGCGGGTCCAAGGTGCTGCGCGAGTCCGGCGACGACCAGGTGACCCTGATCGGGGCCGGGGTGACCCTGCACGCCTGCCTGGCCGCAGCGGACCAGCTCAGGGACGAGGGCGTCAGCGCGCGGGTCATCGACCTGTACTCGGTCAAGCCGGTCGACACCGCGACCCTCGCGGCCGCAGCCGCGGCCACCGGGGGACGGCTGGTGCTCGTCGAGGACCACCACCCCGAGGGCGGCCTCGGGTCCGCCGTCATCGACGCCCTGACCGCCGCCGGGCGGACCGAACTGGCCGTCGTCCACCTCGCCGTCCGCGAACTGCCTGGGTCCGGTACCAGCGCGGAACTGCTCGATGCCGCCGGGATCAGCGCCGACCACATCACGGCCGCCGCCCGGCAGCTGCTCGGCTAGCCGACCCGGTCAAGCCACGGGGCCCGGTCAGGAGCTGCCGACCAGGCCCCACCGGCGGCGGATGGCGCGGTCGGCCATGCTGAACAGCGTGTGCACGAAGATGCCGATGAGCAGGATCACGATGATGATCGCGGTGGCGCTCTGCATGTCGGCCTGGTCCTGGTCGGTCGAAAGCAGCACCCCCAGGGATGGCTGGTTCGCGATGATGACGAGCAGCTCGCCGGCCATCAGGCTGCGCCAGGCGAACGCCCAGCCCTGCCGGAGCCCGGCCACCAGGGCGGGCATCGAGGCGGGCAGGATCAGGTGCCAGTACAGCGAGAGCCGCCGCAGCCCCATCGTCGCGCCCGCCCGCAGCAGGATCGGCGGGGTGTAGTCGACGCCCGCGATCAGGCCGTTGGCGATCGACGGGGCGGCCCC
>Ga0302326_10021412_pt1 | contig 13264 bp, 10 predicted proteins | sample Palsa_T0_3_FD_202264 | JGI IMG/M metagenome (GOLD analysis project Ga0302326, IMG submission 202264) | Peat permafrost microbial communities from Stordalen Mire near Abisko, Sweden - Palsa_T0_3 | ecosystem: Environmental > Terrestrial > Soil > Palsa > Peat permafrost | place: Sweden: Abisko... | reverse complement strand
CGATCCTCTGGGCAAGGAGATTCGCGTCGACGGCATCCCTTACACCATCGTGGGCGTGGGCGATCGCCAGGGCAAGACGCTGGGCCAGTCGCAGGACAACTGGGTGGCGGTGCCCATCACCACCTATCAGCAGACCTACGGCTACAACGATTCGGTGGACATCTATGTGCGTGCCGCGGGAAACGCCGAGGCCATGGAGCGCGCCGAGGATGAGGTGCGCGTGCTGATGCGGACGCGGCGCCACAACGCGCCCGGAGTGGCGGACGATTTCGAGATCGAGACCAACGACACTTTCCTCGACATCTGGAAGCAGATCACCTCGCTGTTCGCCTCGGTGGTGATCGGCCTGGCATCCATATCGCTTGTGGTCGGCGGCGTGGTCATCATGAACATCATGCTGGTGAGCGTGACCGAGCGCACGCGCGAGATCGGCGTGCGCAAGGCGCTGGGCGCTCGCCAGCGCGACGTGCTGATGCAGTTCCTCATCGAGAGCGCCACCATGGCCTTCACCGGCGGAGCCATCGGCGTGCTTGCCGGCGTAGGCGTGGGCAAGCTGATCACGCTCATCGTGGGCTTCCCCACCAGCGTGCCGATCTGGGCTGTTTTCCTGGGACTCTTCCTCGCCGGCGCGGTCGGCATCTTCTTCGGCGTCTACCCGGCCAGCAAAGCCGCCAAGCTGGACCCGGTGGTGGCGCTGAGGGCGGAGATGTAGAAGAGCAGCTGACAGGAGACAGCTGACAGCGGACAGTTAGAGCCTGCCCGTGGACGGTTCGATTGATGCGGGTAAAGAGGGATAGATGTCTCAGTCTTTTCGAGACTTGCAGGTGTGGCAGCGAGCGATGCGGTTGTCAGTCGCTGTCTACCGTCTGACGCGCGAATTTCCGCGCGAAGGAATTTACGGGCTGACCAGTCAGATGAGACGCTCGGCAGTTGCTGTGCCAAGCAACATTGCAGAAGGACAGGGACGGATGAGCCCCGGCGAATTCCGGCAGTTTCTCAGCATTGCCCGCGGCTCGCTCTGCGAGCTGCAGACTCAGCTGGAGATCGCGCGAGCGCTTGATTTTGGGAAGGCTGAGCTGCTGAACAACGCCGAAGGCCTTTCGCACGAAGTCGGCAAGATGATTTACTCATTCATGGAATCGCTCAAGGATCAGGCTCGCGCACACTAAGAACTGTCTGCTGTTAACCGTCGGCTGTGAGCTGCATTCTTATGGAATCGCTGAAGGAGCGGACTCGGGCGAACTAAGGACTGTCTGCTGTTAGCTGTCAGCTGGGAGCTGCATTTATGGCGCAAGGACAAACCCGCGAATCGATCAAGATGGCGCTTGATACGCTGCGCACCAACAAGCTGCGTTCGGGCTTGACTGTGCTCGGCATCGTGATCGGCGTGACTACCGTGATTACCATCTCCTCGGTCATCAACGGGGTTAACAACCGTGTCAACGACTTTGTAAGTTCGCTCGGCTCCAATGTGTTCTGGGTGTTCCACATGCCGGTCATTGGCGTGCGCCCCACTACCGAGCAGTTGACGCGCAAAAAGCTCACCATGGACGATGTGATGGCGCTGCGCACGCTGCCCCACGTGGTGGCCACCGATGGCGGACTGCAGCATGTCAAGGCGCAGTTTCGCGTGGGCGACGTGGCCGTCAAGTACAACGGCAAGAAGGTGGCAGGCACCATCCTCATGGGCTCGACCACCGAGGTCGCCGACGTGAGCGAGCTGACCTTCATCGAGGGCCGGCTGTGGACCGATGCGGAAGACGAACGCGGCGCGCATGTCTGCGTGCTGGGCCACGACACCTGGGACGAGCTCTTTGGCGGCCAGCCCGCCGTGGGCAAAGAGGTGAGCGTGGAGAGCGGCATGTACACCGTGATCGGCGTGCTGGACAAGCGCAAGCAGCTTTTTGGCGGCGGCAAGAATCCCAACGACAACGCGGTCTTCTTCCCTATGGGCACGTTCCACAATCTGCACCCGGAAGATAAGGACCTTTGGGTGAGCGTGAAGTACGACGCCCCCCAAAACAAATCGCTCGTCGAGGAAGAGATTCGCGAACTGCTGCGAGTGCGGCGCAAGGTCAAGGTGCAGGCCGACGACAACTTCGAAATCTTCGGCCCAGATTCAATCTCAAAACTCTGGGGCCAGCTCACCGGCGGCCTGGTGCTCTTCATGATCGCAGTGTCCAGCGTAGGCCTCATGGTTGGCGGCGTGGGCGTGATGAATATCATGCTGGTCTCGGTGACCGAGCGCACGCGCGAGATTGGCGTGCGCAAGGCCATTGGGGCCACCAAGCGAACCATCATGACGCAGTTCACCACCGAGGCGGTGACGCTGTGCGCGGTGGGCGGCCTGGTCGGAATTGCTCTGGGCGCGGTGCTGACCTGGATCGTCTACTTCCTGCCGATAGGCTTGCCGGCCACGCTGTCCGCCCTGTGGGTGATGCTGGGATTCGGCGTGTCGTGCGCCATCGGCCTGGTGTTCGGCATCTATCCGGCATGGAAGGCAGCCACGCTCGATCCGATCGAGGCGCTGCGGTACGAGTGACAGCGGACAGCGGACAGCTGACAGCAAACAGTTCAAAGCTGAGAGCAAACAGTCGCGAGCCCTTAGCTGTCAGTTCTTGATGGTTGGGGCTAGCTCCCATTACGGCCGGAAAGCCGGAGTCCGGAACTTAAGTTCACTGCTAACCGTATCCTGCTCGAGCTCGTCTCTCTGCTGTCAGCTGGAAACTGTGAGCGGGTAACTGTCTGCTGTGAGCTGACAGCTGGGAGCTGCATTATGGCGCAAGGTCAAACCCGTGAATCCGTGAAGATGGCGCTTGATACTCTGCGCACCAATAAGCTGCGCTCGGGCCTGACGGTGCTCGGCATCGTCATCGGCGTGACCACCGTCATTACCATCTCTTCGGTGATCAACGGCCTCAACAACCGCGTGGCCGACTTTGTGAATTCGCTCGGCTCCAATGTGATCTGGGTCTTTCATATGCCGGTGATCGGCGTGGAGCCCACCACCGAGCAACTGACGCGCAAGAAGCTCACGCTCGACGATGTTGCGGCGTTGCGCGCGCTGCCTCACGTGCTGGCCGCCGACGGCAGCCTGCAGCACGTCAAGGCGCAGTTCTATGTGGGCGAAGTGGACGTGAAGTACAACGGGAAGAAGGTGGCCGGCACCATTCTCGACGGCAGCACCGCGCAGATTGCCGATGTCAGCGACCTCACCTTCATCCAGGGCCGCCTCTTCACCGACGCCGAAGACGAGCGCGCCGCGCACGTTTGCGTGCTGGGCCACGATACGTGGGAGGAACTCTTCGGGTCCGAGCCGGCGCTGGGCAAAGAGGTGAGCGTGGAGAGCGGCATGTACACCGTGATCGGCGTGCTCGACAAGCAGAAGCGGCCCTTTGGCAGCGGCAAGAATCGCGACGACAACCAGGTCTACTTTCCCATGGGCACCTTTCACACCCTGCACCCTGAGGACCGCGATCTGTGGGTGAGCGTGAAGTACGACGACCCTAAGAACAAATCGTTGGTGCAGGAAGAGATTCGCGAGCTCTTGCGCATTCGCCGCAAGGTGAAGGTGCAGGCCGACGACAACTTCGAGATCTTCGGTCCCGATTCGCTCACCAAGCTGTGGGGACAGCTTACCGGCGGGCTTGTGCTTTTCATGATTGCCGTGTCGAGCGTGGGCCTGATGGTGGGCGGCGTGGGCGTGATGAACATCATGCTGGTTTCCGTGACAGAACGCACCCGCGAGATTGGCGTGCGCAAGGCCATCGGCGCCACCAAGCGCACCATTCTCACGCAATTCACCACCGAGGCGGTCACGCTCTGCGCGGTCGGCGGCATTATCGGCATTGCCGTCGGCGCCATCCTCACGTGGATCGTCTACTTCCTGCCTATCGGCCTGCCGGCCTCACTCTCCGTCGCTTGGGTTTTGATCGGATTCGGCGTATCATGCGCCATTGGGTTGCTGTTTGGCATCTACCCGGCGTGGAAAGCCGCGACCCTGGATCCGATCGAGGCGCTGCGGTACGAGTGAGGACAGTGGTCAGCCATCAGTTGTCAGTTCCCGGCTTTTCAGGTGAACGGGCTGCATGGCGGCGTATTGGGCGAGGAGGCAAATCGTGCAATCGTTTCGGGACCTGACAGTTTGGCAAAGGTCAATTCAAATGACCGTCGCGATTTATCGATTGACACAGGCCTTTCCGCGCGAGGAGCTCTACGGATTGACCAGTCAGCTCAGGCGTTCAGCAGTTTCCGTGCCAAGCAACATTGCCGAGGGACAGGGCAGGCTGAGCCCAGGCGAGTTCCGGCAGTTTTTGGGCATTGCGCGCGGCTCTAATCTGGAAGTGCAAACCCAAATCGAGATTGCACGAGCACTTGGATTCGGCAATCCTGAGTTACTCAGTCAAGCCGAAGCTCTTTCCCACGAAGCCGGCAAGATGATTTACGGGATGTTGGAATCGATCAGAGATCAGGCTCGAGCCGCAACCGAGAGCTGACGACTGACAGCTGAGAACTGACAACTGCCATGGCGCAAGGTCAAACCCGCGAATCGGTGAAGCTGGCGCTGGATACGCTGAAGACCAACAAGCTGCGCTCTGCGCTCACCATTCTCGGCATCGTCATCGGCGTTACCACGGTCATCACCATCTCGTCGGTCATCAACGGGCTCAACAACCGCGTCTCCGATTGGGTGGCCTCGATGGGCTCGAATGTCTTCTGGGTTTTTCACATGCCGCTGATCGGCCTGCAGCCCACCACGGAGATGCTGACCCGCAAGAAACTTAACCTGGACGACGCGCTGGCCCTGCGCGATTTGCCCCACGTGGTTGCGGTCGATGGGGAGATCCGCCATGTCAATGAGCAGTTTCGCGTGGGCGACGTGAGCGTCAAATACAACGGCAAAAAGGTCGCAGGCGCTTTTCTGCTGGGCGCCACCGACCAGCTGCAGGAGGTATCGAACCTCGATATTCAGCAGGGCCGCATCTGGAACGACGCCGAGGATGAGCGCCGCGCGCATGTGTGCATCGTAGGCCATGACACGGCCGAATTGCTCTTTGGCGACGAGGACCCGCTCGGCAAGGATGTGACCGTCGGCTCCAATCTCTACACCGTCATCGGCATCGTGGACAAGCGCAAGCAGCCCTTCGGCTCCGGCAAGAACCCGGCCGACAACGGCGTCTATTTTCCGCTCGGCACCTTCCACAATCTCTACCCGGAACTCAAGGACATGTACATCGCCCTGAAGTACGACGACCAGAAAAACAAGGCGCTGGTGGAGGAAGAGATTCGCGAAATGCTGCGCATCCGGCGCAAGGTCAAGGTGCAGTCCGACGACAATTTTGAAATCATGAGCCCCGACGCGCTGACCAAGCTGTGGGGCCAGTTGACCGGCGGGCTGGTGCTGTTCATGATCGCCGTCTCCAGCGTGGGCCTGATGGTGGGCGGCGTGGGCGTGATGAATATCATGCTGGTCAGCGTGACCGAGCGCACGCGCGAGATCGGGGTGCGCAAGGCCATCGGCGCGTCGCGGCGCAACATCCTTACGCAGTTCACCACCGAGGCGGTGACGCTGTGCGCGGTGGGCGGCCTGGTGGGCATTGCGCTGGGCGCGGTGCTCACGTGGATCGTTTACTTCCTGCCTATCGGCCTGCCCGCCGCGCTCTCCACGGGCTGGGTGGTGACCGGCTTCGGGGTCTCCTGCGCCATTGGTCTGTTGTTCGGCATTTACCCCGCGTGGAAGGCAGCAACGCTCGATCCCATCGAGGCGCTGCGGTACGAATGACAGCTAACAGCGCACAGCTGACAGCTAACAGCAGACAGTTCACAGCAGCCCGTTCGCCAATGCGAGCTTTATCGCGGCCAAATGAGACTTGAGTCCGGATCGATGCGAACTCTGCGCCGTTGGTTGGAGTCGGAGCTTTCAGGTTTCAGTTGTTAGCTGTTAGCTGTCTGCTGTCTGCTGTAAGCTGGACTTTGTGCACGCACTGGCCCATGGCATCGAGATTGTCACCACGATGCTGGCTGTTGCAGGAATAGGCTATTTTCTCGCAGCCATTGTGGCCTCGCGGGTCTTCATTGCATCCCGCCGCGCGCCGCTGCCGGCGTTCGCGCCCGGCGTCAGCATTCTCAAATCGCTCAAGGGTCTTGATCCGGGGATGATGGATGCGTTTCGCAGCCATTGCCGGCAATCGTATGCCGGCGAGTTCGAACTGCTGTTCGGCGTCTCGTCTCTCGCCGACCCTGCCGCGGCCGCGGTCGAAGAGCTCAAGCTCGAGTTTCCCGCGCTGCCCATCCGGCTCATCGAATGTGCGCAGCAACCGGGCGCGAATCGCAAGGTGGGCGTGCTGGCCCAGCTCGTTCCCCATGCGCGCTACGGCTTTCTGCTCATCAACGACTCCGACATCACGGTCTCGCCACGGTATCTTGAGCGCGTGATGGCGCTGTTTGCGCCGGTTGCCAAAGACGGCGCATTGAAGGTCGAGGTCGGCCTGGTGACCGCGCTCTATCGCGGCCGCGCGCATGGAACGCTGCCGTCGCGGCTTGAGGCGCTGGGCATCTCCGTAGATTTTCAGGCCGCTGTGCTGCTCTCGAAGATGCTGGAGGGCGGGCTGCGCTACGGGCTCGGCTCCACGCTCGCGGTGCGGCGCGAGGCGCTTGACAAGATCGGCGGGCTTGCGGTGCTCAAGGACTACCTGGCCGACGACTACGAGCTGGGCGCGCGCGTGGCGGCAGCCGGCTATTGTGTGGCGCTGAGCGCAGAGGTGGTTGAGACCGCGGTGCCGGCTTACGGCTGGCGCGGCTTCATCGACCACCAGCTGCGCTGGGTGCGCACGGTGCGCGACGCGCGGCCTTGGGGCTACGCGGGGCTGATCTTCACGCACGGCCTCTGCTGGGCTCTGCTCAACGTGCTGGCCAGCGGCCTGAGCCCGCTGAGCCTGTGGCTGCTGGCGATGAGCTTTTTCCTGCGCCTCACGCTGGCCATGACGGTGGGCGCAGCGGTGCTGGGCGACCACCAGGTGCTGCCGTCCCTGTGGCTGCTGCCCTTGCGCGACGTAGAGGCGATGGGCGTGTGGGCGGCGGGCTTCGCCGGCAATACCATTGTGTGGCGCGGGGAACGGTTTGTGCTGAAAGACGGCAAGCTTGAGAAGGCTCGCTGATACTACGTCAGGCAGCGAGACGGCTCATCGCGCCGGCATTTTTTATGCACGCTAAGTCGCGACGGCTTGAGTTCATTGCTCGCGAATGGCGCGCACCGGATTGATGCGCATGGCCTTGGCGGCGGGCAGGTAGCAGGCTGCCAGAGCGATGACGGCGAGCAGCACGAGGACGCAGCCCGCGGTAAGCGGATCGTTGGCGGAGACGCCATAGAGCATTCCGCGCAGGAATCGCGTGAGCACAAACGAAAACACGAGGCCCAGCGCCAGGCCGGCGGCCGTGAGCCGCAGACCCTGAAAGAGCACCAGCCGCAACACGTCAGCCCGCGCCGCGCCGAGCGCCATGCGGATGCCGATCTCATGAGTGCGCAGCCTTGTCCGGTACGCTACCACGCCATAGACGCCGGTGGCGGCCAGCACCAGCGCCAGCGCGGCCAGCAGCGTGGCAAAAAGCGCCTCGATGCGCTCAAAGACGACGGATATCTGCGTCGTCTCGGCGAGCGGGCGCACGTCGTAGAGCGGCAGCCGCGCATTGATCTCATGCACCGCCCGTTCCACTGCCGGAATGCGCGAGCCGGGATCGCCGCTGGTGCGAATCTGGAGAATGGTCTCGTTGTCGCCCATCTGGAAGTACGGGAAATACACCAGCGGCTCGCGGTCTTCATTGACGCGCTGGTGCTTGGTGTTGCGCGCCACGCCCACCACCGTGAACCAGGTGCCGAAGACGTTGAGGCGGCGGCCGAGCGCGTTCTGTCCGGGCCAGTAGCGGGCGGCAGCGGTCTCGTCCACCACGGCCACACGAGGCGCGGTCTCGTTGTCATCGTGCGTAAAGGCGCGGCCCTGCGCTAACTGGATTCCGAGCGTTTCAAAATATCCTGCGGTGACGTCGGCGCGGCGCACTTCCATCGATTCGTGAAGCTGCGGCTGGTAGCCCTCGGGGAATGCGTCGACCGTCTTGCGATTGAAGCTGAGCGGCACCCAATCGGTGAGCGATGTGGCCTCAACGCGCGGCATGGCGTTGAGCTTGTCGAGCAGGCGATGCTGAATGGCGCGGGCGTCGCTGCCGGAGTAGCCGGCCGTGGTCAGATCGATGGCCGCGGTGAGCACATGCTCCTGCTGGAAACCTGGATCGGCATCGCTGGCGGCTTTGAGCGTGCGCAGGAAGAGGCCGGAGGCGATGAGCAGAGCCACCGAGAGAGCGATCTGTGCGATGACCAGCGCGCTGAGCAGGCGGCGGTTGTGCCCGCCGGCTGAGACGCTGGCCGCCTCTTGCTTGAGCACATCGTTGGCCGCGACGCGCGAGGAGCGCCAGGCCGGCAGCGCGCCGCAGATGAGGGCGGCGCAGAGGGTGAGCAGCAGCACAACGCCCACCACCCCCTGATCGACTGTGCCGTTGAGCAGGATGGGATTGGCGTTGGGTGGAATCAGCCCGGCCAGCCGCTTGGACGTCCAGACAGTGAGCAGCAGGGCCAGCGCGCCGCCGCTGAGCGAGACCAGCAGCCCCTCAAAAATCATCTGGCGCATGAGTTCCAGGCGGCTTGCGCCCAGCGCTTGGCGGATGGCCACCTCGCGCCGCCGCGCCACAAAGCGCACCAGCGCGAGCGTTGCCACGTTGGCGCTGGTGAGCAGCAGCACCAGGCCGGCAATTCCCAGCAGGATTGGGAGCGAGGCCGCGAGGTAGATATTGGCTCCGAACGGAGAGCGCCACAGCGGATCGAGGGTGATGGTGTTCACGCCGAGGTGGTCGTTCGGATAGGCGGCGACCAGTTGGCGCATGATCAGGTCCAGATCCTGCGTGGCGCCTTCGCGGGTCACTCCTGGGCGCAGCCTGCCCATCACGTTGAGCCAGTTGTGGCTGCGGCTCTCGATCCAGGCGTTGCCGGGATAGTTGTTGGCCGCCAGCGGCAGCCAGGCGTCGCTGCGGATGCCGGTCATGCAGCCGCTGAACCCGCGGGGCGCGATGCCGATCACGGTAAAAGGGCGCTGCGCGATCTCGATGGACCGGCCCACGATGGCGGGATCGCCGCCAAAGCGCGTCTGCCACAGCGAGTAGCTGAGCACCACGTAGGGCACGCCGCCGGGCTGCGCCTCTTCATCGGGAAAGAAGAAGCGGCCCTTCAACGGCTTGATTCCGAGCATATCGAAGTAATTTGCCGAGGTATTGGTGACGTAGATGCGCTGCGGATCGCCGCCGCCGGTCAGCGTGAGCCAGTCATGGTGATAGGCCAGCATGCCGCTGAAGCTGTGGTTCATGGCGCGCAGGTCGTGATAGTCGGGGAAGGACAGCGGCGGCGAGGGCGAGGTGCTCCAGGCGCCGCGCATCACGGTGACCAGGCTGCCGGTATCGCGCGCGCCTGCGATCGGATGCAGCAGCGTGCCGTCGATCCAGCTGAAGACGGTGCTGTTGGCGCAGATGCCGAGGCCCAGCATCGCTACCGCGGTTGCGGTGAAGCCGGGGCTTCTCCGCAATTGACGCCATGCAAACTGAACGTCTTTGAGGAATCCGGACATACGAAAGCCTTTGAAGATTATAGGTTCGCGGACAGCTGTTGCCGTGTGATGACGGGCACTGGGCGAAGCGCCTTCGCGCGCAAGCCGGGCTGCTGGCATCCTGCTGGCATGGGCGGCGGCAACGGTGCTATGGTGAGTGCCAAATGCCGTTTGTGCCTACTACCGAAAGCGGCGCTGCGATCCAAGCTCCCACCGCCCAGGGGCCGACCGCCACCCTGCTCTACGACGACTGGTATCCCGCGCTGCGCACGGACACGCTGCGCGCCGGGAAGCTCAGGACCGCCATGCTGCTCGACATTCCGCTGGTGCTCGGCCGGCGCAGCGACGGGCGCGTGTTTGCCATGCGCGACAGTTGCCCGCACCGCGGCATCCCGCTCAGCGAGGGCTGGTTCGACGGCAAGCGCGTGACCTGCCGCTATCACGGATGGGAGTTTGAGCCGTGCAGCGGGCAGTGCGCGCTGATCCCCTCGCTCACTTCGCACGACCGGCTCGACGCCACGCGCATCTTCGCCACCGCGTTTGCATGCGAGGAACGCGACGGCCATGCGTGGGTCTTCATCCCCGGCGCCGGCTCCGGGAAGCGTTCGCGGGGCGCGCAGCCCCCGGTGCCGGAGCTGGCCAAATTTGGCGCGCGCTACCGCACCGCGCATCTCTCGGCGGATCTGCCCTGCAATGTGGACCACGGCATCATCGGCCTCATGGACCCGGCGCATGGGCCATTTGTGCACCAGGCGTGGTGGTGGCGATCGCGCGCCAGCATCCGCGAAAAGACCAAACGCTTCGAGCCGATTCCCGAGGGCTTTCGCATGAGCGCGCATGCCCCGAGTGGCAACTCCGCGCCCTACAAGCTGCTCGGCGTCTATGGGCAGCCGGTCGAGACCACCATCGACTTTGTGCTGCCCAACCGGCGCACTGAGACCATCCGCTGCGGCGACAAGTGGTTCGCGAGCCTGACCACAGTGACGCCGGTGACGGGCTCAACATGCCGCATCGACGTGGTGGCCGCGTGGAACGTCTTCTATCACGTGCCGCTGGTCACGCCCGTTGCGAAATTCTTTGGCGCGCGGTTTGTGCGCCAGGATCAGGTCACCATGATTCAGCAGGCCGAGGGGCTCAGGCACAACCCCAGCCTGATGCTGATCGACGATGCGGACAAGCCGGCCAAGTGGTATTTCGCGCTCAAGCAGGCGAGGCTGGACGGATCGGGGAAGCATCCGATGGATGGGCCGGTGGAGCTGCACTGGCGCAGTTAAGGCAAATTTTTCGCGGGAGGGCACATGAAGCTACGCTTCGCATTTGGCAAGGACGGCATCGAGGTGGCTGTTCCCGACGGCTTCGAGTACGATGTGCTGCGCTGCCGCTCGGCCTCGGCGCTGGCCGATGAGCAGGCGGCCATTGAGGCTGCGCTGGACGCGCCCATCGGCTGCGCGCCGCTGGCAACGTTGGCCGCAGGCAAGCGCACCGCGGCCATTTCAGCTTGCGACATCACGCGGCCTGCGCCCAATCCACGCACGCTGCCGCCGCTGCTCGCGCGCCTGCACGCTGCCGGAATTCCCGTAGAGGGCATCACGATTCTCATTGCTACGGGCCTGCATCGGCCGGCCACTGCCGAGGAGATCGAGATCATTCTCGGTGCCGGGATCGCGGCGAAGTATCGCGTGGTCAATCACGACGCGCATGAATTTACGCAGCATCGCTCGCTCGGCTCGACGCGGCGCGGCACGCCTGTGTTTATCGACGACCGCTTCATGGCCGCCGATCTGCATATCACGCTCGGTTTCATTGAGCAGCATTTGATGCTGGGCTTCAGCGGCGGGCGCAAGCTGATTGCGCCGGGTCTGGCTGCGCAGGAAACGATCAAGGTGATTCACTCGCCGCGCTTCATGCGCGAACCGCTGGCCACGGAGGGCTCGATCGCCGCCAATCCGCTGCATGCCGAGCTGCTGGAGGTGGCGCGCATGGCGCGGCACGACTTCATGCTCGACGTGACGCTGACGCGGGAGCGCGGCATCTCCGGAGTGTTCGCGGGAGACCCGGTTGAGGCTCATGCGGCGGGCGTTGAATTTCTTGAACGCACGTCGCTGGAGCGGCTGGCTGGCCCGGCCGATGCGGTCATCACCAGCGCGGCCGGCTACCCGCTTGACCTCACGCTCTACCAGACCATCAAGGGCATCACCGCGGCTGCGCACCTGGTCAAGCCCGGCGGCCGCATCCTGGTGCTGGGCGAGTGCGCGGAGGGCATCGGCTCACCGCCCTTTGCGGCCATGGTGGAAAGCTGCACGGGCTATCGTGAATTTCTCGATGCCATTCGCGAGACGCCGGTGGTCAACGACCAGTGGCAACTGGAGAAGCTGGCGCTGGTGGGGCTGAAGAATGAAGTACTGTTCTATGCGCCGGGCGTGAGTGGAGCGCGGCTCGGCAGTTTGTCGGCAAGTGCATATGATGACTTGAACGAAGCTGTCGCGGCAACACTGGCGGGGTTGCCGCGCGGTGCGCGCGTGGCGCTGGTGCCTGATGGGCCGTATACGTTTGCGCGGGCGTATGAGATGGAAGCGGCGATCGCGTAGTCTGCTCATGCTTCCCCTGTGCGAAAGGAATCTTATGCCACATGGTCAGCGCGATTGCCCGTTCAAAATCGGCGACCAGGTGAGTTTTGCGCCGGACGAGCATGCCACCGGCTGGTCGTGGTCTTCGTTTGAAAGGGTCAGGTTGAAGCCCGGCGACAATGGCATCGTCACACGCATTTCAAAGGAAATGTATCTATATCTTGACGACGAGCGAGGCGGCTTTCATTGGGAGTGCTTCAAGAAAGCAGAATGAGCCGATGGCTACCCCTATAAACTAGTGCGTGACTCGAAAAAGCGCGGGCCGACACAAGCCGAAATCCCGCAGGGGCTAAGCCCGCCATTCTTCGGCCTCAATCGGCACGACTGAAGTCGTGCCCTGACACAAAGCCTCCGTTCAGCAACTTGTTCCGCAGCCTGTGAAGCCGTGCCCGTTCAAGACAGCATGATCTTCAGTCATTTGAAGCCTGTGTCCTTCGCTGTGCACAGTTGCTTCATCCGTTATTCTGACTATTGGAACCTCAGCCACAGTCCGAGCACACATCGCCCAACGCGTGGGCCGCAGCCGCAGTTGTTCTCTGCGGCGTCTGTGCCTTCCTCGAACTCTATTGCACGCAGCCGCTGCTGCCACTGCTGACCAAGCTCTTTCATGCGTCGAAGACCGGCGCGGGCATGACTGTTTCGGCCGCTACGCTGGGCGTGGCGCTCTCCGCGCCCGTCTTTGGCGCGCTCACCGAGCGGCTGCCGCGCAAGCGCGTCATCGTGTGGTCCATGATTGGCGTGTCGGTGCCCACGCTGCTCGCTGCCACGTCCACGTCGCTCGGCCAGCTCATCTTCTGGCGCTTTCTTGAGGGCGTCACGCTGCCCGGCATCTTTGCCGTGGTGGTCACCTACATCGGCGAGGAGTGGCCCGCGGACCGCATCGCGCTCATCATGGGTTTCTATGTGAGCGGAACGGCGCTGGGCGGGTTCACGGGGCGCATTCTTGCCGGCGTGCTCGCCGAGCGATTCAGCTGGCGCGTGAGCTTTGTGGTG
>Ga0302326_10021411_pt1 | contig 13264 bp, 16 predicted proteins | sample Palsa_T0_3_FD_202264 | JGI IMG/M metagenome (GOLD analysis project Ga0302326, IMG submission 202264) | Peat permafrost microbial communities from Stordalen Mire near Abisko, Sweden - Palsa_T0_3 | ecosystem: Environmental > Terrestrial > Soil > Palsa > Peat permafrost | place: Sweden: Abisko... | reverse complement strand
TTGAACAAATTAAACAAAGCGACGATGACCAAGAATACTGGTCTGCTAGAGATTTAATGCCGTTGCTCGGTTATACGACATGGGAGAACTTTAGTAGTGTTATAGGAAAAGCTGAAACTGCGTGTGCAAAAGCTGGTCTGACCATAACTGACCATTTTCGTAAAGGCACGAAAATGGTTGAGATAGGTAGCAATACTGTCCGTCCTGTAGTTGACTACAGGCTTACGCGCTATGCTTGTTACCTTATTGCCCAGAACGGCGACCCACGCATTGCAGAGATTGCCTTAGCACAGTCCTACTTTGCGGTACAGACTCGTAAACAGGAAGTTGGTCAACAGCACCTAGAACGGATTACTGCTCGTCATAAACTTACTAAGACCGAAAAAGAATTTGCTTCAGAACTTATGCAGCGTGATATTGATGGCATAGGGATAGGACAAATTAAGTCCAGGGGTGATAAAAAACTCTTTACTGCAAATACTAACGAAATGAAGCGACGGCTTGGCGTACCAACCAATAGGCCGCTTGCAGATTTTTTACCGACAGTAACCTTAAAAGCTAAGGACCTTGCTGCCGAAATAACGACCTTTAACACTAAGCGAAACAATCTGAGAGGCGTTGAACCCGTCGCTCAGGAACACGAGCAAAATAATACTAAGGTGCGCTCTGTACTTAGAGATCGGGGGATTACCCCTGAAACATTAAAGCCCGAGGAAGATATAAAGAAACTTGAGCGACGAATAAACCACGAAGATAAGCAACTTCCCCAACCGGCCGAGAAACCACTAAAGATCAATAATCCAGATGGCTTCGATGACACAATGGGCAAAATATCCAAACAGAGATATGACTCAGATTTACCGTTTTAGTTATATGCGTTTATTTTCGGTAAGCCTGTAGGTATGAGTTTTTGAACTTGTTCTTTTGTTAGCTCTCTATCTTCCGAACGACTGTCACCCTGAAGATACCATTTCTTCTCCGTAACAAAACGCAGGACGAACCATAGATGGAAGTACTTATAAACGCATGTAATGGTGTATCCATTACCTAAGTGCCAAGATTTGTGCATTGTTCCCCAGCCAAAAAACATATCAGGAATATAGTATACCTAAAAGACATCAAATAGAAGCCAGGTGTGTTTAATATATAACTGCCCTTAAAAACACTTTACTTTTGATAGCTACTACTGATATAATTACCTGACGTTATATTTATGGCTGGCAGCAAAGAAGTAATCGAGCTTACTGGGACGATCACAGAGACGTTACCAGGAACGCAATTCCGCGTAGAGCTCGAGAATGGCCATCAAATTATAGCTCACGTCGCTGGAAAAATGCGTAAGCACTTTATCCGCATTGTACCAGGCGACAGCGTTACGGTTGAGTTGACCCCTTATGATCTGACTAAGGGAAGAATCACCTATCGCAAGTCTTAATTAAATTAACGCAGGGTGTCATGTGCGCTGAGGAATAAGGAGCATGATCCGTATGAAAGTACGTGCGAGTGTAAAAAAGATTAGTCCCGATGATAAGATTGTCCGACGTAAAGGGCGTGTTTATGTAATTAATAAATTCAAGCCTAAGCACAAGCAAAGGCAGGGTTAGATCTAAGTATGGCAAGAATTTCAGGTGTTACTATTCCAAACGAAAAACAAGTGTGGGTTGGTCTTACCTACGTCTATGGAATTGGACCGAAAACAAGCAATGATATTTTAGTTGCTGCTAAAGTTGATCCGACGGTTCGCGTAAAGAATTTAACTGATACTGAAATTACCCGAATCCAAGACGAGATTAATAACCACTACACAGTTGAGGGTGAGCTACAACGAGTTGTCACCTCCAATATTAAGCGTCTTCAGGACATTAATTCCTATAGAGGACTTCGACATAAAGCTCATCTACCGTCACGCGGTCAACGCACTAGGACCAATGCACGGACGCAAAGAGGTCGTAAGGTAACTGTTGGCGGTACAGCTAAGAAAACGGTCTCTAAGACCTAAACGAGAGTTAATATGGACCCTGAAGAAAAAACTACTACAACCGATACTACTGCAGCCCCAACGGCTGTTCGCAAAAAGAAGGCTAAGCGCGCTGTTCCTACTGGCCAGGTACATATCCTAGCCACATTCAATAACACAATTATTACTTTTACAGACCCCAGTGGCGCGGTGCTTGCAGCATCAAGTGCCGGCGCTTGCGGATTTAGAGGTTCCAAAAAAGGCACAGCCTATGCTGCACAAGTAGCTTCGGAAAAAGCATGTCAATTAGCTAAACAAAATTTCGGCTTATCCAAAGTGGACGCTTTCGTGAAAGGTGTTGGTCTCGGTCGTGATGCCGCCATAAGGGCTTTAGGCAATGGTGATATCAGGGTTGAGAGCATTTCTGACGTTACGGGTGTTCCACATGGCGGTGTACGTCCGCGAAAGGCACGTAGAGTATAGATCATGGCACGAGAAACTCAATCAGTCGTAAAAATGAGTCGTCGCGAAGGCTACGCCCTTCATCCTAAGGCCCACAAGGCCCTAGTAAAGCGAACAACTGCGCCAGGCCAACAAACCGGCGGTCGCGGCGGTCGTGGCGGCGGTAAGCCGAGTCAATACTCGCTGCAGCTTCGCGAGAAGCAGAAAGTTAAAAGATTGTATGGCCTTTTAGAGCGACAATTCCGAAACCTGATGAAAGAAGCTTCTCGACAACGCGGCCAATCTGGCTATGTTTTACTACAGTTACTGGAGCGACGAGCTGATAATGCTGTTTACCGATCGGGATTGGCGCCTAGCCGTCAGGCGGCCAGACAGTTAGTAAGTCACGGTCACTTTCTGCTCAATGGCAAACGAGTAGATATTCCATCAATTAGGTTAAACCCCGGAGACGAGCTTAAACTTCGTCCGCGCAGTCATAAGTCAGAGTATTTCAAAAAGATCGATGAAGTCAGTCCAGCACCACAGTCACTGCCAGGTTGGCTCAAGGTCAATCGAAAGAAATTTGAAATCAGCATAACTGGTTCGCCAACTCGCGAAGAGGCAGAACCGGAAATTAACGAGCAATTAATCGTGGAATACTATTCACGTTAAGGAGGTCAAAGAAGCATGTCAAACGCAATCCATACACCAGGAGTAGTCAAAGTTGACGAACACAGCGATACAAGCGCAACCTTTGTCATAGAGCCACTACACAGTGGGTATGGTATGACACTGGGTAACAGTTTGCGTCGAGTCTTGCTTTCGAGCATTTCAGGTGCTGCTATTACAGCATTTAAAATTGAAGGGATAACCCACGAATTTGCCACGGTCAAGGGAGTTAAAGAGGACGTCGTAGACATAATGCTGAATCTAAAAGGTGTTAGATTCCGTATATTTGGCGACGAAGCTCAGACCCTACGAATTACGAAGCAGGGCAAAGGAACAGTCACAGCCAAGGATATAGCCACAAACGCTGATATCGAAATTGTCAATCCGAGTCACGTTATTGCGACGCTAGATGACGATAAAGCCAAGTTGGTAATGGATATTACGGTTGAAACTGGGCGAGGTTATAGAACTGTTGAAGAAGGTGCTATCCACAAGGCCAGTGATATGATTGCTGTCGATGCGATTTTTAGTCCAATACTGAGAGTTCGTTATAAAGTAGAGAACACTCGAGTGGGACAAATTACCGATCTCGATAAACTCCTTATCACCATCGACACCGATGGGACGATTACCCCTCGCGATGGATTTGAGGAAGCGGCTGCCATCCTAATTAATCAGTACACCGCTCTGGCCGGACAAACTCGAGTTGCAGTTCAAGCTGTAGAAGATACTGACCAAATAGACCAAGATAATGCAGGTGGTGGCGAGAATGGCGATGAACCAGCAGCTTTGATGATGTCAATTGAAGATCTTAACCTGTCAGCCCGTACCACTAATGCCCTTATTAATAACGATATCCACACTCTTAAAGACCTCTTTAGCCTAAGTGATGCCGAACTTCGTGACCTTAAGGGCTTCGGTAATAAAGCTCTGGACGAGGTTAAAGAAAAGTTATCGGAGTTGGAGTTATAAAACATGCATCGGCACGGCTACAAAGGACGTAAGTTCCACCGCGAACGCGACCAACGCCAGGCGTTGATTCAGGGTTTGGCTGATTCGTTGATTATTCACGAGTCGATCGAAACTACCCTTCCAAAGGCTAAAGAAGTCGTCCCATATGTTGAGAGACTTATCACCAAAGCAAAAAAAGCTGATCTTCATAATCGTCGTTTGATTATAGCTCAACTTCAAACGCTTAGCAGTGCCCACAAACTTGTCGACGAGCTGGCTCCAAAACTGAACAGCCGGAATAGCGGGTATTTAAGAATCGAGAAAACTCGTTTGCGTCGGGGAGATAACACTCAGATGGCCAAAATAAGTTTTGTTGATGATCTTGCTTCAGCTCCGGTGTCTAAGGCCGTGGAAAAAGAACCCAAGGGAGTACCGAAAAAAGTCACAGCCAAAAAGCCTTCACCAAAGAAGAGGGAGGAAAGGAAATAATGAAGACCTTCAGCGCGAAACCCGGTAATGTTACCAGAACTTGGTATCTAGTAGACGCTTCTAAAATACCCCTTGGTCGACTTTCAACTCGGGCCGCGAAACTTCTGATCGGCAAGGATAAACCGATTTTCACCAAAAATATTGACTGCGGAGACTACGTGATCGTTATTAATGCCGCTAACCTTGTTGTTAGTGGTAAAAAGATGGAGCAAAAAATGTACTACCGACACAGCGGGTTTTCTGGAGCGCTCAAAGAACTGAGTTTATCTGAACAAATGGAAAAAGATCCGACCAAAGTGATCCTGCACTCTATTCGGGGGATGCTTCCAGTCAATAAATTGCGGGATGAACGATTAAATAGACTTAAGATATATTCAGACGACCAACATAATCACGCAGCCCAGAAACCAATACAGCTAGACCTGGAGAAAGATAAATAATATGGCAACTCAAAAATATTTTTATGGTCTTGGACGGAGAAAGAGCGCCACAGCCCGAGTGCATCTACAATCTGGTAAAGGCGTAGTAACGCTCAATGGTAAATTGGCAGAGGATTATTTTGACGCCAGTAAATCGCTTCTCATAAAACTGCAACAGCCATTTGTAGCCCTCGATCTAGAGGTTAATAAATTTGATGTCACAGCTAAAGTGAGTGGTGGCGGTCATGAAGGTCAAGTTGAGGCGGTTCGTCTAGGTATTGCCAAAGCCTTAGCACTAATGAATGAAGATTTCAAAGCAACCCTAAGACGCGCTAATTTGCTCGGTCGTGATTCACGAGAGCGTGAGCGCAAGAAATTCGGTCTCCGGGGGGCCCGCAAGCAACGCCAGTTTACTAAAAGATAGTTTACATCATTGTATATTTCTGGTATTTTGTGATTACTTATGACAAAGATAGCGACCTCGTATACGTTTTGGTTTGAAGCCTCTAATTTGGCGGTTTGCTATCCACGCATCTAAAGTTCTCGTATTAAATTAGAAGACAAACCGCCACCAGGCGGTTTTTTGTTTCAGTGAGGAAATAATGGAAAGAGATAGAGCAATAGAGATTCTTAGGCAAAATAGGGTCGAGACCTTTGACGACAATCGTACTGTTGAGCAAGTTGCTCAGGAGATTCTCGATAGCGGGTCACCCGCCTTAAAGCCACCCCTGGAGAAATTCGTTTTGGAACAAACAGTACAGACGGCGATAGTTGAGCTATAATGATAACAATGAGTAAAGCGGTCATCTTGACAGGTCTAAGGGCTAATGGTGAATTTCATCTTGGTAACTATTTAGGGGCGATCCGTCCGATTATCGAGCTACAACATAATCACGCTGGCCAGTACAAGGTTAATATGTTTATTCCGGATTTACATAGCTTCACGACCCCCATAGATCACGGCACTCTGTATCAACAAACCGTAAATAATTTGAAGATGTTCGTGGCTGCTGGCTTAGATATAGGCGATCCAGATACCTATGTCTATCGTCAAAGTTATATACCAGCCCACTCCGAATTAACTTGGATTCTTAGTTGCTTTGCCTATTACGGAGAACTTGCCCGCATGACACAGTTCAAAGAGAAGGCTCGAGAATTAACCAGTAATGAATCTGATGAAAAAAATGTCGCAGGGACGTCTGCTGGATTGTTTATCTATCCGGTTTTGATGGCTGCCGATATACTGCTATACGGAGCCCAGTATGTTCCCGTTGGGGAAGATCAGCGTCAACATCTTGAACTAACTCGAGATATTGCAATAAGAATGAATAATCGGTTCGGTAACCTTTTTGTAGTACCTCACGAATGGGCAAAGCAGCTAGAGTTTACGAAATTAGACAAAGGTATTAGGATTCGTTCGCTCCGTAATCCAGAGAAGAAAATGAGCAAGAGCATTGATGACCCAGCGGGTACAATAATGCTCAGCGATAGCCCCGAAGAAGCCGCAAAAAAGGTCAAAGGTGCCACAACGGACGGCGTAGGTAGCATTCACTTTGATTGGGAAAAGCAGCCCGGGGTAACCAATTTACTACAGATGTTGTCGCTTTTGAGCGGTCAATCTCAGACAGTCGTCAATAAGGCTTGGGAGGGCAGGGCGGCTTATAGTGATCTAAAGTCAACAGTCTCTGAAGTTGTAAAAAATTTCATTGAAGAAATACAGGCTAAACTCAATCAGGTCGATGAGAAGTCTCTTATGTCCAAACTTCAGGCGGATGAGACAAAAATGAATCAAATTGCCGAGCAAACCCTATCAAATGTCCAAAAAAGTATTGGTTTACGCCCTTAATTGATAGTATGCAAAACATTAATGTAGGAGAATCACAAGCTGGCGAGCGACTGGACGTGGTTGTATCAAGTATGTTCCCCAATTTAAGCCGTAGCTCCATACACAAGCTAAGTAAAATGGGAAAAATAACACTTAACAAGAAACTCTCAAAAGTTTCACACAAAGTTTGGCCTGGAGATAAGGTAACTGTAGATTACGATGAAAAAGACGACATCAAAATACCCGATATAAATCTACCAATTTTGTTCGAAAATGAGGACGTTATAGTCATCAATAAACCACCTGGCCTACTAACCCATAGCAAGGGAATATTTAACCCCGAACCTACTGTCGCCACTTGGCTACGTGATAAAGTTATTGACCTGTCCGGAGATAGAGCTGGAATAGTACATCGATTGGATAGAGCAACGAGTGGGGTTATGATCGTGGCAAAGAACCCCAAAGCCGTGCAATGGCTACAGAAGCAATTTTCGACCCGTAATGTAAAGAAAACTTATATTGCTCTAATTTCTGGTGAGATATCGCCAGCCGAAGCGATCGTCGACATGCCAATTCAAAGAAACCCAAAAGCTCCCGCAACCTTTAAGGTGGGTGCAAATGGCAAACCGTCTATAACACATTACAAGTCTCTACAAAAAGGACATAAATACAGCTTAATCGAACTAAAACCAGAGACTGGACGGACTCATCAACTAAGAGTTCACTTGGCGAAGCTAAAACACCCAATAGTAGGTGATAGTTTATATGGTGGCGAGGTAGCTGATAGACTGTACCTTCATGCTCTAACTCTAGAGCTCACATTACCAAACCACGAGCGGGCTCTGTTTACTACGACTCCCCCTACTACTTTTAATAAACTTTTAAGGTCTGGATAATGAGTAAATTGGTCCTAAACCACGTTGATCAGCTGCAAGTTAGTCAGTTTATTAGCAACCCAGCACATCTCCTAGTAATAGTTGGTCCATTAGGCAGTGGTAAATTTGCATTAGCCACACATATTATAGAATCTATTTTAAGTGTTCCGGAAGGAGAAATAGAAAAATACCCGTACTTCATGGCTTTGCATCCAAACAAAGGCACAATATCGATAGATTCAGTGCGGGAACTAAAACGATTTATGAGATTAAAGACAACCGGTAGTTTAGCGTTGAGACGTGGGATTATTATCGAACAAGCCGAGTCGTTGACAATCGAGGCTCAAAATTCCTTGCTTAAATTATTAGAGGAACCTCCTTCAGATACAGTAATAGTCATAACTGTTCAATCGTCACGGGCCATGCTGCCAACTATTTATTCCAGATCGCAAATAATTACACTAAGAAAGCCAAATAAGGCCGATCTGACTGACTATTTCAAAGGGCTTGGCAATGAAAGCATAGACATCGATAGAGTATTTAAGTTGACCAATGGTTTGCCTGGACTGATGACCGCGCTTTTGAGTACGGACAACGGACATCCAATGGTAGAATCCATTGATACCGCAAAACATTTACTTGAAATAACACGATACGACAGGCTCCTAATGATCAATGATTTATCCAAGGACAAAGCTAAGCTCCGGGAACTAATATCTGCAATTGAACGGGTTGCCCAGGCCAGCCTATCACAATCAATCTCTGCTGGTCGTGGGCAGAACATGACTCGCTGGCACAACATACTCAAACAATCACTTAAGGCGGAAGGTCAATTATCTCTCAACGCTAATCCAAAGCTCGTACTCACTAATCTGTTTTTGACTATTTGATAATGCTATAATACCCTAATCCATGTTTGAACTCGTTATAGTAGCTGCCTTCGGTGCCCTAGCTTGGAGAAATACTCAGGTCCACGAGGACGAGTTTGGGTTAGTGTCTCGAAAATTCGGTAATCGTCTTGGAAAACTATGGGACATTGCTCACCAAGGAATGCGCGAAAACCGATTTTTGCGTGCCGAAAAAGCTCTTTTGACTATATTGAAAATTGACGAAAAGAACGCTGCAGCATATAACCGTCTTGGAATCTTATATGCAAAGCAACGAGAGTATAAAGACGCTATAGATTGTTTTGAGATCGCCAGCAGTATCGAGGCTTCACCTTCTAGTCTACATAATTTAGGCTTAATATATTACGAGACAGAAAACTACGAAAAAGCAGCCGTGGCTTTCGAGCAAGCCTTAAAGCTAGAAAACACCCTTGCTGCTCGCCACGTAGCCTATGCCAAAGTACAAGAGAGGTTAGGCAATGACAAAATGATGATTCAGGAAATGGAAAAAGCAGCTGAACTTGAGCCTAATAAGGAAACATTTACTCTACTTCTTAACGCCTATCAGACCCGAGGCATGATCGAAGAAGAAAAAGTAGTCAAACAAAAACTAAAACGAATGGTTGAATCGTCAGGACGAAGGCGTCGGATGATACGGCGACCACGTGTTGTTATTTAACCCCTGTTATGTTAAATTAAAAGATGTATTTTTACCAAGATGTTTTCATAAAATGTCTTGCGTGTCTTAATGTTCTTTGACATTCAAATTGAATTGGTTGGTTATACTGCAATTGATATAATCTGAGCATGCGCACATGCATTCATGCAACAAAAATCTCAGAGTTATGAAATCGATTTATTGCTCAAACAAATGTCAGCGGGATCACGGGTTTGAAGTTTATGTATTGAAATGGAAAATCGGTAAAGTTAGTGGTAATAGGAGGGTTAACGCCAAGAATATATCCTCAAATGTTAGGCGCTATTTACTGACCAAGGCCAATTACTCTTGTAGCCTGTGTGGTTGGCACAAGAAAAATCGGACTACAGGGACCTGCCCATTAGAGGTGGATCATCTTGATGGAGACTCTGAAAACAATAGAGAAAATAACTTACTTGTGTTGTGTCCCAATTGTCACTCTTTGACTCCGAATTTCCGAAACCTTAACAGAGGAAACGGAAGGGAGTGGAGTAAATTAAAATATATTAAGGCCTAGTTTCCCGCCACCTTAGCTCAGCGGTAGAGCAACACTTTTGTAAAGTGAAGGTCGTCGGTTCGAACCCGACAGGTGGCTCCAAGCCATGAGTATGACTTTGAGTAAATAAAATGCAGGGATAGTGAAGTGGTTAAACACGGCAGACTGTAAATCTGTTGGCTCAGCCTTCGGGGGTTCGAATCCCTCTCCCTGCACCAGTTAGCGTAATTGATATTTCTTCGATAAGTTAGTTTTGTCTGAATCCCTCGTTCTTTACTAATGTTTTAGTTCGTGGTGATGTCTGGCACATCAACAAGACTCGATGCAAGCCGAGATTGTAAATCTGCCAGGGTAGCAGCCGTAAAGGGGTGAGGAGGATGAGGGTAACTACTATTGGCCACTGAATTACTCGTCTCATCGGCATCGGCAAAGCCGGTATCTGAGCCATTTAAATCATAGCCTTCGCTAATACCGGTATATATTCCTATAGGGCCTTGTGCCGCTGTAGAGCCTATCTGAAGTGCTGTTGAGGGTACCGTATAATTCGTCCACTGCCAATACCGCTTGGTTAATGTTTGGATACCGCTAAAACCAGGCGTACCATTTTCCTGAGAACTTTGTAGGCCAAATTGCATGTAGGTGCGGGGAGAAGTACCAGTAGCAGCACCAGAAATTATTGGAGCAAGGCTTTGGCCGTCTAAGTTAAGTGTTGGGTTCGCTCCGGCCAGATCAACAATAGTTGCTGGAATATCTAGGTTACTGGCGAGACAGTTAGGTTCGGTTCGGCCGCCTGTGATAGCGGCATTAAGAATCGGAAAGCCAGAAGTTAAACTTTCAGTATCATCGTCATCGGTGACAATGACTACAATGTTAGGTCTGCTTGAAAAATACGGGTACTTACCAGCAGTACCCGATGGCCAGTATGCAAATATTGGTCCGACTCCAGCTAACTTATATGGGTTTATTTTCCCAGTTGGCAGACCATGCTGACCATAAAGCCAGCCATTGTCGGAGATTATTAGGAAGACTGTATTCGGGAAAAGCGGGCCCGAACCACCGGTTGGACCAGCCCCACAGCACAAATTCCAAATGTCATAAATCATCTCATCAAGACTCATGCCCGTCTTGGCCTTTATAATGCGGTCGTGACGAGCCTGCACACAAGCTAATACATTCATATATAATCCAATGCCACTATCATCGGCAGTTGACACGTCACGGTTAATATCGATTGTGCTACCGCTTTGTGTTGGTGTCACCCCTTGGCCGAGACTGTTAACCAGCTTGAAACTAACTCCAGCATTAAGATTATTGCTACCAACAAAGCTATTTGCTGGTATACCACTACCGTAGACTGCGGCTCCAACATCTGTTGCATCAATATCGCTATCGGTTATGATGGCTGAAGACGTGCTATAGGAGACAGTGTCAGTTCGATAACCAGTTTCCCCCCGCCACCACGGTGACTTATCTGACATATCCTGTTCGTTAAAACTAGGGTCGTCGCCCGTATCAGCTGTCAGCGAAGACGATATAACCAATACTGGGGTACTCGCTGCCCAGGCCGGGTTACCGCTAGCAATTTGTGGCATAGACTGGCCGACATCATTAAGTATGTTTCGCGTGACATTCCAGGTCGTACTCGTACCGTAGCCACTGGTAACCTGCATGGTTTCGACCCCAACGATTATAAAAACTCCATTAGTAGTAGCCGCTGCACTGACGGCGCTTAGATCCGGCGTGCCACTCCACGTAATAGATGTGTCAGTTGTAGCTACCGCTTGTAGATGAACTGAGGTTTGTGGAATAACCCAAGCTGGAACATTTTGCGGTGTTTGACTCCAGTGCCGTTCAGCTGGCACCCACGCAGCGTGATCGCCCCGGGTGGCAACATACAGTGCAAAAGGCTGTTTTGGAGGAACGCCGCTTGAGTCACTTCCCTGCAACCATTTTGTTATTTCATGGTTATAGCAATCAGTGATGTATGCACTGTTGCTAGCGGCCAGCCGGCTGGCGTAGTTGCCAGTTCCACCGTACGAACTAAACGGTGTCCAGTTATCGCCATTGGGTGGGACAAGATCACTGGCGGTACCTTGGTTATTAAAATGCCATGGCACGCTAGTTCCACTACTCAATGTTGAGAAATAATTAGCCTCAACATGAGTCGTATGGTCAACACCATAATAGGCTGCGCTTGACCCGCCAAAACAGTTGTTACTGGATGGGTTACCTGAACGTTGATCCTGAAGTTTGGCATCGTCACAAATAATGAAATATCGGTCAAAGATTGGAGTCGACCCTACTTGCGGTATGTAGGTATCTCCTTTGAGATACGGGTAGGCATTATAGAACTTACCAAATATAGCTGTTTGGTAACCGGCTTGCTTAAGATACCATGGCCAGGTATTAGCGTAGTTCCAAGAAGTATCAAAAACAGCGGCAGAACCGGCAGACAGTAGCTGCGTCTGGGGGGACTGCGGCGAAATCAGGACGGCTTTTAATGACGACACACCCGATGATAGCGCAGCCACATTCAAGTTGACGTTATTGGTCGTACTTGTCCAAACCGAAAAATTGCTCGCTACGGTTGTGGTAACTGGACTAACAGTACCCAGCTGAACCGTAACCACCGAATTAACACCGTCAATGAAAATTGGCTCGGCAGTGGGGGCGAGGGAAATAGTTGTGGCTCCCATCGATGCCGCAGCGGCTAAGGTAGTAATCTGATTTAGGGATTGGGATCCAGTATAGGCAAAGGCGTAGGTAGAGCCATCTTCTACTGATTTAGCGTCCCGGTAGCAACCATGTCGCTCCCAGCGTACACCTGTCAGCATGGATATTCGGGATGGAGCACATAAGCTGATATCCCATACGGCATTCGGTATTTTAACCCAAGTACTAGACATACTAAGTAGACTCCTCCACAACTATAGTAGCAACATCAGCGCCTAATGAACCAGTTACGCTACCCGAGCAAAATAGCTGGAACTGCCAGGTATAGCTTTGAGTACCTGTATTTGTCAGACCAGTGATAAGGACTGAGCGCATAACACCTACCTGAGATGCAGTGTTAATAAACTTTACTAATGGGGTGCTGCCGCCGCTTGCTGCGTTGGTACCGGTTAACCCCGAACCGACAAATTGGACTGCGCCTGTCGTGCCGGAAAGCACCGAGGCTTTATCGCCAGCCGTTTGCCACAGTTGGGCCTCCATGGCACCGGTACCAGGACCGGTAACGAACGCCGACATGGTAACCAGTACGTTGCCGGTAGTTGGTGCTGTAAAGGTAACTGACGGTAAACCAAGCGCTTGAGTAGCCGAAGGTACCCCACCAGATTCAGCTGGAATGGTCTGAGAGCTACTAATGATTGCTTGCGTCTTTCCGATTATGCCGCCACTACCACCGCCTCCGCCTGAAGCGCTGATTTCTACATCGACCTTCATACCGTTAGCATCGTAACCAGTTGTTAAGTTAATGCCAGACCCCTGGATAAAGTTAAGATTATTCGTGGCTTGCCCGGTACCTGAGCTTGGCAAGGTCGAGTTGGAGCTACCAAG
>Ga0302326_10021409_pt1 | contig 13265 bp, 14 predicted proteins | sample Palsa_T0_3_FD_202264 | JGI IMG/M metagenome (GOLD analysis project Ga0302326, IMG submission 202264) | Peat permafrost microbial communities from Stordalen Mire near Abisko, Sweden - Palsa_T0_3 | ecosystem: Environmental > Terrestrial > Soil > Palsa > Peat permafrost | place: Sweden: Abisko... | reverse complement strand
GGAAACGGATACTCGTTGGTAGAAGTAAGCGAATCGGGCCATTGTATGGCCTCGTAGCGAAAGAGAATTCTATGGCCTGGATTACCGAAAACCGTCGTACCGCAACCGTCGAAAGGCGAGACCAGCCGTATCTCACCGAAGAGATGAAGCACGAGCTGTCGAGCAAGTATTTTCCACGCTATCCGACCAAGCGGGCGGTGTTGCTGCCGGCGCTGCACACGGTGCAGCACGCATACAACTGGATTCCGACGCAGGCGATGGAAGAAATCGCGGCGTTTCTGGAGCTTGCACCGGCCGAGGTGCTCGATACCGCGACGTTCTACGAGGAATACTGGCTCAAGCCGAAGGGGAAATATCTCCTGCAGGTCTGCCGATCGCTCTCTTGCGAAATCTGCGGATCTCGGGAGATCACCGGGCACCTGCAGCAGAAGCTCGGGTTGGAACTGGGCGAAACCACCGCCGATGGGCGTTTTACGCTCATCGAGCTTGAATGTCTCGGTTCCTGCGGCACGGCGCCCGCGGTTTTGTGTAATGACGTGCTGTATGAAGACGTGACCGTGCAGATGATCGACGAGTTGATCGAGAAGCTGCCGGAAGAGCCCCACGACTTCAAAGACCCAACGATCACCTGGGAAGATGCAAACCATTGATGGTGACGATGCGAACGCGAAAGAGAGAGCGCGTCGGGTCGCGCTGGTGTGCATCGTTGTAGCCACGTTGAGCCTCGGGCTGGCATGGCACTACCTGACCGCGACGTATCACCTCGCCACGGTGCAGCCGGGCATTTTGTATCGCGACGGAGCCCGTTCGATTCATGAGCTGGGTGTGGCGGTGCAGCGGGTGCGAGCCCACACCGTGGTGAGCCTCATTGACGACAATGAGCTGCATGATCCGAACAAGCCGCAGTTCGCCCAGGAGCCGGGGTATCTGACCGACCTTGGCGTGCATTATCAGCGGATCGCCGTGAAGCTCGGCGGATGGCCCAGCAGTGATGATATCCAGGCGTTTCTCAAGATCGCCCAGAGCCCGACAAGCCAGCCCGTCTTGCTGCACTGCGCGCAGGGCGTGCGGCGCACCGCCATGTTCGTTGCCGCTTATCAGGAATCGGTGATGGGGTATGACAAGGCCAAAGCGAAGGACGCCATCATGAGCTTCGGCCACAGCGATAGCACAATCGATGAGATCAAGCGTTTCATTGACAATTACGATCCCCAGACGCGAACCGTGAGCAATCTGCCACAATGATCAGACCCAGTTAGAACCGGTGTCCGACACTGCCCGACATGCGTGAGGACTACGAAATGGCAGGCAAAATCAGCATCATGTTGAAAAAGCCGATGCCGGCCAGCAATGATTGTCTGCCGCACGCGGCGATGAATCTCGGATCCGTGCGCGGCTCAGGGGTTCGCCCGCAAATCGGCATGGTGTCACGGCTGGTGATTGAGGAGCAGGCGGGAAGCTGGGTGTTCTATCGCATGGATGCCGATGGCGGATTCGTCGGCGACACCTGGCATCCCTCCCGAGATGATGCGCTGCAACTGGCCCAGCGAGAGTTCGGCATCGAACCTAGCGACTACCCATGAATACGCCGCACGGCAAAGGTTTCTGGGGTTGGCTCGGCCGGCAGGTGGGGTACGTCAAAAAAGCCGTGGAAACCGACCCCGCGGGCCCAAAGACAATTTATCGCGACAATCGCGTCCAGGAGCAGCAGATTCCAAATCAGCCCGGCATTACACTTCGGCGAACCGTGATCGACGAAGTGATCGTCGACCCACAAAAGAAGGTTGTTCCCGGAAAGAAGATTGAAAGTTAGCCGCCGTTCAGCAGAATCCATCTCCGTGGCACGGGCGTCCCGCCCGTGTCCGCGATGTGGAAGAAGGAGAACTTCTGATACCCACATTCTCTTTAGCATCGCGCCGCTAACATGGGCGGGACGCCCATGCCACGAGGCATGCGACCCGCGCGGAACTGACAACCTTTTGAGGTCAGGCAAATATTATGGCTTTCACCGAACCCGTCCTCACCAAGCGAATTGATGCTGATCCCGCCAAGCGCAAGGTTCACTGGTACGACGACTACGTCGCCACCGGCGGATATGCCGCTTTGAAAAAGTCGCTGGAGATGGCGCCGGAAGCCATCATCAAGACCGTGCTCGACAGCGGCCTGCGCGGCCGTGGCGGCGCGGGTTTCAGTGCCGGGCAAAAGTGGTCATTCATCCCCAAGGAAAAGAAGGGGCCGCACTACATGGCGGTCAATGCCGACGAATCGGAGCCCGGCACATTCAAAGATCGCTATCTGATCGATTTCGATCCGCATCTGATGCTCGAAGGCATCGCCATCGCCAGCCGGGCAACGCAGTGCGACATCGCCTACATCTATATCCGCGGCGAGTATCACCACCAGGCGAGAGTGCTGGAGCGCGCGATTGCCGAGGCGTACGAAAAGGGGATCTTCGGACAGCGCGGGATGCTCGGCACCGATTACAAGCTGGAGTGTTTCGTCCATCGCGGCGCCGGCGCCTACATCTGCGGCGAAGAGACCGGCCTGCTCGAAAGTCTCGAAGGGAAGCGCGGCTGGCCGCGCAACAAGCCGCCGTTCCCCGCGATCGCCGGCGCATTCGCCCGGCCAACGGTCATCAACAACGTCGAAACGCTCTGCCTGGTTCCTCCGATCATCGAATGCGGCCCCGACTGGTTCAAATCGATGGGGACCAAGAGCTCCCCCGGCCCCAAGCTCTACGGCATGAGCGGCCACGTCAACAAGCCCGGCGTCTACGAGCAGGAACTGGGCATCACGCTGGAATTTGCCATCAACGAACTCTCCGGCGGCATGAAGGGCGGCAAGTACAAAGGCGCAATCTGCGGCGGAATCTCCATGGGCGTTCTCGGCCCAAACGAGCTCGACATCAAACTCGATTTTGACGACGTGCGCTTCCGCGGCGGCTGCCTGGGCTTGGGCACCGCGGGCATGATCGTCATGAACGAGCACACCGACATGGTCGCCGCCCTGCGCAACTGTGTCCGCTTTTACGCCCACGAGAGCTGCGGCCAATGCACTCCCTGCCGCGAAGGCTCCGGCTGGATGCACAAGATCCTCAATCGCATCATGGACGGCATGGGCCGGGCAAAAGACATCGACATGCTGATGGAACTGGAAAAGACCCAGGGCATCATGCCCGGCACCACGATCTGCGGCCTCGCCGACGGCACCGCCTGGGCCACCCGCACGTTCATCAACAAATACTATGATGAATTCGCCGTCCGATGCCCGGAAGAGACGGCGGTGCCCCTCACGATCAAGCGCGGCCGGCTGAACGTGCTGACGCCGATGGGGTCGAACACGCGGTGAGTTGCCGGGGCGAAGTCCGCCAACTTTGGTCGGACGAGTTATGCCTCGGGCTCGAAAAGTTCAGTTTGGCCACCGCGATCCTTTTGGGTGACTTTGTCCCAAAATTCCAATCCTTTTTTGTTCTTCGAGGCAAAGATGATTCGGTACAGAGGCTTTTTCCCGCTCTTCATGACCTGCTCGCCGAAGAAGCGGTAGCCGAGCCGATCTTGTAACTGACGCATATATTCGTCCGCGAACAAACGGCAAAGTTTCTCAGGAGTGCGATTGATCAGTTGCCCGTAGAGCTCTCTCCATCGCGAATGTAACCCCATCATCTTGTCGAGAACCGACGGACGCTCCTTCTCATAACCATCGACATTTCGCACAAGGTCCATCCTGTCGGCGAAGAGAATGAGAAGGTCGACTTGGCCACAGCTGGCGAGCTTCTCCACCGTCGCGAAATCAATGTTCATCGCTTCTGGGTCGATGAATCCCAGCGTCAGCGAGCGCTCCGGAATGTGCTGGATCATTCGATCGACCGATTCGTTGCAGTCGCCAGCAAAGACCCTCGCCACCGCTGCGGCAGGGGTGTTCTGCAGGCGACGTGAAAGCGCGTCAGCGTATTCCGGCTGTCGCTCAGCGGCGAGAATCGCAATGAAGGGCTTTGGCGCGTGCGCGGCAATCAGCGTCGAGCCGGGAATGCGGCGGCCCGTGTCCCGGAGCCTACATATTCCCGGTCCGGCGTATAAATCTATGTAGGAAAGCCCGCCCGACCACTTGGGATGGCCGACCATGGCTCTGGTCGTGATATCGATGTACCGGTTCCAGAAGAAGAGCTTGGCCTCCGTCCAAAGTCCTACATCGCGTACAGGCAACCCATCATCGGATTTGTAGAGGTTACACAACTCGGGCCAGCGATCTCGCGGCATTGTTGCTCCCCGTCAGCGGCATATCGTTCCACTCGCGACCTTGAAGCTCACGACCAGCCCGGCTCTTCTGCACTCCGCCCCATTGTTTGAAAAAGAACGGAACGTTGGCACTATGGCATGCCTTTTTGATTTCAAGAATCCACGACTCCTCAACCGGCCGCGCGCCGGGACCTGATTCCCCACCGACAATTACCCAATGAATGCTGTGTAGAGGAAGGCCGGATATCGGGCCAAGCAATGGCTCGAGAGAGAGGAATCGAACGGCCGCCGGAACTAATGCGAGTAAATGAGCACGCGCTAGGTAGTCCTGATTTTCGATGCTGGTTCCCATCCAAATGTTGGGAGACCACGGCAGCTTCGCCCCCATCTGAGCCACTCGCTGGGGGCGCTTGGTCAGTATCTGAAACGTATGTTGGGACGCCTGATTCATCACCTCAAAGCACTTTTCGATGTAGCCATCCGGGACGTCGCGATGGAACAGATCGCTCATGGAGTTGACGAAAATCGTTCTCGGCAACCGCCATTTTAGCGGAAGTTGCAGCACGTCGGGTTGAAGGGTGACCTCGAAGCCGTTCCGATATCGGGGTTGTCCCATTGCATGCAAGCGCTGCGACATCCGCTCGGCGTAGCAGTGCTTGCACCCAGGGCTGACCTTAGTGCATCCGGTCACCGGATTCCACGTTGCATCAGTCCATTCAATGGACGTCCCTGTGCCCATAACCGTACCTCAAACCTAAAATAGACCTAACGCTGGAGCCACTGAAACGCAAGGAGGAGAAGCCTTTGCATCGCAAATAAAACGCAGAGACATCCACAACGGACGGAGTTGCTACAAACAAACAAACTAACTTACTTCACCGATTCCGGCTTGGGCGCCTTTACCTTTGCTCCTTCGATCACCCGTTCGCCGGGGTTGGCGATGACTTGCTCGTCGCCTTTGAGGCCTTCGGTGATTTCGACGTTTTTGCCATAGTCGATGCCGAGTTTGACCTGCACGAAGTGGGCTTTGCCGTCCTGAATGATCGCGACCTGATTTCCCTGGGCGTTTTGGACCAGCGCCGGCCCGGGGACGAGCAGGGGGGCGGACGTGCGATGCACCTCGAACGTGACATCGACGTACATCCCGGGCAGCAATGCGCCGTCTTGATTGGGCACCTTGATCTCGGTCAGGAGCGAACGGCTGGTCGGATCGAGGTAGTTGGTCGTTCCGAGCACGACGCCTGCAAAAACCCGGTCCGGCCGCTCGCGGGCGGAGATCTTGGCGGGCATGCCCTGCAGGATCGACAGCTCGCTCGATTGTGGCACGTTGACGAAGACGCGCAGGATGTCGTTCTCGGCGATCTTATACATCGGCTTGGTGTTCACGTCCGTCGGATCGGCGAGGATCAACGCGCCGGTGTCAAAGGCACGCCCGGTGATGACCCCGTCGAAGGGAGCCACAACATTTTCGAATGATTGCAGATCCGACAGCCGTTTCACGTTGGCCTCGGCGGCCGCGACGTTGGCCTTGGCCGACTGCAACGTTGCGGCGGCGGAGTTCATGTCCGCGGTTTTCTGATCCAGGTCCTGCTGCGTGATGCCGGCGGTGCCTCGCAATGAAGCGTAGCGGGCATAGGTGACTTGCGCGATCTGAAGATCGCTCTGTGCCTTGGCCACCGCGGCCTGCATCTGCAGTAAAGCGGCCTTGGCCTGATCGAGTTGCTGATCGACGTCCGGAGAGTCGATTTTCGCCAGCAATTGGCCTTGTTTCACATGATTGCTGATGTCGGCCCACCACTGCCCGAGGTAGCCGGTGGTCCGGGCGTAGATTGACGTTTCCTGCGTAGGCCGCAACGTTCCGGGGACGGTGATTTCCACGTCCGCCTTGGAGGGCTGCGGAATAGCGACGTTGACCGGGACGGCCGCGTCGCGCGCCGCCTCGGCATCGGCGGCGAGCTGCTTGTTCTGGGTTGTGCGCGGAAGGAAGCCGGTAAGAAACAGCGCCGCGATCAGGATGGCTGCGACGATTGCCGTGACGGTCATTGCCCCGCGTTTCGGCTTGGTCACCTCACCCCAGTCATCATGGTCGGCCGCTTTCGGCTGCGGATGCGCGCCGTTCCCGTTGCGCTCCGGAGCCGGGCGGGGCGGAGCGATTTCCTCCCGATGGCGCGGCGGCGCGGAAGGCGGTGGCACTTGTGTAGCTTCCATCGGACAACTCCTTACATCTTCAAGTCACATCTCAACAACGTATTCACTTCTACTGCAATTCCGGCTCCACCGGTTTATGCGGCGCGCTGGTTCGCAACGCGCTGTACACCACCGGCACGAAAAATAGCGTGGCAAACGTCGCCATGCTCAATCCGCCGATCACGGCCCGGCCCAGCGGGGCGTTTTGCTCGCCTCCTTCGCCCAGGCCTAATGACATCGGCAACATCCCGATAATCATCGCCAGCGCCGTCATGATGACGGGGCGCAGCCGGGTCATGCCGGCGGCAAAGGCCGCGTCGTGCGAGTTGGATTCATGTTCTTTTCGGTGATCGTTGGCGAATGTGATCATCAAAATGCTGTTTGCCGTCGCCACGCCGACGCACATGATCGATCCCATCAGGCTCGGCACGCTGATCGTGGTGCGGGTGGCAAACAGCATCCAGAGAATGCCGGCGATAGCGCCCGGGAGGGCCATGAGAATGATCAGCGGGTCGAGCCAGCTCTGGAAGTTCACAACCATCAGCAGGTAAACGAGGATGACCGCGCCGACGATTCCGACCGCCAGGGCCGCAAATGAGCTGTTCATGCTCTGCACCTGGCCGCGGATTTTGATCTGGGTTCCGGGCGGAAGCGTGGGGGTCACCTTGTCGACGAGCTTCTGAATCTGATCCGAAACACTGCCGAGATCGGAGTTTTGCACGTTGGCCTGGATGTCGAACGTGGGGGCGATGTTGTAGTGGGTGATGTTGGTCGCGCTGAAGCCGCGCCCGACGGTTGCCATGTTCTCCAGCATCTGGGGATCCGACATTCCCGGCACGACAATCGGCGTGTCGTTCAGCGCCTGGAAGGAATCGACCTTGTACTGCGGGGTCATGACCGCGACCGCGTAACTGATCCCCAGCCGCGGATCGAGCCAGAAATTCGGCGAGGTTTGTCCGCTGGAAGAGAGAGAGATCAGCAGATCATTGGAAACGTCGCGCTGGGCGATTCCCATCTGGCTGGCCCGGGCCCGGTCCGCAAAGACGCGCAGGTCTGGCGTGCGCGCCACCTGGTGAATATGCACGTCCACGGCGCCGGGAACCCCGGCAATCTCGTTGCGCAGCTGCTCGGCGATCGCCAGGTTCTTCTCGTTGTTCAGCTTCGTCCCGACGATCTGCACGTCGATCGGCGCGGGCAAGCCGAAGTTCAGCACCTGCGTGGCGATGTCCGCCGGCTGAAACCAGAAACCGAGTTCAGGGAACTGATTGGGAAGCTCCTTGCGCAGCTTGGTCACATATCCGCCGGTGGGATGATGATTTTCCTTGAGGTCGATGAGAATTTCGCCGTCGGCCGGGGAAATCTGCGAGCCGTCGCTGAGGGACATGTTGATCGCGCTGTTGGGAATCCCGATGTTGTCCAGCACCACCTCAACTTCATTGGGCGGAATTTGGGTGCGGAGAAACGCTTCGACTCTTCCGAAATAGAGCTCTGTCTCCTCCAGGCGGGTTCCCGCCGGGGCGCGAACGTGCAGACGGATCTGGCCCGCGTCGACACTGGGGAAAAAGTCGCGGCCGATCGACGGCAGCAGCATGCAGGAGAGCACCACCATCGCCACAAATAGCCCCACGACGATTGCCCGATGCTCCAGCGCCAGCGTCAGATAGCCGCCATAGAACCGGCGGAACTTTTCGAAATAGACGTTGAACTTTTCGTGAATGCGCCAGATCCAGTTGTTCTCGAAAATCTCGTAGCCGATCGCCAGGACCAGCACGATCGCCACGCCCACGCGCAGCACATCGAGCAAGAAAACAAAAGGAGTTTCTTTCGCGGCTGCGCCGAGATCCGTTATGAACGCAGGCAGGTGCCCGATGACCGCGCCGCGGGGCGCCTCCGGCAACAGCCAGACCACGCCGCCGATCACCGCTAAAAAAATCGCGGCAACGGACGACCATTTCAGGGACCAGAGCAGGGAGCGCGCAAACCCGACGTGAAGATCGCGCGGGGCGTGTTTGTGCTCGACTCCTTCCTGCTCAACGCCGCCATACAGATCGATTTCGCTTTCCAGCAGGAAATGAACCATCGTCGGCACGAGCGTCCGGCTCAGCAGGTAGCTGGTGAGCATGGCGAAGACCACCGCCATCGCCAGCGGCACGAAGAGCGACTTGGCCGCGCCCGTGATGAACCAGACCGGGATGAAGACGATGCAGATGCACAACGTGGAGACGAACGCCGGCACGGCGATCTGCTGCGCGCCGTCGAGAATCGCCTGCACCAGCCGCTTGCGCTGGTGCAGATTGCGGTGAATGTTTTCGATCTCGACGGTGGCGTCATCAACCAGGATCCCGACCGCCAGCGCCATCCCGCCCAGGGTCATGACGTTGAGGGTTTCCCCCAGCGCCCAGAGGACGATAATTGAGACGAGAATCGAGAGCGGGATGGAGATGCAGATGATCAGCGTGCTGCGCCACGATCCGAGGAACAGGAGGATCATCAGCCCGGTGAGTGCCGCGGCAATGACCGCTTCCTTCACCACGCCCCAGACCGCCGCCCGCACAAAAACCGACTGATCAAAAAGCGGCGTCAGCTTCAACTGCTCGAAATTGGGGATGCGCTGCAGAACCATCGGCAGCGCGGCCCGCACGCGCTTGACGATGTCGAGCGTGGAAGCGCCGCCGAGTTTGTAGATCGGCTCGAGCACGCCCTTCTTGCCGTCGATATGCACGAGGTTCGTCTGCGGCAGGAACTTGTCGCTGACATGCCCGATGTCCTTGATGAAGATCGTGCTTCCGCCGTCGGATTTGATCGGAATGTCGTTCATCGCATCCACGACCGCCGGGCTGGAATTCACGATCACCGGGTATTCCTGCGTGCCGATCTTGGCGGTGCCGGAGGGGACAATCAGATTCTGCGTGTTGATCGCGTTGGTGACATCGCCGGCCGAAAGGCCGAAGCCCATCAGCTTCTGCGGGTCCAGATCGACCATGATCTGCTTCTGTTTCCCGCCGTAGGGCCAGGGAAGCATCGCCCCCTGCACCGTTGCCAGATCGTTGCGGAGATATTGGTTGGTCGCGTCGAAAAGCGTCTGCTCCGGCAGCGTATTGCTGCTGAGCGAGAGTTGCAGAATCGGCACGGTGGAGGCGCTATAGCGCAGCATCAGCGGCGGTTGAATCCCCGGAGGCATCGAGCGCAAGGCCGTTTGCGAGATCGCCGCCACCTGCGCCTCTGCCTCGGCAATCTTGGCGCCGGGCTGAAAATAAATACGAACGACGCCCTCGCCGTTGATCGACTGGCTTTCGATGTGCTCGATGTCGTTGACGGTGGTGGTGAGGATTCCCTCGTAGGTGCGGATGATCCGCCCCTCCATCTCCTCGGGGCTCATGCCGGTGTACTGCCAGATGACCGAGATGACCGGAATGTCCACCTCCGGGAAGATGTCGGTGGACATGTTGGCGATGACGTACCCGCCCATCAGGACGATGAGCATCGCCATGACCACAAACGTATATGGACGCCGAAGAGCGAGCCGAACTATCCACATAACACACCTGCCAGGGTCGCAACCCGTTCACAGCTTGGAGGCCGGTAATCGATCGGTATGAAACAGCTCCCGCAGCGCGCCCATTGCCTCGGAGATGGTCTCCCGCTGGAGCGGAGATAACTTCTCCAATACGGCCGCGAGCTGCGGCTCGGCCGCCCGGCGCGTGGCGCCCATGGCGGCCTTGCCTTTGGCGCTGAGCGTCAGCGAGACATGCCGGCGGTCGCCGCTGCCGGTGCGCCGCAGGACATACCCGCGCACGACCAGCCCGTTGACCATGCGTGACATCGCCGGAAGCGAAAGGTCCAGGTGATCCGCCACCGCCGAGAGCGAAGCCCCTCCGTACGTATTGAGGAAACAGAGCGTGCGGAACTGCGGCACCGACAATTCCGCCGCACGATTGCTGCGCATGACCACGCGGATCGCCCGCAGCACCCCCGGCACCACGTCCAGCAATTCCCGCCCGACTTCGAGCGACGTGGCGGAATCAATTGCGTCTGCTAATAGTTGCATGATGATAACTATATGCCGTACGTCGGGGGAGTCAAATCGGTTCTGCTCGGAGCGGGAATCCTCATGACGAACCCGGAATTCCCGGGCCAAACCCGAATGACGAAACCAGAAACCAGAATCAAACAATCAAACCAGAATGGCGAATGACCGAATGTCGCGTTTTCCCTCGTCCCGCGGCGTTTGCATGGCTAGACGCGACGCGGCGGCGCCAAATTCCGCCGTGGCTGCCTCCCGTTTCGTCATTCGGTCATTCGTCATTCGGGTTTGATTCTGGTTTCTGGTTTCGTCATTCGGGTTTTACCGAACTCTGAACCCCAAACCCTCACCGAACCCCGAACCCTCCCTTGTCCCCCCACCGCAATCGGTTACATATTCCCCATGCTCCCACCGCGGCAGTCGCTGTTGATTTTGATTCCCGTCGCATATCTGCTCGGTTCGCTGCCATTTGGGTTATTGGTCGGCCTGTGGCGCGGACTCGACCCGCGCAAGGCCGGCAGTGGGAATATCGGCGCAACCAACGTCGGACGTCTGCTGGGCAAGCGCTATTTTTCGCTGGTTCTTGCCCTGGATATGCTCAAGGGACTCATTCCAATGCTGATCGCCGGTTTTCTCTTGCGCGGGCAGCAACTGGACCGCCCGGCATATCTTCTGTGGCTCCTGATCGGTTTTGCCGCCATCGCCGGGCATATGTTCAGCGTCTTCCTTCGCTTCAAGGGAGGCAAAGGCGTCGCCACCAGTACCGGCGTCATGCTGGGAGTCTTTCCGTATTACAGCCTGGCCGGGCTCGTGGTGGTTCCGATGTTCCTCGTTGTCTTCAAGACCACGCGATACGTCAGCGCCGCTTCCATCGCGGCGGCACTTAGTTTCCCCCTCGCATACGTCGGGATCGGCCTACTCGAAGGGTGGCCGCTGACCGGCGCTCAGCTTCCGCTGCTGATCTTCGCCTGTATCGTTACACTGCTGATTCTGATCAAGCATCGCGCCAACATCGCCCGCCTGCGCGCCGGCACCGAACATCGGGCCGGGCGGTCGGGCGCGGAAAACCTCAATGAATGAAGGAAGAGCCGCCTCATGACAGACAACACGCTGGTTCTGCTTGCCGACGAAGTGCGCTCAAAGACTCTGCGTCTGCTCAAAGACGTCAGCGACACCGAGGCGCGCTTCCACGCACCGCTGCTGAACAACTCGATCCTCTGGCACGCCGGCCACGCATTAATCGTTGTCGAGCATCTCGGCGTCGTCTCAGCGACCGGAGGCACGCCGTTCTATCCAGCCGGCTGGTTCGACGCGTTCAGTTGGATGAGCAAACCGGCAACCGTAACGACCTGGCCCAGCGTCGAAGAAGTCGTCGTCAAGCTCACCGATCAGCTTCATCGCCTCCAGCGCGCCCTTGCCGAACTTCCCCCCGGCCGCCTCGACCAGATCGTCGATCCGGCCCGCAATCGCACCGTCCGCTACAGCATCCTGCACGGCCTGCACGATGAAGCCATGCACCAGGGGGAAATTCATCTGTTGAAGAAACTTGCCGCGCGGTCGGGAACGACCGCTTAAGCATTTTCTGAGGGCCTTACCCCCTCGACCGGTACTCCGGGAAAGGGTGATTTTGGAGCGTTTGATCTGTTTTCTTAATGCCACATCGTGGGTACGAAGGCAAAACTGCGGATCGCGCGATCCCCAGTCGCAAGGACCGCATCGGGCACCGTTTCGATCAACTTCGCGGTGGTTGCGACGATGCACCGATCATGAATATCCGGCAACGCGATGAATCTGACGCCGGAGAGCGCAATTTCTTCCGTCATTGGCACAACCGACAGGCGTGGATCTGAATGCAGAGCAATATCGAGATTTGACATCGAAAGGGGGGATCGTCCCTTACTGATCAGATCAACCATTTCGGCGACGACCAATACCGGCAGATAGAGGTCGGAGGTGGGGTCGTCAATCACCTCTCGCAGTGCGCCAGGCAGCTTCGGATTTCCCTCGAGCAGCCACAGGAACACGTGCGTGTCCAGCACGAGATTTTTCATTCCTCGTCCCGGCGGTTCCAGGACTTCTTCACAGCGTCGATATCTTCATCACTTGTGAAGGGGTGGTCCGGCTTTGCAAACATTCCAAATTTCAGCGCGCCCCGTCGCCCTTGTTTCGGATTGTCGACAAAATCCACGACCACGCGTGCTTCGGTCACGCCCTCAGGCAAGTAGTCGAGCGAAACCATTCCATTCTTATAGGTTCCATGAATTATGTGGCTCATCGCATCACCTCGGTTTTCTCATGGTATCAGCGAAAGCCTTTGATTTCTCGTCTTTGCCGTTGGTCGGGCAGCATCGCCGAAAAAGAATTACGAAGTTGACTCGGCCATGCAGGATTTCGACCCCGTAGGCGGCGATGCGAGACTCCATCTGACTGAGGTGCGAGCGTGGCGACGTGCCGTTCGCGCATTGGCTGACGATTTCGATCGAACGATGTATGATTATCTGGCAGCATTGCTCGGCATCCCGCCGTGGTAATATGATGTTTGGAGGGATGGCTATGCCTGAAACGCAATTCCAAAAGGGTGATCGAGTCAGATTCAGACTCGGCACGCGTTCGGTGCAGGGACTTGTCAAGGAAGATCGAGGGCCGATCGGCATCAGAGGGCGGCACCTCTACCTCGTGGGCTTCCGTGCCGACCCACACTCGCCATCGCAAATCGAGTTGCCGGCTGATGAACTCGAGCCAGTGAATGGAACAGTTGCCACGAAATGAACGGCCAAGCGATCGAATGAACAGGACGATTTGAACGGGGCACGAACCGC
>Ga0302326_10021407_pt1 | contig 13266 bp, 14 predicted proteins | sample Palsa_T0_3_FD_202264 | JGI IMG/M metagenome (GOLD analysis project Ga0302326, IMG submission 202264) | Peat permafrost microbial communities from Stordalen Mire near Abisko, Sweden - Palsa_T0_3 | ecosystem: Environmental > Terrestrial > Soil > Palsa > Peat permafrost | place: Sweden: Abisko... | reverse complement strand
TGCAAGAATTCCAGATCGACGTAGTTCTTTGCGTTCGCGCTATGGCGCACGCTGAGCACGCGGCAAGCCGCTTCCTGGTTCGACGCAGAATGCCGGACGATTAAAATCTGCCCCACGGCAACGATCTCGCTCAAGCGCACCACGCCGCCTTGCGCGAACACAATGGCCGTCGAAGTCTGCTCTACGAACGCCCGCGTGGACGGCGCGCCGCCGGCCACAGTGCTGGCCGCGCGCGCCGTTCCGTGCACGGCAACGCCGATTTCCGCCTGCCGAAACTGTGCATCCTCGTCCGCGCGCGCATCGTCCGCGGCATGCGCCGCTGCGCTCAGCCGCAGAGACACGCTCATGCGAATATGCGTCGCCGCGCCTTTTGCCAGAACCACGCGGTCCAACTCGATCGATTGATCGGGATTTGTTTCCAGTTCATCCTGCAAAGTGGGCAGCATGATGGCCACGGTGGCTTTGCCGTGGTGCACGTGGAACACGCCGACTTGCGCGGAATCGTCGGTCAAATCTCCGGAAATTTCCAACTCGTGCGGGAAATTCGGAAACTCGGCGAAGTTCCCATGCGGCCGCACTCCGATGTTGAATGTAATTTCGAGGTTACCGCCGCCCGGATACGCCATCGCCCCGAAGCCAAAAAATCCATATCCCTTGTCGTTGCGTCCCCACACCCGCGCCGTGTCAGCCGTAGCCTTAACGCAGAGCGGTTCTTCGCGCGCGATAGAAACCACAACGGACATTTCGCCCCACCCCTCGGAAATCGCTATATCGTCGGTCCGAATCGCCCCGGACCGCATTTTCGTTTTTTGACCTTCGGACTGGACGACAAAGGTACTACTCGCCGCGCCAGCATGCAACGCTCGAGCGGGATTCAGGCTCGCGGCCTGGTAGGGAACGCCCCGTCGCGTTAAGCAGCCCCGGGGAATCTATGCCGAGCCGAGCCGCCGTAGTTCGGCTATAATGGCGAACGCGCAAAACAGAAGCTCCCGATACTTTGCGAGGTTCACCGGCATGGCCGTGCAAACCCGAGCCAGACCCGCTGCCATTGATGCGACCCGTTACCGCGGCCTAAGCCGCGAAGATTTAATCCGCGTTTATCGCACCATGTATCTCTCTCGCCGACTCGACGATCGCGAGATCCAGCTCAAGCGCCAGAATAAAATTTTCTTTCAAATCAGCGGCGCGGGCCACGAAGCCGTGAATGCCGCCGCAGGCCTGGCGCTGCGCGCGGGCTACGATTGGTTTCTTCCGTATTATCGCGACCGCGGGCTGTGCCTGATGCTCGGCGTCACGCCGCTCGATATGCTTCTGCAAGCCGTAGGCGCGAAAGACGATCCGAGTTCCGCCGGCCGGCAGATGCCCTCGCACTGGGGCAGCCAGAAACTGAATATCGTGCCGCGGTCTTCGGCCGTGGGCACGCAGTTTGTGGAAGCCGTGGGCATGGCGGAATCTTCGATTTATTTCGGCCGTTTCCCGCACGCGCTGGAGCAGGCCAAAGGCGCGCCGCTGGGCGAAGGCGTACGCCATCGCGAAGATGAAATCGTGTTGGTCACAGGCGGCGAAGGCAGCACCAGCGAAGGCGAGTTCTTTGAAGCGCTGAACGTCGCCTGCCTTAAGCGGCTCCCTTTACTGATTCTGATCGAGGATAACGGCTACGCGATTTCTGAACCGGTCGAGCGGCAAACCGCCGGCGGAAACATCTCGAAGCTGGTGCAGAATTTCCCCGGCCTGCACATAGAAGAGTGCGACGGCACCGATCCGCTCGCGAGCTACGCAGCGCTGAGGGACGCCGCGGCTTACTGCCGCGAGCGAAAAGGTCCGGCGCTAGTGCACGCGCACGTGACGCGGCCGTACACGCACTCGCTATCCGACGACGACAAACTGTACAAAACATCCGAAGAGCGCGAATCGGAAGCGCATCGCGATCCAATTCCCAAGTTCGGACTTTTCCTGGTGCGCGAGGGCCTCCTCGACGAAAAGGGCATGGAAGAGATGGAGGCGAGCGTTGATCGCGAGGTGCGCGATGCCGCCGATCGCGCGCTGTCCGCCGCGCCGCCGCCCACCGATTCGATTCTCGCGTTCCAATTCTCTCCCGACGTCGACCCGACCTCGGCGCGCTTTGCGGCCGAGCCACAATTTTCCGGCGAACCGCTGACCATGGTTGAAATGGTCTCAGCCACTCTGGCCGACGAGATGGCGCGCGACGATCGCATCGTGGTGTTCGGCGAAGACGTCGCGGACGGCGGTCATGAAGAAAGTGCCGGCAAGATCAAAGGCAAAGGCGGCGTGTTCAAGGCCACCATGGGATTGCAGAAGCGCTTCGGCGGCGAGCGGATTTTCAATACGCCGATTGCCGAAGCCAATATTGTTGGACGCTCGCTGGGCATGGCGCTGCGCGGACTAAAGCCCGTGGCCGAAATTCAATTCTTCGATTACATCTGGCCGGCCATGATGCAATTTCGCGACGAGTTGTGCGTCTTCCGCTGGCGCTCAGCCGGCGCGTTCAAGGCGCCGGCGGTGATTCGCGCGGCCATCGGTGGGTATCTCACGGGCGGCTCGATCTATCACAGCCAATCGGGCGAAGTGATGTTTACGCACCTGCCGGGATTGCGGGTGGTGATGCCAGCGACCGCCCTCGATCTGTGCGGTTTGCTGCGCACGGCGCTGCGAGCGGACGATCCCGTGCTTTTTCTCGAGCACAAGCATTTGTATCGGCAGCCTTACAATCGCTCGCCGTATCCTGGACCCGATTTCACCATCCCATTCGGCAAGGCACGCGTGGTGCGCGAAGGAACTGACGCCACGATCGTGACCTACGGCGCGCTGGTGCATCGCGCGAATCAAGCCGCCACGCAGCTCGCGCGTGAAGGGATCTCCGTTGAATTGCTCGATCTGCGCTCGCTCTCGCCATACGATTGGGAAGCCATCGCATCAAGTGTGCGCAAGACCAGCCGCGTGCTCATCGCGCACGAGGACACGCTGAGCTGGGGCTACGGCGCGGAAATCGCCGCGCGCGTGGCCGATGAACTATTCGACGATCTCGACGCGCCCGTGCGCCGCGTGGGCGCGATGGACAGTTTCTGCGCCTACAATCCCGATCTCGAAAACGAAATTCTGCCGCAAACGGAGGACATTATCCGCGCCCTGCGAGACTTAACGGCGTACTAAATCCCGCCGATTGAAACGCTAAGCCTGGCTGCCGCGTCCATCTACGCAGCACTTGATATCCCCGAAAGTCCACTAGGAGGACTACACCATGAGGCCCAGTCGCCTTTGGCCTGCTCTACGCTCCGCGCTCCATGCGGATCGGCTGTGTTGTGCAGTGGTTGCTATCTCGTTCCTGTTCGCCGGTAGCGTAGTGTTCGCCGCGCAGTCTCAGCCCATGGGAGGGCAGCGAGCTGCACCGGCAAGCGCAATGCCGGCGATGCAGAGTATGCCCAAGCCGTCCGAGACGGGCGAAGTGCCGCCGAAGACCTGGGTGGATGCGGATACCGGTCATCGCATCTGGCGCGTTTCGGATGAGCCGAATTCCAGCGGCTTCTATTTCAACGTCAACGCCTATACTCCCGACGGCAAGCAAATGGTCTACAACTCACCGCAGGGAATCCGCGTGCTCGATCTCGCCACGATGACCACGCGCCTGCTGGTGCCGAACCCGCCGCCTCCCGCCGATGCCGATGCATCGCCACGCGGCCGCTTCATGTTTGGCGTGCACACCATCGTCGTGGGCCACAAGACCGATAGCGTGTTCTATACGGAAATGGACCCGGCCACGCACTTGACCGCGGTGTATAAGGCCGACACAAATACCGGCGCGATTCGCAAGCTGGTCGATCTGCCCGCGGGCGTGATGGTTGCCAGCGTAAACGCGGATGAGACGCTCGGCGTGGGCACTTACAACGAAGGACCGACACCGGATTCCATCGCACCCCCGACGCCGTTTCAGGCGCCGCCCGCCGTTACGACTCCCGCGGGAGCCGGCGCGCAGGCCGGAGGTCTTGTGCAGTCGGACCAAAAAGGCCAGATGATGGAGCGGCGCCTTGCCGCGCGCATTCCCGTGGTGCTTTTCGTGATTCGGCTGGAGCCCGGTCCGAACGGCGAGAAGGCCGGCGACATGAAAGTTCTGTTGCACTCGACCGATTGGATCGGCCACATGCTCTTCTCTCCGTCCGATCCCACGCTGATCATGTATTGCCACGAAGGCTTGTGGCAAAAGGTCGATCGCATTTGGATGATTCACGCGGATGGGACCGGCAATATGCTGGTCCACAAACGAACCATGTTCATGGAGATCGCCGGCCACGAATTCTGGGGACTCGATGGCAGAACCATATGGTTCGACTGGCAGTATCCCAAGGGCGAAGATTTTTTCCTGGCTAGCTACGATCTGACCACCGGGAAGCGCACGGCGTATCACATGCAGCGCAACGAGTGGTCGATTCACTTCAATCTCACGCAGGACCTGGATATGTTCACCGGCGACGGCGGCGATCCGGGCCAGGTGGCCAGCGCTCCCGATGGCGAATGGATCGAGCTATTTCATCCGCACATGGTCGTGGCCGACGAGGGGCCGGGCGACTTGAACGATCCCAGCTTCTGGCAGCCTGGCTATTTTTCGTCCGAGCATCTGGTGAACATGGCGCATCACAACTATCGCCTTGAACCCAATGTGCGCTTCTCGCCGGATAAGAAGCTGGTCTTCTTCACCAGCAACCTGTTCGGGCCGAGCTATCTATTCGCGGTGGAAGTTGCCAAAGCCGAGAACCCAACCGACGCCACTTCGACGCCCGACCTGGGAACGAAGTACAACCCGATCATGCCGACGCCGACCACGACACCGAAGTAAATCCTAGTTACGATGTGGTTCCGGGCGCGCCGCGAGATTCTTCCGGCGCGCCCGGAACTTTTTAGATCTCGGATTCGTAGTTCAAGCAGGCAGAATAGTGGCAAGATAAGCCTCAACCTGTTCTGTGCCGAAGGGGGACACCATGATCTGTCCGAATTGCCAGAGAGATATCGAGGGCTACTCGAATTTCTGCTACTTCTGCGGTGCGCGCCAGCCGCAAGCAACGACTCCTGCCGCGCCGATTGCGCAAAAACGCTTGATGCGTTCGACGGCGAATTGCCGGTTAGCGGGTGTGTGCGGAGGGCTCGGCGATTATCTGGACGTCGATCCCACGCTAGTGCGTTTGATTTGGGCGCTGCTGACGATTTTCAGCGGACTTGTATTCGGCGTCGTAGCCTATCTCTTGGGTTGGGTCGTGATGCCCGTTCGGCCTCTGCCGTTTCCGGCGGCACAATTGGCGGCGCCGATCGCGCACGTCGATGAAGAGGCTGCGCCTGCAAATTGAAAATGGAGAGGCCGCTCACTTCGAGGGTTTGGTTTTTTTGCCGCTGGTGCGTCCGCCCTCGAAAGTAACCTGGTCGAGTGAGATGACGCCGGCTCCGACGGTGGCAAGCGCGAACGCCGCGGTGCACAACGCGAGCGGAAGTTCATACTTCGCGACGACGTAAATTCCGGATTGCGGAATCACCACGCGGGCCAGAGCGATTCCCATCTCGATCGAGAGCATCACCGCCGTCAATCGCGTCAATAGCCCGACGATCAGTAAGATCCCGCCGAAGAATTCCAGCGCGCCGGAGATCGTAGCAAAATAAGAGGGAAATCCCATCTTCACGAAAGCCTGCACGGTCGCGCCGTGATTGGTGAATAATTTCGGATAGCCGTGATACATGAAGCTTATGCCCAGCGATGCGCGCAGCAAGAGCAAAGATAGCGGTCTAAGGTTGTCCATGAATCGCATGCGAAGTCCTCTCCCCCTCTGATGTTGTTCCGTGTGTGATCGTGACGCGAATTCTATCATCGACCGCGCGGCGTCGATCCCGGACTTGATGTTAGAATCGTACTTGGTTCACGGAGGGGTTTTGCCTGCCGGTAGTTACGCCATCGAACGCCGCGACCGCGGCGGATATGCGTCTGAATCAAATTTAATGCGTGCCATCTCAAGCGAAATCGCGGGCGAAGGGTGCAGCTGATGCCGCGAGCGGATTGGCGCGTTCGCTGGGGCATTCCCGTTGCCGTGATCGTGGTGCTGGCTCTGGGTTATTGGTGGCTGCATCCGAAGCCGCGCAGTCTGGGAACGGCGTATATCTCGGAAAAATCGGTGATCTTGTGGACGACCACGGCGGAGGTGCGCCAACCGGCGGCCACCGCGCATTATGGCGACCTGGTTACAATTCTCGCGCGGCAGGGGCCTGTGGCGCAGGTGCGCAACGCCGCGGGCGTGAGCGGATGGATGGACGCTTACGGTTTGATGGATCCGACGCTTTGGCAGCAAGCGACGGCGCTGCTGGCGAAGGCGCGCGGGATGGAAGTGCAGGCAAGCGGGTATGCCAAGACCGTCACGAACCTGCACATCGAACCGGGACGTTCGTCGGATCGCATTTATCAATTTGGGCGCAACGTGCCGGTGGTAATTCTGGCGCGCGCGGTGGCCGCGGATACGGAGCCCGCGGCCGCAGCGGGCGGCGCGGCTAGCGACACAGCGGCGCCGGACGCGTCGCAGCCGAAACTTGAGGATTGGCTGCTGGTGATGCGCGATAGCTCGGCGGCAGAGGCGCCTCTGGCCGCGGAAAATACGGATGTGAGCGCGGCCGCGGCGAATGCGGCTCCTGCCGCGGACGACGCGACCGCGGATGCGCCGCTGCCGATGGCGGGATGGGTGCTCGCGCGCTTTATCGAGCTGAATCCGCCGGGGCCAGTGCGGGACAACGCGCAATCTTCGGACCTGCACCTAGCCGCGTGGTTCGAGTTGAATCGGGTGCCGGGCGGCTCCGGCGACGTGCCTCAATATTTGGTTGCGGGCTCGCGCGGGGAAGAAGGGCAGACTTGCGATTTCACGCTTCTGCGCGTTTACACTTGGGATGATCCGCGGCAGCGCTACGAGACAGCTTTTCTTGAGAGCGATCTTTGCGGCAAATTGCCGATACACGTTTTCGGGACCGCGGACGCGCCGGAATTTAAATTCGCGGATCAGACGAGCGGGGAACGCGATTACGTGATGCACAAGACGATGGTGCGTCGCGTGCTTCCCAACGAGCAAAACGCCCGCACACCGCGAGCGGCGAAGAAAAAATGAACGCGACTGCGGGGAAATTTATGCGTAGTAAGTTTGAATGCTCGCGGCATTCGCTGATTTTCGCGGTCGTGATTGCGCTGGCGCTGTCCGGTTGCGCGCGCGGATCGAGTTCCGCGGCGGATGAAGTGCCGCAATTGCCGCCGCTGCAATTCGCCGGCGCATGGGGAACTCGCGGGACCGGACCGGACCAACTGGATGTGCCGGTGGGAATTGCGACGGACGTGCTTGGCCATGTGTACATCGCCGACGCGGGCAACAGTTCGATCGAAAAATTCACTCCGGAAGGCGGGCCGCTTCTTTCGTTTGGAGACGCGTGGATTGAAAAGGCCGCGGGCGTCGCGGTGGACCGTGGCGGCGGGATTTACGTTGCCGAAGGAAACCGCCTGCAGGTTTTCTGGCCAGAAGGCGACAGGCTGCACGTGACGTACGGCGGATTGTTGGGAGCGACCGGCGTGGCGGTCGATAGCGACGGCAACTATTACGTGACCGATCGCATGGTTTGCCGGGTGACGGCGTTCGACGTGCGCGGGCGTGTGCTGCGCACTTGGGGCCGGCGCGGAACAGCCGACGGCGAGTTTACGGATCCGTCCGGCGTGGCGATCGGAGTCGACGGTTCCGTGTATGTGGCCGACGCGGGCGGCGCGCGCGTGCAGAAATTTACGCCTGATGGCACCTGGCTCGCGTCCTTCGGCCATCCAGATGCGAGCGGTGACACTCTGGGCGAGCACGATGCCGTGGGACTGGCGGTTTCGGCGCGCGCAATTTTTCTGGTGGGCGGCGCGGCGCCTTTACGCGTGTGGACTCTCGACGGGCAAGCGATGCCAGTTGATCCCGCGGTGCTGGATGCCGCGCAGGCCGCGACTCCGAATGACGCTACGTCACACGTGCCGCCTACGCTTCGCGCCGTGGCGGTGACGCTCGATCCCAGCGGAGACTTGCTGCTTCTGGACGCGGCGAGCGATCGCGTGCTGCGCTTCCATGTCCATTTGTAATTCAAAACGCCGAAGAGTTTGCCGCGGAGGTGTGCATTGACGCTGCTGATCAGTGAAGCGGACGTGCGGGCGCTGCTGCCGATGAAAGTTGCGCTTGCCGCGGTTGAAGAATCGTTTCGGCGGCAAGCGGCGGGAGAGATTGCGTTGCAGTCGCGGCGGCGCATCGATTTTGGCGCGCGCGGGTTGCTAAACAATATGGGCGCCGCGGATCGCACCGGCGGATATTTCGGCATGAAGCTCTACGCGACGGGGCGCGGTGCGCCGCGATTTCTTGTGCCGCTTTACCGCGCCGCGAGCGCGGAGCTTGTGGCTCTGATTGAGGCCGATGCGCTGGGGCAAATACGTACCGGCGCGGCGACGGGCGTTGCGACGAAGTATCTTGCCCGCGGCGACGCTCGTACGGCCGCGATCATCGGCACGGGCTATCAGGCGCGGACGCAGTTGGAAGCTATTGCCGCCGTGCGACGGCTTGAACAAGTTTGGGCGTATGGCCGCGATCGCGAACGGCGCGAGAAGTTTTGCGATGAAATGAGCGCGCAACTGGGGCTGCCGGTCACGCCTGCGAATACAGCGCAAGAAGCAGTGCGCGGCGCGGAGATCGTGGTGACGGCGACGAATTCGATACAGCCGGTGCTTGAGGGCGGCTGGATTCGAGCAGGGACGCACGTTAACGCCGTGGGCGCTAACTTCGCGCATAAGCGCGAATTGGATTCCGATGCCGTAGGGCTCGCGGCGCTGATCGCCGTGGATTCGATTGAGCAGTGCAAAACCGAAGCGGGGGATTTGATTCAGGTCTTCGCTGGCGATGAAGCGCGCTGGAGCGGAGTGGTAGAGATGGCGGAAATTGTAGCGGGGAAGCGCGTGGGGCGGGAAAAGAGCGAACAGATCACGCTATTTAAATCCACTGGCCTGGCGGTTTGGGATATCGCGGTTGGCGCTCGCGTGTACGAGAGCGCTGTGGCCACAGGCCGCGGGCGGAACGTTGCGCTGTGGGACGACGCGACTGGCGGGCGCACGCCGCGCGTTTAGCGCGCGTGGCCGAGGCGCTCGAATAGAGCTTTGTGCAGGCGGTCGCGCACCTCTTGCGGAAGCGGCACGGGCTCGGCGTTGCAGTAGATTTCGATGGTCTTGCGGGTGGTGTCTACGATCAGCCGGCACTTCTTGCAGGCGTTGAGGTGAAGTTCGAGTTCGGCCGCGGTTACCGCGTCCATGGCTTCGTCCAAGTAAGTGGTTAGTTCTGCGATTACGCCTCGGCAGTTCACGACGGTTTGCTCCGGAAGTGGTGGTCTAGTTTTTCGCGCAGCTTCAGACGGGCCCGCAGCAAGCGCGACTTCACGGCGGGGACGGAGATGCCGAGAGCTTCGGCAGTCTCTTCGGTGGAAAGTTCGCTCACGTCGCGCAGGACGAAGGCCATGCGATACGGGGAATCGAGTTCCTCGATGGCGTCGGTGAGGATCTGGTTGAGCTCGGTGCGCGCGTAGCGCTGCTCGGGCGATGGGCCCCAGTCCTGTAGGTCGCGGGGCATCAGATCGTCGTCGGACTGCACAGGCTCGTCGAGAGAAACTTGATTGGGGCGGCGCTTGCGCAGCTTCATCAGGGCTTCATTCACGGCGATGCGCACAAGCCAGGTGTAGAAGCGCGAGCCGCCCTCGAAGCCATCGAGGTGCTGGAAGGCCTTGAGGAAGGCGTCCTGCATGGCGTCTTCGGCGTCTTCCTTATTGCGCGTAATGTTCCAGGCGAGGCGATAAATCTTGGCTTCGTAACGGCTTACGAGCTCCTGGAAGGCGTCGAGGCTACCGCCCTTGGCGGCGGCGACGAGGGAGGCCTCATCGTCGCGCACGACCGTTGAAGGCAGCGGATTCGTTTTAGGTGCGCTCACGTCGCGTATGGGTGTCGGGTTCACTTTAGCATTAGATGCGCCGGACGGCGACCGGATGCGGGAAAGGCAACGCTGAGGGACTGCGGCCTTCGCGCCGGGAGGCCGATCGGGTAAAATCGAGGCCACACGCAATGCGCACTTTGCCCGACCAATTACGACCTGGAATGAAAATGATCATCGTGGGATGCAATCCCGGCGAGAGATCGGCGCGCGTGGGGCATTATTACGCCGGGCGCGGGAACATGTTCTGGCCGCTGCTTTACGAATCGGGGATCGTACCGGAGCTTTTGGAATATAAGAACGATAAGCGCCTGTTGGAATTCGGGATCGGGTTGACGGATCTGGTGAAGCGCCCGACGCGCGCGGCGGAAGAGCTAGAGCGGCAGGAATTCGCGGAAGGGCGCGTGCTGCTCTCGCAGAAATTGCAGCAGTTTGCGCCGAAAGTGGTGGCCTTCAACGGCAAAATCACGTTCGAGAAATTTTCGCAGCGGGCGTGCAAGCTGGGCGTGCAGAAGGATCCACTGTATGGCGCGCGTGTGTTCGTGCTGCCATCGAGCAGCGGCCTCAATGCGATCGGCAGCGGCGTGAAGATGCGTTACTTCCGGCAGCTCGCGAAATTGCTGCAAAAACTGGACGATTGATCGAGACTGGAGACGCCGGGGGATGGCCAAGGCGCGCGTGAAATTTCTGCACAAGCCGAACTGCACGACTTGCCGCAAGGCGCGGGCGCTGCTGGAAGGTTGCGGCTGTACGCTCGAGCTGCGCGATCTGGGCAAAGACCGGCTTACGGCGACAGAACTTGAAGAATTGATCGGGGACCGCGATCACAAGCCTTTCTTGAACACTCGCAACGAGCTTTACCGCACCCGCAAGATGGGGAAGAATCCGCCGTCGCGCGCGGAAGCGATTCGGCTGATGGCGCGCGAACCGAACTTGATTCGGCGCCCGGTGGTGACCTCGGGGCGCAAGATGGTTTTGGGCTACGACGAAGCCGCGCTGAAATCTCTCGCCGATTGAATCCGCATTGCATAAATCCATGATGAATCGTTCTGAGCCGGGGACAGTTGCCGTCTTGGGAGCGGATGCGCTCGGCAGGCGCTTCGCGGCGGCGGCTTGGCGCGCGGGATACCGCACGATCCTTGAGGATTTTCGCGGCGACGTGCTGGAGCGCGCGCACGCTGAATTGCTCGCGGAGTTCGACACGAACGCGGCGAGAGGGCGGCTGATGCGCGCACGTACTGTGGAAGATGCCTGCCGGGACGCGGAACTGGTGATCGACACAACCGTGGACGACTCCGAGCTGAAACTCGAAATTTATACGCTGCTGGATAAATTCGCGCGGCCCGGGGCGGCGTGCGCGACGATTGCGGATTCGATTTCGATTGCGGAGTTGGGGGCGATCACGTACCGGCCAGAGCTGTGCGTGGGGCTGCGGCTGGCCGGGCGCGTTGCGGACGCGGAATTTCTGACCATCATTCGCGCGCCGAAAACTTCGGAGGATGCGGTGCGGGCTTGCCTGGATTTCGCGCGGCGCGTCGGGTGGAAGAGCGCGGTCGAAGTGGAAACTGCTGCGCCCAGCGCAGGCTAGGGCTCGGTGCCCGGCGCTTTGCTATCATAGGCGCGCGCGGCGAAGTGGAGGCTACCGGGCATGGGTTTGGTCGAGCGCATCGTGATCCAGCAGGGCGACATCACCGAAATGGATGTGGATGCGATCGTGAACGCGGCGAATAACGATTTGCAATTGGGCGGCGGCGTGGCCGGAGCGATTCGGCGCAAGGGCGGAGATTCGATCCAGCGCGAATGCAATGGGATTGGCTCGATACCGATCGGCGGCGCGGCGATTACCGGCGCGGGCAAGCTGAAGGCGAAATTCGTGATTCACGCGGCGAGCATGTCGCTGGGCGGCGAGACGACGTCGCGGGCGCTGCGCAGTGCCACGGCGCATTCGCTGCGGATCGCGGCGGAGCGCGGCATAGAGACGATTGCGTTTCCCGCGGTGGGCACGGGCATTGCGGGGTTTCCGCTATCGGAATGCGCGGAGATTATGCTTCGGGAAGCCGTGCGTCATCTGCGTTCCGAGGATTTGCCGCGCACGGTTCACTTCGTACTATTCGACGAGCGCGCGATGCGGATGTTTGAAACGACTTGGGAAACGATCAAGGCGCGCGGCGAGATTGAGGAAACGTCGCCAGCGAATCCTGCGTGAATCGCACGAAATCGCATGAGCGATCTAGCCGTGAACGATCTGCTTGAAAAAGTCCGCATAGAGCTTGCTCGCTACGAACATCCCCTATTTTCCTTTCATGCGCGGCCCGCAGTTGAGGGCGTTGAAATCGAGATTCGCTATCGGCCCGCAGAGCCCGCGGTGCATACCTATTTATTGCTCCTGCGGCCGCGCGAAATCGAAAACAAGCAATTTCCGTGGATGTTGCAGAAGCAGCTTTACGATTGCCTGCACGATTTCGTGATTGAGATGTTCACTCGGAATCCGCAGGAGCAAAACTCGTGAGCACGCTGCGCCCTCCGCCGGCGGCGGCGCACGCGCGCACGGACTCTGTGCCGACACCCCTGGCCAAGCTGCTTGCAGCGCAAATCGCCGCGAGCGGGCCGATCACGTTCGCGGAATTCATGCGCGCTTGTCTCTATCACGCGGAACATGGGTATTACAGCCGGTTGGACGCGTTGCGCGCGGCTGATTATTTCACCAGCGTGGATGCGCATCATATTTTTGGGCGCTTGCTGGCGCGCCAGCTTGTGGAAATGTGGCGCGAGATGGGCGCGCCGGATGAGTTTTGGCTCGTGGAATGCGGCGCGGGGACGGGGCGGCTCGCGGCGCAAATTCTGGATTTCGCGGCGCGAGAATTCGGCGATTTTTATGCTGCGGTGCGTTACTGCGCCGTGGAGATTTCGGCGGCGCGGCGTGGCGAGCACGTCGCGGCGCTTGCCCGGCATATCGCGGCGGGGCGCGCGAGATCGTCGGCGGAATTGCCTCTGGAGATTCCGGCGGGCGTGATTTTCTCGAATGAGCTGCTGGATGCGCTTCCGGTAAATCGGGTCGTTCGAGTTGGCGGCGAATTGCGCGAGATTTATGTTGCTGTCGAAAGTGGAAGATTGATCGAAATTACCGGTGCGATTTCAACGCCGGCCTTGGCTGAATATTTTCGCGAGCAGGGGATCGAATTGGCTGAGGGACAGGAAGCGGAGGTGGGGCTCGAAGCGGCGTATTGGATTGAGGCCGCCGGGCGGCGGCTCG
>Ga0302326_10021406_pt1 | contig 13266 bp, 17 predicted proteins | sample Palsa_T0_3_FD_202264 | JGI IMG/M metagenome (GOLD analysis project Ga0302326, IMG submission 202264) | Peat permafrost microbial communities from Stordalen Mire near Abisko, Sweden - Palsa_T0_3 | ecosystem: Environmental > Terrestrial > Soil > Palsa > Peat permafrost | place: Sweden: Abisko... | reverse complement strand
CGCCCGATCCAGGCGACCGGAACGGAGTAGCGAATGGAGTTCACCGAGACGTAGCCTTCCACGTCCACTGTGCGCTGGTGCAGGCGATACACTTCGGGAATCCACGCCGGCAACGGTTTCAGGTGCAGGCGCTCAACCGCGAATAACTCGCGGGGAACCGCGCGGATATGTTTCTTGTAAGTGGAGTTGACCTTGTCGCACCACTGGCGCGCTTGTTGATTCAGTTCCTCCCAACTGGCGAACGTGCGGCCGGCCAGAAAGTTGTTTTCGATGAACCAGAACGGCCGTTCCACGCGCGCCGAACGGTTGGCATTGCCGATCTGGTGCGCCACGAAACGGAATCCGAAGCGTTCCGCGAAGGCCTCCATTTCGGGCACGGGGATCATTTCGCGTCCCGTGCCACGCAGTACCACCACGTGTGTGTTGTCGATCATCACGCGCTGCGGAGCGCCGCTCATGTAGCGCAGCGCGTCGGTGAGGAACACTTTGCAATCGAACCTCTGAAACCTGGGGTTGATCTGGAAGAACAACATGTGTGAGTAACACAACACCCCCGAGGCTGTCTGCGCCAGATACTTCCTGCCGCCCACTTCGACAGAGTGCGGAGAAGTATCGTGCTGCATCTCCACGCCTGGGTCGAAGTGATACTGGCCCGCCGGCACGACCGGGGTTTGCCCGATGCCCTGCCGGCGGCAGAATGCAGTCAGCGCCGGATACGACAGCGCCGCGCCGTCCGCCGTCAACTCCTCATGGACTCGCACGAGATTCCCCTTGCAGGAAACCAACAGATCCAGGATCTGTTGCCGGTAGGGTTCGGCTTTCTCGGCCCGTAGGATTTCCGGTACCTGGGGAGAGTTCGATTGCAGCACTTTGCGCACAGTCGGGCGCGAGAGTTGCAGTACGCGTGCGATCTCGCGCTTGGTCACGCCCTTGGCACTCAGTTCCAGAACCGCGGTTCGTTGTGCCTGACTCAGCATGTTGGGTTTCCTGTTCCTTTCCGATGCGCGCCGCCATCCGGTCCAGTTCCCGGCGCGCGATTTCGATCTGACGTTGGGCTTGTTCCTGTTGCCGGCCATCCATCTCCGGCAGGGCTGCGGCGAGCCGCCGGCCGGCGCGATGCAGGATGGCCACCGCCATCTCCAGTTCGCGATCCAGAGCCGTCGCGGCCGGCTTGGCGGAAGGCGGTTGCCGCTGCGTCTTCAAAAACAGTTCCGGCTCGGCCAGGATGCGCTCGCGGACCACGCGCGAGCCGTCCCGCCAGGCGGCATAGAGTTGTCCGGCTTGCCGCGTGTCGCAACGGTGCTGCACGAAAGCGGCGGCCATTTGCGCGCACTGCTCCACGCTGACGCGCGCTACCGGCACCAGATACTTCATGGCCAGTTGCGCCGCGATTCGCAACAACGTGCGGCACGGCTTTTACCGTACTCATGAAGGGTCACCACCACTTTCGACGCTCCCGGCGCCGGCACGGCTGGCGGCCAGGGAACTTTCGCCTACGCCGTCAATCCGGAAGGCGCTATCACCGGCTACTACATCGACGCGCTGGGTGTGCATCACGGCTTCTTCCGCGACTCCGAGGGCGTGATCACCACCTTCGATGCGCCCGGCGCGGGCCAGGCCCCAGCGATCCGATCTCGCTGCCCATCAGGATGCCGGCCAAGTCCGCGCGCCGGATCTGGCCGCCGCTCTCGCGCAGGGCGACCGCGCATTCGCCTTTGCTCACCAGCACCGTGCCATCGGGCCGTGGCGCGACGCTGAATCCGGCCCGCTTGAGGTTGTCGAGCCTGTCCTGGAACGTGAGTTCGACGGGGCGCTGTCTGCGAAAGAACATATCGACATTATAGCGTTTGGCATAGCATAGCGTTTGGCTTAGCGATTCGGCGGCGCACGGCGCCACCCCACTTCAGTAGTGGAATCTCCAACGGAATTCGACGTAGACCTGGCGCGGGTCGTTATAGTGGAATCCTCCAAAAGTGAGGCTGTTGTCGAGTAACACGCGGCGATTCGTCACATTCGTCGCGGTCACCGATATCTTGTATTTCTCTTTCTCGCCAAAACTCTTTCCCATCGCAATATCAAATGTAGTGTGCTGGGGCAGATAGTTCCCCGGATATTGCGCGTCCGGCAGTCCGTTGGTGAATCCCGACCCGTAGTACACATTGGTCGACGCGAACACCCGCCACGGAAGGCTTGTATTGGCGCCGAAGTTCAACGTGTTTCTCTGATCGTGATCTACCGGCGCATACCCCGGCGGAATGGCCACGGGGCATGCCGCGGACACGGGCAAGAAGCAGACCACACCTCCGGTGATCGGTGCTGTCGCCTGCGCGATCTGATTCGAGTACGCCACGTGGATCTGCGCGCGGTGCCAGATGCGGGGGGAGCGCAGTGTGGTTTCCCAACCCTGAATCAAGGCGGCCGTCCAGGTGATGGGCCAGAAGATGTTCGATTCCCCTATATTGTTGTGGTCCAGCCAATTCTGCGCACGTGTCTGAAAGGTATCTTCCTCGAGCGAGGCGCTAAGGTCGCGGCCGACAAAGAAAAGCCATCGCTGTTCAACGCGTCGCCACTGCTGCGCGGGCGCCTGCCGAGTCCGGGAGATTACCTTTCCGCCCCGCGCAGCCACGGAAACGGCGACCTGTTCCGCTACCTGATTGAGAAGTCTGCTTCAGGAATGCATGGAGGCTTGGGAACCACTCAGGCCGGGGTAGTGTCCTAATTTGCTTTTCATTCGCCCCATGGCCTATTGCGCTCCCATCGCGGCCGCGACCGTTCCGCGAATCCATTCCGATACGGTCTGCTGGCTTGCGCGTGCCGTCGCCTCAATCCGCTTCAAATCGGCAGGGTTGAAACGGATAGGCACGATCCGGCCCTTAGCCTCACCTTTGGGGAGTTTGGGCCTTCCGATCTTCTTAGGCTTCGACCGGGGCATTGGCCTTAAACTCCTGAACGATTGCGGCTCTCACTGCCAACAACGGCGATGTTATCAATCCGCTATGAAGAACCGTTACGTAACGTTTCGGATTGTCCGGGTTATCAGTCGCGTGCGACCAAGCATACAGCTTAGCGCTCTGATGTCCGATTAACTCAAACACCTCAACGCAGCCATCCCATACCGTGCGCCCTTGGAACGTCTCTTTCACCGGGACGCTGGCAACGTGCTTTGACTCGACACCGTGAAGGCGTCGTATCACGTCGCGCAAGTCCTCGATATAGGTCATGCGACCGCCTTGAGCAATTGCGCCACGGTCCATTGTGTGCCAGTAACGCCAGCCGCCTGCGCGGGAGTCGCGCGGAGCGTAATGTGGCGCTTCACGAAATTGTAGTATGCAAAGTGCAGCCCGACCGCCGCTTCAAAGTTTTCCAGCTTCTTACTGAAGGCCAGCGTTAAGCGGGTTAGGCGGCGCATGTGCAGCCGGGTGGTAGCGTTCAGCCGCTCAATGTAGCTGGTAGAGATCAGGTCAAAGTCCGGGTTACCGAAGATGGGGCGCTTTTCGGATGCCACGAACTCAGGCGCGCTGTACCGGCGATTATTGCTCACTTCCTCATGGCCGTAGGTCTTGATGATTTGCGCGTAGTCCACGTTCCCGCCGAAGGAATGCTCAATGGCGTCCACGTAAGCCTTTAGGCCGTCCGTGGAAATCTGCACCCGGTTGCGCATCCGGCTTGCCACGTCCTGCACGAAGGCATTTGCTACGGCGTTGGTGCGCTTGCCAACCTTGAACGTGGGCACCAGCTTGCTATCGGCGTCGATTGCGCAGAACGTCCACACATCGCCAGTGGTGGGATCGTCGGTGGGGCGAACGTGCTTTTCCTTCTTGCCGATAAAGCCCCAAATCTCATCCGTTTCCAGCCGGGTGCTGTCCAGGTCCCGGAGGGTTTCATTCATCATGGCAGTGCAGCCCTGCCCAACCCGAACGCCCAAGCGCATCACGGTATCGCGGTGAACGCCCGTCATGCGCTCGATAGCGCGAATGCTGGAACCCTCGCAGAGGGAGCCGATGATCGCGATTTGCTTTTCGGGGGCGAGTACGTTTGCCATGTCTTTACTGTAATACAGCAATGCCACGGGTGTCAACTCTTTTTGTGCTACGCTTATTTCACTATATGGCAGAACCAAAACGTTACGACGCAGCCGAGCAGACTACCCGCTACGAAGACAACGAGCACAAGGCGGATCAGATCATTGACTTTCATAGGCAGGAAAAACTCGTCTCCCCGGGCTTGTTTATGAAGATTGTGGAGGTCCACCTGTTTTTCGTTACCGCCGTCAGCGCTGTTGGCGTGCTTGCTTATTATGGTCATCACACCACCACTATGGAGATCTTTTTTGCTGCGTCAATCGTCTGTGTTCTTGCCGTGCCGGTCGCTCTTGTCTGGTATTTGCGCGTAGGTACCAGGCGCAAGGCTGCCATAGACAAGACTGCTGATTCTGGCAATTTGACATTGTTTGCCAGACTCGAACAGTATGCCATCGGCAGAGCGTCAGCTAGATTTGTTAACAATCGCATTGTCCGACTCGTTAGTTTTGCGCCGCCTGTTTGTTTGATGGCTTACGCGATAATACGATTCCAGATGCAACCCCGTTTCTCACTCGTAATGATAGTGCTCTACACGGCTTTGATAATTATACAGGTGACCATAGAGATGTTGCGCGCCCTTGACAACGAATTGCAAAGCCAATACAACAGAGCTATTGGCAGCATCAACGGAGTACTGAGCGGCGTTGTGGGTGTTCTCGAAAATACAACCGGCATTGCTACGGGAGCGTTGGCGATTGCCACGAGCGCCCGCACGTTTATAGATGATACCGAGCCTGGTCATCAGAAAGCACATGCAGACATTACCGCTGCCATTGACGCGATACATCATACTACTGAGGCAATGGCCGATACATTCAATGTCCAACCTGTCCAAGTAGATGCCCCGCCCGAAATGGCGGCGGAGCCTAAGAGCGAGTGAAGTGACATGCATAACGATACCGGGGACGATCCCGCCACGATATGCAATTATGAACACAAGACCGGGAACTAGATGGCAGCGCAATGTTTCAAGTCGTTTTTGTGTTACATGTTGCGCATGCGGAACATAATCGCTATAGCCATCTGGGCATGGATTCCATTTTGCTGGCAACCACTGTGGGGGCAATCCCCAGGTGTAGGGGTGAAACATCCAAGCCACGAGAAACACCAAGACGCCCTCCGTACAGCCGATCCCAAAGACCGTCAGGACGCGGCGCAGGACGCGCCTATCGTCGTTAATATGGACGGTTACCCAAAGAGCAAGGCTGAAGCCGCCGAAGAACGTGCCGAAAACAATCGCAAGAAATGGATAGATATCGGGACGGTAGCTGGCGCACTCCTTGCCGCCTTGTTCACTGGAGTCTTGGTCATAGTTGGATGGTGTGGCGTGCGCGCTGCCATTCGCACGCTCAAAGCGATTCAGAGGCAAGCTCACTTGATGCAGGGCCAACTTGGCGAGATGCGCGAATCCGTAAAAGCAGCTAAGGATTCCGCAGCCGCCGCGCTGTGCAGTGCTCAAGCCGTCATTAATTCCGAAAGACCGTGGATCGCAATAAGGGTAGAATCCCCAGCCGTTAATAGCTTTGTATTCAGGGCCGTCAATGTAGGAAGAACTCCCGCCAATGTTACGGCTATTTGGACAATTCCGGTCAGAATACCTAGAGGGTCCGGCAACGTGCCGCTCCCCGATGCATTTTCGAGCGAGCCACCGGAATCCGTTGTTGACTTTGCGCCATGCTTTCTGCCGCCTACCGCGGACTGCGTCGTCGGCAGGTATAGTATCGGAGACTTGGTTGGCAACGAAACCGAGGAAGTACTGCTCCGTTGGGTAAACGAGGGATTCGCAATGATTTATTTCTACGGGAGAATCGTCTACTATGACACGCTGGAGCCAACACTGCGGCGCGAGACGCGCTTTTATTATAGACACCTGTCGTTTGATAGCTCCTTGCCGATACCAGACCCGGACTGCCCCGAACGCAACACATATAAATAGGCAGGCGAACAAAAGGCAAATTGGGACACCACCCAGGCCGGTGGCACTCCGGTAAGCGGTCAAATAGGTAGGGGGACCGAAGCCCTTTTTCTTTTTTTGTTCTCCGGTTGTGGTGCCTGCCGGCGGGCCAGCCAGCGGGGCTGCCCCGGGGGAACATTAAAATGACTTAATGACACGGCGGCAAGGATCGGCTTGGGTATATACTACGAACCTGGAAGGCCAAACTGGCAGCCTTAGCTGAACTTGCAACGGGAGGAAAATGGCACGCACTCGGAAATTCGCCCGCATGGCGCTGTCATGCCTGCTGCTGATGATTTGTCTTTCGGCGTCAGCCGCGGCAGATCAAGTCATAAATCTGGCTGTAACGGGCACGGTTACCTGTTCCCCGGAGTATACCTGCGGCAGTTTCCCCACCGGCCCCCTTTCCGGCACCTATAGCCTCGACATCACTACGCAGACGGTTGTGGGAGCGTGGTCGTTTTCCACGCCCTTTGGCGTTATTTCTTCCAACCAGACTGGCGCCTACGCTCAATCGGTATCTTCCGCGGGGTACATTGGCGTTAACCTCGGGATAAACACCGGCAATCCGCCCTTCTTCGAGTATGTCCTGCTCTATTACCCTGGAACGGATACCCAGCAAACCGGTACGCTGGGACCGTCGTACGCCTGCAGCCCTATCACGGGAGAGGAGGGCTGTTACCCTGAGAACACAGTTTCAGGAACAGCGACTGCCCTATCAGCTAACTTTACCAACTTCCAGGGCGGAAAACGCACCACGCCCATACCTCTGCCGAGTGGATCGCCCGTCGCGGGCGTGGCCGGAATACTCGGGGGAACAGGGGCGCAAAACTACTATCAATTTAACTGGAACGGCGGAAACTTCCAAGCCGACCTCTCCATGCCGAGCCTCGTGGGATACAATGACAACATCCTTTACGAGCTAGCCGACGCCGCTAACCCTTCGGTGGTTATCGATCAATATTTATTCAACATCAAGAAAACTAACGAAATAAACCAGTTTATTATTGCGGACGGCTTAAATCCAGGCGCTTACATAATCGGCATGCAGGCGATTGAGAGTGGTCATGGCCCAGCATTTGGCACCCCGAATAGTACTAACCCAGGATTCACCATCACATTCGACACGCCGGTTAATGGCTTTATCACGCTGCACAGCTTCGATGCCACGGACGGCCTAAAGCCCGTCGGAGCCCTGGTCCAGGGCACGAATGGGAACATGTATGGGGCGACCAATCAGGGCGGGGCCAGCAACGCCGGCACAGTTTTCAAGATCACCCCAAGCGGCACGCTGACGACCCTATACAACTTTTGCTCTAAAAGCGGCTGTACGGACGGAGGCTACCCCCAGGCGGGGCTAGTGCAAGGCACCGATGGGGACCTCTACGGGACAACGGCGGGTGGTGGAGCCCACAACGATGGAATTTTCTACAGAATCACCCCTAGCGGCAAGCTCACGAAGCTCTACAGCTTCTGCGCCCAGAGCGGGTGCGCGGACGGCAAACTCCCCGAGGGAACGCTTGTGCAGGCAGGTAATGGAGACTTCTACGGGGTAACGGTGGATGGCGGGGCCTACAAGAAGGGAACGATCTACCAAATCACTGCGAGCGGCACGCTGACCACGCTTTACAGCTTCTGCGCCCAGAGCGGGTGCCCGGATGGCTTTAACCCCTTCGGCGGGCTAATCCAAGCCACAGATGGGAATCTGTACGGGACAACGTCCTCGGGCGGGGCAAACAACTACGGAACTGTCTTCCAAATCACCCTGAGTGGCACTCTGACGACTTTATACAGCTTCTGCTCTCAAAGCGGGTGCTCGGACGGCGCCGAGCCCAACTCGGGGCTGATCCAGGCGACCGATGGGAACTTGTACGGGACGACACCCGCCTTCAACGGCGGCGGTGGGACGATTTTCAGAATCACGCCGAGTGGCACGCTGACGACGTTCTACAGCTTCTTGTGCACACAAAGCGGGTGCCCGGGCGGCGACGGCCCTGAGGCTCTGGTCCAATCCACAGACGGGAATCTCTACGGTACAACGGAGGGTGGTGGGGCCAACGGTGACGGAACTGTCTTTCAACTCACCTTGGGTGGCGCTCTGACGACGCTATACAGCTTCTGCTCGCAAAGCGGGTGCGCGGACGGCAAATCTCCCTCAACGTCGCTGGTCCAGGGTACCAATGGGGACCTCTACGGCACGACGTCGGGCGACGGCGCCAACGGTGATGGGACGGTCTTCACCCTGTCTGCGGGTCTGGGCCCGTTTGTGGAGATTGTGCCGAGCTCCGGCAACGTGGGCGCGGCCGTCGAGATCTTGGGGACGAATCTGACCGGCGCGACCAACGTCACCTTTAACGGCACTACTACCGTCTTCACGGTGATTTCGAGTTCCGAAATCAGCACCTCCGTACCGGTCGGCGCGACCACCGGCGCGGTCCAGGTGGTGACACCTAGCGGCGTACTGTCGAGCAATGTGCCGTTCCAGGTGCCATAGCAAGTTGTGTCGTTCTTGGGCATCTAAACCCTACTGTTCGGGCGCCGTAGTGGAATCCAAATGGGTCCCGTCCCACCGCCCGCTCTGAAAACCCGGGCACCAACGAGGATAGATCTGGCTCTAGATCGCGGAAGGGCATTCGCGAAGCTCCTGCCCTGGAGGGGACCGCTCCCCTCCGCGCAAACCTCCGGCTCAATTACGAATCAACAAGGTAACTGAATCCGCCGTTGGAATCTCGCGGCTGCCACTATTCCTGCCGCTGGCCTCAGCTACCGGCCGCCTGGGTCATTTCTTGAAAGTACAGGTGGGTCAGTTCTGGCGCGCGCCGAAGCAGGCGGAGGCAGCAGCCTCTGTTCAAGCCTCCGTAGCCGTCTCTTCAGCACCCGCATTTCAGTCCCTCCTCACGCTGGCCAGCCGCGGCGTGCGGCTCGGGCTGCTAATGACCTCTTCGATTCCGTCGCGCTGCTTCTGGCCGAAGACCAGGGACCGCAAGTGATAAATTCGCCGGTCCTTGCCCTTGCCCCGAATGTCGATGTGCATTCCCTCCTCCAACTCGTGCAGCGACCGGTTGACCGTCCCCAAGTGGACACCCAGCAGCGTCGCGATACGGCGCTGCCCAATATTCGCCGTCGTCCCCTGAAAGGCATGTCGCGCCAGAACCCCGTACACGCACCGGGCGGTGACAGACAAGCCCGATGGCTTCCTTCAACGGGCCCACTTTCGGCTGCTTCCGTGCGTGCGTCTTTCGCCCTGGCGGGATCGCGCTCGTGATCGCTTGGCGCACCATCCGTCGATGCACACCATGCTTCTTGGCCAGTCCTTGAACCGTCTCTCCGGCCGCATAGCCGCGCCGGATCTCTTCGAATAATTCCACTTTGCGCCTCCTGTCCATCCCGAAATGTTGCCATCTCGGGGCTGTCCAGGTGGGCCAAATTAAAATATCAAAGTGGGCCAAATTTGGGCAATAACTTATTTGGCTAACCAAGACAACTCAAACAGCGTCCCCCGCCCGTACGCGCCTCCGCTTGCGGTTGTCCCGTATAGGTTGCCACTGGCGTCGATGGCCAGACCACCGTACGGCATCCCGCCATCCGCGCCGCCCGTGAAGTTGTAGACGACTTTGTACTCGCCGGTCCCCGCGACAAGCTCGAACACCACGCCCCACCCCTCCTCGCCCGGTCCTCCGTAGGTTGACCCACCATCCGTCATCACGCCGTAGATGTTTCCGGCGGCGTCCACGACCATACCGCCTACGAGGCCACCCTCTCCGTCTTTCCCGTTGAACCTATGCAATATCTGCGCTTCCATGGATGGCGGGACGTAGGAGAAGAGCACCCCGAACGGGTAAGGTTGTCCTAAAGTGGAGCCTGTTGTTACGCCGTACACTGCGCCGCCCGTAGCCAGCAGGTTGGAGTCGGACACGTGCGGCAATTTGACCGTTGTGCAATTGCCGGTGGTGAGGTTGAGATCAAATAGGTAGCTGCTCTCCGTACCTAACAGCTCTCCGTTGAGGATAACCGGCGTCCCGCGCGCATCTGAGCCGTACGTGAACCGATGCAGGATCTTCCAATTCAAGCCATCCGTGCCAATGCTGTAGATTTCGTTCTGCTGGTGCCTGCTGAATCCCGTGACGCCGTAGAGCGTCCCGTCCGCGCTAAGCGCCAGTCCGCCTCTGCCGACACCAGCCCCAAAGGCGTGCAAGACGTTGAGGTGCCCAGATGTGGTGAGCTGGAACAATTCACCTCCGCCATTTGGCACACCAGTTTGGGTAGCGCCATAGAGATTTCCACTCGCATCCATGATTACGCCAGCGCTCCCGCCCATACCCGTTTCCACGAAGTTGATCAGCGGCGTGAGCGTTGCCGTAGCGATATTGTAGGCGAAGAGCATGCCCGCGATTGATCCGTTAGTGGTTCCGTAGAGCGTGCCATTAGCGAGCAGAAGTGTACCGACGCCGGAACCCTGATCCTCGGTGAAGTTGTACAGCGGGGTTAACGTTTGGCTCTGCCCGATGGCGATGGCCGCGAAGAACGTGATAACAATTTTCATAAGAGATCCTTTTAGCGGGGAGCGCCGCTTATGTGCCGCAACAGCCTTTTTTGGCGCGCGCCGTCAACTCGACTGCTGTGCGGCCCGCTTCTTTTCCCGCCGTTTCTTGAGTTTCTTTTCCTGCTTAACGAATGCCACCCTTGGGGCATTCAGGAGCATCCCGACGGCATTGTCGAAACGCTCCCATTCCGTGTTGCCGGGTACGTAGGGGGGCGGGAGGGTTTTCATGCGGCCCCCAATTCCGTCGTGCCTTCGGATTCCATGCCTTCATAATACCGCCGTTCTTCGATGGTGGCACGCTGATTTGCTACAATCCGTTTTGAGGCTTGGAAAGCGGAAGGTGCCATTTGCGGTGGCACCTTCCGTTTGAGATGTGGAAATTGACTCAACCCTCATCTTACCTCCATTCCCCATAGAATGCAAAAGCCGCGCTTCAACGCCAGCCGTTGTGGTGTGATTGAAGGGATCTGACAATTATGGCTAAACCGATCTTTGCCAGCATAACCATATGCGATAGAGTATTAATGGAAAAGGACGATTCTCCGACGCTCATCCGCCTAGCGGATATATACTTCGTCACTCCCAAGGACGGTCAGAGCCAAATAGCTGTGACCGTATTCTGTACCGGAAGGGTTGAATCGTCAGACGTTGACCAGCACAACATTCAACTTCGAATGCTCCGAAGTGACGGAGTAACTGTCCCTATTGGAGATCCTGTAACCGGGGTATTCACGTCTAAAATACCCGGCGCTCCAGGCGGATTTGGGCTGATCGTCGCGGCTAACATTACTTCCACGGCGAGCGGGGTTTGTAACACCATGTTTTTCATCTTGGAATTCGATGGCGAGGAAGTTGCTAGAGCGCCGCTCACTCTGATCGAACGCCCTGTCGAAACTTAGTAGAACGGGATGACTCTCCAATGATATCTGAGCTAGGTTCTCTACTGCGCGGCTGGCGAAAGGGCGGATGGCTTCTGCCAACTCCTCGCGGAATTCGTCCTCAGAAACATCGTCGAATCGAAGGAGTGAAAAGGCGGATTCGATGGCTAGGCATGCTTCAAGAACATCGCCTGATTCGCCGAACATACCACGGGAGTTGTCGCGGAACCATTGTTCAAAAGCGTCAAGGGACAGCTTCCCGCTGCGATAGTCTTTTACTGCGTTTTCAAGAGCTTGCATCGAAAGCATGACACCGCCTCCGCAAACTAGTATACATAAAATTCGCGTCGTGCGTGTATGCCCAGAGCACATGTGCCCATTGCTGGAACAGCATCGCTTATGGGAGCGCATGGAATCCGGAGAGTTTCGTTTGCGAACAACAAGCCGCCCCAAGAAGAATCCAAAGCCGGACTACAAGGGAAGATTGCTTGTCGCTAACGAGGAAAACTTCATCCTTGACGATCGCTTCCCGCCCAAACACGAGCGCCACATCGTGGCCAGGTTGCATTGCCACCGACTTGCGGATGGCTCTATGGGGGCGAGCGAGAAGATGGACCCAAAAGAATTACTGATCGGTGACATCCAGTATCGGCAGTTAGAGTTTGAAAATCCAGCCTGCGCACTCTGTGAGGGTGGAGACTTCATACCACGCAAAAAACGATTCTATGGCTCTACTTACAGACCGATCCGCTTGCAGATTATGTGGATACGTCTGATCCGATTTTTCTCCTCGGCCCGCGTGGAAGATTAGGCGACTTCCGCCGTTTCCCCCTCCTTCCCGGTAAGCTGATTCCAAGTGAGGCGCTTCCCTACGATTTCGCGTACCACCATGTTGAAGCGGTCGCCGTCATTCATCTTGCGGTTGTTAAAGCGAAAAACCTGTTCGTCAAGGTACCGGAACAGATGGAACGGCTCAACCGAAACGTACGTGCCTTTCAGCCCACGCTTAAGCCGTGCCAGCGTCTCGACGCAAGCGAGATACGGCACGGCGCAACTGCACGACAGTGCCGCTGTAGCCGCGGTCGCGCACATGGCGATGCGCTTCCAGCCGGCCAAACGCAACCAGCCCCCGCAGTTCCTCGCGATTGCGGCTGCGCCCAAGCATGCCAAGAGTGTGAACTTTTGGCACGCAGCAGACTGTCCCCTTGCCCGCAGCGGAAGACGGAAGAACACCGAAAGCCGCCACCGCGTGGTGGATACGGCTCTCTGGCTCAATCTCCGGGTCTCGGCGGCTTTGAAAAAGCTCTTCCATAGCGACATATCACTTGGAGCACGCTAAATTGCCTAGCCGAGGGGAAGCGCACCGGCTGGCCCGCATCGAAAAAAGGTTGATCACAAAATGGAGCCCATAAATAAAACCATCGAATACTGGCCCATCGAACGCTTGATCCGCAACGCTCGGAATGCCCGCACGCACTCGGATGGTTCAGCCACGGGTTCAGCACCGGCCACGCTGTTAACCAAACGCCTGCCCGGAAGAGACAAACGGAGACTCGGACCCGGCCGCCCCCACGTTTTCGCCCCCAAATGGCAAACCCGGCCGTCGCTGCCGCGTCTCGCCATTCCCGAAAAGCCCGTATTATGGCCGTTTCTCATGCCTTTTTGGGTCCCGTTAACCTGGTTAACGGCTTTCCGTAGCGCGTATTTGGGTCCCTTGACCGGCCAATCGTTTCGCCGCGCCGCGTATAAGTCGAGTAAGCACAAGGGGTTAGGGCCCGTCAAATGATTGGACCGGTCAAGAACCCGTGT
>Ga0302326_10021405_pt1 | contig 13266 bp, 12 predicted proteins | sample Palsa_T0_3_FD_202264 | JGI IMG/M metagenome (GOLD analysis project Ga0302326, IMG submission 202264) | Peat permafrost microbial communities from Stordalen Mire near Abisko, Sweden - Palsa_T0_3 | ecosystem: Environmental > Terrestrial > Soil > Palsa > Peat permafrost | place: Sweden: Abisko... | reverse complement strand
TCTGCGGCGCGCCGAAGATATCGGCTGCGGATTTTCCCGTCGGTGACAGGCTGACCACGGCGGAGCGCACGGCTTGCACCAGCAGCATGTCGCCCACGATGCCGAGAAACGCCATGCCGCCCGGGCCGATGGCCCCACGCTCAACGGCGCGCGGCTCAAGGTGGAAGCCGTCGGGACCGTTGGGCGCAGCGCTGTCGCGCTTGCCGAGCAGGATATTGGGAAGACCGCGCGTGATGGGGTTGCCGCCGGCGCGCGCGACTTCGAGCGTGCCGGTCAGGATGCGCGTAACGCGACCCGCGCCGCCGAAGCGCAGAACGGGTGGCGTGTCGAGCGTGTGGTCGTCCTGGAAATAGCGGGCTTCCGCGGCTGCTGCGGTCTGCGTATCGCGCACGGCATGGGTCTGGCCGTTCAGCACGATGGCATAAGAGCCGGTTGCGAGCGCCACGGGCGATGGCATGCCCGCGCCGTCCAGCATCACGCTGCCGTCGAGCACGAAATGCACATAGGCGCGGTCGTCGCGCCTGAACTGCAATCCGCCGGGCGCACCGAGCTCGATGATTGCCCAGTCGGAGCGTCCGATGCGGATGGCATTCAGGAGATCGGAGAGAATCGTTGCCATGATGTCGTTCCTACTGTTTGCGTTCGGGTAAGAATTGATTGCGCAGGTCGCCCACGAGATAGGCCTGCGCCGCGGAGTCATCGAGCGCGTCGAGATCCCAGCCTTCGGCGCGATAGGCGGCGCGTACGATCTCGGGTTCGGCGAACAGGCCGAACTCTTCGCCGTGAATGACGAAGGTGCGGCCGTTGATGTTCCTGGCTGTGTCGGTGCAAAGCCACACGGCGAGCCCCGCGGCCTGTTCCGATGTCGCGACCGTCTGGCGCGGCACGATCCACATATTACCGATGCCGGGAAAGCCGAAATCCTCCTGCGATTTGCGGATGGTCTCGATCACGTCCGGAACCGCGATGCGCGTGTTGGCGCCCGGGCGGATCGCATTGCAGCGGATGTTGTGGGGACCGAGATCGCGCGCGATCGAGCGCGTGAAGCCGATGATCCCTTCCTTGGCGGCCGCGTAGTTCGACATGCCGTAATGGCCGAGCCCGGAATGCGATGACGTATTCACGATGGCGCCGCTTTTCTGCCTGATCAGGACGGGCGACGCATGGCGCGCCATTGCGAAATGCCCTTTGAGATGCGTCGCAATGACATCGTCCCATTCCTCTTCGGACATCCGGTCGATGGTGTTGGGGCGCAGAATGCCGGCGTTGTTGATCACGATGTCGAGTCGCCCGAAGGAATCGAGTGCCTGCTCGACCATGTGCTTCGCGCCCGCCCAGCTCGCGACGCTGTCGCCATTCGCAACCGCTTCGCCGCCCGCTTCGCGAATTTCGCGGACGACGGCGCTTGCAACGCTCGCATCTGCACCGCTGCCACCCGTCGGTCCACCGCCCAGATCATTGACGACGACTTTCGCGCCTTGCTCGGCCAGCAGCATCGCTTCGGCGCGCCCGATGCCGCGGCCGGCACCCGTCACGATGGCGACTTTTCCCTCGAGGCGTTGCTTGCCCTGTGACATCCGTAAGCCTCTTGCGTTCACGCGTTGCGCGCATGTTTCCAGTGAGCTGTCACGAAGTCGACAATCTCGCCGATGGCGGCGCCGCCTTCCGGCAAAATCGCATGGAACATGTGCCAGACATGGATCATCGGTTCGGCGATTCTGATTGTGGAGTCGACGCCGGCCGCTTTCGCGCGGCGGTGCAGAACGACCGAATCGTCGAGCAACACTTCCTCGCTGCCGACATGGATCAGAAGCGGCGGCAAGCCTTTGAGATCGCCGAAATTGGGCGACGCATAAGGCGCGCGCGGGTCGCCACTGGCGATATAGGCATCGCCCATGTCCTTGAGGCTCTTGCGAGTCAGCAGGGGATCGACGGCCGCCTTGGTGTCGAACGTTCGCGCTTCGCAAGTGATATCCGTCCAGGGGCTGATCGCGAAGGCGCAAGCCGGCATCGCGAGGCCCTTGTCGCGCGCGGCGAGCAGGGTCGCGATCGTCAAGCCGCCGCCCGCCGATTCGCCACCTATGGCGATTTGATCGGGCGGGATGCCTGTGGCCAGCAGCGCGCCATAAGCGGCCACCGCATCGTCGACGGCTGCGGGATGGGGATGTTCGGGCGCCAACCGGTAGTCGACGCTCACGACGCGTGTTTTGGTCCGCAGCGCGAATTCCGTCGTGAAGGCGCGCGAGCCGCCCGGCGTGCCCATCACATAGCCGCCGCCATGCAGATGAATCAGCACGGGCGCCGCGGCCGCGCCGTTCGGCACGATCCATTCGACCTTGATGCCGCCCAGGGTGCGCGCTTCGGCTCGGACGCCTGCCGGCATCACAAAGGCCGCTTCAAATTGCGCGGATTGCTCGCGGCGCACCATGAACGGCGTATCGGGTCCGCCGATCAGATCGGCGAGAAAGTTTCGGACTTGATCGATGGGCTTCATGCGCGGGTTTCCGTTCGGGGTCGGCACCTACTGAAATTTCGGAATGAGATGCTCGGCCGTCAGCCGCATGCTGCGCAGCACGGCTTCGTGCGGGATGCGGCCGAACTGCATCATGCACATCATGCGGTCGGTGCCGATCTTGTCGTATTCGCGCAGCTTGACGAGGCAATGATCGGGATCGCCGATCACGATGGAGTCGATCTGTTCCAGAAGCTCGTGCGCTTCCTCGTTCGAGACATGCTCGCCGCGTGCCATGCGCTTGACGATTTCGATGATCGGCGTGTCGCCGGGCTCCGGCGTGAGAATCGTCGGATCTGGCTGACCATCGGGAATGAGCGAAATCTTGTACTGATCCGAACTTTGCGAATTGGGATGTTCGGCCGAACGGAACAGCGAGAAATAGCTCGAAAGAGGAACCTGGAAATTGCGCGGGCCCGCCAGCACATACCAGAGCGCGGACCAGGCAGCGCCGGTCTCAATCGCAGCTTTGCGCGACTCCGCCACATGTACGAACGTAAAGACCGCTTTCTTGTGGTTCGCAAAATGGCCGACGGGCTTTTTGCACGCCTTGAATCCCGCATCGTATTCGTCGAGCAGCGCTTTCATCGACGAGACGGGATTGAGAATGGTGAGCGCAAGCAGGCCTACGCCTCGCCGTCCCGCGGCATGAAACGACGCCGGACTGCCGGCGGTCTGCCACAGCGGAGGATGCGGCTTCTGCACGACATGCGGCGTGATCGCGCGCTTCGGAATCTTGATCAACGGGCTGTCCCAGCTGAAATTTTCTTCCGTCCACATCCGGGGCAGCATCTGGAAATATTCTTCGTATTCCGCGGCGGATACGGCCGGGTCCGCGCCGAAGCTCGCCCATTCCTTGCCGCCGGAAACCGCGAGGCCCACATCGAGCCGGCCCTTGCTCATGATATCGAGCGTGGCGGTGCGCGCGGCGGCACGCATCGGATGGTTGACGGCGAAGCGGCCGATGATTCCGGAATGGCCGACCCGCATGCGCTCGGTGTTGAGTGCCACTGCCGCGAGCCACAGATCGGGCGCGGAGCTATAACTGAATTCGGGTGTCGCGTTGTGCTCGACCTGCCACCAGGATTCGAAACCCAATCGATCGGCCGTGCGCGCCTGCTCGATCGTTTCCTCGAACAGACGGCTTTCGTGATTGGGTGCCCAGGGTCTCGGGCACTGAATCTCGTAGAACATATCGAATTTCACGCCCTGGCCTCCCTGCAGTGCCTCGCGGACGCTGCATTGTTATTTTCAGTTTTATAACGCCTGTTCTATTTCCCGGCAAGTTTTTAGAATATGCGTCTTAAATTAAATTTCGCGTCCGAAATGGTGCAATGCAAAAGAAAACGGCCGGAGTTCTTCCGGCCGTTTGCTCGCGTCCGATATTTGGCGCGATCAGAATATCGCGATTGGATTGATTGGCGAGCCGGTGCCTTTTTCGATGCGCAGCGGCGCGACAGTCAGGAAAAAATCCCAGCGCTTCTCCTCGGCGCAGGCTTTCTCCAGATCGGCGAGATAGAGATTGTCGAGCAGATGCAGGCCCATCGACACCAGCCCGCACATGTGAACGGGGATTGGCCAATCTTCGATCGGCGCAGGCGAAGGCACGGGATCCTGCACCCCGTCCGCGCCGAGAACCGCGATCTTGCGCGCATGCAGCCAGGGAATGCAGTCGGGATGCAATCCGCCGAGCGGCGAGGATTCGCCCGGTTTCGGCGGCTGGTGCTCGCGATGCGCATCGCGTCCCACCGACACAAGCAGAATATCGCCCTCTCCGACTTTCACATTCTGCGCCGCTTCGGCCGCTGCGAGTTCGGCAACATGCACCGGCTCCAGCGGATTGAGGCAGGGCACCTTGCGCAGCTTTGGAATGTCGAGCAGCACGGCGCGCCCGGCAATGCCGTCCTTGGCGCACATGATACTGTTGCGGCGCGCGCCCGTGGAGCGCACTTCCTCGGCAGGAATGCCGTTATACATCAACCGGTCCACGAAGACGTGGCACAGCGCATCGATATGGGTCGATGCGAGTCCGTGATACGCTATGCCGATGAAATCGAGCGAGCATTCGAGGCCCGGTACGCCCGCGGCGCAGGGGTCGTCTCCGCCCATCACCATATGGTGCAGCGCTGGCGTGGGATTCTCCGGTCCCGGGGTTACCGGGAAGTTGCGCGCGCAGCTGACTTTGCGGCCGGATTTGATCAGCCGCGCAGCCGCCGCGACTTTCTCCGGCGTCAGATAATTGAGCGTTCCGCTTTCGTCGCCGGAGCCCCAGCGGCCCCAGTTCGAAACCTCCTCGAACAGCCGCCGCATGTCGGCCTTTGTGGAAAAACCTGGCACGATGGAAATCTCCTTCTGTGGCGCAACGCCCGCGCAATCCAACTCAGGCTTTCTTGACCAACGCTTCCGTCGCCATGGTGTGGCGCTGACCGGGATTGAGCTCGATCAGCTCGATCAGATTGCCGTTCGGATCGTAGCAGCAACAACTTCCCACGATACCGAGATCGGGATGCGGCCCGAAGATCTTCCAGGTAAATTTGACGCCTTTTTCCGTCAGCGCCTTGTACGCGGCATGCACGTTTTTCGTGCGAAACGCGAGGATACGGGGGACAGCGCCATCCGCAATCGGGATCGCGTCGAACTTTGCCCTGGGTTCCACCCATTCGATCAGGTCGACCATCGGTCCGTGCGGATCGCTCGGCAAGACCATCAACACGCCGCGGCCCTTGGCGCGCTTCATGCCGAAAATGTCGGCGACGAAATCCGGCCATTCGACGTGCCGGCGATCGTTGAGAACTTCGAACCCGAGCAGCTTGTAGAACGCAACGGATTCGTCGAGATTCCTCGCATTGACCACGGTGTGATAGAAATGTTCCAGATGCCAGTCGCTCAACGCCTCGTCCTCCCTTTGGCGGGCCCTTTGTTGTTGTCTCGCCAGCCCGTGCGTAAAACATAACGACCGTTATAAAAAACGCAACGGCAGGCTAGGTGGCCGCAGCGCGCTTTGGCGAGCGCGTCAGCACGAGCGTGCTGAGGAGCGCGAGCGCCGCGAATGTCGCCGACGCGATAAAAGCGTTGTGAAACGCCGCCGTCACTGAAGCGCCCTCGACGCCGGCTGTCGCAATGACCGTGAACACGATCGATACGCCCAGCGACACCCCTATCTGCTGACAGGTCATCAACACCGCCGATGCGAGGCCCTGATCGCGCGCCGCGACCTGACCCGTGCTGAGCGCCATGATGGCGAGCGAGGCCGCTGTCGCGCTGAAGGCCGCGACGATCATCGCCGGCAGCATGATGAACTCGAAGCTGCTCGTGCCGCCCCAGGCGAGACAGAAGGCGAGCGTGGCGCCGACGAACAAAACGATTCCGCCGCCAACGCATTGGCGCAACGTGAAGCGCGACATGGCGAGACCCACCGCTTGTCCGCCAGCCACGACGGCGGCGCAATAAGGCAGCAACGCGAGCCCCGAAACCTCGGGCGAGTAGTGGAATGTGCGCTGCAGAAACAGCGGCAGCAGCACGAAGACGCTGCTGGCCGCGGCGATCATCGCGATGCAGGCGAGGTCCGCGCCCGCGAGATTGGGGTAGCGAAATACCCCCAGCGGCACGAGCGGATGTTCGATATTGGACTCGACGACAATCAGAGCCACGATGGCTGCCATGCCGAACACAAGCGGCACGAGAGCTTCAAACGACAACAGGCCGTGTCGCCCCGTCGCCGGCAGCGCAAACATGAGCAATCCCATGCCCGCTGTGATCAGGATCGCACCTGCAATGTCGATCTTCAGACGCGCCACGGTCGGATCGGGCAGTGGAATCTGCCGCCACGCTAGCGCGATCGCGACAATGACCGCCGGTGCATTGAGCAGGAAGCCGGAACGCCAACCGAAATGCGTCACCAGCGCGCCGCCGACATAGAGGCCGAGGATATAGGAGAGGCCCTGCGTGACGCCGAACACGGAATAGGCGCGATGGCGGACGGGACCGTCGGGTAGCATCACATTGATGAGCGAGAAGCTGGTCGGCGTCAGCAGCGCGCCGCCCAGGCCTTCCACCGCGCGCGCCGCAATCAGCATCTGAATACTGGTCGAAGAGGCCGAGAGCAGTGAGCCGCCGCCGAACAAAACGAGTCCCAGAATGCAGGCCCGCCGGTGACCGAACAGGTCTGCGATGCGTCCGCCCAGGATCAGGAAGCCGCCATAGGTCAACGAAAAGACCGTGACGACCCAGGAGAGAGTTGAGGGACCTACGCCAAGATCGCGCCCGATCGAGGCCAGCCCAATACTCGAGATGCAGAAATCGATCGAGATGATCACCTGGCCCAGCGCGATGAGGGCGATCACGCCCCTATACGACCGTTCCACCGGTGCGATTATTGTCGCTGCATCCGTCATCGATTGTATGCCCCGAGAGTGCGCCGGAACCGGCGCGGCGATTTCGTCACCCCGCGGCCGGACAAGCAATGCTCGCGCGTCCGGGAAATCGGTCCCCGCGTGTGTTATTGCTTGTCACGGGCGCGGGGTTTGCCACACTGACCGGATAGGGGAGGATGAAATGCGGTTTGGGGTCTTCTACGAATTGCAGCTGCCGCGTCCCTGGGCACAGGGCGACGAGCAGCGCCTGTTCCATCAGGCGCTCGCGCAGGTCGCGCTCGCGGACAAGCTCGGCTACGACTATGCATGGGAAGTCGAGCATCATTTCCTCGACGAATACTCCCATTCCTCCGCGCCGGAAGTGTTTCTCGCAGCTGCGGCCGCGCAAACGCGCCGCATCAGGCTCGGGCATGGAATCAAGCAGGTGATCCCGAACTACAATCATCCCGCCCGCACGGCCGAATGTCTCGCTACGCTCGACATCGTTTCGAACGGGAGGGTCGATTTCGGCTTCGGCGAAGGTGCCACGCGGCTTGAGCTGGGCGGGTTCAAGATTCCGGCCAAGGAAAAGCGCGCGATGGCGATCGAGGCGGCCGAGCAGATCGCCAACATGATGGCGCTCACGCCATATCCCGGTTTCGAAGGCAAATATTTTTCGATGCCGTGTCGCAACGTCCTGCCGAAACCGGTACAGGCGCCGCATCCTCCCATGTGGATGGCGTGCACCAATCGCGACACGATTAAGATCGCGGCGTCGCTCGGCGTCGGCGCATTGGCATTCTCGTTTGTCGATCCGGCCGAGGCGCGCAAATGGGCCGACATCTATTACGGCATCGTCAAGTCGGATGACTGCGTACCTGTGGGCCATACAGTGAACGCCAATATCGCGATGGTCTCGAGCTTCTCCGTCCATCGCGACCGCGCCGAAGCGATCCGGCGCGGCCATGAGGGCTTCGAATTCTTCAGCTACGCGCTGAACGCGCTCGTGGCGCACGACACCGTGCCGGGGCGCACCAATCTGTGGGGCGAATATCTTAAGCTGCGCGGCAACCGCACCGAACAGGTGATCGCGGACGTCGAGGGGATCAGCGGTCGCGCCTCGGGCATCGGCACGCCGGACGACATGCGCGCGCATCTGAAGGCGTTGCAGGACTCCGGTATCGATCAGGTGATCTTCATGCAGCAGGCCGGCCGCAACAAACACGAGCATATCTGCGAATCGCTGGAGCTGTTTGCGTCCGACGTGATGGCGGAATTCACGGCCGAGGTCGAAGCGCGGGAAGCGCGCAAAGCGGCGGAGCTGGCGCCCTTCATCGACGCGGCGCTCAAGCGCAAACACTGGATGCACGAGCTTGCCGAAGGCGACGTGCCGGTGGTTCCGGCGTCCGTCGCCAAGGCGCAGGTCAATCGGTGAACGTCGCGGCAGATCTCGCATCGCTAAACGCGCGCGAATTGCCGCCATGGTATGACGAAGCGAAGTTCGGCATCTTCATCCATTGGGGATTGTTTTCGATTCCCGCTTTCGCCGCGCGGCTCGGCAGCATCACCGATGCGTTCAAGCAGGACTACGACCGCGCGGTCGCGATGACGCCCTATACCGAATGGTACGCGAACGCGATCAAGGTGCCCGGGACGCCGTCCGCGGAATTCCATTGTGCGAATTATGGCGATGCGCCCTACGAGGCGTTCAAGGAACCGTTTCTGGCAGGTCTCAAGAACTGGGATGCAGCGTCATGGGCGGAATCTTTCCGCGATGCAGGCGCGAAATACGTCGTGCTTGTCACCAAGCATCATGACGGTTTCTGCCTGTGGCCCAGCGGGATTGAGAATCCGCACGAGGCAAACTGGAATAGCGGCCGCGATATTGTGGGCGAACTCGCGCGCGCGGTGCGCGCCGCCGGCCTCAAATTCGGTCTGTATTATTCAGGCGGCATCGACTGGACCTTCAATCGCGAACCGCTGCGCACAATGGGCGATTTTGTCGGTTCTGTTCCCGGCGGAGTCTATCCCGCCTATGCCGATGCGCAGGTCCGCGAATTGATCGCCCGCTACGAGCCGAGCGTGTTGTGGAACGACATTTCCTGGCCCTCGGACGAGCAGCACTTGTTCGCGCTGTTTGCAGATTACTACAACGCCGTTCCGGAGGGTGTCGTCAACGATCGCTGGCGCACGGCGACGTCGAAATCGAAGCTTCTGCGATTCAAATTCATGCGCCGCCGTTTCGATAAGCGCTACAAGAGCCATATCGCAAGGAATCCAACAGCGTTCGACGGCATCGTGCCGCCGCCCGTGCCGCATAGCGATTTCCGCACGCCGGAATATGCCAAGCTGCCCGCGATCAGCGCGAAGAAATGGGAATCGACGCGCGGCATGAGCCATTCCTTCGGGTTCAATCGCAACGACACGGATGCCGACTACGCGCCGTTCGAAACGCTGCTGGGCGATTTCATCGATGGTGTGTCGAAGAACGGCAATCTGCTGTTGAACGTAGGGCCACAAGCGGACGGTACGATCCCCGCGCCGCAGATGGCCCGGCTGAAAGCGTTCGGCGCATGGCTGCGCGCCAATGGCGAAGCGGTTTATGGCGCCCGGCCCTGGACGCAGGCCGAAGCCGTGACGGCTGAGGGAATGCCGACGCGATTCACGCAGAAGGACGGCACGATCTATCTGATCGTGTTGGGCTTACCGTCCGGAGGTGAGGTCCGCCTTCGCGATCTTTCGCTCACGGGTAAAGGCCGTGCGCTCATGGACGGCAGCCCGGTCAGCTTGCGCCGCGAAGGCGAAGATTCGGTGCTGGGGTTTGCCTCTCCGCTCAAAGGCGAATTCGCGCCGGCGATTGCCATTGAATCGGCGAAGTCGATTTCATAGTCACGCCGGTTTCGGCGCTGGGTTTCGCGAGGCGTGCATGCGCCAGAGTCCGACAAACAGGAGTGCGGCGACGAGGAGAATGCCGCCTCCTATCAGTGGGCGGTGTCCGATCCATGCCAGCGCGATCACCACCAGCGACAGCGGCACGCCGAACACAAGCGCCACGAAGAACGCCGCGCCGCGCACGATCCCGCCCAGGAACGGAACGACCGACGCGATGGTGGAGATCGGTCCGAGGAACAGCGCAAATCCGATCACCATCGCGAGCGTGCCGACGCCGCGCAGAATCCATGTGAGTATCGATTCCGCTTGGCGCTTGTTGGCGATCATGACCGCCGTCGGCTGGTTGCCCATGGCCGCCAGTTGAATCGTGTAGCCGTTCGGTGTCGTGAACGGCGCGAAACCGCCCTGGCTTTGCTCCGCCAGCACGGAAATCGTCGTGCCTGTCGGCAGCGCCAGATAGGACACGCGCAGATCGCCAACCTTGGGCGCGGCGGGATCACCTTTGAAAAGCTGGCCGCCGTTCTTCGTCCAGCCGTCCGGCGCATCGGGCGTGACGGACTGGTCGAGGTCGAGTTGTTTCAGCGTCGCGGCATCGAGCGTGAAGCCGCCCAGCTTCGCATCGCTGGCGGCATAGAGCGTCGAGCGGAACGGCATGCCCGGATTGGCGTGTCCTTCGGGATGGTGGAAGTTCGACGAATCGACCGGGTTCTCCGACCAGATTTGTGAATAGGTGTAAGTCGTCGTCGTGGTCTGGCTGCCGCCCAGATTGTTCGACGTGCTGCTCTGCGATTTCTCCTGCCACTGATACATCTCGGCCTTGCGCGCCACCGCCACAGAATCGGGGAAATTCACCGCGAGATCGGAATCGGCAACGGACGCCTTGGCAGTTGCCGGTCCCACGAGATGGACGAGCTTGCCGTCATTGGCCGGCGCCGGATTGATGTCCTGCAGCTCGACCGTGCTGGTCGCGGCCGCATTGAGGCCCACGATGGCCTGCACCGCGCGGCCTTCGTTCCACCACAAGAGTGCGACGGCGGCGATAATCAGAACGGGACCCAGCAGAATGCCGAGGAAGGATCCGAACAGGCGCGAAAAGAACCCGCGCGACGTGGTCTCGGTGTAGATGTCCGGCATGAATGTCCCCCAGCGACACGATTCCCTGCCCGCGACCCTAGCCGAGTTGGGCGTCGCCCAAAAGCCACCGGCCCTGTTGCGCCGCAGCGTGCAAAATTCGAACTTTTGGGGTTGATTCGCGTTACCCGGGCAGTGAGCGAGGAGAAGATTTCGATGCTGGCTTCAAAAAGTGCGCCGTTCGCACGTGTCATCGCGATTGCAGCGGGGCTCGCTGCTTTGACCGCAGGCGCGGCTCTGGCCTGCGATTGCGACGGCTATCGCGGCGATTACTATCGCAACCACCATGAGGGTACCGGCAATTATTCCTGCTATGGCGGCTTCCACGATTGCCGCTACGAAGGCGACGGCGGTTATTACTATCGCGACGATTATCGCGACGGGTACCGCTATGACGGGCACCGTTACGACGAGCGTTATCGCCATTACGATCGCGGTGATCGCGGCCGCGACTATCGCTGGTAGGAGTTACATCTGCATGGCCCAGCCTTCGACGGCCATCGCGGCCTGACGTACGGCTTCGGACAATGTGGGATGTGGGTGGCTGGTGCGGGCGATGTCTTCGGACGCCGCGCCGAACTCGATCGCCAAAGCGGCTTCCGAAATCATGTTGCCCGCCTCCGCACCCAGGATGTGCACACCCAGCACGCGATCGGTCTTCGCGTCGGCAAGCACTTTCACGAATCCCTCGGTCGCCGCAATCGTCTTGGCGCGCGCATTCGCGGTGAACGGGAATTTTCCGGTTTTGTAGGCGATGCCGGCCGTCTTCAACTCTTCTTCCGTCTTGCCCACGCTTGCCACTTCGGGCGCGGTGTAGACCACGGCCGGAATCGCATCGTAATTCACATGGCCCGCGCGACCCGCGATATTCTCGATGCAGGCGACCGCTTCGTCTTCCGCCTTGTGCGCAAGCATCGGGCCTTCGCGGCAGTCGCCGACCGCCCAAATGCCCGCGACATTGGTTTTGTAGTGCGAATCCGTTGCCACGCGCCCGCGCGGATCGCGCTTGACGCCTGCCTCTTCCAGCCCAAGCCCATCGGTGTAGGGCTTGCGGCCGATGGCGACGAGCACGACATCGGCGTCGAGCGCCTGTTTTTCGCCGGTGCTCGCTTCGACATTGATGCGCAAGCCGCCGCTCTTCTTTTCGACGCCCGCCACTTTGGTGGAGAGCAGGAATTTCATGCCCTGCCGCTGCAGGATGCGCTGGAACTGTTTCGCGACTTCGCCATCGAGCCCGGGCGTGATGCGGTCGAGGAATTCGACGACCGTCACATCGCTGCCGAGCCTCCGCCACACCGATCCGAGCTCGAGCCCGATATAGCCTGCGCCCACAACAACCAGGCGTTTCGGCACGGAGTCGAGCGTGAGCGCGCCAGTCGACGACACGACAGTCTCTTCGTCGACCGTCACACCCGGAAGCGGCGCCACATCGGAGCCCGTTGCGATGACGATGTTCTTCGCCATGAGTGTCCGCGTCGTGCCGTCGGGACGCGTGACGAGCACCTGGCCGGGATTGACGATGCGGGCATCGCCGACAATCGCTTCGGATTTGTTCTTCTTGAGGAGGAATTCGACGCCGCGGGTGAGCTCGCCCACGACTTTCGTCTTGTGTGCCATCATTGCGCCGAGATCGAGACTCACGCCGGATGTCTTGACGCCCAGCTTCGGGAAATCCTTCTCGGACTTCTCGAACAGCTCGCTTGTGAACAGAAGGGCCTTGGACGGAATGCAACCGATATTGAGGCAGGTGCCGCCGAAGGTGCCGCGCTTGTCGATGCACGCGCTTGTGAGGCCCAGCTGGCCCGCGCGGATTGCAGCGTTGTAGCCGCCCGGCCCGCCGCCGATGACGACGACATCGAATTGATCGGTCATTTCGGTGTATTTTTCTCCAGGGCTGATGCGATCCGATCAAGCGATTTGTGCCGGCGGTGCTCCTGCGCCTTTTCTTTCTTGAGTTTCGACGCTGCTTCGCCGCTCGGGCTTGTGAGCCAGAACAGGAATACCCACGCGGCGATCGGCCCGGTCAGGACGATCCACAGAACCAGATTGTCAAAGAAGTTCGGCGCCATGACGCTTCCCTCTTTAGATCCCGTTTCGCCCGCCCAGCGCGGGCCGCTCCCGTCGTCATATGGTGATGCGTGACAAGATTTTAAATATCCAGCAACAGTCGTTGCGGGTCTTCCAGGTTTTCCTTGACGCGTACGAGGAAGGTGACAGCTTCCCGTCCGTCCACGAGGCGGTGATCGTAAGAGAGTGCCAAATACATCATCGGGCGGATTTCAATCTTGTCGTCTACCACGACAGGGCGCTTCTGAATTTTGTGCATACCCAGCACGCCCGACTGCGGCGAGTTGAGAATGGGGGTCGACATCAGGGAGC
>Ga0302326_10021404_pt1 | contig 13267 bp, 12 predicted proteins | sample Palsa_T0_3_FD_202264 | JGI IMG/M metagenome (GOLD analysis project Ga0302326, IMG submission 202264) | Peat permafrost microbial communities from Stordalen Mire near Abisko, Sweden - Palsa_T0_3 | ecosystem: Environmental > Terrestrial > Soil > Palsa > Peat permafrost | place: Sweden: Abisko... | reverse complement strand
CTGAAGCACATGCTCATTCCCGTCTTCGGCGTCCTGGCCAACCTGATTTGCATGGCTTTCTACCTGATCGGGCCATTCATGGGCTATGGCACGAAAATGGAACCGTTTTTGGCCTTGGGAATCGCGGCTGTCTGGGCCATTTACGGGGGCATTTACTTTGTCATGGCGAGCAAGAAGTCGGGAAAAACCACCCTGGTTAGCAGCCGGGCGTGATTCAAGCAGTGTTCACTACGGGGGGCGGGCTTCGGCCCGCCCCTTTGTGTTTGGCTAAGGTTGGGTTCTAATGTATCGAGGCATTGCATCTATGGCGTCCGCGGCAGCCGCTGCCCCGGCACGCAGTCCGGTTTCAAACTCTATGGATGTGGAGTTCGCGCAACTTTCTGATATCGGGAAATTTCGACAGGGGAACGAAGACTATATCGGCTACGCCGCGCCGGAAACTCCGGAGCGCGCGCAAAGCCTCGGCTGGCTTTTTGCTGTTGCCGACGGCGTGGGCGGCCACGAATTCGGCGAGATCGCTTCGCACGCCGCCATCGAGAGCATCCTCGAAGGGTTTCGTTCCGCTCCCTCTTCCGAGCCGCATCCCGCCCTTTTGCAGCGTTTGGTACGCAAAGCGAATATCAACGTGGTGGACGCCGGCCGGGTGCAGACTCCCGGCGGCGTATCCATGGCCACCACGGTCGTGGCCTGCGCTCTGCGCTACGATCGCGCCACCATCGCGCACGTCGGCGATTCGCGATGCTATCTCATCCGCCGTAACGAAGCCGCATTGCTTACCCGCGATCACACCCTCGTCAACGAGCAGGTGCGCCTCGGCGTCCTTACCGCTGACGAAGCACGTGAATCGGACTCCCGGCACATGCTAAGCCGTTCCCTGGGCGTCGGGCTCTTCGTTAATGTGGATGTCGACGAGCATCAGGTGCTCGCAGGCGACGTCCTGGTGCTCTGCTCCGACGGCCTCCATGGGTCCGTCACCGCCTCGGAGATAGCCGCCGTGGCGGGCAATGCAGCCGATTTGAATAAAGCCGCGCAACGCCTGGTCGACCTTGCCAACCAGCGCGATGGCAGTGATAATATCTCGCTCCAAATAATTCGCGTCCGCAGCGTCGAACGCGTCGGCATGTATCGCGGGCGTCCTTACCGGTTGCCCTAGAGTCCCGTTCGCCGCCGCTTCCCGCTCGCTGCACCAGGATTCCCATCCATCCCGGCCAACAACTCGACCACTATCGCCTGGACTCCGTCGCCGCGCGGAGCGGCATGGCCTCCATATTTCGGGCTACGGATCTCCGAGATGGCCGCCAGGTGGCCATCAAGGTCCCCCATCCGGAAATGGAAAGCGATCCGGTTTTTTTCGATCGCTTCCGGCGTGAAGAGGAAATCGGAAAGGCCCTCGACCACCCGCACGTAATGAAGGTATTCACCGACGACGACCGCAGCAACGTTTACATGGTCATGGAATGGGTCGATGGAAAACTTCTGCGCCAACTCCTCATCCAGCAAAAAAAGCTTCCCGCCGAGCGCGCCATCAAGATTGCCCTGGGCATAGCGGATGCCCTTGACTACATTCACAGTCACGGCGTCGTGCACCGCGATCTCAAGCCTGAAAATATCATGATTGATCCCGAAGACAGCATCAAGCTCATCGACTTCGGGATAGCCGGCAAGGAAGGCTCACGCCGCTTAACCTTCGCCAAGCTTTCCCAGGTCATGGGCACCCCTGACTACATTTCACCCGAACAGGTCAAAGGCAAACGTGGCGACGGGCGGAGCGACATATATGCGCTGGGCATCATGCTCTACGAAATGCTCACCGGCAAGACCCCCTTTCAGGGGCCAAATCCCTTCGCCATCATGAACGACCGCCTGCTGAACAACCCCATTCCGCCCCGCGAGATTGATCCCTCCATCTCGCCACAGATGCAAGAAGTCATCTATCGCGCTTTGGAACGCGACCCTAAGAATCGCTATGCCAGTGCCAAGGAGCTTGCCTGGGACCTCGAACACCTGGATCAGGTGGGTGTGGCCGACCGAGCCGAGTTGCGCGACTGGAAGACGCGCCGCACGCCCTGGCTCAGAAAAGTCGCCTTCTACGTCTTCATAGCCCTTATCCCCATCGTGATTTTTGGCCTCCTGTTTTATTTCGCCAAGCGCTGACCGATTTCTGCCCTCTGTGGCTTTGGAAACCGTCCCGGAGGGCTCTCGCAACCTCGCACCAGCGACGTCAAAGCCCCGAGAAATCCCAGCCTGCGGCCACAGCAGGGCTCGGTCTGTTCCGATGCATATAAAGATTTTATAAATTCTAGTTCCTCAATCTTCTTATCTATCCCATAGATTTAATGAGTTGGACGCTACCCAAGTCCGCCTGTATTTTTCTTGTCATCGCGCAGCGTCGCATTAACCGCACTCGACGACCTGCCCGTTAGGGAGGGGACCACAAGAAATGAAGACTACGCCGAAGTGTTTGTCGGGGTTAGGCGCAGCCATCTTAGCTCTAGGTTTGGCCGTAACCCTGGCCCCAGTTTCCAGGGCGCAAGTGCAGTCACCAGGAGATTCCTCAGGATCGGCGTCATCCGCCGCTGCCTCAGCATCTCCTGCGCCCGCGCCATCATCGGCTTCTGCGCCAGCCGCGGTCAGTGAGACGCAGCAGCGTCTCGAGGAATTGGAAAAGCAAGTAAGCGTCTTGCAACAGCAGATCAGTAATCTGCAGCAAGCGGACACGCCGGGGCTCAAGACAGCTGCCTATTCTCTCAATCCACCATCCGACCAAGCCGCTCCGGCGGCTGCCGCGGCTCCTGACAAGGTCACCTTCGCCGGCTTGCTCGGCCCGATGACCATCAGCGGTTTCGTCGACGGCTATTACTCCTTCAACTTCAATCAGCCGGGCAATCTGGCCGACTCTACCAACCCGGATGGAGTGGACGGAAATACACTGCAGTTCTTCGATCAGAGCACGAACCAGTTCAGTTTGAATGCTGTGGAACTGGTCGTCGATAAAGCGGCTGACGCCACTCCCAATGGAACGGGAAGAGCGGGCTACCACATCGGAGTGATCTACGGTCAGGCTGCGGAAGCAGTCAACGGTACAACCTTCAACGGTACCAGCCACACAGACTTCAACAACATCGCCCTGAAGGAAGCCTACGTCGATTACATCGCTCCCATCGGATCAGGACTTACCTTGACTCTCGGCAAATTCGTTACGCCGGCCGGCAACGAGGTAATCGAAACCAACGGCAATTGGAACTACTCGCGCAGCATTCTTTTCTACTACGCGATCCCATACTTCCATTTTGGAGCCAGCGCCAAGTACACTTTCAACCCCAAGTGGTCGGTCACCGGATACCTCGTTAATGGATGGAATAACACCACCGAATTCAACACCGGAAAGACCTACGGCGCGAGCGTGGCTTGGACTCCCAACATGAAATGGTCCATAACGGAAAACTACCTGGCCGGGCCCCAGTGCGACACCTGCTTCGCCGGCTTTGTTGGCAAGCGCAACGACAACTGGCGTCAGCTCGAAGACGCCACCATCGCCTGGACGCCGAACGCGAAGTGGGCCTTCGCATTTAACGGCGATTACGGCTACGGTGACCGGTTCGGCAACGGAGTCAGTACCGTCGACAACTCCAAACCCGTGTCCTGGTGGGGCATTGCGCCTTACGCCAAGTATACGTTCGGACCTAAGGCCTACTTCGCGCTCCGATACGAATACTTTTCCGATCCCGATGGCTTCTTGCTTCCGTTCTTCTTTACCAACGCGCACGTCCAGGAAGCTACGGCCACCTTTGCATACAACTTGACCAGTGGATTGCAAACTCGATTTGAGTTCCGCGATGACTGGTCGAATAACAATATCTTCATGAAGGGCTCGGGAACCGACATTGAATCGGAGTCATTTTCTCCCCGGTATGTAGGATCCCAACCCATCTTGACGTTCGGATTTATCTACACGTTCAGCAGCGCCAACACGAAATAGTCACTGGCACTGTTCACAAAACTGCTTCACCATCGGCCGCCCGGACCACCCGCCGGGCGGCCTTTTCTTTTGAGTGGAAGGGGGATCGCGAGGGTTAAACCTGCGGAATTGCTGGCAGCCCGTAAAGCTAGGGGAGATTGCGGGCAAGTTGCTGCCCTTGCCCCTATGCCAAACTAGCGGCGCGTGATGACCGCCTCCCCGTAGTCATTCTGAACAAATGCGACTTTCGCTTTCGGCCTCGCCTGGACGCTGTATTCGTGGGCTATTTCTCCCAAGCTCTTGGGTCGCATCCCGAGAGTCGTACACCCTTCCGCGATTCCCCTATCGAAGGAGACGAACGTGGTAGGGACGAAGTCTTGCTCTGAACCGCTCACCACAACCGAATTGAATTGCGTCTCGGGAAAATGCGTCATGCTGGGAAAAGTCACGCGGCCGATTGAGCCTCCCCCAAAACCTATCGATTGTGCTTGCGCCGGGATAGCTGAAACCAACAACAATACTCCACTTACCATGAGCCATTTCATTTGCGCCTCCTATGCCTGAGCTAGCGCGCAGAATCGGCGCGCACCGGCATCTCCATCAGTTACAAGCGCAATCGGCCCTCCAGGTTGGCTCTGAGGTTATCTACCGGTGACGGCGAGGTTTACGCAGGCTGACGCAGCCGATGCAAAACTTACTTGCGAACGCTCAAGCCTTTTGTGTGCAAAACGCCGGCTAAACCAATCACCTCGCGGTACCAGGACGCCCAGAACAAAAGTAGGGGCGATCCTAGACCGCTTCAAACGCCGCCGACGCTGCGCCCAGCAGCGGGCAGTCTTCATTCAGCACCACGTGAATGGACACTCGCTTCAGGAATTCGGTCATCTTTTCCTTATGTTGCGCAGCGGCGACAAATCTCCCATCCTTCACCCGCTGCAGGATTTTCACAGCGATTCCCCCAGCTATATAGATACCGCCTCGCGCCACCGTACGCACCGCCAAATTTCCGGCTTCAGAGCCGTAGATTTCGACCCACAAATTCACCGCCGCATCACATACCGGACACTCTCCCGCCAGCGCTCTCTGCGTAATTCCTGGCGCGGGATCGTTTGCTGGACCGTCGAAACCGCCGTGGCGCACCGATGGATTTAGAAATTCATGCAGTGTCTGAAATCCGCGTCCTGAAAGCACCATCTCCGCGCTCGCGAACTCGTTGCGAGCCTTGATATATTTCCAGAGGTCCGCTTGCTGATCGGTTTGCGGCGCAAAATCGGCATGGCCCGCCTCCGTAGCCATCGGTACGTATCTGTTGCCGGTCCAAAAGAGCAGACATTCTCCCAGGCCGGTCCCCGCGGCGATCACCACTCGTGGCGCCTGGGGAGCGTCCACACCCGCGTATAATGTCTCCAGATCGCCGGCCCCCATTAGCCCGACGCCGTACCCAGCCGCTTCCAGATCGTTCAGCAGGCGCACCCCGGCGAGACCTAGCTCCTGCGCCAGCGCTGCGCCATCCACAATCCATGGCAGGTTCCCGGTTCGTACCTTGCCGTCCACCACCGGGCCCGCAATTCCAAAAGCTGCCGCGCTTACCTTCGCGCCCGTCATGCCCGCAAAATCCTTTACAATCTCGTCCAGCCCGGCGTGCTCCCGGCTGGGATATCGCCGGTAGGCCGTGCGCACAATTTTTCCGTTCTGGCGCTCGAACAACCCGAGATTCGTTTTCGTTCCCCCGATGTCTCCCGCCAGGATCATCGCTGTCCCTCCAGACGCACCTTATCCCCAAGTTCTGACATGCTAGATGACTCATCGAAGACGAAAGACCGGCGAGGGAACTACAGTGGCCGCCAATGCCGCCCGTCGGCCTCCGCCAGCTCGATTGCCGCCTGTGGCCCCTCGCTCCCGGCGGCGTAATTTGGAAACTTCGGCGCAGCCCCGTTCTGCCACGCCTCCAGAATCGGATCGACCAGCGCCCAGGCAGCCTCAACGCTATCCGCGCGGTCAAATAGCGTCGCCTCTCCGCGCACGCAATCGTTGATTAGCGTCGCATAAGCCTCGCGTGAGCCGGATCCGAACGCTTGCCGGTATTTGAAATCCATCTTCACCGGGCTGATTTGCATCTTGCCTCCCGGCGACTTCGCTCCAAACGTCAGCGAGATTCCTTCATCCGGCTGGATGTTCAAGATCAGCGAATTCTGCTCGCCATCGTCGCCCTGAAACACCATGTGCGGCGCGCGCTTGAACCCGATCGCGATTTCCGTAACCGCCCGCTCGAGGCGTTTGCCGCTTCGCAAATAAAACGGCACACCGCTCCACCGCCAGTTGTCCACGTACAGCTTCAGCGCCACGAAAGTTTCCGTCGCCGAGTTGGGGTTTACTCCCGGCTCTCCCCGGTAGCCTGGCACATCTTTCCCGTCGATGGATCCGGGCCCGTACTGCCCGCGCACCACCAGTTTCTCGACCGTTCCCGGCTGCAACGGGCGGATCGACTGCAGCACCTTTAGTTTTTCGTTACGCACCGCCGTGGCATCGAATGCCGCTGGCGCCTCCATGGCCACAAGCGAAGCCAACTGCAGTACGTGGCTTTGAATCATGTCTCGCAGCGCGCCTGCCGATTCGTAAAACGCCGCGCGCTGTTCCACTCCCAGCTGCTCCGCCGCGGTAATCTGCACGTAGTCCACGTAGTTACGGTTCCACAGCGGTTCGAAGATGCCGTTCCCAAACCGGAAGACCAACAGGTTTTGCACTGTCTCCTTACCCAAATAATGGTCGATCCGGTACACCTGCGACTCTTCAAACACCTGTAGTACTTTTCGATTCAAATCACGAGCCGAGACCCCATCACGGCCGAACGGCTTTTCAATAATGATCCGCGACCACGATCCGTTCGTAGCAGGCTTTACCAGCCCCGCCTGGCCCAGCTGCTCGACCACCTTGGGATAGATATTCGGCGGCGTCGCCAGATAGAACAAACGGTTGCCACCGAGATTCCCGGTGCGATTCAGCTCTTCCAGCCGCTGCGCCAAGCCCTTATAGGATTCCGCGTCGTCGTAATTTCCCCGGAAGTAGTGCAGATGCTGCATAAACTCTTCCCGCTGCGCTCCATCTCCTGCGGGAAGAAACTCACTCGCCTCCTTGCGGAACTGGTCGTCGCTCATTTCCGTCCGTGCGAACCCCAGCAGCTTGAACCTGGGCGCCAGGCAGGAATGAATGGCTAGATCGTAGAGCGCCGGCAGCAACTTGCGCTTTGCCAGGTCTCCGGAAGCCCCAAACATCACAATGGCGCATGGGTCGGCAGGGCGCTCGCAAAAATACGCGTCGGTTCGCGGCGTCCGGGAAGGTTCCGCTGCGGATGCACTCATCATTGCCCTCCTGAAATGGTCTGCTTCTATTTCTGCTCTTCCGGCCCGTTTCCAGATTCGTCTTACAAGATCCGTCTTTCGGATTCCTTAATGGGCGCGTCGTTGATGCTCGCTATTCGCCGGCGCATCACGCCCTCCGGATCGAACTCCCATAGCTCGTTGCCGTAGGAACGATACCATTGCCCCGCATCGTCGTGACATTCGTACTCGAACGTCACTGCAATTCGGTTCTCCGTAAAACACCACAGCGTCTTTTTCAGGCGGTAGTCCAGCTCGCGCGCCCATTTGCGCCGCAAGAAGGCTTTGATCTCCTCGCGTCCGTGAATGAATTCGTCGCGGTTGCGCCACTCTGAATCCACGGTGTAGGCCAGGCACACGCGTTCGGGATCTCGCGTATTCCATGCATCCTCGGCGGCTTGCACTTTTGCTTGCGCGGTCTCCTTGGTGAAAGGCGGTCGAATCGGTGGCTTGCCCGGCGCGGCTTCCGGCATGGTACCTCCTCGGCTTGCTATTATCACTCATCACCTGCGCCTGCTGTGCTGCCCAAATTTAGCCAATCGCCAAGGCGGGCTGCGGTTCGCCTGGAAGAATTAGTAAGAAATTCGCCTGCTTTTTATCATTCCCCCCCCAGCGTGTCATCCCGGACCCGGCCCGCGTTTTCTTGCGGACACCACGAGGGACCTGCTTTTTCTTTCTACCGAACTCGCCTAAACCTCCGCCTTGCTGGAGTTTCTGGGGCCGTTCAAGTATCTTCAAATGAGCGGTGATCTTTCAGGAGGCCCCGATGGCCGACGCCCAACAGCAGCCCGTCCGTATGGTCAAGTGCGCCAAGCTTGGGCGCGAGCTTCCCGGCCTCGACCGTGTACCCTGGAGGGGCGAACTCGGGAAGCGCGTCTACGAAAACATCTCCCAGGAAGCCTGGCGCATGTGGGTCGATCACTCGAAAATGCTGCTGAATGAGTTTCGGCTCAATCCGCTCGACCCTCAGTCCCAAAAGATCATGGAAGAGCAGATGGAACAATTCTTCTTCGGTGACGGCGGCAAGCCACCCGAGGGCTTCGTCATCCCCAAACACTAACGCTCCCAGCCCGAAGACTACTTTCTATTTTTTTGCTAAGGACGCCACGATGAAGCGCCCCAGTGCCGCCGGCCCTTCGCTACTGGTACTCAACTGCGGCTCGCGCACCCTGAAGACCGCCCTGTTTCGTTGTGACGGAGGCGCTCCTCCGCATCTCGTACTCTCCGCTCTAGTCGAAGCCTCCGCAAGAAATTCCGATTCCCAGATCTCGATAAAAGACGCAACCGGAGCTTCCCTCTTCGACGCCCCGATCGCTTCCGAGAGCTCCGGCGACTCCGGGGTGCAAACCCTGCTCGATTGGCTCGACTCAAACGGCTACACTTCGAGCCTGCTCGCCGCCGGACATCGCATTGTCCACGGCGGCCCGCATTGCGTGCGATCGCAGAGGATTACTCCCGAGCTCGTAGCGGAGTTGCGCAACCTCATCCCGCTCGATCCGGATCATGCCCCGGCGGCGTTGCGAGCCATTGATTACGTCGCCCTCCGATTCCCAGCGTTGCCCCAAGTCGCTTGCTTCGATACCGCCTTTCACGCATCCCTTCCCGACGTCGCTCGTCTCTACGCCATTCCTCGCCGCTTTTTCGATCGAGATATCCGGCGCTACGGTTTTCACGGCTTGGCCTACGAATCCGTCCTCAATCAGCTTCGCGTCCCGGAGCCCGCGCTTTCCCGCGGTCGCTTCATCCTCGCTCACCTTGGCAGTGGAGCAAGCATCGCCGCCGTACGCGACGGCCAGAGCATCGACACATCCATGGGCCTGACTCCCCTCGAAGGCCTGGTCATGTCCACGCGCTCGGGTGATGTCGATCCGGGCGCTCTTCTCTACATGCTCGGCGAAGGTGGACTGTCTCACGAGAAGCTCGATCATCTGCTCAACAAAGAATCGGGCCTCCTGGGTGTTTCCGAAACCAGCGCGGACATGCGTGAGCTTCTGCAAAAGGAAGCCATCGACACCCGCGCCGCCGTCGCCGTCCAGCTTTTCTGCTATCGCGTAAAGAAATACATCGGGGCGTACGCCGCCGCTCTTGGCGGCCTCGACGTGCTCGCCTTCTCCGGCGGCATCGGCGAAAACGCGCCCGTCATCCGCGAACGCATCTGCGCCGGCCTCGATTTTCTGGGTGTCGACATTGATCCTTCCGCGAACCAGGCAAACTCGCCGCTCATCTCTCGAACGACGAGTCGCGTAAAGATATGCGTCGTGCGTGCCGATGAAGAAAGCGTCATCGCCCAGCATGTATTCAGCGTTTTGAAATCCGCAGCTTAGGGAGAGCACCATGTTCGTCTTCGATGCATCGCTCTCTACCGCCGTCGAACAGGCCGGACCACCGCGGCCTGATGCGCGCAGTGCTCCCGCGGGCCCTCTCACCGCCGAAGCGCTCGAAAAAATGCATCGCTACTGGCAGGCGGCGAATTACCTCACCGTGGGCCAGATCTATCTGCGGGAAAATCCGCTATTGCGCGAGCCGCTCAAGCCGCAGCACATCAAACCCCGTCTGCTCGGCCATTGGGGCACGTCGCCGGGACTCAGCTTCGTCTACGTCCACCTGAATCGTCTGATTCGCGAAAAGGACGCGAACGTTCTATACATCGCGGGTCCCGGCCACGGCGGCCCAGCTCTGGTAGCCAACGCCTATCTGGAGGGCAGCTATTCGAGTGTTCGCCCGGAAGTCACCGAGGACGCCGCCGGCATGCGCCAACTCTTTCGGGAGTTTTCCATGCCGGGAGGCGTCTCAAGCCATTGTGGCCCGCACGTCCCGAGTTCCATCCACGAGGGTGGCGAGCTTGGCTACGCTCTGCTTCACGCTTACGGCGCCGCGTTTGACAACCCCGATCTCATCGTCGCGTGTGTCATCGGCGATGGCGAAGCCGAGACCTGCCCGCTCGAGGGGAGCTGGAAGGGCAACCGCTTCCTGAATCCCGCCACGGACGGCGCCGTACTCCCCATCCTGCACCTCAACGGATATAAGATATCGAGTCCCACCGTTCAAGCACGCACGCCTGACGCCGACCTCGAACTTCTCTATCGAGGCCGGGGCTACAAACCCTATTTCCTCGAAGGTGACGAACCCTTGCGTCTCCATCAGGAATTCGCCGCCGCGCTCGATCGGTGTTATTCCGACATTCGCGAAATTCAAAAAGCCGCGCGCGCCGCTGCCGTTTCTTCCCCGCCCTGCTGGCCCATGATCGTCCTGCGCACTCCCAAAGGTTGGACGGGTCCCAAGGAGGTCGACGGCGTTCCCATCGAAGGCACGTTTCGCGCTCATCAAGTTCCTCTCGCCAACGTTCGCGAAAATCCCGCCAATCTTCGCCTGCTCGAATCCTGGATGAAAAGCTACCATCCGGAGCAACTTTTCGATGCCGCCGGCCGGTTGATCCCCGAACTCCGTGAACTTGCGCCTCAGAATAGCCGCCGCATGGGCGCAAGTCCCCACGCCAACGGCGGTCGCATTCTCACCCCGCTGGCGATGCCAGAATTCGCCGAGTACGCTCTCGATGTTCCTGCGCCCGGCTGCGTTATTGCCGAAGCTCCACGCAAGACGGGTGAATTCCTGCGGGACATTATCAAGCTCAATCCCGAAACTTTTCGCTTCTTCTGCCCCGACGAAACCAATTCCAATCGCCTGAATGCTGTCTTCGAAGCCACCGACCGTTGCTATCTTTTCCCCACAGTCTCGATCGACGATCATATCGGCACGGCCGGCCGCGTTATCGAGGTGCTCAGCGAGCATTGTTGCCAGGGCTGGCTCGAGGGCTACCTCCTCACCGGACGCCACGGTTTGTGGTCCTCCTACGAAGCCTTCGCCCAAGTCGTCGATTCCATGCTTACGCAGCACGCCAAATGGCTGGAGGAGAGCCGCGAGTATCCGTGGCGAAAACCGGTTTCCTCACTGAACATCTTCCTCACCAGCCATGCCTGGCGCAATGACCACAACGGTTTCAGCCATCAGGCGCCAGGCTTCGTCGACAACGCGCTCGCGCGTCGCAGCAGTGTAATTCGCACCTACTACCCCCCGGACGCCAATTGCCTGCTCAGCACCGTCGACCACTGCTTGCGCAGCCGGCATTACGTCAACATGATTACTTGCGGCAAGCAGGAACAGCTCCAGTGGCTCAAGATGGATGACGCGATCGAGCACTGTTCCCGCGGCGCGTCCACTTGGAAGTGGGCCTCCAATGACGCTGGCGCGCCCGATGTCATTCTGGCCTGCGTCGGCGACGTTCCGACACTTGAAACCGTCGCCGCGTCGTGGCTGCTGCAGAAATATGTGCCGGGCATCAAGGTCCGCGTCGTCAACATCGTCGACCTTGCCGTGCTCATGAGCCCCACCGATCATTCGCACGGCATGGACAGTTTTTCCTTTGAGGATCTGTTCACCGATGCCGCGCCGGTCATCTTCGCGCATCACGGCTACAGATGGTCCATCCACAGCATGATTCACGGGCGCCCCAACGAGGCCCGTTTCCACGTGCGCGGGTTCATTGACCAGGGCACCACTACCACGCCCTTCGACATGGTTGTACGAAACAAGATCAGCCGCTTTCATCTAGCGATCGATGCCCTCAAATATATTCCGCGTCTGCGCTCCCAAGCGGAAGGCGCGATCGACACATTTCAGGGCAAGCTGGCCGTCCACAATCTCTACATCCGGGAAAATTTCGAAGACATGCCGGAAATTAACCTTTGGCGCTGGACCAAAGACTTCTCCGAATCGAGCGCGCCTCTTCCCGTCGCCAAGGGCCAGCCCCGCTCCGCCTTATTCACTGACGGTTAAATGTTGCCCCGCTTCGCGGGAGTGGTTGGTCTACGGTCAGCGAAGCAAACGATGCCAGGTTGGGTTTGTCCGCGACGCGCTATGATATGGTATGCCTTCTCGGGTTTTCGGGGATAACTCCACTTTAAGACTCATTGCCGCTTTCAAACTGTTGAAGGGGCTCGCACTCCTTGCCGCAGGCATAGGCGTGCTTCACTATCTGCACCGGGATATTGCGCTCGAGGTGGAGCGCTGGGTGAACGTCTTCCAAATCGATCCCGACAACCGCTACGTTCAACCTATTCTGACGCACATTTCGAACCTGGACGAAAAGGGCCTGAGAACGCTCAGCATAAGCACCTTCTTCTATTCTGCTGTGCTGCTCACCGAAGGGACAGGGTTGTGGCTTCGCAAACGCTGGGCGGAATACTTCACTATCATTGCAACCTCTTCCTTTATCCCCCTGGAAATCTACGGAATCTATCGGCGCGTCACTCTGCCCCGCGTAGCGCTTCTCCTGGTCAACCTTGTGATCGTCGCCTACCTGATCTTCGACCTCCATTGGCATTCACAAAAGCAGTAGCCCCGTACACGATCCGCGACGGCCTGAGGATCGAAGTGTTATGATGATGACTGCAAGAAGGAGGATTAATGTATCCCGAAGCGTTTGTCGCACCCATGCGAGAAGAACTCACCCGGATCGGATTTCAGGAATTGCGCACGCCCGAGCAAGTGGACTCCACGCTCGGAAATGAAAAGCGCACTACGCTTGTGGTCGTGAATTCCATCTGCGGCTGCGCCGCGGGCAAAGCACGCCCCGCCATCGCCAAGGCTCTCTCTAACAGCGCGCGTCCCGAAGTTCTTTTGACCGTTTTCGCCGGTCAGGACGCCGCGGCGACCGACAAAGCCCGCAAATACTTTACCGGCTACGCGCCATCGTCACCTTCCATTGCCCTGTTCCGCGATGGCAAGCTGGCATTTATGCTCGAACGCCGCGACATTGAAAGCCGGGACGCCTTCGCCATCGCTGCGGATCTCACCAGCGCCTTTGAGCGCTTCTGCACACCTGCGCCAGCCCGCGCCCAGTAGTGTGCTTTCCTTTTGGAGAGGGCGCTGCTCG
>Ga0302326_10021399_pt1 | contig 13269 bp, 12 predicted proteins | sample Palsa_T0_3_FD_202264 | JGI IMG/M metagenome (GOLD analysis project Ga0302326, IMG submission 202264) | Peat permafrost microbial communities from Stordalen Mire near Abisko, Sweden - Palsa_T0_3 | ecosystem: Environmental > Terrestrial > Soil > Palsa > Peat permafrost | place: Sweden: Abisko... | reverse complement strand
ACGCGAGTTCTCCCAGCGCTCAGTGGACCTTGATTCCGAAGGTCAGTATGCGATCAGCGTGATCCCCGAGTCGTACATTCTTGAGCACGAACCTCAACGCGCGTTGGAATTCATCAGCGTAATCCACGATGAGGACCTGCGGTTGTTCATAACAGCGATTGCCCGCGACACGCTCGGCCAGGCGGACGCCGCGGATGCGGCGCTGAAGCAACTCGAAGCTCGGCATTGGAATGAGTTCGCGATCGCCGAGATCTATGCGCACCGCGGCGACCGCGACCGAGCATTCGAGTGGCTGCGACGTGCACGCGAAGCGCATAGTGACGTGCGCGAACTCAAGTTCTCGCCGCTTCTCGATGTTCTGAGGTCCGATCCACGTTATCCGGCGCTGCTCGCCGAATGGAAGCTCGCCGACTGAATCCGCGCGAAGCCCTGCGCACGGGTTTTCAGTACGCTCGGACTGAGGGTCCGACAGATGGCAGACCACACTGAGCCAGTGTGACGTCGGAGTCCCGCGGATGGCGCGAAGTCCGCGGTGCGCCAGGATGCGGAAACACTTTCAACCCCGGAGCGCAACACCAAGAATCAGCGAAGCGCTCCGGTGCCTCTCTAACGCGCGTCCGGTCACACTCGCCCGGTCTGCGCAACTGGGCTCGGCAACTGGGCCACTGGTGGCGTTTAGTGGCCATGTTAACGCTTCGCTAGCCTGTTTTTTCTGGAAACAATCCCGGCATCCAGCGCGAAGCTAGGGCTGCGGGGAACGCTAGGCGCACGGGTGTGCGCGACGTCTGTGAAACCAAAACGCCGGTTTCGATCAGCGCCGAGAGGACACGGCGGGAGTGCCGATCGCCGCTGCCGACAATGGCGGCGACGTCGCCCCGTGGCAGTGCCCCTCGGTAAAGCACGGCTTCAAGGATGGCGCCAGACTTCGGCGGCAATTGAGCGAGCCTAATCTGCTCCTCAGCCCACAGCAGAATTCGTGCGCGCAGTTGATCGGGCTGCATCAGGCGTTCCATGAAAGTGACCTGATCGATGCATGTGTTGAGAAAGAACCGCGTGAATTCCACGAGATTCTCCTCGCTCAGGTGGCCTCGTCCGTCAAGATCGTTGTGCCGTGTCTGGTCGCAGGCGGCAAGCTGGGCCTTATAGGCATCGACATTAGGGGCAAGGCCACGGGAAATCGACCACACTCCTCCCGTATCCAGCGCCTCCAGCATGGTCGCATGCGACATCAGCCGCGCGACGCGGCCATTGCCGTCGGCAAATGGATGGATCCAGGTAAGCCGGTGATGCGCTGACGCGGTCGCGAGTATGGTTTCAGTCTTCCCGAGTCGCCCGTAGACGTCTTCGAAGTGGTGCAAAAAGCGCGGTACAGCGGGCGCGCTGATCGCGATGTGTTTGCCGACCGCGACATCACGCTGGCGCAGTTCGCCGGGGACTACCTTAATGCGTTTCTTCGTCGCCGGGTCCACGATCCACAGCAGGTCGTCAGGCAGTAGTTCGCAAAAGCGGCGATGGATTTCACGAAGGGAATCGACTTCGACAACGCAGCCTTTGAGACCGCCGGCATCGATCCATTGCTGGACGGCGATATGCGCTTTTGCTTCCTTTTGAAGGTCGCGCTTTTTGGCGTCTTTGCTGTAGTCGTTCTTGAGGGCGCGCTCGATATCGATGGGGTGCGTGTCATGGCCTTCGATCAGGTTGCTGTAATAGCAATTCATCGAGCGCACGAGGTCGGCCAGCGAAGCCAGCAGGCTTTCGGGCAGGGAGCGGCGCAATCCAGCGCTCTTCTGCGCCAGCTCCAGGGCGAGATCGGTCAAGGCGGCACGGTGGCGCGAACCGTCTGCGATGAGGAGCGGCTCCATCAGTGAGACGGCCTCGGCGCGGTCTTTGACCAGTTTAGTGTCCTCTTTAGTGTCCGCTTTTATTCTAGCTATATATCTTGTTATATCAGTATGTTACTAACAATCAACGACATAGTATGTCCTATTACAAGTCCTATTTTGCGTCCAGTTAGATCGGGAATATTCTTCCCGTATTCAAGGGATTGGGGAGGAACGGTCGGCGGAAGAATGCTTCTGGCGCCCCAGACACCTTCGCGACGGCCGACGACGAGACTTCGTATGTCTGACTTGAGTTTGCGACTTCCAGTCGTCAACCAAGTCCCTGGTTGAGACACAGCTGCTCGGCTCGCCGTGCTCGTCCATTCGATAAGCGACCTTCTTCATGAGAGCTTTAATATTAGTAAGGATTATGCGTGTCGGCGTTCTGTTCGAAATTGGTAGAACCAAATTGCCCAGCTAGAGCTATTTGGAACGAAGATCGATGGGTCGATAGAATTCCCTCATGGCGATAGTTCGGTATCGGCCTCCCGCACCTCTCGACAGCTACGTCAAGTGGCTGTGGTGGTCCCAGCGCGACGTTCGGCAACTTGATTGCGAGCACATGCTCCCATCCGCAGCCGCGCAGCTGATCTTTGCGTTGCACGACGAACCGTTCTCTTATCGGAAGAACCTGTCTGAGGCCACCTCTGCGGTCTGGACGCACGGTGTGGTGCATGGACCCCAGTGCAGTTACTTTGTGTCTGGACCCAAGCCTTCTGGTGCAGTTGCCGGCGTATCTTTCCACGCTGGGGCGGCTGGTGCCTTGCTCGGCGTTCCCACCGCAGAACTCACGGATCTCCATGTCTCGATTGACGCCTTGTGGGGAGCACGCGGCCGATCGATGCATGAACGCTTAATGGACGCCTATGAGCCAATGGCTGTATTCAAGGTAGTCGAGCAGGAACTGATGTCGCGCCTTAAGCGCCCGCTGCTGATTCACCCGGCGATCGCCCATGCTCTCGTCGATCCCGTTCAAGGCTGGGGGTTTACCCGAATCTCAGCTGTCCAACGACAAACCGGATACAGCTCAAAGCACTTCACAGCCCTATTCCGTGGAGCGGTTGGGCTGACTCCAAAGCATTACTATCGCGTGAAACGCTTTGGAGCGGTCGTGCAAGCTCTTGCAGGCGATCATAGTTCAAACCTTGCCGAACTTGCTGCATCGTTGGGCTACTCAGATCAATCGCACTTGACGCGGGAATTTCGCGAATTTGCCGGCGTTACACCGACCCAGTACCGGCCGCGGGCCGCGGATAGCGCCCTGCACCATGTGGCCACGGCGCGCCCGTCACATGACTCCAGACAAGGTAAGAATTCTTCTATACGCGCTGCTGACAATGGTCGACGATAGAATTCGAAGCACGTAAAGAAATCGCCCAACCAGCGATGTCGCTTCGGAGACCGCCATGACCGGTGTGCACGAGCTCTATCCGTACTTGCGGGTCCACAACTCCGCCGAGGCCATAGATTTCTATTCGCGCGCGTTTGATGCGAAGGAATTATTCCGTTTGACAGAACCGAGCGGGCGAATCGGTCACGCTGAGATCAAGATCGGCCCCGCAACAGTCATGTTGTCAGATGAATATCCGGAGCACGGTATAAAAGGACCGCGGACCCTCGGTGGCACCAGCTTTGCAATTCACCTGCACGTTGCCGACGTCGACCAGGCATTTGAGAAGGCCGTAGCGGCAGGTGCCTTGGTTATCCGGCCATTGCAAGATCACTTCTACGGTGAACGCTCCGGCACGGTACGTGACCCGTTTGGTCACGAGTGGCTTCTCGGAGGTCACCTGGAGACAGTGACGCCGGAGGAGATGCAGAGTCGATATACCGCTCTATTTCAAAAGTAGAAGTGTCTCGGGTTCTGAAGTCGGCGGTTACGAAAATTCATTCGCGCAAACGACGCTGAGGAAAGTGATTCCATGAGATTCGCCCGAGTCGTATTTGTAGTGGCCGCCGCGGTGGGACTGCTTGCATTAATCCCCATGTATCGCCGAGGGGTCGTATCGCTACTACGGCTCGTTGGGAGGATTAGTCGCCTGGCAGTGTGCGTTCTTCCTGATTGTGTTTGACCCGCAGCGCCTCAGAGTAATGATGATACCGGCGACGATGGAAAAGCTTTTGTGGGTGGTGACTCTGATTATTATGTATTCTCGAGGATATTTGACGTCCGAGGAGGCGCTAGGCAGTACGATCCCTCATGGAATACTCGGTGCACTCTTTGTAGCTGCATTCATTAAGACTTCGCCGTCACGCGCATTTCGGGAGGCTCTCTAATCCCCGCGCTCGTGGCGACTGCGCCTGTTTCCCGCGCTTGGCCTCATGCCGCGAGCTAGACTCGAGGCGCGGCGAGTAATTGAACCCAAAAGAGACCGCGCCGCGCAGACTGCCCTGGGGCATAAGCAAGTCCCATTTCGGCGAACCTTGCGTCCATTATGTTTTCGCAGTGACCGGGACTGTCGAGCCAGCCCTGGACGACTTCCTCGACCGACTGCGGGCCATAGGCAATGTTCTCACCGACCAATGTTTCTCGGTAGCCAACCGCACGAACCCTATCGGCGGGTGATCGGCCGGCCTGGTCCACATGTTCAAAATAGTTGTGTTCGGCCATGTCGCTCGCGTGCCCGAGCGCGACACTCGCAAGTGTTTCGGACAATCTCATGGGAGGCGCCGGTCCGAACGACCGCTCACCACAGCGAGTACCCCGGGCACGCACTTCATTTACGAGCCGCAGCGCCTGCTCCGCTAAAACCGGCGCCCGCGAGCGAGGGGGTACGACGTAGGCGGAGGCCAGGACCAGCCAGGTATCCAAACCGCGGTGATAAACACCAATGTCTTCCAGATCTCGTCTGGTCACGGTGCGGCACGCCGAGCGCCTCAGCAATTGGATTGCGGACGACTCGGCGCCACTGATGTGTATGCCCGCAGCGGCTTGCGCCTCATAGCCACTGCGTTTGGCCGCCACTTCGAGCGAGAGTCCTGCGGCCCATTGTTCGGCCGCACGGTCCAGCAGCGGATGATGATGAACGGGCTGCGCCGCCGGTAGAATGCCACCGCAACCGCCTTCGCGTAGCACTTGCACTGCGGACAACGTATCAGCCTGCGCCGGCACTAATGCCAAGAGCGCGCTAAAGAAGACGCCAAGAAGGCTAAATAGCCGCCAGCGAGATACGCGAATCAACGGTGCAGCTCCTGTAGTTCCGTCCTGCAAGCGATACGTCCGCCGGCAGTACGTCCCATTACGCATGGGCTTGGTATGGAACGCTCGAGCGCCATATCGGCTGACCGCGATTTCCCGAGCGAATTTGCTGTTCGTAAGAAATTGTGAACCCGGCGAGCTTTTCTCGGGATTAAGCCGCTCAGCCGCTGCGGGCGATGGCGAGACCGCATGCGATATGTCATGCGGCGCTGACGGCTGATTTGATACGGCGCATCGATTGCGCGGTAACGACTGCGTCGCGCGCCCTCCTCGTCGCTTTGCAGTGGGATCTGGGCCGCTGGTCAGCGCAACGAAATGCTGCCGCTTGCTCTGTGCAGCGCCCAGCGGATTTTGGGCGACGTATAAGTCAGGCGTTCTTTGGAGGTCAGGCGCCCTCGCGCTCGCCATGCTCGGGTACGGGCAAACTCACACTGCGCAGGTAAGTGACCATCGCGCCGATCACTGACTTCACAGCCGGACGCTGAGCCACTCGGCCGCGCCACGCCAAAACATTCGGGTGCGACGCTGTCATCGGTACGGTGTGGCGTGCTGCGAAGAACTGCGCCATGTAGAACGCGATATCCGCGTAACTGAACGCGCCGGCAAGATAAGTGCGACCTGCCAGCGCGAGCTCCATAGTCGCGTAGTATTGCTCTATACCCGCGCGCGCCTTGACCCAATCCGGACTTTCGACGGGGTCAGGCGTGCCTCGTAGCCCCATCAAGCGGATCACGTGTGGAAAGAAAATCTCATCGGAGGAATGCTCAAGTTGCCTTGCTCGGGCCCGCTCCGCAGGCGCCTTGGGCCACAAAGGCGGGCTCGGGCATTTATGCTCGAGGTATTCGAAGATCTGCGTGGAGTCGAATATTTCGACATGTCCATCAATCAAGATAGGCACTTGCCGCTTGGGATTGACGCGCAGAACCTCCGGATGTTTGGGCTCGTATCCGTGCTGCTGATCAAAGGCGACAATTGTCAGCTCGAAGGCGAGCGCCTTTTCCCGCAGCGCGATTTCTACTTTAGCCCCGAACATGCTGAGTGGGCCGGAGTACAATTTCATTGCGAATATCCGCTGCCGGCAACTACTTGAACCCGGTGGTCGCGGCGGTGTTGCTCATTGCATTGTTCCGGCGAGCGCTCGCTCAAGCGCTTGAACTCCATGGGCTTGACCAAATGACCGTCGAAACCGACGGCCCGAGCTCGATCGCGGTCTTCGGCCTGACCGTATCCTGTCAAGCCAGTGCAACACCCACCTTTGGAGTCGCTCAATGAACGCTTAAGCTGATACATCCGAGCTAACCGACCTATACGGCTCACACTAAAACTGATGTATCGGATTATCAGTTTTCTTGATTTTCATTGCATCTCGCAAGGGGGAGTTACCGAACATGCGTGAATACTCCCGACTGAATTGTGATGCGCTGTTGTACCCAACCTTAAACGCCGAACTCTCGGCGGATTCACCGTCATCGGTCATCAAGCGCCGGGCTTCCAGCAGACGCAGGCGCTTCTGATACTGAATTGGACTCATTGCCGCCACCGCTTTGAAGTGCTTGAAAAAAGCGGAGCGACTCATATTCGCCGCTTTTGCTAAAGCGGCGACATCAACATCATTGTCGAGTTCGGATCTTAGGCTGTAGATTGCCTGAGATATCTTGTGCATTTTGCTGCCGGAGCGAACGAACTGCCGAATAGCCGGTCCATCCGCTCCTTTCAAAAGATGATAAAAGATTTCCTTGATGACTAACGGCCCGAGTACCAGCGCATCTGCCGGGCTCTGAAAGATGTTTCCCAAGCGAATCGCAGCATCCAACATTTGATCGCTCGCTTTTCCAATGAACACGGCATGCAGGCGATTCTCCGCCTCTCCCGCATGGCCCATTTCCAGCTGAGCAGCAACTTCGCTCAGTGCCAGCGAATCGAGATCTATTTTGAGGCATAAAAACGGGCGCTCTGGCGTTGCCGAAAAGAGGCGGCTGGTGACGGGCAAATCAAGCGGAGTCGCGATGTAATGAGCTGCATCGCATCGATAGACTTCGCGGCCCAGTATTATTTCCTTGCCGCCCTGGGCGACGATACTCAATGACGCGCGCCAATGTCGCTTCACGCGACGGTCGGGTTGAAAGAACTTTATGCAATGTGTACCCGGAACGGGAGCTTCGTGTAGCCCCTCTCCAGGAGAGGCGAGGTCGATTATTTTAGCGAACCTAGAGCGCAAATCCTTCATAAAGTCCCTGAGCAATATGGACCATCGTTATTGGCCCGACCATAGGCGATCGTGGACTATTAGGCAATAGGCGTAGACTTTTATGAATTTACCGCGTTAAAACGCGACGGCATACTGATCTCACACCGCATCCTGGTCGGAAAGCCAGTAACGCACAGCCCGCAGGATCGAAAGTAAGGAGATTTTATGCGCATATTTGTCACCGGGGCGACCGGGTATGTTGGTCGCGTTGCCACCGAGCTGGCGCTCGCCAAGGGCCACACGGTGCGCGGGTTGTCGAGGGGAAAGGAAGGTGATGCGAAGCTGGGCGCACTGGGTGCGACTGCCGTTCGCGGAGATCTGACCACCCTCGAGGTACTTCGCCAGGAAAGCGCCCAGGCTGAGGCGGTGTTGCACCTGGCTTTTATTCACGACTTCACCATGGACTTCGAAGAGGTTCTGCGCATTGACGCGGCGGCGGTGGATGCATTGGCCGAGCCCTTGCGCGCAACTCGGAAGCCATTCGTGATCACCTCCGGGACGGCGGTGGTTGATCCGGATCCGTCGGGCGGTGAGACCGCAGAGGATGCACCACTGGCGCAGACCTTCATCCTGAGACATCGCATCCGTTCCGAGCGGCACGCACTGCGTCTCAGTGAAGGCAGCGTCCGCGTGAGCGCGATTCGCCTGCCTCCTTATGTTTACGGGCGCGGCGGCAGCTACTTTTTGCCAATGTTGATGCAGATGGCCGCAAAGGCCGGCGAGTCTGTCTATGTAGGTGACGGAGGCCTGCGCACCTCGGGTGTTCACGTGGACGATGCAGCGGCGCTATATCTTCTTGCAGCGAGCAAAGCGAAGGCCGGTGACGTCTTCAATGGCTCCGGGGAAAGCGTTACCCTGCGGCAAATGGCCGAAGCCATCGGGGCGGCGCTGCAACTTCCAGCGCGCTCCGTCAGCCGCGAAGAGGCCCAGGCAATATGGGGAGAGTTCCTGGCCGCATTCGTCCTGTTCGAAAACCGGCCATCAAACCGCAAGGCTGTTCAGCAATTGGGATGGCAACCAAAAGGAATCGCTATGCTCACGGACATACGATCCGGGTCCTATCGAGAGATGGCTGCAAAGCTGCGGCAAAGCAAATAGCGCCGAGGGTGAAAGTCGGCAAACAAAAGTGCGGGCCCCGGTTGGGGCCCCAATTGCGCAAACCCGTCCCGTCAGGCGGCAATATTCTGCGCGTCGAGCGCCTGTAATACGTGTAGATACTCCGCGAGGAGCTTCTCCACGAGCACGCGCACGTCGTCAAGATTACCGCCCACCGCGGCCACCTCCACGTCCTTGCACACGTCGGCGAATGCTATGGCTCCCACGTTGGCGCTACAGGACTTCAGGGCATGCGCAGCTTCTCTGATTCCCGGCGCATCGCCCGACACCGCCGCTGCCCGCATGGCGTCAGTCAGGGCGAGTGAACTTGAGAAATACAGCCCCACGACCTTAGCGAAGAAGTTCGGGCCCCCTGGCGTATGCAAGGCGCGTATGCGGCCGAGCGCCTGCTGATCCAGGACGGCACCTTCATTTTTGACCTCAGAATCCGTTCGCATGCTGGAAGACCCACAGGACTCGAGAACGCGGTACAACTGATCAATCGTGAAGGGCTTGCTCAAGTAGCGGTCCATCCCAGCGGCAAAGCATTTTTCGGCGTCGCCGCTCAGCGCGTTGGCCGTGAGCGCCACGATTGGCGTACGGGTGCGCTGATTCTCCTTTTCCCAATCGCGAAAACGGCTGGTCGTCGCGTAACCGTCGAGTTTCGGCATTTGGCAATCCATGAGCACGGCTTCATAGCGATCAGCCTGAAGTTTTTCAAGCGCCTCCTCGCCGCTCCAGGCGCTGACGACCTCTACGCCCAGCTCCTGCAGCATTGCCTTGGCCACTTCCTGATTGACAGCGTTGTCTTCGACCAGCAGGACGCGCCGTATGCGCGAAACTACCTGCGTGTCCCGCGCCGCCGTGCCTGCACTCTCCCCCTTCACCGTCGCTCCCTGCTCGGCGAAGGGGTGATTCGCCAGGAGCGAGGTGAGGCAGGCCTGCAGGTGCTTACGGCGCACGGGTTTGCTCAGCCACATCGTTGGGCCATCGGGCGAGCCGACTGCAGGTGGCGTAGCGACGGAGACTGAATTCATCATCAAGATGCGGACCTCGGCAAATTCTGGGCGCTTGCGAACCGCCGTCGCCAGTGCCGCTCCGTCCATTTCGGGCATCTGTGCGTCGATGATAAGGACGTCATATTCACCGCCCAGGGACTTATCCAGGATATCCAGCGCATCTTGGCCCGACTTCGCCTCCGTCACCATCACGTCCCAACTCAAGAGGTGATGCCTCAAAACTTGGCGACTGGTGGGATTGTCGTCGACGAGCAGCATCCGAGTGCGGTGCAGGAAGGGCGCACGCCGCTCGCGCACAGCGGTCGGATCGCTTGGCAGCGGGACTGAGAAGTAGAACTTCGAACCAACTCCTGGCGTGCTGGAAACGCCGATTTGACCAGCCATCAGCTCCACTAGCTGTTTACAGATCGCCAATCCAAGTCCGGTACCTTCGTGCTGGCGCGTCGAAGAGGTGTCTTCCTGTGCAAAGGACTCGAAAATGGTGGCGCAATTCTCAGGCTTGATACCCACCCCGGTATCCTCGACTTCGAACTCAAAAGATGGGTTGAAAAGGTCTGAACCGGCCTGCCGCACCGAAATCTTGACTTCACCGCGCTCGGTAAACTTAACGGCATTGCTGAGGAGATTTATCACCACCTGTCGAAGCCGCTGGGCATCGCCACGCACCGTCGTCTCGATCTCCGCGGGGATGTCGCATACCAATTCCAAGCCTTTGCTGTGCGCGCGCTCGGCGAGAATATCGACCGCATCTTCGACGATGTCGCGAAGATCAAATTGAGCGACATAGAGCTCGAGCTTGCCGGCTTCTATCTTCGAGAAATCCAGGATGTCATTGATGATGTCAAGCAAAGCGCTGCCGGACTGATGGATCGTGACGGCGTAGCGTCGCTGCCGCTCATCCAATGACGCCGATTGGCGCAGTAATTCCGACATGCCGAGCACGCCGTTCATGGGTGTGCGGATCTCATGACTCATGCGCGCGAGAAACTCGCTTTTGGCGCGACTCGCCCGCTCCGCGCGCTCCAAAGCCTCGCGCGCTTCGGCCACCGCCTTGTCGAGCAGCGCGGTACGCTCACGTACAAGCTTCTCGAGTTCATACTGATAGACGTGCAAATTGAGATCGCGCTTTTCCAACTCCTCCAGCATTTCGTTGAAGCCATCGATCAAGGCGCCGAATTCATCGTCTCTGTCCTTTGCCGCACGGATCGAGAAATTCTTGCTCTGGCGAACATTGCGCACGAGCTGAACCAGGTAGCTGAGCGGCGTCAAAATGACGCGCTGCAGCCGGATCGACATCACGTAGGCCACGAGCCCGGCGAGCAGGAGCCCGACGAGCATGTTTTCCAGCGAGTTCTTCAACTGCGTGTAGAGCTGCGCAAAATCCGCATCCACGTGGATGGTGCCGACGCGATCCCCGTCGAGCAGCACCGGCACCTGGATGTGAGCACGCGTCAAGCTGCTAAACCTGACGGGGTGCTTGTCGCTTATTGCATCACGGATTCCCCACGACTTCAGACGCTCCGACGGTGCGGCGTAGTCGCCGCTTAGCGTCACGTCCACGAAAACGTTCCCTGCGGCGTCGTAAAGCGTCACGGCGCGAACGCTCGGATCCGCGCGCAGCGAGCGCAGCACGTTGCGTGCGTCCGCTCGATCGGAAAACGTCAATGCGGCGGTGGTATTCGCACCCGCCGAGGTCGCGAGTGTCAGCAGATGCTGCGCAAGACTCCTGCGCAGGGTGAGAACCTCCCCAGACATGTACAAAACGGAAGCCACCAGCAGGGCGACCGCTGCTGCATATACCACTATCACACGCAGCTTCGCGGCGATGGATAGATTTCTGATCCAACGCATCATGGCCGAACATCCATGCGTGCATCGGCACTCAGCGCCGCGATCTGCAGCAACTGCGCACCAAATGTCAGTCCGGCGCGCTTGCTCGCTGCGATATTTATCACGAAGCGAATCTTGCCGTCGACGCTGCTGAAGCCGACCACCCCACCCTCGGCGGCAAAACCGTCGATGTCGCTTATCGTGAGTACCGGGCTACGTGCGGTGGAATCAAGAACTGCAGCGAGCCGGTCACGCTCCGATTTTTTGACAAAGAGTATGTGACACCCACTCACGGATTGCTCCGGACTTGCAACTCGCGCGACGGCGATGACCTTGTCTTGCAGCCTCTGACCAGCCAATCCGTCGATGCTGTCACCGCTGGCGTCGGTGCCGACGATGCATAGGCGCAAAACACCCCGGGAGTTTGCGAAGGTTCCCGGCGGCCAATGAACAAATTTGGTGATTTTGACAATGAGCGACGCCTCCGACTCGTATGCGGAGGCGCCGCTCGGCGTGCCGTCGGTCATTAGAAAAATGGACAGGGAAGTCAGGAGAAAGAATCTGCGCACCGCAGCCATGGTCCCTGGCGCGGCGAGCATTCCTGGTACGGTCACAGCGCGAGTACCCGATGGGCTCTTGCGTCGAGCCGTGCCGGCCCAGAACGCGTCGCGCACCTTCGCGCGGCAACCCTCAACCCATTGCGCGCCGCGGCGCCACGCTGGTTGCAGCTGCCTCATACACGGGCTGCGCAATGCATAATGCGGCGCTCGCTGCAACAGCACGTGCGCCTCGCGCAATCCGCGTCTTGCGTTCTATCAGCCCGCACGTCACAGCCCCACTTCGCTCGCGTTGACGGCCGCGACCGCAAAACTGCCGTCGCTGCGTGGTGCACGGCGCAAGAGCTTCTCGAGCTCCGTGACCGGAATGGGCTGGCTGATCAGATATCCCTGCACCTGATCGCAGCGATGTTTGCGTAGAAACTCGAGCTGCTCAACGGTTTCCACACCCTCCGCGATGACCTTCAGCTTAAGTTCGCGCGCCATCGCGATGATGGCGGCACAGATGGCCGCATCGTCGCTGCTCGTGTGCAGGTCCTTGACGAAGGAACGGTCGATCTTCAGGGCGTCAACCGGGAACTGCCGCAGGTAACCCAGCGACGAATAGCCGGTACCGAAATCATCAATGGCCAACTTCAATCCCGCGGCGCTGAAACGCTTCATATTCTCGGTCGTATCGTCGACATTGCGCATCAGCAGGCTTTCAGTGATTTCCAGCTCAAGCTGTTGGGGCTTGATTCCGGATTGCCACAGGGCTCGCAGCACAGATTCGACGAAGTCCTCCCGGGCGAACTGCTGCACGGAGACGTTGACTGCAATCGTCAGGTGGCCGAGACCTTCGGCTGCCCAGGCATTCAACTGCTTGCAAGTCTCACGGATGACCCAGTCACCAAGCGGCACGATCAACCCGGTTTCCTCTGCCACCGGTATGAACATGTCCGGCGCAATCCAGCCGCGTGTACTGTGGTTCCAGCGCAATAGCGCCTCTACTCCGATGATTGCACCGCTCGCAAGATCCATTTTCGGCTGGTAGTAGAGCTGGAATTCGCCGTCCTCAAAGGCGCGGCGCAGCTCATTTTCGAGTTCGAGTCGGCCGAGCGAGCGCACCGCCATCGATTCGCCGTAGAAGGCATGGCCATTGCGGCCTTGATCCTTGGCTTTGTACATGGCCATGTCGGCCTTGACGAGCAGGTCCTCGATGTCAGTGCCATCTTTTGGATACAGCGCAATGCCGATGCTTGGAGTTACCACGAAGCGGTGACCGCGGCAATCAAACGGCTCGGCGAGTGCCTCCTGGATGCGAGTGGCTACGATCGTGGCTTGCATTTCATCGGCAAGCCCGGTGAGTAGCACGACGAACTCATCGCCCCCCAAGCGGGCGACGCGCGCCTGCTCATGCGTCGGGCGCTCACCCGGCAGCGACACGACATCGGAAGGCCGC
>Ga0302326_10021397_pt1 | contig 13269 bp, 11 predicted proteins | sample Palsa_T0_3_FD_202264 | JGI IMG/M metagenome (GOLD analysis project Ga0302326, IMG submission 202264) | Peat permafrost microbial communities from Stordalen Mire near Abisko, Sweden - Palsa_T0_3 | ecosystem: Environmental > Terrestrial > Soil > Palsa > Peat permafrost | place: Sweden: Abisko... | reverse complement strand
CGGGATGCCGCCGTCCAGGGATTCCAGCGTCGCGAGCTCGTCGCCGTTGGCCTCGATGGCGTCGGCGATGCGCAGCAGCACCAGCGTCCGCTCGTGCGGGTTCATGTCCGCCCAGGAGGGCTCCTCGAACGCCCGCCGGGCGGCCGCGACCGCGCGGTCGACATCGGCGGCACCACCCGACGCGACCGTGGCCAGGACCGAGCCGGTCGCCGGATTGACCGTCTCGAACGTCTCGCCCGACTGGGCCTGCGTCCACTCCCCGCCGATCAGCATCCCTTTCGGGCTGGGCCCCTTGATGAAGTCCGGGGCCGGTATCGCGCTGACACTGATCGTCTGGGTCACTGACTGACTTCTTCCCGCCGGCGAAGGAAACTCAGGGCGCCCGCGTCTAGCGGGCTCAGCTCAATTATGCATACAATTTTGCACGTAATACGCCAGATTCGTCAAGGCCTTATGGCCGGTCACCTGCGAAGGAGTTGCCATGCGACACGGGGTCGTCATCGTGGGCTCGTCTGTCGCCGGCGTCCGCGCCGCCCGCACGCTGCGCGCCGAGGGGTATCAGGGCCGCGTCACCCTGGTAGGGGAGGAGCCCGAACTGCCCTACGACCGGCCGCCCCTGTCCAAGCAGGTGCTGACCGGCGCCTGGCCCGCGGAGCGCGCGGGCCTGCTCACCGCGCAGGCCGCGGCCGACGCCGGGATCGAGCTGCGGCTGGGAGCGCCGGCTCAGGCGCTGGACCCGCAGGCCCGGCTGGCGCGGCTGGCGACCGGCGAGTCGCTGCCCTATGACGACATCGTGATCGCGACGGGCGCGTCGGCCCGGCCATCCCCGTGGCAGCTCCCTTCTGGCGTCTATCAGCTGCGGACGCTCGCCGACTGCCTGGCCCTGCGGAAACGCTTCGCCGGCGGCGGCAAGGTGGTGATGATCGGCGCTGGCTTCATCGGCGCCGAAGGGGCCGCGGCCGCGCGATCGGCCGGCTGCGACGTGACCCTGGTGGACCCGGTGCCGGTTCCGATGGAACGCGCGGTAGGTCCCGTGGTGGGCACGCTCCTGACCGGCGTGCATCACCGCCACGGGGTCCGGACGCGCTTCGGGGTCGGCGTGCAGGCGGTCACCGGGCGCGCCGGCGACCTCACCGTCGCGCTGACCGACGGTTCGGAACTGCGGGCCGAGACGGTGGTCGTCGGAATCGGAGCCATACCGAACGATCAGTGGCTCCACCACTCGGGACTCCTCATCGACGACGGCGTGGTCTGCGACACCTACCTCGCCGCGGTCGGCACCGCGCACGTTTTCGCGGCGGGCGACGTGGCCCGCTGGCCGCACCCGGAGCCGGCGGCCCTGGTCCGGACCGAGCACTGGACGAGCGCCGCCGATCAGGCCCGGTGCGTGGCGCGCAACATCGCCCGCCCCGGAGCGCGGGAGCCCTTCCAGCCATCGGACTACGTCTGGTCGGACCAGTACGACTGGAAGGTCCAGCTGGCCGGGCACCGGGCCCGCGCGGTCGCGGAATGGACCATCGGCACGCCCGAGGCCGAGCGGCCTCAGGTGACGGTGCTGCACGCCGACGCGGCCGGCCGGCTGTGCGCCGCGGTCTGCCTGAACTGGCCCAAGGCGTTCGTGCAGTGCCGGCGGCTGCTCGACGAGCGGGCGCCCGCGGCGCAGGCCAGGGAACTGCTGAGCGGATTGTAGGGTCAGCCGGCCCGGACGCCCCAGTCCCGCAGGATTGACTCCCGGTCGCCGTCGAGCACCGGCCCGGCGGCCACCGGCTGCTCGTAGTCGGACAGGGTAAACGGCAGCGACACCGTGCGCAGGCCGTCGCTCAGCGTGGTCAGGTAGCCGTTGGCGGCGATGTGCTCGTCGTCGACGACGTCCTCGAGGTGGTGGACCGGACCGCACCAGACCCCGTGCTCGCGCAGCCTGACCAGCCAGTACCCGGCCGCCTGGGTCGCGAAGTGCCGGTCGAGCGCCACCCGCATAGCGCCCGCGTGCGCCAGCGCGTCGGCGTAGCTGGCGAAGCGCGGGTCCTCGAGCAGGTACCCGATCTCCGCGCCGGCCACGAAGGCATCCCACGCGCGCGCGTTGATGGCGGCGATGGCGATCCACTCGCCGTCGCCGGCCTGGTACTGGTTGACCAGGGCGTTCCGCGGATCCGTTCGCGGCCGCCCGCTGGTCGACGCGCCGGCCGTATTGGCGGCCGAACCGACCAGCAGGGTCTGCGTCCACAGTGCGCTTTGCAGCAGCGAGCCGGTCACGGTCTCGCCTCGCCCCGTCTTGGCCCGCCGCATCAGCGCGGCGAGGATACCGCCGAACAGGTAGGTGCCCGTGATGACGTCGTTCATGGCGCCCGGCGGGGCGAACGGCTCGGCCGGATCCGGGGACAGTGTAAACAGCATCCCGGCGTACGCCATACCCGTCATGTCCTGCGCCAGGTCCCCGGCGCGCGGACCCTTCGGGCCCAGACCCGAGCCGTAGGCGCACACCAGCGCGGGATTTCGCGCGTGCAGGCTGGCCTCGTCGATCCCCAGCTTTGCGATCGTGGCCGGGCTCATGTTGCTAACGAAGACGTCGCCCGCGTCGATGAGCTGGTCGAAGACCCCGCGGTCGGCTACAGAGCCCAGGTCCAGGGCGATCGAGCGCTTATTGCGGTTGCAGGTGGAATAGGAGATAGAGGTGCCGGCCGGTACGCCCGCCGGGTGACCGGCCGTCCGCGCCGTCTGACCGGCGGCCGGCGCTGTCTGGCCGGCCGTCGGCGCGGTGTGCGAGCGGGTCGGATCGCCGCCTCGGCTCTCGACCTTGACCACGTCAGCGCCCAGGTCGGCCAGCAGCATCCCGCTGACCGCCCCCGCCATCCAGATCGTCATGTCCACGACCCGGATCCCGTCCAGCGGACCGGACCGCGAACCGAGCGGAGTTTCCTCAGGCAACGTGCCCCCCATTCCGCGGCTGCCACCGCTTGCCGGTCCCAATATTGTAGACTAAAATGCATACAAAACCAGCACTCCGATGAGGACGCCGCCGCGCATGACCATCACCAGCTTGCCCGACGTCGAACGTCGGCTGCGAGACGTCCGCAGCGTGGCCCTCGGCGGCATGCTGCTTGAGAACCGGCCAAGCACCCTGGTGCGGGCGCTGCTCCGCTCCGGGGCGACCGGCCTGTTCCTGTGCTCGGCGCCGGCCGCGTCCTGGGACGCCGACGTCCTGCTCGGCACGGGCCGGGTCGCCACCGTCCGGATCCCGCACATCTCGCTGGCCAGCCTCGGCCTGGCGCCCGCCACCCGGCGAGCCGCCGCCGCGGGCACTGTCGTCTTTGAGGACTGCGACGAGGCCCTCCTGCTCGGCGGCTACCTCGCAGCCAGTCACAACGTCCCGCTCCAGGTCCTGCATAACCTCGGGACGAACGACCTCGTCGATGACAACCCGCTGCTCATCCGGTCCGGCGACCTGCTCGGCGTGGGTCCGCTGCGGGTGGACGTGGCGCTGCTGCACGCTCCGCTGGGCGATCTGGAGGGCAACCTGGTCCACTTCGGCAGCCGCTGGGCCGACCTGCTCATGGCCCGCGCCGCGGGGCACGTGATCGCCCAGGTCGATCACCTCGTCCCGACCGACGTGGCGGCCCGCCTCGGCGTATCGATCCCCGGCTACCTGGTCGACGAGGTGGTGGAAACGCCGTTCGGCGCCCACCCGCTCGGCAGCGTCGGCGGCTACGTGGCGGATCTGGACCACCTCGCGGCCTACCAGGCCACGGTGAACGCCGGCGGCTTCGCCGCCTATCTTGCTCGCTACTGCGACATCGACCACCCCGCCTACCTGGACCAACTTCCCCCGGCGCGGCGCCGCGAGCTGGAACAGGCCACACACGCCGGCTGACCTCACCAGGGAGCGGCCCCTCCGGCCATACTCCCCGCCCCGTAGAACGGGCATCGAGGCTAGAGGGGGTATTCACTCGGGGTGGTGGTGAAGGTGCGTCCGTGCGGGGTCCGCCAGACCAGGACGCCTGGTTCCGGCTGAATCAATGACCAGCCTTGGGCCTGCTTGCACCGGTGGTGATGCCGGCACAGCGGGGCGAGCCCGCATTCGCAGGTGAGGCCGCCTTTGTCCCAGGCCAGGGTGTGGTCCAGGTCGCAGCGCGCGGCGGGCCGGGTGCAGCCGGGCGCGGTACACCGGGTGCTGCGGGTCCGGATCAGGTGCTGGAGCCTGCGGCTGGGCCGGTATCCCGTTTCCGCGTGCTCATGGTCGCAGCTGCCGCGGGCGATCGGTGTCAGCCGGACTCCCAGCGAGCTCAGGTAGTCCCAGGCTCTGGTGTCGGGCGGGGGCTGTGGTGGTGGTGAGGCTGGTGGTTCGGGGCCGGGTGGTTCCCGGCCGGGTGGTTCGGGACCTGGTGGGGGCGGGTGGCGGCCGGGGGCGCAGCCGTGGGCGGCGGCGGTCCCGTCGGGGTTCAGCAGGGTGACGCACCAGCGGGTGTGCGGGCTGCGTCCGGCGGCCGCGAGCAGGTCGCGGGCGGTGCCGGGATCCAGGAGCCCGAATCCGGCGGCCTCGCCTGGTGTCGCGGACAGGCCGAGCGCGGTGGCCAGCGGCACGGTGATGTTCACCAGCGCGGCCAGGCACGGGCCGGTGTCCTTCCTGGCCGGGCGGCGGGCTCCGGCGTCCGGACCGGTCCCGGCCGGGCTAGCCGGCTGCGGCCCGTTCCCGCCGGGACCGTCCTGGGGTCCGGCGTCCGGGTCCGGTCCGTCCGGTTCGTCCGACCCGCCTGGTCCGTCTGGTCCGTCTGGTCCGTCCGGTCCGTCCGGTCCCGCTGGGCTGTCTGACGGCCGGCCGTCCGAGGCGGTGCCGTCGGGGGCGGTGCTGTCTGCCGGGCTGTGGTCCTGGTCCGGGGCGGCCCCGGCTCGCAGGCGGCTGTCCCGTTCCTGGAGGAGGTCCAGGTAGGCCTGGTTGCGCAGTTCGCGCAGCGAGCCGGGGACCCCGGCGGCGCGCAGGTCCAGGGCCCGCTGCTCGACGTTCTGCCAGCCCGCCAGGACCTGGTCGGCGGGCAGTTCCCGGGCGGTCATCCCGGCGTTCCCCGATTCCTCCCGGAACGGCCGGACGTGCGCCTCGCGGCGGCGGGCCTGCTTGCGCCGCTCAAAGGAATCCGGGTCCAGCTTGAGGACCAGCTTGGCCGCCGCGGCACGGAGCTCGGCGTAGGTCTTGTTCTGCGCTGCCGCCGCGAGCAGGGGATCGGCCCGGGCAGCGTCGACAGCGGACAGGTACCCGGTCTGCTCGGAGATGATCTTGGCATGGACCGTGTCGATCAGCCCGCCGCCCAGCGCCGCGAACGTGACCGGGAGCCGTCCGGCCAGGTCGCACGCGTAGGCCATCCGGTCCGCCGCCCCGCCCCAGGCCAGCCGCAGCTCGCAGGCCACCTCGTCAGAGATGAACTCGCTGAACTGGACCCGGCCGTCATCGGCAGGCTCCTTACCCGGGCCGGCCGGAGCACCCGCGACCACGGCCACGGCCGGGTCCTGCGCGGCCCCGTCGGCCGGGGCCGGGACCGGCTCCTTCTCGGCGTGCTGCTTGGGGGCGGCGGGGCGGTTCTTGCCGGCGGCCCGGCCCGGGACAGCGGGATGGCGGACGGCGAGCTCGTGCATCGCGGCCAGCTCGAGCCAGGTTCCCCAGGACGCCATCCGGCGGCCCGCCGACAGCACCGAGAACAGGCAGTCCTCAGAGAGCCGGGCCAGCCCGGCGCGGTCACCCCCGGTCACCGCGGTCACCACCTCGGCCAGCAGCGGACCCGGCGCGATCGGCTGCTCAGCGGTACCGTCGCTGAACCCGGACAGGTCCCCCTGCCCGGCCGGCAGGCAGATGTACAGGCCCTGCGCCGGCTCTTCCGGCGGCGCCTCGTCCCAGTCGTCGCCGGGCGGAGGCCCGTCGGACGCGCCGCCGTCGGGGCCGCTGCCAGCGGGGCCGGGCGCGGGCTCCGGGTTGTCCTGCGAACCGTTCTCGGCGCCGGGCGGCAGTGCGGGGCCCTCGGGCTCCTCGCCGCCGGGCTCGCTGCCGGAGAACGGTTCTTGGGGCATGAACCACCCTTCGTTCGGGAGAATTGAACTTTACTATCATTTTATCGAATTTGTAGTCGAATTTCAACCTCAGAAGGCTTGTTTCAGCTGGGACGGGCGGGGTTTTGAGTTCCGTCGGGGGCGCCGGATACGGCGTATCGGCGGTGCCGTCCTGGATGGGCTTCTCCCGCCCCGGTCGGCCCCGGGACAGGGTGCGCAAGGTCAAATCCCCGCTCTCCCGCCGGGACGAGGTCGGCGCGAACCGGCAGCACCCCGGTCACCGTCATGACGCTGACTACCGGCATTCCCGAGGCAACACCCAATCCACGACATGCCCGGACCGGTGCGTGCTCGCCACACCCTGCCCTTAACTACCCGGAAGTGGGTTTAGCCGGTGATGGTGCGGGTGCGCGGAGAGTGACCAGGGATACGGGACAGGGATCAGCCGGGACTGGCTGCCCGTGGCGCGGTGGAGTCGCAGGGGCCTTGCCGTGGAACACGTGATATCTAACCGTCGACCTGCTGCTTGAATTGGATCTTGATCCATCAGCCGCAGAGCGCTGAGATTGGCCATGCGAAGATGAGCAGCAGAATCAGCCGGAAGACTCCCGGCGCGGTCCCACTGCGGAGTACGGCGAAACCGCGATCACGTTCCCCGGTAGCTGGCCGTCCCCGCGATCAGTCTGCCTCAGATGCCCCTAACCTCGGCACGGGTCCCGGTCGCCTCTGAGGTGCCTGCTCAGGGCTGGGGTTCCGGCGGCGGTTGGTTGAGCCGGAGCCAGTACCCGTTGAGGGTGTGTATCGCCTCGGTGAATTCGCTGAACCCGACGGGCTTGCGGACGTAGCCGTTGGCACCGAGATCGTAGGCGCTGCGGAGGTCTTCTTCCAGCGTGGAGGAGGTGAGGACGACGACGGGAACTACCCGGGTCCGCGGGTCGGCGCGGATGCGACGGAGGACTTCGAGCCCGCCGACCTTGGGCAGGTTCAGGTCGAGCAGGATGAGCGTCGGGATGTCCTGGTCCTCGCGGCCATCCCCGAGAAGCATGGTGAGCGCCTCGGCGCCGTCCTTGGCGACGGCCACGGGGTTGAGGACGCTGGTTTTCTTGAACGCCAGGATGGTGAGGTCCCGGTCGTCGGCGTTGTCCTCGATGAGCAGGATCTGCTTGTCAGGCATCGGGACCCTTAGCGTTGAGGGTGAAGTAGATCGTGGCACCAGCATCGACGACGCCTTCGGCCCAAGTCCGGCCGCCGTGGCGGTCGATAATGCGCTGGACGCTGGCCAGCCCGATCCCGGTGCCGGAGAACTCGCTGGCGTCGTGCAGCCGCTGGAACGGCTGGAACAGCTTGCCGGTGTAGGCGGGGTCGAAACCGGCCCCGTTGTCACGTACGTAGCAACAGATGGCTGCGTCGTCGACAGGGGTGGTGGCGAACTCGATGACGGCGTCCTTGCGCTGAGCCGTGAACTTCCAGGCGTTTTCGAGCAGGTTCTCCAGCACGCCCCGGATGAGACTCTTGTCCGCAGTGACCCGGACGCCGTCCTGCACGGTCACCCGGACCTGGCGGCCGGGGTCACGGGCGGCGAGCTGGTTGCAGATGGCCGTGACCTCGGCGCTGAGATCGACATCCTGGAGGTTCATCTCGGCCTGGGTCACCTGCGACAGGTTCAGCAGGGCATCGATCAAGGCGGCCATGCGCACGCAGCCTGCCCGGACGCGCGCCGCGTACGTGCGGCCGGTCTCGTCGAGCTGGTCGCCGTAGTTCTTCACAAGAACCTCGGCGAACCCGCTGATCCCCCGGCAGCGGGGTCCGCAGGTCGTGCGCGAGCGCGTAGCGTTCGCGCTGGTCACGGCCTTGTTGGGAAGGGCGTGTAAAACCGTCGGCTGCCTTAAAGCTGGCTCGGACCAGACATCTTCCTTCGGTCTGCTGGCCCGGGAAGCCGCCGAAATTGAGACCATCATGTCCATAGCCACGCAGGGGCTCAAGAGCCAACGCCACTTAGCAAAAGCTGTTCATGATGCGAGCGAGAGCGAGCGGAGGGTGTGGAACGCCTACGCGGAAGTTCTGCCCGGCCGGGGGGAAACCGCCGCGGGCGTGCTGGATCGCGCGCGGGCTGGCTCAGGCGGGCCGAGTTCAGGCTCAAGCAGTTTTTCTGCGAGCGGTCTGCACGCTTGTTCATACTGGTCGAGTGCCTGGGGCTGGTCACCGTGTTCGATGGTGTCGGCAAGGACTCGGGCTAGCACTGTTGCGTCGTGGATGGCGAGGTTGAGGCCCATCCCGGTCGCTGGGGTGAACACGTGCGCGGCGTCCCCGGCCAGGACGGCCCGGCCTGCCCGGTAGTGGTCGGCGAGGGCGGCGGTCATCGTGAATGCGCGGATGCCGGTGATCTCGACGGGCAGGCCGGGGATCCCGGCGGCGGACCGGATCAGAGCCGTGCACCGTTTCTCGTCGTAGTCCTCGAGACGCTCGCCCCGTTCGGGGTGCCACGAGATGCCTCGGATCCAGCGGTCGGCGGCGTCGGCGGGGACGAGCACGCCGCCGGTGGAGGGGTCGCCGATGCCGTAGACCATGTAGAGCTGGTCGCCGGCGTGGTCGCGCAGCGGCGCGCGGAACAAGATGCTGATCCAGTCGCCGAAGGTGCGGGCCCTGGAGGTGGCGATCCCGGTCGCCTGGCGCACCACGCTGCGGGCGCCGTCGGCGCCGACGACGTACCGGGCCCGGATCGTGGTGACCGGGCCTGGCGGGGCTGCGACGCTGGCCAGCATTTCGCCGTCGGCGGGATGCAGCCCGGCCAGTGCTGCGCCGTACCGCAGCCGGGCTCCGGTGGCGGTCGCGCGCTGGGCGAGGATGGTTTCGAGGTGGTCCTGCGCGCACGTCCACACGTGGTCGGGGAAGGACACGCGCTGGATCTCCGGGCCGGTAAGGCAAGAGCGGATCGACATGGCATGCTCGCAATGGAAGCCGAGGCGCCGCACTTCCGCCTCGGCCCCCCAGCGGCGCACCAGCTGCATGGTCTCCGAAGTCAGCGCGGTTGCCCGCGGATGGCTCCCCGAAGCCGGGCGGCGCTCGAGGATCAGCGGTGCGAGTCCCCGGCGGGCCAGCTCCAGCGCGGTCGCAAGCCCTGCGGGACCAGCGCCGACGATCAGGACCTGGACTTGTTCTTCTCCTGTCCGCTCACGGGGTTCCTCCGGGCTGCTAGATTGTGAAGGTACCCTGATTATCAGGATACCTTCATGAGGAGTCAAGCCGTGCCCGGTCCAGATCCGGATCCGTCGACGACCACCCTGCTGCGAACGGCGTACAATCTCTTGTCCGCCGCCATTTACCGCGGCGTCGCGCAAACCGGCGCCAGCGACCTGCGTCCCGCCCACGGCAACGCGATGGAGATGCTCGCCATCCAGGACGGCCTTCGCCTCACCGACATCGCCGCCCGCGCCGGCATGGCACCCCAGTCGATGGGCGAGCTCGTCGACGACCTCGTCTCGAAGGGATACCTGGAACGGCACGAGGACCCCGCCGACCGCCGGGCCAAGCGCATCTACCTCACCGGGAAAGGCCGCGCGACGGCTGCAGCCAGCAAGGCGGCGATGCGCCAGGTCGAAGAGCAAATATCGCAGCTGCTGGGCGCGCGGCAATACCAGCAGATGCGCCGCGACCTGGCCGCCATCGCCGGACTGGATCTCCGGTCACCACCGGCTGAGACGCTCGTCTTGCCAGCAGCGGCACCGAGCCGACGCCACACACGCGAACCATGATCAACTTTGGCTAAGTAGCCGCGGTTGGGTGGTACCGTGCCACGCCCAGGTCACCGGCCGGTGAATCGCGGCTCGCGCTTCTCCCGCCGGGCGGCGAGGGCCTCACGGGCATCGGCGCTGCGGGCCAGCCGGAGCGTGTAACTCTGCTCCACGGCGTACCCCTCCTGCACCGGCAGCGACTCGCTCTCGTTGAGCGCCGCCTTGCCCAGCCGCAGGGCCAGCGGGCTGTGCGCGGCGATCTCCCGCGCCCTGGCCATCGCCGCGCCGCCCAGCTCGGCGGGGTCGTGGACGGAGTCCAGGAAGCCGAACCGCAGGGCCTCCTCACTGGTCAGCGGCTGCCCGGTGAAGAACATCCGCCGGACCACGCCCTGGGGTAGGTGCCGCATCAGGTGCCGGCCCCCGCCGCAGCGTCCGACCGACACCTCAGGGAGCACGAAGCGGGCCCGCGGTGAGCCCATCCGCATATCCGCACACGAGGCCAGGACCGCGCCGGCCCCGATGGCCGGCCCGTCGAGGACGGCGATGGACGGCTGGGGCAGGTCGAGCAGCAGTCCGAAGATCCGGCGGGCCAGCTCCTGGCGCCGGGCATCGGCATCGGCGGCCTCCGCCCCGGACAGCACCGCCAGCTCGGTCATGTCTGCGCCGGCGCAGAACGCCCTGGTGCTCGCCGACATCAGCACCATGACCGAAACATCGGGGTCGGCTCCCACCCGTTCGAGGGCGGCGCTGATCTCGGTGTAGAAGCCCGACGACAGCGCGTTCACCGGCGGCCGGTCCAGCGTGACGGTGGCCACCCGGTCCGCGGTCTCGACCCGCACCTGGCCGCTCACGAGCCGGCCCCGGGCTCCGCCGACCGGACCACGCCGGCCTCGATGAGCGCGTCGATATCCGCCCCGTCCAGACCGTGCTCGACCAGGACCTCGCGACTGTGCTGGCCGATCCCCGGGGCTGGCGTCAGCCGCGCGCGCGAGGCGAACGCGCCGAACGCGGCGGGCCACTCGGCCACCCGCGGCTGGCTCTCACCAGCCACTTCGTAGACCATGCCCCGGGCCAGGAACTGCGGGTCGCGCACCGGTTCGTGCAGGTCGTTGACCGGGGCCACCGGGACGTCGTGGCGGATGAGCAGTTCGATCAGCGTTGCGCGGTCCAGGCTGGCGATGCGTTCGCGCAGCGGGCGCTCGATCTGGCCGATGTGGCACCGCCGCTGCTGGTAGCTCGCGAACTGCGGGCCGGACAGCTCATCGAGCTGCAGCGCCTTGACCAGCCGCAGCCAGAAGTGATCCTCGAGGGCGCCGATGCTCACGTACCGCTCGTCCGCGGTCAGGTACACGCCATAACCGGGACGAACCAGAGCATCCGCGCTGGTCGGCTCACTCAGCGCCTCGGCTATCCGCGGCTCCATCAGCGCCAGGGTGCAGTCCGCTATCGCGATGTCGAGGTGACGCCCGGCGAAGCCGGCCGGCCGGGCCAGCTTCTCGTGCAACGCCAGCACCACCGCCAGCAGCGAGTACAACGACGCACCCAGGTCGGCCGCGGACAGCGTCGTCGGCACGTAGTCGGCGGCGAAGTACGGCTTCGGGGGCGGGATGGCCCCCGCGAACGACAGGTACTGGAAATCGTGCCCGGGCAGGTCCCGGTACGGTCCGGTGGCGCCGTACCCCGAGATGGACAGGTAGATGATCTGGGGGTTCACCTGGAGCACCGCATCGAAGCCGAGGCCCAGGCGATCCATGACACCGGGCCGGTACGCCTCGACCAGCACGTCGGCCGCGGCGATCACCTGGAGCAGCGCGGCCCGGCCGTCAGGCGACTTCAGGTCGATCGACAGATCCCGCTTGCCGCGGTTTTCCGCGGCGAACATGACCGGGCGCTGGCGCAGCCGGTCCCCGGCGTCCGGCCGCTCGACCTTGATGACATCCGCGCCGAGGCCGGCCAGCAGCCGGGTGGCGTAGGGCCCGGGCACCTGTTCGGACAGGTCGACCACCTTGATGCCGCCCAGCACCCCGTCCGATGTCATAACGTCCTCCGCTTCCACAAAAGTATGATAACTACTAGAGTAGTTATCATAGATCTTAAATGCAGGGAACCCGAACGGCACGGAGGCCACCGCATGGCGACTGACTACGTCTCGGAGTGGATGACCGACGAACTGCAGGCGCTGCGCGACGTGGCGCGCCAGTTTTTCGAGCGCGAGGCCGCGCCGCAGATGGCCAAGTGGTCCGAGCAGCGGTACGTCGACCGGGAATTCTGGGTGCAGGCGGGCCGGGTCGGCCTGCTCTGCCCGACCGTCCCCGAGGAGTACGGCGGCCCCGGCGGCAACATCCTGCACCAGGTGGCCATCACCGAGGAGCAGTCCCGCGTCCTGGACAAGGGCTGGGGTAACAACGTCCACAGCGGGGTGGTCACCGACTACATCCTGAAGTACGGCAGCCACGAGCAGTGCGAGCGCTGGCTGCCGTCGATGGTCGAGGGCACCGTGATCGGCGCGATCGCCATGACCGAGCCGGGCGCCGGCAGCGACGTCCGGGCGATGACCGGCCGCGCGCGCCGAGACGGTGACGAGTACGTCATCGACGCCGCCAAGACCTTCATCACCAACGGCCAGACCGCGGACCTGATCATCGTCGCGGTCAAGCTGGAGAACCCCCAGGACCCCGCCGCCGACCCGAGGGCGATCACGCTGATCGCGGTCGAGGCCGACCGGGCCCCGGGCTTTGTCCGCGGCGCCCCGCTGCGCAAAATCGGCCAGCACGCCGCCGACACCTCCGAGTTGTTCTTTGAAGGATGCCGGGTGCCGGTGGCGAACCGGATCGGCGCCGAGGGCGCCGGCTTCCCGGCGCTGATGAACCAGATGCCCCAGGAACGGCTGATCCTGGCCGTCAACGCGGTGGCCCAGACGGAGAAGGCCGTCCGGCTGACGCTGGCGTACACCAAGGAGCGCAGGGTCTTCGGCAAGCCGCTGTACGACCAGCAGAACACCCGGTTCGTGCTGGCCGAGTGCGCGACCCTGGCCCGGGCGGCCCGGCTGTTCGTCGATCACTGCATCGTGGCGCACGCGCGCGGGCGGCTCGACAACGAGACCGCGGCCATGGCCAAGTGGTGGCTGACCGACGTGCAGTGCCAGGTCATCGACGAATGCGTCCAGCTGTTCGGCGGCTACGGCTACATGGAGGAGTATCCGATCGCCCGCATGTACGCCGACGCCCGGGTGCAGAAAATCTACGGCGGGGCCAACGAAATCATGAAGGAAATCATCGCGCGCGCCCTGTAACGCGACCCGAGAGGAACGAGATGTCCCACAGCCTGGACAGCCTTAACGGCCAGGTGGCCCTGATCACCGGCGGCGCCGGAGGGCTCGGTCGCGAAGCGGCATCGTGGCTGGCCGCGGCCGGTGCGCAGGTGGTCATCGCCGACGTCAGCGCCGCCTCGCTGGAGCGGGCCGCGGACTGGCTCGCCGGGACGCCGGCCGACGCCAAGAGCTTTCACT
>Ga0302326_10021396_pt1 | contig 13269 bp, 11 predicted proteins | sample Palsa_T0_3_FD_202264 | JGI IMG/M metagenome (GOLD analysis project Ga0302326, IMG submission 202264) | Peat permafrost microbial communities from Stordalen Mire near Abisko, Sweden - Palsa_T0_3 | ecosystem: Environmental > Terrestrial > Soil > Palsa > Peat permafrost | place: Sweden: Abisko... | reverse complement strand
AATCTGGCTGTCAAAGCAGGCTACAAAGAGCTGAGAAGCTTTCGCGCCGCGCTCAATAGTGATCCCAAATACATACCAAAATCTCCTGATCAGATCGTGGAGGATTTCCGCCGCTACGTCGGCCAAATGCAGCCGCGCCTGCCCGAACTCTTTGGGATATTTCCGCAGACTCCGCTGACCGTGGAACCCGCGCCTGCCTCCCAGCCTAACAATCCCACTCACTATGTTTTCGGCACAGCGGATGGAACCAGGCCAGCGCGCGTCGTGGTCGCGACTTCCAACTATGCCCATCGGAAATTGCTTCCAGACGAGACGCAGGCCTATCACGAGGGCATTCCGGGTCATCATATGCAGATTTCCATCCAGCAACGGCTCACGGGCCTACCGGAGTTTCGTCTTCATGTCATCAATAATGCATACGCCGAGGGCTGGGCGGTCTATGCGGAGGCGCTCGGTAAGGAGATTGGCTTTTTCCAGGATGACGCCTCAGATTATGGACGGCTCAATTTGGAGTTGATGCGTGCGGTGCGCCTGGTTGTCGACACCGGCATTCACTCCGAGGGTTGGACTCGTGATCGGGGAGTGGCCTACTTTCGCGAAAGCGGCAGCGCAGACGAGCCTACGATCCAAGCTGAGATTGACCGGTACATTGCATGGCCGGCTCAGAGCCTCAGCTACAAGATCGGTCAACTGAAGATTCTCGACCTGCGTAATCGGGCAAAGCAGCAGCTTGGCCCCCGCTTCGATATCAGGACCTTCCACGATGAGATCCTCAGTGGAGGAAGTCTGCCGCTTGACATGCTGGAAGCGCGCATAGATAGCTGGATCGGGAACCAGATATCGAATAGGACTGCCCGATGAAACTCCAGCATCGTCGGGAATTCCTAAGACTCATCCGCACGAAATGCAACGTTTTCAGCATGGTTACCTAGCAGCGCGAGCGGAACTCATGCAAACAGCAGCTTCCGCAGGGGCTAATCGACCCCTATTACTCGTCTGACTCAGCCCTCTGTTGTTGTTCGAAATGGTAGAACCTGTCCAAGAGCGCAGCCGCTTTCTTTTGGGCCGCCGAGTCCGTCGAGTCATGGAGAATATCGCGGATGTCGGCAGCGCTGGGCGAAGGCTCGAAGTCCGGATACCTAGAGTTTAGATTGAGCATGAGCCTTGCAACACTTGCTTCGTGCTGAAGCACAACGGCGGTAAGGTAGATTTGGCGGTCGATCTGGGCCGGCGATAGCTTCGCGGGGTCCGATTCATGGATCGCCACAGTGGTTGCCTCACCTTTCGCCGCATTACGCTCTTGGTAAGATTGGTTCAACAGATACAGCCGCGCGTACAGCTCGGACTGGTGTAGCACCTCGTTCCGCGGCATGTACTGAAGCACGTCGCTTTGCTGCGCAGTCTTCCATGCGGAATCAAAGAAGTAGCCTGATATCGACACCCAGCTCAGCCGACCGGGCCACTGTTCGGGTGGGGCACCCGGGTGTAGCTGTAAAAATCTGTAGACCGCAATGTTCGCCTGCAGTTCTGGAACGACGCGATGGAAGTCCTCCGTCAACATTCCGAACTCATTGGCATTGATACGCCGCTCGACCTCGAGCGCCTTACGAGTTTCCGCAACCCGATGCCTATGGTGAAAGTACTCCACAGTTTGCTCCAGCGCCACGGCGATCAGCAAACCAATGACGATGGTCGCGATGTGGATGAAGAAGTCTTTCCATGTGTGGACCCTGTCGTGGGGGGCATGCACATCGAACATGTGTTTCGAAGGCTCCTCATCGGTAGTTGATGTATCGGGGCTCGCGCTGAAATTTTTCAGGGTTGGTGCCGCACTTGATGCCACGCAATCTTCAGACCGCGACACGGGTAGAGACGGCAGGGATCCATCGGCGTTCAGCGTTTCGCCGCTCGAATTGACCATTCGGCATCATTGCGGATTTAGCTGGGCCTATCAACCTATGCCTACGAGCTCTGAACGCCCTTTGCAGTTGGTCGTGAATGTCGGTTTGTGGGCTTCACATCCTATGCTATGGGCCGCAAGTCCCGCGGGTATTCACGAAATGCCTCGATCTGCGCCCTCGTGCCTTTCGCGACGGCGGTATGCTACACGCCGTTTTCGCAACACCCTTTACGGCCGCAGCGGGCCGAACCCGCGAGTTCGGAGGAACGCGTTGAAAAATCTACTAAGGACGTGCCTGATTGCCGCCAATCTAACCGGTGGATGCTCTGCCCAAGCCCCAGATCCGCCGAAGACGCCCAAACCGGCCAAAGATGCACTCCCACAGACGATGTCGCGAAACGAAGTGACTTCCATCGTGGCCGATTCTAGAAAGATCGTTTCTCCAAATGGGATTGAAGAGATGAAGGAGATTTCGGTCAACGGCACGATGCAGTGGATCTCAATCCGCGGAAAGGACAAGCGGAATCCAATGTTGCTGTATGTGCACGGTGGTCCGGGCTCGCCTACGATGCCGGAAGACTACACATTTCAAAGTCCGTGGGAGGACTTTTTCACAGTCGTGCAGTGGGATCAAAGAGGGGCCGGAAAGACCTACGGAGCAAACGATCCTAAGATCCTCGATGCGACCATGACACTTGCGCAGATAGTTGACGATGCCGCGGTGGTGACGCGATATTTGACCAGGACTTACGGTAAGAAAAGGATATTTCTCCTGGGCCACTCGTGGGGCAGCGCGGTTGGAGTGACGCTTGCTCATCAGCATCCGGAGTGGTTTTACGCATACATCGGGACCGGGCAGATGGTTGATGAGCTACGAAGCGAAGCGGAGGGATACCAGTTTGCGTTGAATCAAGCGGAGAGCCATAACAATAACGAGGCGGTAAAAGAGTTGAAGACGCTGGCGCCATATCCGGGGCCTTTGCTTACTCTTGAGCGACTCAGTGTCCAGCGCAAATGGCTGCAATATTATGGCGGATTAACGTGGGGCCGGACCGACTACCATTACGACGCGAATGCATGGCTCCTATCGCCCGATTACACCGACAAAGAATTGGACCAGGAAAGCGATGGAAGTCTGTATTCGCTTACTCATCTGCTGACCGCCGCATTTACCTTTAATGCCGAGAAGATGACGAGTTTCACGTGTCCGATCTTCCTCTTTGAAGGACGGCACGACTATTCGGTCTCGCATACGCTTCCGGAAGAATGGTTTAAGAAGGTCAAAGCGCCGGAGAAGAAGCTGGTTTGGTTTGAGGACTCTGCCCATATGGCGATGCAGGAGCAGGCGGGTCGCTTTCTGTATCACTTGGTGACAGATGTCAGACCCATTGCCGTGAAGGCGGGCGATTCGGCTCCGGTTGACGCCACGGAATAGCTCGGACGCCATCAATGTCGGTGCGCACTGCCTCTTGCGCCCACCTCTCCGCAATCACTCATCATCGACTGGGCAGGATCAACCCCTACCAGGCAGGTAGGGTCATTCGCCGCAGGCGACGATCGGATCTAAAGTTGCGCTAAGCGGCGTTCGCTCCGGCGACGAGCCGGCTCGTGATGCGGGCCACGTGCTCACCTTGAAAGCGGCACATCTCCAATTCAAGATTGCTCGGCATACGCAATTCGGGCCCGGCGCCGGTGATGCAACTGGCTCCGTACGGGGTGCCGCCGGTAACTTCGCGCATCGTCGTCAGGTCCGTGAATGTGTAGGGCAGTCCGACGATGATCATCCCGTGATGCAACAGCGTCGAATGGAACGAAGTGATCGTTGTTTCCTGCCCACCATGCTGACTGGCGGTACTGCAAAAGACGCTGCCCACCTTTCCGACCAGCGCTGCCTCGCCCCAAAGCGCGCCGGTCTGGTCGAGAAAGTTCCTCATTTGCGCAGCCATGTTTCCAAACCGCGTCGGCGTGCCGAAGATGATGGCGTCGTACCGTCTGAGCTCGTCGGGCGCAGCCACCGCAGCCGGTTGATTGAGCACGAATCCGGATGACTTGCAGATCTCCGGTGGCACCAGTTCAGGCACCTGCTTGACGACCACGCTGGTGTTCGGAACACGAGCCGCGCCCTCGGCTTGGGCTTGCGCCATGACTTCGATGTGCCCGTAGCTGCTGTAGTAGAGAACAAGAACGTTGGCCATGAAAGCTTGCTCCGGATTACCTTGGACTAGAGTGGTGTGCTCAAATGACGTCTGAGAAACGCCCGCACGCGATTGTGGTATGCGACCGGATTGTCGAGATTGGACAGGTGGCCCGCGCCGGAAATAACGACGCGCTCGGCCACGGGCAGGCGTCGCGCCAGAACGTCCCCGGCCCGCACCCGCCTGGGAAGATCGTGTTCGCCGGTAATCACGAGCGTCGGCGTCGCGATGGCTTCCGGGCGCACGCGCTCGTCAGTCGGGCCGGCTACGGCCGCGCCTTCCAGGAGATCGTTTCCCGGGTAACGCCCAAGGATCGCATTCAGTAACCGACGCGCGTCCGGGTCGAGCGTGCGCAATCGCATCAGCGGGTGCATGGCCCATTCGCGGCGCACGGCGTCCATGCCTTCCATGCGCAGCAGTGCGCGATAGCGACTCAGCGGCACGTCGCCGTACGTTGCGTCCTCCTCGCAGACCGCGCCACGATCGAGATCCGGTGGGCCGTCGAGCACCAGGCAGGAGATGCGCCGCTCGGTGCGCATCGCGAGCCCCAATACCGCGCGCGCGCCCTGCGACATCCCGAGCAGTGCCACGTCGGCGAGCGCCAGATGTCGGCACAGCGCATCCAAGTCCGCGGCATCGCGCTCAATGGCCGGGCGCCCGGAAGACAGTCCGAAGCCCCGGCGGTCCAGGCGTACCACCCGAAACTCTTCACGCAGGGCTCTGGCAAGGCCGTCCCACATTTCCAGATCGAGTGCCCAGCCGTGTACCAACAACACGACGGGACCGATCCCCTCGTCGCGGTAGCGCAGGCGCGCGCCGTCGGCGGTGAAATTGCGCTCGGTGCTGTCGGCAGACATTTTGGCAGGGCGCCGATGCGCCATTGCTGACCGCAAAAAAATCCTTCGCGTTGCGAAAATGATTTCGATTTCAGGCTACAGGCCGACTTTCAGGGCGTCAAGTTTGCGCGCCGCAGAGCGCCGCGCATGTCATATCTGCGCGCTCAGCGACAGCCACGGAGCCGTGGCAAGATCGGCGGAGATCTGGTGACTGACCTGCTGCAGCATCTTGAGTCGCTCGCGCACCAGTTTCGTTCTGCTGATTCGGCGTGAGTGGCTCGAGGTGTTGAGCGCTGCCACCACTCTGCCTTGCCGATCGAATACTGGAACCGCAAGCGCGATTACGCCGTAGGCGAGTTCATCCTGGACCGCCGCATAGCCGCTGCGCCTGGCGGTGTCGATGAGCTGCGCTAAGCGGCCAGGATCGGTCACCGTCCGATCCGTCAATGCTTCAAATCCTCCGGTCTGGAAATAGCGCTGCAGACGTTCCGGACTCACGCCCGCCAGCAGCACGCGCCCGGTGGAGGTCGCATGCGCTGGAAAGCGACTGCCGACGTGAGCTTCCAGGCGCACGAGCGTGCGCACCGATGCGCGCGCGACGTACACGATTTCCACGCCGTCCAGGACACATAGTGCAGCCGAATCGGCCGTGTTACGGGCAAGTTCTTCTAGATGAGTCCTGGTCACGTGCTCGATGTTCATTGACTCCAGATAGGCTGCGCCAAGCTGCAGCACCTTCGGCCGCAGCAGGAAGTTGCGGCCATTGCGGGTGACGTAGCCCAGTTCCTCCAGCGTCAGCAGACAACGGCGCGCCGTCGCCGCTGGAATCCTGGCGCTGCGCGCGACGTCGCTGAGCGTGAGCGCGGCGTGATCGCTGGAAAATGCGCGGATTACCGCCAGTCCTTTCGATAGGCCGCCCATTGCCTCGCGGCGCGGTGCCGCCGTTTTCTTGAGTCGCGTCATCGCCCTCAGTCTATTTCGATATCCGAAAAGCTGGAAGGGGCTGCCTCAGCCTTGACGCAACCATCGGACGCAGTTCAATATTGTTTCGCGTATCGACGCAGAATTCGATATGCGAAAAAATGAGAGGGGGCTAGCTTGAAGATCGGTCGACAGGACCAGCGCAGTTCCGCGATCTCGACCTCCAACCCGGACACCATTCTGGTGCGCGGCCGCGATCTGGCCGGAGAGCTGATCGGCCACATTGGTTTCAGCGAGCATTTCTGGCTGCTATTGAGCGGAGAATTGCCCTCTCCGGTGCAGCGACGCGTACTCGATGCGACGTTGGTCGCGATCGCGGAACACGGCCTGGTACCCAGTGTGCAGGCCAGCCGCATGACACTGGCGGCCGCGCCCGAATCGCTGCAGGGAGCCGTTGCCGCCGGCATTCTCGGTTGCGGTTCGGTGATTCTCGGTTCGGCCGAGGCCGCTGGCCGCTTGTTCAACGAAATCGCGATGCAGGCTGCCGGCGGCGCCGGAATCGATGCAGCCACCACCAAGGTCATCAGCGACTACCGCGCGGCCAATCGAGCGATCCCGGGTTACGGCCACCCCTTACACAAGCAAGGCGATCCACGCGCGCAGCGCCTGCTCGAGGTCGCGCGCGAGGCCGGATCATCCGGCCGTCACGCGGAAATCGCGCACACGGTCGAGCGGTTGCTGCCGCAGCTCATCGGCCGCCCGCTCGCGCTCAACGTCTCCGGCGCGATACCCGCCGTGTTGCTCGACGTCGGCTACCCGCTCGCGGCCATGAAGGGGGTGCCGATTCTGGCTCGCACCGCGAGCCTGATCGCGCACCTATTCGAGGAACAGCAACGGCCAATCGGCTTCTTGCTGTCGCACGCTGCGGCCGAGGCGGTCAACTACGACGGCGCGACGCCTGCGGGCTTCAAGGCGAGCGATGATGCTTAGGCGCCTGCAAATGCTCCAAACGGTGCGCGCGTGATCGGTACGCTCGCCGGCACACGCGTCCTTGAGCTGGGCACGTTCATCACCGGCCCGTGCGCCGGCATGATGCTCGCGGACCTCGGCGCCGACGTCATCAAGATCGAGAGCCCCGAAGGCGATCCGTATCGCAGCTATCAGAGCGGGCTCTACTCGCCGCACTTTCAGGCCTACAACCGCAACAAGCGCAGCCTTGCGCTCGATCTCAAGGACGCGCAGGACCACGCGCTGTTCGAACGCATGGTGCGCGAAGCCGACGTGTTCATCCAGAACTTCCGCCCCGGCACTGCCGAGCGCCTCGGTGTCGGCGTCAAACGGTTGCACGAGATCAATCCGCGTCTGGTCTACTGCTCGATCAGCGGCTTCGGATCCTCGGGTCCGTACCTTGACCGGCCCAGCTACGACTCGGTGGCCCAGGCGCTGAGCGGCTTTCTGAGCGTGGTGGTCGACTATGAGCGTCCGCAGTTCCTAGGACCGGCGCTCGCCGACGCGATCACGGGTTTGTATGGCGCCTACGGTATTCTCGGCGCGCTAGTCGAACGCGGCCGCACCAATCGCGGCCGCCTGGTGGAGGTCTCGATGCTCGAGGCCATGGCGCACTTTGCGGTCGAGCCGTTCGCCGCTTACTTCGCGCTCGGTGAGATCCCGACCTCGGCCGACCGACCGCGATTGGCCCAGGCCTACATTCTCCACACCGCCGACCAGCGCCTCATCGCGATCCATCTTTCTTCGCTCGAGAAATTCTGGACCGGACTGGTGGCGGCGCTGGAGGCACCGGAGCTGGCGGCCGATCCGCGCTTCAACACGCGTCTCAAGCGAATCGCCGAGTATCCGGCGCTGCGCCTGGAGCTCGATGCGCGCTTCTCGCGCGCGCCGCTCGCGCACTGGGTCGAGCGCTTGCAGAAGCAAGACGTGCCGTACGCGCCTATCAATCGCATCGATGACGTCGTGCGCGATCCGCAGGTCGAACACCTCGGACTGATCGTTCCGGTCGAGCAACCGCACGGTGCCACACATGCGGTGCGCTCCGCGCTGCAGTTCGGCGGTGTGCGCACGCGCTCGGTGCGCCGGGCGCCACTGCTGAATGAGCACGGTGTGGCCATCCGTGCCGAGGTCGCCAGTGGCGTTGCTTGGCCCAGTTCGACCCGCGCCGTTGCCGCCAACGTCGATTGAGGCAAGCATGCTGTTTCCGACGACATTAGTGGGAAGCTATCCGCAGCCGGACTGGCTGATCGATCGCAAGAAGCTCGCAGGACGATTCCCGCCGCGCGTGCGCGCGCGCGAGCTGTGGCGCGTGCCGGAACCGTTCCTGGCCGAGGCCCAAGAGGATGCGACCCTCATGGCGATCAAGGCGCAGGAGTGCGCCGGCCTTGACATCATCACCGACGGCGAGATCCGGCGCGAGAGCTACTCCAACCGCTTTGCAACTGCGCTCGACGGCGTCGATCTCGACAACCCCGGCACCGCGCTCGATCGCAGCGGTCATCCCAATCCGGTGCCGCGTGTCGTGGGCCCAATCCGGCGCCGCCACCCTGTCGAGGTCGGCGATGTGGTGTTCCTGCGCCGGCACACGCAACGCCGCGTGAAGGTCACGGTGCCCGGACCGTTCACGATGGCGCAGCAGGCGCAGATCGACTTCTACGGCGGTAGCCGAAAGCTCGCTGCGATGGACTACGCGTCCGCGGTCAATGCCGAGATCCGCGACTTGTTCAATGCCGGTGCCGACGTGGTGCAGATTGACGAGCCCTACATGCAGGCGCGCCCGCAGGAAGCGCGCGAGTTCGGACTGGAGGCGCTCAACCGTGCGCTCGAGGGCATTAGCGGCACTACCGCCGTGCACATCTGCTTCGGCTACGCGGCAATCATTCATTCGCGGCCCTCGGGCTATTCGTTCCTGTCGGAGCTCGCCGGGTGCAGCTGCCGCCAGGTGTCGATCGAGACCGCACAATCCAACCTCGACTGTGCCGTGCTCAGAGGACTGCCGAACAAGAAAATCATTCTCGGCGTCATCGACCTGTCGACCAACGAGGTTGAAACCTCGGAGCTGGTCGCCGCGCGCATCCGGCGGGCATTGCCGTTCGTCAACGCCGCCGACGTCATCGTCGCGCCCGACTGCGGCATGAAGTATCTGCCGCGCGACGTCGCCTACGCCAAGTTGCAAGCCATGGTCCGCGGGGCGCGGATCGTCCGTTCACAACTCGAATGCGAGCAGGCCAAAGGCGCCGAGCCCGCGACGTCTCAATAACTTGTACAGGGGGACTCTCTATGAATACTCCGACGCGCCGTCTCACCCCGGTGCTCATGGCCGCTTTGGGTGCCGTGCTGGCCGCCGAACCTATACTCGCGGCGGAATCCGACGAGCTGCAGGAGATCGTGGTCACGGCGCGTAAACGCGATGAGTCGCTGCAGAACGTGCCGGTGACGGTCGACGCCTTTACCGAGCAGACGATCCGGTCGGCGGGCATCGAATCACCGCGCGACTTCGTCGCCATGGTGCCGAACATGACCCTGGTGGAGGTGCAAAATGTCGGCAATTCGTTCATCACCATCCGCGGTATATCGCAGGCGCGCAACAGCGAGCCTTCGACCGCGGTGTTGGTGGATGGGGTGCTGGAGCCCAATCCCTACGAGTTCGACCAGGAGCTTTTCGACATCACGCATATCGAGGTGCTCAAGGGTCCGCAGGGCGCGCTCTATGGGCGCGATGCCATCGGCGGCGCCATCATCATTCAAACCGCGGATCTGGCCGATCACTTTGAAGGCGACGGCAAGGTCGGCGTCGGCAACGGGGTGTCCGAAAAGGCTCAGCTGGCCGTGAGTGGCCCGATCGACGAAGGCGGAACGCTGAAGTATCGAGCCGCATTCAATTTTTACAATACCGGCGGCTATCTCGAAAACACCTATCTCGACCGCAAGGCCGACCCGTATCGGGATTACTCCGGGCGGGTGCGGCTGGTGTGGAAGCCCTCCGATCAATTGAGCGCGGATCTGCGCGTGTACCGGGATTACGTCGATACCACGGCCTACTATTACGTCATTCCGCGCGCCGTTGAGGCCAATCCCTTCAGCAGCTTCACCACGCCGCCGAATGCGAATGATGTCACGAGCCCGATCCAGGATAACAATCTCGGCACGGACCACCGCGACATAACGGATACCGCACTCAAGGTCGACTACAACATCGACTCCGGCACATTTACCTCGGTCTCGGACTTCAACTTCACCAAGGAGATCGACACCGGCGACGCCTACGACTTCCGGCCGATCAAGGACTCCATCGCCTACAATTATTTTTTCGCAGGCATTCCGGCTGCCGATGGCGGACCTGCTGGCGAGAGCCAGAGCCAGTTCATCTCCGAGAAAACCGAAAGCGAGGAGCTGCGTTTCACCTCTAAGGAAGTGAATGGCTTCTCGTGGATCGCGGGAGCCTATTACATTCACACGCAGCGCTTCATCTCCACCGGCAATCTGTATGACCGCGGTCTCGGTGTCCCCGCCGTCTATGAAACTCCGCTGGTCGATCCTGCCAATCCGTACGCGACCAATACCAACGCCACGTTCCTGGCGGACTCGCAGCACAACAACGCCTGGGCCGTTTTCGGCGATGCGACCTACGAGTTCAACAAGCAGTGGGAGTTCGATGCGGCCATACGTTACGACGAGGACAGGCGCGAGAACACGACCGATACGCCGGAACAGTTCCTGCCAGCGGCAACGGTTGGCACAGCGCACACCGGTGAGGTGCGCGATGCGACCTTCGACGCCGCGCAGCCCAAAGCGACGCTGCGCTACAAGCCGACTGACGATCTGACTTTCTACGGCGGTTGGAGCCGTGGGTTCCGCAGCGGCGGCTTCAATCAAACCGGCGTCGGCGCGGTGGCGGCCGCCGATGGTCAGCTCGGCGTGCACGATCTATTCCAGGCCGAGATCGCCGACACCTGGGAAGTCGGCGCAAAGAGCCAGTGGTTCGACCGGCGGCTGAGCGCGAACCTGGCGCTCTATCACACCACCGATCACAACGGCTACTTCTTCTTTTATGATGCGACCACCTCGACACAGAATCTCGGCAATCTCAATGCGACGTACAAAGGTGGCGAACTCGAGCTCAACGCCCGAGCGACTAGTTGGCTCGATCTGTACGCCAACTTTGGCTACAACTCCGGCAGAATCACTGCAATGCAGGATCCCAAGGTCATCGGCAACGAGCCGCCGCTGCTGACCCGGGACACCGTGAACGCGGGCTTCCAGGTCCACGAGCCGCTCGGCGATGGGATCAACGGCTTGCTGCGTATGGACTATCAGTTGATCGGCCGGACCTGGTGGGATCCGTATGACCTGACCTCACGCGATCCGGTAAATCTAATTGACCTGCGCGCCGGCCTCGAGGCGGACCGATGGTCGGTGACCGCTTGGTCGAAGAACCTGACCAACAAACTGTACAATGCCGAGTTCTCCACCGGTGGCTTCCTGTGGCGAGCCCCGCCGCGCCGTTACGGACTCGATTTCACGTTCAAGTTCTGATGCCGGAGGTATACGTCATGGCCCAGTCGCAACAGCTTCCGATCCGGCTGCACCACAACGCCTACGTCACGCGCGATCAGGAAAAGACGCGCCAGTTCTACGAGGACGTCATCGGCATGCCACTGGTCGCGACCTGGTGCGAGTCGGACGAGCTCTTCGGCAAGATGCGCACCTACTGTCACACGTTCTTTGCCATGGCCGACGGCGGGGCCCTCGCATTCTTCCAGTTCGAGAACCCCAGCGATCAGGAGGAATTCGGGCCGAAGATGCCGGCATCACCGTTTCATCACATCGCGCTCGCGGTGGACGGGGCCACCCAGGCTGCCATTGAGCAACGCATCGCCGCTGCGGGCATCAAGCCGCCGGACACCTTCGTGCTGGAGCACGGCTATTGCCGCTCGGTCTACGTCGCCGATCCCAACGGGCTGATTCTGGAATTCACGTGCGACCACCCGGAAGCGGACAGGATTTCCCGCGTCCGACGGGCGGATGCGCACAAGGAGCTGCAGCGGTGGTTGGCCGGCAATCATACATCCAACAATACCTTCCGCTGAGCGGAGCATCTGTCGCACCGTTTCGGGTGCCGGGCGGCGGGTGAATTGCGTGCGCGAGTTCGACTACGCGAACATCACGCAGGCGGTGATCGAGCGCCAGTCTGAATGCGACGATCCGCGCTTCAAGCGCATCATGACCGCGCTCATCACGCATCTTCATGACTTCGTTCGCGAAGTGAAACTGACCGAGGCCGAATGGTTCACGGCCATTCAATTTCTCACCGACGTCGGCAAGACCTGCACCGACAAGCGCCAGGAGTTCATCCTGCTATCGGACACTCTGGGTGTGTCGGTGCTGGTCATTACGCTCAACCATCCTGCCGACCAGGGCAGCGTCGAATCGACGGTCATGGGCCCCTTCTATTGGGAGGGTGCGCCCGACCTGCCGCTCGGGAGCAATCTTGCCGAAGGAGTGAATGGTGAGCCGACGTTCTATTCCGGACGCGTGCTCAGCGTGGATGGCCGGCCGCTTGAGAATGCACTGCTCGACATTTGGTCGGGCGATGGCGCAGGCAACTACGACATGCAGTTGCCAGAGGAGACGGGCATGAAAGCGCGCGGAAGAATCCGAACCGACGCCGCGGGGCGTTACTGGTTTCGCTCGATTAGGCCAACATTCTATCCGGTTCCCAGCGATGGGCCGGTCGGACGCATGCTGCGTAAGATGGGGCGTCATCCATATCGCCCCGGCCACATCCATATGATCGTCTCGGCGCCCGGACACTTGCCGGTCACCACCCACCTGTTCGTCGCCGGGAGCAAATATCTGGACTCCGATGCCGTGTTCGGGATGAAGGAGTCGCTGGTGGCGCAGTTCGAGCGCCACCTTCCGGGAGTCGGCCCCTACGGTGAGACCATGGACACGCCATTTTACACAGTGACCTACGACTTCCGATTAAGGCCGGCGGCTGCAGCGGTGAGCGCACACGGGTAAACGCATGCGCATGAGCACCGATCGGATCCTGACCACGCACGTCGGCAGCCTGCCGCGCAGCGAGGCCGTGACCAAAGTGCTGTTCGCGCGCGAGCACGGCGACAGCGCCGATGCTCGCGCCGATGCGGCGGTAATCAGCGACGCGGTGGCACAGGTGGTGCGCCGGCAGGTGGCGATCGGTATCGACGTGGTCAGTGACGGAGAGATGAGCAAGATCAGCTACGCGACTTACATCGCGCAGCGCTTCTCGGGCTTCGGAGGTGATACGCCGCGCGAGCCCGGGCAGGACCTGGTCGAGTTTCCGGGGCTGCTCACCAAGCTCGCCGAGCGCGGCTCGACCGCCAAATATCGGCGGCCGCGCTGCATCGGTCCAGTCACGGTGGAA
>Ga0302326_10021394_pt1 | contig 13270 bp, 7 predicted proteins | sample Palsa_T0_3_FD_202264 | JGI IMG/M metagenome (GOLD analysis project Ga0302326, IMG submission 202264) | Peat permafrost microbial communities from Stordalen Mire near Abisko, Sweden - Palsa_T0_3 | ecosystem: Environmental > Terrestrial > Soil > Palsa > Peat permafrost | place: Sweden: Abisko... | reverse complement strand
CCCCGACCTCAATAAAGTCTACTAATACAATGGACTTTGTGGCATAATCGCTGCCATGAAAATCTCGCAAAAGGGGCTCTACGCGCTGCAGGCCATGATGATGCTCGCCCGGCATCACCACCAGGGCGCCATCAAGATCCGCGAAATCGCCTACGAAGAGGATCTTCCAGAAAAATTCCTGGAACTGATTCTCCTCGAACTGAAGAACGCACGCATGGTTGAGAGCGTGCGAGGGGCTAAGGGCGGCTACCAGTTGCGCCGCGATCCCTCCGACATTCCTTTGAGCGAGATCATGCGCTTAATCGACGGACCGGTGGCCCCCTTTGCCGACGCCGAACAACTGCGCGTGCTGATCGACCGCGATCTGCCGCACCGCGCGCTCTACCAGGTATTTCTCGACGTGCGCGATGCGGCGGCAAAGATTCTGGAAAACACCACGCTGGCGGATCTGATCTCCGGCACTGCTCCTCGTTCCACTAAAGGCAAACGTGCGGCCAGGAAGAAAGAAAAAGAAAAGGGAAGCGTCCTGTCCATGGTGGTTGGAGGCCAGAAGCATGAATAGGATGGGACTCGCGCCGGGAGCGCCCGTCGCCGTGAGTTTTGATGACCGCGACGGATCAACTTGGAGAGGATGCGCCTGGTGTCTGGCATCGTTTCAGTATCACGGCAATATGAATTGAAGCCGGCGCCGTCGAGATAGGGAGCCGTCGTAAGAAAATTTCTTCGCCCGGGATTTTCCACCAACTAGCTCGCTTTATCCGAGCGAGTGGTTTGTGGATAATCTCTAGTAAGTCGATTGTTATAATGGTAACAGTTAGGTTCAGCCAAACCCAAAAAAGGAGAGAAATTAACTTCCATGAAACCGTTCAAGAACGTATATCTCACCGCTCTGACGCTACTGGCGCTTTCCGCCGGCGTCTGGGCTCAAACCTCGGCGTCAACCTCGCCGGCTCAACCGATAACCGCTGCGGATGTTCAGGCGTTGAAAGACGCGCTGGCCGCCCAGCAACAACTGATCGAGCGGCTCACCTTGCGACTGGACCGCCAAGAGGGCCGCCAGGAAGTGCGGCAAGCCGACGCCGAAACCGCTGCCCCTCAAGTCCAGCCGGTCTCGCAGCAACAGCCCGCGGAGCTTAAGAACGCCGTTCTGGTTCAGCAGGAACGCACAACCGCTCCCGGCCTCAACCTGCAAGACACTCCCGCGCAGGTTTCCACCAACCCGCTGGAGAGCCCCGTCATATCCATCCATTTCAAAGGAATCACTATCACGCCCGGCGGATTCGCCGAAGCTGCATTCGTGCGGCGGTCGCGAGCTCTCGGTGCAGACCTGACCACCCCATTCAACTCGCTCACCATGCCGGGCGCTTCTCAAAGCCAGTTGTCTGAGTTTTTCGGTTCAGCCCGCCAGTCTCGTCCCACGATCTACGTCGACGGGCGTTTGAAGAATGTCGAATTCTCCAGCTATGTGTCTGGCGACTTCCTTTCCGCCGGTGTTACCTCCTCTGCGACGCAGACCAACAGCTACACCTTCCGCCTCCGCCAGGCGTGGGGACAGGCAAAATTTGATAACGGCTGGAGCTTCCTTGGCGGCCAGATGTGGAGTCTGGTGACTGAAAATAAAGGGGGCATCGCTCCCAGCGATGACCTGGGCAAAACGAATGATGCCCGGCCCATGACCATCGACCCGGGGTACAACGTCGGGTTCACCTTCGCGCGCCAGTATGCGATTCGCCTCACCAAAGCCTTCAACCATAAGATGGCGTTCGCAGTAGCCATGGAAAACGCGCAGGGCACGCTTACCACTCACGGGAATGCGGATAATTTCCTGCTCGGTGAAGCGGGTGCGAGCAATACCTACAACACCACTTCCAACTACACCTTCAACCCCTCACCCGACATCATCGCCAAGGCTGCATTCGATCCCGGATTCGGACACTACGAGGTTTTCGGCCTATTCGACCGGTTCCGCGACCGCGTATTCCCCTGCGGTGAAGTAACCGCAACATGCGCAGCCACGAGCGCTACCGGAGCCTATAACGCCTCGAAGAACGGGGGAGCCATTGGGGCCAATGCCCGCTGGAACTTCGACCACAAGCACATCGTCTTTGGCTTGCACGGCTTCGGAGGCAGCGGAATAGGCCGCTACGGAGCCTCGCAGCTTTCCGACCTTGCAATCAATGGCGATGGAACCGTCCATCTGATCAAAGACCTGCAAGGCTTGACCTCGCTCGAGTGGCACGGCAAGAAACTCGATGTCTACCTCTACACCGGAGCGGAATACGCCGCCCGCACGGCGAGCTGGGATCAAAACTTGAAGAGCGGAGCAGGAGCCCAGGTCGGCTATGGTGCGCCAACTTTCAGCAACGCGGGTTGCTACACCGAACTGGCTCCCACTGTGAACACCGGTTTCACTCCGACCTCACTGGCTAATTGCACTTCCGACACGCGGGCTGCCATCGAGGGTACGGCCGGCTTCTGGTACCGCTTCTACAACGGTCCCCGAGGCAAGTTCCAGTTCGGCACGCAGTATTCCTACGTGACTCGTCAGACGTGGTCTGGCGTTACACCCGTGGGAGCCCCTTCGGGATCGCCGGAAGGAATCGACGGAATGATCTTTACCTCATTCCGCTACTACTTGCCGTAAGCAAGGGCGGTCCCGCGCTAATACGGCGCGGGACCGTAACCTTCAAGCAGAGACGAATACCCCAACCTTCTGAAGGGCGCGCTTCCCTTCGGAACGCCGCCGGCCCGGTTTTGGCAACTCTCCTTTTCCGGCCGGCGGCGCTAACGTTCGACGCCGCTCCGCAGTACGCCCCGCTTTCTGCTAACCCATTCATTTCACGTTCCCCAACGCTTCTGTCTCGCAGCGTTAACACGAAATTCATCCGTTTGTAATGTTCCTGTAACGATAAAGAATGTAGAAGAGGAGCATCATCACAAACCTTAAGTTTTGCTAGGCCGCTCGCAGATTCCAAACCTGGTGGGTCGAAATGGCTGGCAAAACTTCAAAACTCAAAAAAGGAGAGGAAATTCCATGAAATCAACCAAAGCCCTGTTTCTAACGGCACTGTCGCTGGCGGCTCTTTCGGCCGGCGCCTGGGCTCAAACCTCAGCATCAACCACACCGCCTCCAAAGAAGAAGCATAAGGCCGAAGCGCCGGCGGTCACCGCTGCCGACGTTCAGGCGTTGAAAGACGCCCTGGCCGCGCAGCAGCAGCAAATCCAGGCATTGCAGGATGAACTGCATCACAAGGATCAGGCGGCCCAGCAGGCCCAAGTCACTGCAGCCGACGCCGCAGCAAAGGCCGATGCAGCCCAGGCTGAGGCCAGCCAGCAACAGCAGGCGGTTGTAGCGCTCAAGAGCGATGTCGCGGATCTCAAGACAACCACCACCAGCACTGCGATGGCGGTGCAAGAGTCGCAGAAAGAGACCAAGAACGTCAGCTCGGAGTGGGAGACTCCTCTGTCGATCCATCTCAAGGGCGTTACCATTACGCCGGGCGGCTTCGCGGCTGCCGAATTTGTGCGCCGTTCGCGAGAACTCGCAGCAGACATTATCACTCCCTTCAACAACCTCACCATGCCCGGCGCTTCCCAAAGCAATCTGCCGGATTTCTTCGGTACCGCCCGACAGTCAAGGCCTTCGGTCTTTGTCGGGGGCCGGTTGAAAAATGTGGAACTTACCAGCTACATGTCGGGTGACTTTTTGTCATCCGGTGTCACCTCCAATAACAACCAGACCAACAGCTACACTTTCCGTCTGCGCCAGGCGTGGGGCCAAGCCAAGTTCAACAATGGCTGGAAATTCCTGGGAGGCCAGATGTGGAGTCTTGTGACCGAGATGAGGGCGGGAATCGCCCCCAGCGACGACGCAGGCAAAGTCAACGATGTCCGGCCCATAACGATTGACGGCCAGTACTCGGTCGGCTTCACTTTCGCCCGTCAATATGGCATTCGCTTAACCAAGGACTTCGGCACTAAGGCGTCAATCGCTTTCGCCATGGAAAACGCGCAGGGCACGCTGACCACACATAACAACGGAGACAACTTCCTGCTCGGCGAGGCGGGCGCCACCAACGAAATGAACGCGTTTAATGGGACTTACACGGCCAATCCTGCGCCTGATCTCATCGTCAAGGCAGCCTTTGATCCTGGCTTTGGTCACTACGAGATCTTCGGTCTGGCGGATCGATTCACCGACCGTATATTTCCCTGCGGAGAGGTGGCCAGCACCACCACGGTCTGCAATGGCGTCGCGGGAGCCAACGCTCTCGGAGCCTATAACGCCTCGAAAGAAGGAGGAGGTTTTGGCGTCAACGCACGCTGGACCGTCGACGACAAGCACATCGTTTTCGGTATGCATGGTTTCGGGGGCAACGGAATCGGCCGTTACGGCGCATCCAGCCTCTCCGATCTTGCGATTCATGCCAACGGAACTCTGAACCTGATCCGGGGTTACCAGGGCCTGGGCACGCTGGAGTGGCATGGCAAGAAGCTCGACGTCTACGCCTACGCCGGAGCGGAATATGCCAGCCGGACGCAGGATTACGATCCGATCACGGGCAAGTACGTGGGCTACGGATCACCCTCCTTTAAGAACAGCGGCTGCTACACCGAATTGCCTCCCGCCGTGGCCACCGGCTTTACTCCGACTGCACTCGCCGAGTGCACCGCCGACACGCGGGTGATCATGGAGGGTACGCTTGGTTTCTGGTACCGCTTCTACAACGGACCCAAGGGCAGGTTCCAGTTTGGCACCCAGTACTCCTATGTGACTCGTGAGACTTGGTCTGGCGTCGCAGGGCCAGGAACTTCCGGTTCGCCCTCAGGACTGGACAACATGGTCTTCACCTCGTTCCGCTACTACTTGCCGTAAACCGAAAATGGTCCCGCGTCAGCCTTCGACGCGGGACCCCAGGTTTTAACGAAGAAGTGGTCAACCGATTCTCAACTTTCTGAAGGGCGCCTTCCCTTCGGAATCGCCGCCGGCCCGGTTTTGGGCTACTCTCCTTTTTCCGGGCTGGTGGCGTTAGCGTTTTCGCCCCGGCAGTTTTCCATAATCACGGCGGGCATCCCTTAGCCGACCCGGCATCCAAACCAAAATCCGTGTTAGGCGCGCGGCGTCGAGCCCTCGCAGCTCCGACCTTCATCCCAAGAATTTCTCGCTACCCCCTCGGCAGAGTTTCTTCGCGATGATCGGATGCACATTACAAAACTGTTACGTTGCGATCAAAGCCATCCCTGGGGGACAAGATCGTCCAGAATCGGCTTCCAGGAAGATTGCGTTACACTCCAAAATAGGCTGGGAACGTCCTAAGGAGACGGTCAAGGGCATTTCGACTCTCCCGGCTGGTGCGCGATGCTGAATATCAAGAAGATTCTTCTGCCGGTTGATTTCCCGAACGCCTCGCTGCGTGTGGTTCATCAGGCTGCGACCCTAGCCCACCATTTCCATTCGGAGATCGTGATGCTGCACGTCGTGACAGCGCAGAGTCATGCCGCCGGCGTGCCCGAGGACGGCCCCAAGTTCGCTGGCTGGGATCTGCTCGCTGCGATCCTTAAAGAGGCTGAGAAAAGAGAGGCTGAGAAAAGAGAGGCTGAGAAAAACCTTGACCGGTCTCTCCGGCGAGAGCTTGAAGGTCTTGCGATCCGATGCGTATTGGTCAAAGGCGACCCGGTCCAGGCAATTCTGCAGACGGCTCGGGCGGAAAAAGCCGAGCTGATTATGATGCCGTCCCATGGCTACGCGTTCAACCAGTTTCTGTTGGGGTCTGTAACAGCGAAAGTCCTATACGGGACCGAGTGCCCGGTTTGGACCGGCGCGCATGTGGAAGAATCGCCAACGCAGGAGTTTGCGATCCGCAACGTCCTGTGCGCGGTCGATCTTGGCCCGCGTAGCCACAAAGCGTTGTTGTGGGCCGCGCAAATGGCAGCCGAATTCGGTGCCCGTCTTACCCTCGCCCACGTCACTGCCTCGGTGGAGCTGTGGGGACCTGGCGGCAGCTACGTCAATCCAAGGTGGAAACAGGAGCTTGTCGGCGACGCTGCTCAGCAACTCGCACGGCTTCAGAAAGACACGAGCGTCAAGGCGGACGTATTCATCGGCAGTGGGGACGTGCCTAAGGTGCTGAGCCAGGCCGTGAAAGAGACGAAAGCGGATTTGCTGGTTACCGAGTGCTACCCCTACGGCGGCAACCTGCGGATCCACGGTTACGCAATCATTTGCGCGGTGCCGATTCCGGTTCTGAGCGTATGAGCTGCGAGTGCGGAGACATATTTGATTTACTTTGTCTTCTGCTCGCCGGCAGTTTCCTCCTGCTGCTCTTCAGACTTTTGCCAACTTGAATTGGGGCTGTACTCCGTCATGGCTTTCGCAAGACCCTCGGTCTTCTTGCCGAGATCCTTTTGATACACTACTCCTTCCTCGCTAACCAGGAACGTCATCACGCCCGACGACCTGTATTCCGCCGGATAAGCCACGAAAGCGAATCCCCCTGTCATTTTGCCGTTTACGATGTAAGCTTTCGCGCCGCCTGGGGCATTTTTCCCCTGACGCGTCAGGACGTGGTAATAGTAACCGCGATAAGGCGTCGGAGCGCTGTCTCTGGTCTTGGCGTAACTCTCAGTAACGGCCGCTGCCACCAGCGGTCCGATGGGGCTCAGGCCTTCGCCGCTGGTTTTCCAATAAAGGCCATTATGTTGCCCTTCATCGCTGAAGATTTTCTGGGCGTACTCCTTGTGGTCCGCGGAGTATTCCTTTTGCGCCGATACCAGCTCCTGGCAGACGCGGATGGTCGACATTTCATTTCGGCCAATTCGCCTGTACAGGATTTCTTGCTTGCCCACCTCGGTATCGAAATACCACGCGTTGCCTTTGTTCACCAGCGGGATGGGCGTGGGCCAGTTCTCCGCGCCGATATACAACACTGTGGTTCCATCCGGTTCTTTCACCAGACGGTGCATCTCCTGATATCTCCTTACGAAATTAGCGCGGCTCTCGGCGTCCTCAGCGTCGTCTCCGGACGAGACGATTTGCTTTCCGTCCGCTCCGAGGATATCGAGCATCGCTTTTTCGTCGTTACCCTGCGCTGCCGTGACCAGCGCGTGGCTCGCGTCTTCCGGCGATGAAAAGGTTTTCTGCCCCGGTTGCTGCGCCACAGATGGGCTGGAAAAGCATCCCGTCAGAAGGATTGCGACCGCAGCAAGTTTAGGAAGATTGGCCCGATGAAATTTGTGGACGTTCGGTTTCGTTCGCTGCATATGGCTTCACTCCATTTTTCAAAGTCTCGCAAATTACGAGGAACATAACCTGACTCCGATTACCGCCGCCCACCACCACCGCCATGAGATCCGCCTCCGCCACGCGCGCCACCGCCACCCATACTGGCGCTTCCGCGTGACGAGTAACTCTTTTCCTGTCCACCATGGCCGTAGCCGCTGAAGGCGCCCGAGCGTACGCCGCTCTGGCCGCGGGGTGCAGCGTATCCCCGAGCCGCTTGCCGATTTCCGTCGAAAGGCCTGGCCGCTGCCCCCGGACGGTTGAAAGCTCCGCCCCGCTCGCCTGCTCCTCGGGCAAAACTGCTCCGGTTGTAAAACGTTCTGCTCCCGGAGTAATACCTGCCATGGTTAAATACTGCATAACGGCCATGCCAGTCGAATCCCCAATGACCCCATCCCCATCCGAAACCTCCGAACCAACCGATTGGGAAGCCGAGTCCGAACGAGAGATACGGGCCGCCAAACCAAATTCCAGGATACGGGTACCACCCCGGCCACGCCACGACCGGATATCCGTAAACCAGCCACGGATTGTATGCGGGCACATACACTTCATCGGGGTCGGAAGGCTCAATAGTGATGTCCGAGTCTTGGGCCGCCACGGTTTGCTGCGGCGTAGTCTTAAGATTGCCGGCGTCTTGCGCTTTTTTGCGCATGACCTGTACCGCATCCATCACATCTTGTTGCTGGTTGTAGTAGGCATCTCCCAGAGATGACGTCCACGAAAGATTCTTATCCATATTTCCCAGGACGGAGGGAAATGCCGTGAGTGCCTTGACGCTCGGGTCCCAAGGCTGTTGATCCACAGCTTGACCCAAAGCGTCGCCCTTTAAATCAGGATGCGCTTGCGCCCATCTGTTGGCCTCGACCACTTGCTCGGGAAACGTGGACGCCGCCAGAACCTGCGCCACCAGCGAATCTGGATACAGCGCAATCGGCGCTACCAATTGCTGCAGTTGCTCAGGGGTCTGTTGCGTGTAGGCGGGTGCCGGCGCGGCTTGCGCCGGGGCTGCCGCGGCTTGCGCCGGGGCTGCCGCGGCTTGATCCTGATAAGCCCATAGGTCCTGAGGCAAAGTTGCGAACACCAGAGCCAACGACAACAGGGAACCCAAAATCCGCCCGCCCATTCGAGGCTTCGATAACCCTGCGGCATCTCCGAAGATGTTCATATTCTTAAGCCTCCTCTGCAAAACTTTACAAAACCCGCGTTCACGTGTTCATGCACTAATGGTTAGATTCCAAGTAGCCTTCGAAGGCTGCATCATTTGTGGCAGGCAAAGATTACCGTCCGTTCCCAAAACAGTTCCCGAGCAGCTCAGCGCCAGGTGCCTTGTAAATGCTCTACAGAATTGCTCCCTTCGGGAAACTCGCTGGAGCGGGGGAAACTGGGCGTCACGATTGCGAATCGAACTCCCGTTTCCTCGACTATAATTCTGAGCGATTCGGAGCCGACATAAGGAGATCCCTTTTGACCGTTGACACGAATGAGCATCCCATCATCGACCCTGGCCATCAACTCCCGGCTCACGAGTCGGCATCTCATCGGCATAGAGTATTGTGGATCGTCATCGGGATTGTGTTGTTGCTCCTCCTTGTGCTTGCAGTCGTCCTATGGCGCCACTACAAGGACGCGAAAAAAGCCGCGCCCGCGCCGGCGAAGATCAACATTACGACAGCGACGGCTCAGAAAGGTGACATCGGCGTTTACCTTGACGAAATCGGTACGGTCACTCCGGTTTATACCGATTCGATTACCAGCGAGGTGAATGGCCTGGTCGTTGCCGTGCATTTCAAAGAGGGTCAGGTGGTCCGTAAGGGCGATCCGCTGGTTGACATCGATTCGCGTCCGTTCCGCGCGACTCTCTTGCAGGCGCAAGGTGCGCTGGAGCGGGACCAAAATCTGCTCGCCCAAGCCCAGATGGACCTCGATCGCTACCGCGACGCATGGGCGCGCAACGCGATCCAAAAACAACTGTTGGACGACCAGGAAAAGCTTGTAATGCAGGATGAGGGCACAGTAAAAAACGACCAGGGAACCGTGCAATTTGACCAGATTCAGGTCGACTTCTGCCATATCACTGCCCCCATCGCAGGCCGCGTGGGTTTACGGCTGGTGGATCCGGGTAACGTGGTGCAATCCGCGGGAACTGTAACCCTCGCTGTCATTACGCAGACGCAGCCCATCACCGTAATTTTCACAATTCCGGAAGACAGCCTAGGCCCGGTCGTAGATCGACTGCGTAAGAAGGCGAAGCTCACCGTCGATGCCTTTGACCGTACTGCGGTGACCAAGATTGCAAGCGGGAAGCTGTTGACGCTCGACAACCAGATTGACACTACAACCGGGACAGTCAAAGCACGAGCCGTTTTCGACAATAAGAATGATGCACTCTTCCCCAACCAGTTTGTGAACACGCGGCTGCTGGTGAATACGTTGCAGGGGGTAACGCTGGTTCCAGCTTCAGCAATTCAACAAAATGGCCAGGCATCGTTCGTGTATTTGATTCAAAGCAATTTCGCCCATCTGCGCACCGTAAAGCCGGGAATTACAGACGGCGGCATGACGCAGGTGGACGGCATCAACCCTGGCGACGTTGTCGCCAACAGCAGCTTCGATAAGTTGCAGGAAAATACTGCAGTCGTTGTCGCGAACAAGGCTCCGGCCAAGCCTGCACCAGCCAGTACGAACGGGAGCACCACCCCGTGAGTCCATCTCGCCCGTTTATCTTGCGGCCCGTCGCGACCTCTTTGCTGATGGCTGCAATCCTTCTGGTCGGTCTGGTTGGCTATACCCAACTGCCGGTCTCCGCCTTGCCGGAAGTCGATTATCCGACCATCCAGGTACTCACGTTTTATCCCGGAGCAAGCCCGACGGTGATGGCCACGACGGTGACGGCGCCACTGGAGCGCCAATTCGGCGAGCTGCAAGGTTTGAGCCAGATGACCTCCACCAGCTCTGGAGGCACTTCCGTCATTGTGCTGCAGTTCAACCTCACTCTGAATATTGATGTAGCTGAGGAAGAGGTGCAGTCTGCTATAAACGCGTCGCAGAGCTTGTTGCCATCCATCCTGCCCGCACCGCCGACCTATAGTAAGACCAATCCGGCCGACGCCCCTGTGCTTACCCTGGCCATTACCTCAAGTTCCATACCGCTTTCTCAGGTCGAGGATCTTGTAGACACGCGCCTTGCGCCTAAGATTTCGCAGCTCAACGGGGTCGGGCTGGTAACTATCAGCGGCGGACAAAAGCCCGCGGTCCGCATTCAAGCCAACCCTGCAGCTCTGTCGTCCTACGGCATCAACCTGGAAGACCTGCGCGCCGCGCTGACCCAGGCCAGTGTGAATGCGGCCAAAGGGAACTTCGATGGGCCGCGCCAGGATTACCAGATCGATGCCAACGATCAACTGGTCACCAGCGACGATTATCGCAAGGTTGTCGTGGCCTACCGTAACGGTGCGCCCGTGATGCTGACCGACGTAGCCAACGTGGTGAATGGCATAGAGAACAACAATCAGGCCGCGTGGATGAATCAGACCCCGGCGGTCATCCTGAATGTGCAACGCCAGCCCGGGGCCAACACCATCAGCGTGGTCAAGAGCATCAAGCAACTCATACCGCAGTTGGAGGCCAATCTGCCCACGGGCATTCAGGTGACCACGCTTACCGATCTTACAACCGCCATCGAAGCATCGGTTTCCGACGTTGAGTTCGAATTGCTGCTGACGGTCGGCCTCGTCGTGCTGGTCATCTTCCTCTTCTTGCGGAGTCTCTATGCCACCATTATCCCCAGCGTGGCTGTGCCGCTGTCACTGATCGGCACTTTCGCGGCGATGTACATCCTTGGCTATAGCCTGGATAACTTGTCGCTGATGGCGCTGACCATCTCCACCGGCTTCGTTGTGGACGATGCCATCGTGATGATCGAGAACATCGCGCGCTACATCGAAGCGGGCGATCCTCCCATGGAAGCGGCGCTCAAGGGTGCGGAGCAAATTGGTTTCACCATTCTCTCGCTGACCGTGTCGCTCATCGCCGTTCTGATTCCGTTGTTATTCATGGGCGACGTGGTGGGGCGCCTCTTCCGCGAGTTTGCCGTGACCCTCGCCGTCACGATCGTCGTTTCGGCAGTAGTCTCCCTTACGCTCACGCCTATGATGAGTGCGCGAATCTTGCGGCACCAGCCAAAAGAGCAGCAGGGACGCATCTACCAAGCCACAGAGCGTGCTTTCGAGGGGATGATCGCATTCTACGGCCGCACCCTGAAGTTTGTCCTTCGATTCCAGACGATTACTTTGTTGGTCGCGCTGGCCACACTGCTGCTTACGGTCTTCCTTTACATCATCATCCCCAAAGGATTTTTCCCGGTGCAGGACACGGGCGTCATCCAGGGCATATCGCAAGCGCCGGTGACGATTGGCTACAAGGCCATGGCAGAGAAGCAGCAGGAGCTGGCAAAGGTTGTTCTGGAAGACCCGGCGGTGGAAAGCCTTTCGTCGTTTATTGGCGCCGATGGAACCAATACAACGACTAACAGCGGTCGAATGTCGATCAATCTAAAGCCGCTCGACCAGCGCAACATGAATGCTTCCGACATAATCCGCCGGCTCACCTCAAAACTGGACCAGGTTCAGGGAATACAGCTCTTTATGCAACCGGTGCAGAACATTACTGTGGACGATCGCGTGAGTCGCACGCAATATCAATACACGCTCGAAGATCCCGACGCCAATGAACTCAATGACTGGACCAACCGCTTTGTCGGCCGGCTGAAGCAGTTGCCGGAGCTGGAAGATGTCGCCACCGATCAGCAAACCGGAGGGCTTGCTGTATCTCTAGTGATCGACCGGGTCACGGCCTCGCGATTGGGTATCGCGCCATCGACCATCGATAACACTCTGTACGACGCTTTCGGCCAGCGCCAGATTAACACGATGTATACGCAGGTGAATCAGTACCATGTGGTTCTCGAGAGTCAGCCGCAGTTTCAACTGGATCCCAACAAGCTGAACCATCTCTACATCCAGGCCAATGCGTCGGCAGGCGCAAGCGGTACGGGGGCCTCAACCTCATTCGCGTCCTCGGGCGCATCCGCCGCGGGGTCCAATGCGCTCACAGCTTCAGCGCTGTACACTCCATCGGCAAATACCCTTGCTCCTCCTGCGAACGCGCTTTCGCCGAGCACATCTTCGACGTCGAATAATGGCGCCAACTCTGCAGGCACCACCAGTTCGGTTATGAGCAGTGCCGTGCCGTTGAGCGCCTTCTCCCACTTCGAAAAGATGACAGAGGCGCTCGCCATTACCCACCAGGGTCAGTTTCCGGCCATTACCGTGTCGTTCAATCTCGCGCCGAACGCCGCGCTGGGCGAGGCCATTACGGCAGTCGACAAGATACAGAAAGACATGCACATGCCTCCCAGCCTGCAGGCCGGTTTTCAAGGAACCGCGGCATCCTTCACGAATTCGCTGTCCAACGAGCCTTTACTCATTCTTGCGGCGCTGGTCACCGTGTACATCGTGCTTGGTGTTTTGTACGAGAGCTTTATCCACCCGATTACGATTCTGTCCACGCTCCCGTCGGCGGGCGTGGGCGCTTTCCTCGCGCTGATTCTCTTTCACCAGGATTTAAGCGTCGTGGCGATCATCGGCATCGTGCTGCTGATCGGTATCGTGAAAAAGAACGGCATCATGATGGTCGACTTCGCGCTGGAAGGCGAGCGGAAGCACGGAAAGAACGCGACGGAGGCAATTTACGAGGCCTGCCTGCTCCGCTTCCGCCCCATTATGATGACCACCATGGCCGCGCTGCTGGCTGGGCTGCCGCTCGCGCTGGGGAGTGGTTTCGGTTCTGAGTTGCGCCGGCCGCTGGGCATCGCCATGGTCGGCGGACTGCTGCTGAGCCAGGCGCTCACTCTGTACACTACGCCCGTCATTTACATCTTTTTTGATAATCTGGCGCACCGCTTTGCCCCCAAATCGGACAGAGTAGAAA
>Ga0302326_10021393_pt1 | contig 13271 bp, 11 predicted proteins | sample Palsa_T0_3_FD_202264 | JGI IMG/M metagenome (GOLD analysis project Ga0302326, IMG submission 202264) | Peat permafrost microbial communities from Stordalen Mire near Abisko, Sweden - Palsa_T0_3 | ecosystem: Environmental > Terrestrial > Soil > Palsa > Peat permafrost | place: Sweden: Abisko... | reverse complement strand
GGAACGCTGTCACCGTCGACGCCGGTCACCGAGTACCGCCAAATCGCGACGCCGACCGGACGGCCAGCGATCGGGATCGTGACGACCTGCGCGAGCTGTTCGAGGTGGCTTTCGGGGCGCCAGGACTGCGGCGCTTCGTGCTGCAGGCCGCCGGCATCGAGGTGCTGGCGGAAATAGCCGTCGCGGTAGAGCAGCGTCACCGCCGCCATCGGATACCCGGCGTCCGCCGCGGCGCGCACGACGTCACCGGCCAGCACGCCGAGCCCGCCGCTGTACGTCGCGACGTGCGGGGCGACGGCGATCTCCATCGACACGTAGGCGACGGCCGGCTGCTTCATCCTGTTTCTTTCATCGGCGCGGCAAAGCTCCCCGTTGATCCCTTGGCAGCGTAGGCCGCGACCCAGGAGTCCGTGCTGTAGAGGCGCCCGGAACGCCGGACGACGCGCAAGCGGCCGCGCTGGGCCGCCTTGTAGAGCCGTTCGGCACTGCCGAAGCTGGCCAACGGCGCCAGCCTTTCCGCCGGCTCGACGGCGTCCCGCAGCCGTTCGAGCCCACGCCCCAGCGCGATTCCGACCACGCGGGCCAGCGGGTCGAAGTCGCCGGCCAACGCCGCTCGCAGCGCCGCATCATATCCGCGCCGCGCCCGCGAGTCGAGCGCGATCGGGGGCAGGCCGCGCCGGTAGGCCAACAGGTTGGCGACGAGCCGAGCGACCCGGCCGTTTCCCGACGCGAACGGCTGCAGCCGAACCAGCCGCGCGATCGCGCGGGCCAGCGCCAGCGGGGCCGGATCGTCGGCACCGAGCGCGAGCCGCCCGACGTAGGTCTCGGTCTCGAACGGCACGAGCCAGTGGGGCGGCGGGACGGTCCCGTCGGCCAGCGGCGGCACCGTGCGCGTGCGCCAGGCCCCAGGATCGTCGGCCAGGCCGCGGACGGCCAGCCGGTGGAGCGTCCGCAGGTCCTCGGTGGTGACGGGGGCGCGCCGCGCCCCCTGTTGGGCGGCCCACGAAGCCGCATCGGCATAGCCGCGCACCGTCAGGTACTCGTCGAGCCGGTGCCCGCCGAGCGCGCGACCGCGATCGAGCAGCGCGCGCACCTCGGTCAGGTCGAGCCGTGCGCCGGCCAAGCGCGAGGAGCTGACGATCTCGTCGAGCCGAATCGCCGCGAACGTCTCGCGCAGCGCTGCCGCCGGGGGTGCCGCGCGGACGATCGCCGCGAGCGCCTCGAGGCGCGCCGCGATCTGTCCAATCGCATCCATTTGGAGATAATTGGACGTCGGCGGTGTTCGTTCCGCCCTCGGTACCCGCTACGATAGGGCCGATGTCCGACTACCTGCAGGCGCTCCGCGAACGCGTCGTCCTTTTCGATGGCGCGATGGGGACGCAGCTGATGGCGCTCCACCTGACCGACGCCGACTTCGGCGGGGCGGCGCATCACGGGTGCAACGAGGCGCTGGTGCTCACCCGGCCGGACGTCATCGAGCAGATCCACCGCGACTACTTCGAAGCCGGCGCCGACGTGGTGGAGACCGATTCGTTCACCGCCTCACGGCTCAAGCTCGACGAGTACGGATTGGGCGACCGCACGCACGAGATCAATCTCGTCTCCGCGCAGCTCGCGCGCCGGGCCGCTGACGCGTTCTCGACGCCCGAGCGGCCGCGCTTCGTAGCCGGATCGCTCGGCCCGACCGGAATGCTGATCTCATCGTCCGATCCCGCATTGTCGAAGATCACCTTCGATGAGCTGGCCGATCTGTACGAGGAGCAATCGGCGGCGCTGATCGAGGGCGGCGTCGATCTGCTGCTGCTCGAGACCAGCCAGGATTTGCTCGAGATGAAGGCTGCGATCGCCGGGATCACCCGCGCCTTCGACAAGGGCGTGCGCCGCGTGCCGATCCAAGCCCAAGCGACGCTCGACGTCACCGGTCGCATGCTGCTCGGCACCGACATCGGCGCGGTGTGCGCGACGCTCGACGCGCTGCCGATCGACGTGATCGGCCTCAACTGCTCGACCGGACCGTCGCACATGCGCGATCCGATCCGCTACTTGGTCGACAACTCGCGCTGCTTCGTGAGCGTCATCCCCAACGCCGGCCTGCCGCGCATGGGTCCAAAGGGCGAAACCATCTATCCCGAGACGCCGGCCGAAATGGGGGCCGAGCTCCAATCGTTCGTCACCGACTTCGGCGTCAACGCGATCGGCGGCTGCTGCGGTACCACACCGGAGCACATCGCCACGTTTCGCGCTTCGCTGGACGCGCTCGCGGCCTCGGGCTACGCGCCGCGCATTCCGGAGTCCAAGCCGCTGCAATACGCGGCGTCGGCGATGACGTCCGTCGCGCTCAAGCAAGACGGCACGGTGCTGCTGATCGGCGAGCGCGTCAATAGCCAAGGCTCGCGCAAGATCAAACGGCTGCTGCTGGCCGACGATTACGACGAGATCACGTTGGTCGCGCGCGGGCAGGTCGAAGGCGGCGCGCACCTACTCGACATCTGCACCGCGCTGACCGAGCGCACCGACGAAGACGTGCAGATGGCGACGATCGTCAAGCGCCTCGCGCAGTCGGTCGAAGCGCCGCTGGTGATCGACTCGACCGAACCGAAGGTGATCGAGGCGGCGCTCAAGATCTACGCCGGCCGGCCGGTGGTCAACTCGATCCACCTCGAGAACGGCCGCACCAAGGTCGATAGCGTCATGCCGATGGTCAAGGAAGCCGGCGCCGCGGTCGTCGCGCTGACGATCGACGAGACCGGCATGGCGAAGACGGCACAGCGCAAGCTCGAGGTCGCGCGCCGCATCCGCGACATCGTGGTCGACGAGTACGGCATCCCGGCCGGCGCGCTGATCTTCGACGATCTGACCTTCACCCTCGCGACCGGCGACGCGGAGTACATCGACTCCGCCGTCGAGACGATCGAGGGAATCCGGCTCATCAAGCGCGAGCTGCCCGGCGTGCTCACGTCGCTCGGCCTGTCGAACGTGTCGTTCGGCCTCAATCCGGTCGCGCGCCACGCGCTCAACTCGGTGATGCTCCATCACTGCGTCGAGGCCGGCCTCGACATGGCGATCGTCAATCCGGCCGACATCACGCCGTATGCCGAGATCGGACCCGAGGAGCGCACGCTGTGCGACGACCTCGTGCTCAACCGGCGTCCAGACGCGCTCCAGCGCGTGATCGAGCACTTCGAGTCGAAGAAGCCGACGGCCGCATCCGAACAAGCGGCAGCCGACGAGGACGCAAGCGCACCGGTCGAGACGCGCATCCATAACGCCATCCTGCGGCGTCGCAAGGACGGGATCGAAGCAAAGATCGACGAGGCGCTCACGCGCCGCGATCCGGTCGACGTGCTCAACAACGTGCTGTTGCCGGCGATGAAAGAGGTCGGCGACAAGTTCGGCGCCGGCGAGCTGATCCTGCCGTTCGTGCTGCAATCGGCCGAGGTGATGAAGAAGGCCGTCGCGCACCTCGAGCAGTTCCTCGAGCGCAAGGAAGGCGTCAGCAAGGGCGTCGTCGTGCTGGCGACAGTATTCGGCGACGTGCACGACATCGGCAAGAACCTGGTCGGCACGATCCTGTCGAACAACGGCTACACCGTGCACGACATCGGCAAGCAGGTTCCGGTCAACACGATCCTCGACAAGGCGGTCGAAGTCAACGCCGACGCGATCGGGCTGTCGGCGCTGCTGGTCTCGACGTCGAAGCAGATGCCGACGCTGGTCAAAGAGCAGGTGTCGCGTGGGTTGACCTATCCGGTGGTGATCGGCGGCGCCGCGATCAACCGCGATTTCGGCCGGCGCGTCGCCTACGCCGCCGACGAGCGCTTCTTCGACCCGGGTGTCTTCTACGCCAAGGACGCGTTCGAAGGCCTCGACCTCATGGACGTGCTCACCAATGACAATGCGCGCCCACAGCTCGTCGAGCGCATCCGCACCGAAGCGGCCGCGCTGCGGCTCAAGGATGCCGGCGCGCTTGCGGCACCGTCGGTGAACGGCCGGACCGCGCGTTCCGAGGTCGGCGTCGCCGACGTTCCGACGCCGCCGTTCTTCGGCCCGCGCACGCTCGCGCACGTCGACCCGCGCGAGCTGTGGGAGTGCTTCGACCTGCGCAGCCTGTACCGGCTGTCGTGGGGCGGCGCGAACGTCAAAGGCGCGGAGTGGGAGAAGCTCGTCGCCGAAGAGTTCGAGCCGCGGCTGCATCGCTATCAGCAGATGGCCGAGGCTGAACCGTTCCTCGACCCGCGCGTCGTGTACGGCTACTTCCCGGCCGCCGGCAGCGGTGACGACGTCATCGTGTACGATCCGGCCGACCGCACGCGCGAGATCGCGCGCTTCACCTTCGCGCGCCAAGTCGGCGGCGAGCATCTGTGCCTGGCCGATTATCTGCGTGAACCCGAAGCCGGCGGCGCGAGCGACGTCATCGCGCTACAGGTCGTGACGGTCGGCTCCGAGCCGTCACGGCGCACCGACGAGCTGCAGGCGCGCAACGACTACAGCGAAGCGTATTTCCTGCACGGTTTCTCGGTGCAGTCGGCTGAGGCGCTCGCCGAACGCATGCACCGCCGCATCCGCCACGAGCTGGGCCTTCCCGACGACCGCGGCAAGCGCTACTCGTGGGGCTACGGCGCATGTCCCGACCTTTCGCAGCACGAGATCGCGTGGCGCCTGCTCGACGCGGAGAACGCGATCGGCACCTCGCTCACCAGCGCCTACCAGATCATCCCCGAGCAGTCGACCGCCGCGATCGTGATCCACCACCCACGCGCGGCCTACTTCAACGCCGCCGCCGTCCGCGAGCTGGCCGCGGTTTAACAACCGCAGCCGAGCGGATGGGCAATCCTCCGCGTCGAATGACGTGAGCGTGAGCGGGGAAGTACTTCACTATCGAGTGATCCTGGAGCCCGAAGAGGACGGCGGCTACAACGTCGTCGTCCCTGCGTTCCCGAACGCGCACACGTGCGGCGACACTCGCGAAGAGGCGATCGCAAACGCGCGCGAGGTGATCGAACTGATGATCGAACACCTCCAGGCGAGCGGACGCGAGATCCCGCATTCCGATGCGGAAGATGCGCCGATCGTCATGGTCGACGTCCACCCTCCGGCGGCGTAGCGTCGCGGTCGAACGTGAGCACGCACCTCCCGGTGGTATCGGGCGGCGAACTGGAACGCGCGCTGAAACGAGCCGGCTTCGAGCGTGTCCGCAAGCGCGGTTCGCACATCATCATGCAGCGCGGCTCGGTGGAGGTTGCCGTGCCAGAGCACCGTACCATCGCCAAGGGAACCCTTGCGGGAATCCTTCGGACGCTGGACATGACGCCCGACGATTTGCGAGCTTTACTCTAGGCCAGGCGTTGGGGCGGGACGGCAAGGCACTTCGAGGGCGCCTAATGGGAGCCCCGCGCAGGGCGCTTCTGCCGCGCGGGCGTACACAAGGCCGACTCGCTCCCGCCTAGGAGTCGTGGCTATGCGTTTGCCCCAGAACTCGCGCGCCGTTGCCGCCATCGCGCTGGCGGCGGTCCTGACCGCCTGCAACAGTTCGACCTCGACGACGTCGACGAGCGCCGGCAGCTCGGGTGAGCCGGCCGCCGCGGGGCAGACCATCAAGATCGGCGTCGACCTGCCGGTCAGCGGCGCGGACGCCTCGATCGGGATTCCGACCCAGAACGGCGCCGTGTTGGCGGTCGAAGAGGCCGACAAGAACGGCTTCGCCGGCGGCAAGTTCAAGCTGGACACGTCGCTGCTCGACGACGCGGTGCAAGGAAAGCACGACCCGGCGGCCGGAGCGCAGAACGTCAAGACGTTCATCGCGGACTCGTCGGTGCTGGCGATGGTCGGCCCGTTCAACTCCAACGTCGCCAAGGCGGAGATCCCGCTGACCAACGACGCCGGCCTGGTGCAGATCGCGCCTTCGACGACCAACGACGGCCTCACCATCGGCGACGACGCGAAGAAGCTCCGCACGGCTCACCCTGACGTCAACACGTTCTTCCGCGTCTGCACGCGCGACTCGCGGCAAGGCTTGGCGCTGGCGCAGATCGCGTGGCAGAAGCTCGGCTACAAGAAGGCCTTCATCATCGACGACAACGAGACGTACGGCAAAGGCCTGGCCGACGTGTTCGACGCGTCGTTCAAGCAGCTCGGCGGCACGGTGCTCGGCCACGAGCACACGACCGCCAACCAGCAAGACTTCAAAGCGCTGCTCACCAAGGCCGCCTCGCTACACCCCGACGTCGTGTTCTACGGCGGCACCACCTCGACCGGCGGCGGGCTCGTGCGCAAGCAGATGGCCGACGCGGGGCTGGGCAAGACGCCGTATCTCGGCGGCGACGGTATCTCCGACGACGAGTTCGAGAAGGTTGCCGGCGACTCGGCCAACGGCTCGTACATGACGGTCGCCGCACCCGACGCCTCCAAGCTGCCATCGGCCAAGGCATTCATCGCGGCCTACACTGCGCGCTTCAAGAGCAACGTCGGACCGTACTCGGCCAACGCCTACACCGCCGCGAAGATCGAGATCGCAGCGATCGAGAAAGCGATCAACGACGCCGGCGGCAAGATGCCGACCCGCGCTGACGTGCTCAAGTACGTCGCGGCGACCAAAGACTTCGACTCGCCGATCGGCAAGGTGGGCTTCGACGCCAACGGCGACACGACGTCGCCGATCCTTACCCTGCTCGAAGTCACCGGCGGCAAGAAAGTCACGATCGAAGTCATCACGCTGAAGTCTTGACGCTCTTCCTCCAGCAGGTCATCAACGGCCTGTCGCTCGGCGGGATCTACGCGCTGATCGCGCTGGGCTACACGATGGTCTACGGGATCATCGAGCTGATCAACTTCGCCCACGGGGACGTCTACACGCTCGGCACGTTCTTCTCGCTGGCGATCCTCGCGCTGCTGGGCGTGACCGGCATCGTGAGCGGCCCCATGCTGATCGTCGTGGTGGTGGTGACGATTCTAGGCGCGATGCTGCTGTGCGGCCTCACCGGCGTGGTGATCGAACGGTTGGCCTACCGCCGGCTGCGCAACGCGCCCAAGCTCGCGCCGCTGATCACCGCGGTCGGCATGTCGTTCATCCTCGAGAACCTCATGCAGTATTGGAAGGGTCCATCGCCGGTCGCCTTCCCGCAAGTGATCCCGAATCCGGCTTTCGCCATCGGCGCGGTGACGATCGAGGCCAAGCAAATGATGGTGATCCTGCTGGCGATCGTGCTGATGATCGTGTTGCAGACGTTCGTGCGGCACAGCCGGTTGGGTAAGGCGATGCGCGCGACGGCGCAGGACAAGGACGCCGCGCAGCTCATGGGGATCGACATCAACACCACCATCGCGCTGACGTTTCTGATCGGCTCGGCGCTGGCGGGCGCGGCCGGTTTCGTGTCGGGCGTCTACTACGGCTCGACCTGGTTTCTCAACGGCTTCGCCGCGGGCCTCAAGGCGTTCACCGCCGCCGTGCTGGGCGGTATCGGCAACATCGCCGGCGCGATGCTGGGCGGTTTCTTGATCGGCCTGATCGAGGCGCTCACGACGCAGTTCATCAGCGACCAGTGGGCCAACGTCGTCGTGTTCTCGGTGCTCGTGCTGGTGCTGATCTTCCGTCCGACGGGACTGCTCGGCGAGTCGCTGCCGAACAAGGTCTGAGGTGAACGCGCGCATGCGTCCGGCGGCGCTCGTCGCCGATCTGTTCCGCACCTCGCGAGGACGCACGGTGCTCGCGTTCGCCGCGGCGATTGCCCTGCCGTTCATCGGCCGCAACGGCGGCTTCACCAACTTTCTTGCCGACGCGGGCGCCTTCGTGCTGCTGGCGCTCGGGCTGAACATCGTGGTCGGTTTCGCCGGTTTGCTCGACCTCGGCTATGCGGCATTCTTCGCGATCGGCTCGTACGCGTTCGCGATGCTGGCCTCACCGCAGTTCGGTATCCACATCCCGTTCTGGCTATGCTTGTTCGTCGCATCGGGGATCGCCGCGGTGTTCGGCATCCTGCTCGGTGCGCCGACGCTGCGGCTGCGCGGCGACTACCTCGCGATCGTTACGCTGGGTTTCGGCGAGATCGTCCCGCAGACGTTCCTCAACCTCAGTCAATGGACCGGGGGCCCTAACGGGATCGGCTCGCTCGACCAGCCGGCGATCGGCGCGTACAAGTTCGGATTTGACGCGCTGCCGTATTACTTCATGGTGCTGGGCCTGATCGCGTTCGCCGTCTGGGTGGCGAACAATCTGCGCAACAGCCGGCTGGGCCGCGCGTGGATGGCGATCCGTGAGGACGAGCTTGCCGCGGCACACATGGGGATCAACACGACGACGACCAAGCTTGCTGCATTCGCGATGGGCGCGTCGTTCAGCGGCTTGGCCGGATGCGCGCTCGCTTCGAAGCTGCAGCTGGTCTCGCCGGATCAGTTCGGATTCAACGTGAGCGTGTACATCCTGGCGATGCTGGTGCTGGGCGGGATGGGCAACATCCCGGGCGTGATCGTCGGCAGCTTGATCTTGTCGGCCCTCGACCGCTTCATCTTGCCGCAAGGCACGAACTTCTTGCACGGTTTCGGGCTCAATGTCGACCTGACCGGATCGCGTTATTTGATCTACGGCGTGATCCTGGTCATGATGATGCTGTTCCGGCCCGAGGGGCTGATCCCGAGCCGTCAGCGCAAGGCCGAGCTGCACGCGGGCGAAGGCGACAAGGGCGTCGCCGCGCAGGAGCAAGCGCTGTACACGGAGGTCGTGCACTGAGATGGCGCTGCTGACGCTCGAGCGGGTGACCCAGCGGTTCGGCGGCCTCGTCGCCGTCAACGAGCTCGATTTCGCGATCGAGGCCGGCTCGATCGTCGCGATGATCGGTCCCAACGGGGCCGGCAAGTCGACGGCGTTCAACCTGATCACCGGCATCTACCGGCCGACGTCGGGCCGGGTCGTGTTCGACGGTACCGACATCACCGGCATGGCGACCAGCCGCATCGCGAGCCTCGGCATCGCGCGCACGTTCCAGAACATCCGGCTGTTCGCGTTCATGTCGGCGGTCGAGAACGTGACCACCGGCGAGCACGCGCGGCTGCACGCCAACCTCGTCGACTCGCTGCTGCACACGCCGCGCCAGCGCAGCGAAGAACGAACGGCGCGCTCGCGCGCCCTCGAGCTGCTGCAATTCGTCGGGCTCGAAGCCAGCGCCGACACCTATGCGCGCAACCTCGCCTACGGCTTGCAGCGGCGGCTCGAGATCGCGCGCGCGCTCGCCTCGGAGCCCAAACTGCTGCTGCTCGACGAGCCGGCAGCGGGCATGAATCCGAATGAGAAGCAAGATCTCGTCGAGCTGATCCGGCGCATCCGCGACCGCGGTGTCACGGTATTCCTGATCGAGCACGACATGGGTCTGGTGATGCAGCTCAGCGAGCGGATCACGGTGCTCGACCACGGCGATAAGATCGCCGAAGGGCTGCCGGCCGAGGTTCGCAGCGACCCGCGCGTCATCGAAGCCTACCTCGGAGCGCCGGCGTAGTCATGGCGCTGCTCGAGGTAAACAACCTGGTCGCGCGCTACGGCCGCATCACGGCACTCTCGGACGTGTCGCTGACGGTCGACGAAGGCGAGGTCGTGACGCTGATCGGCGCCAACGGCGCGGGCAAGACGACCACGCTGCGCACGATCAGCGGACTCGTGCGGGCGGCGAGCGGAACGATCCGATTCGGCGGCCGCGACATCACGCGCGTCGCGCCGAACGAGATCGTGCGGGCCGGGATCGGCCACTCGCCCGAAGGCCGGCGCGTGTTCCCGCGCATGACCGTGCGCGAGAACCTGGAGCTGGGCGCCTACACGCGCCGAGCGAAAGACGAGATCGCCGCCGACACGGAGCGCGTGCTGACGATCTTCCCGCGGCTCAAGGAGCGCTACGCGCAGAAAGCCGGCACGATGTCGGGCGGCGAGCAGCAGATGCTGGCGATCGGCCGCGCCCTCATGTCGCGGCCGCGCCTGTTGCTGCTCGACGAGCCGTCGCTCGGCTTGTCGCCGATCCTCGTCCAGACGATCTTCGAGGTGATCCGCGACATCAGCGCGCGGGGCACGACGATCTTGCTGATCGAGCAGAATGCCCGCCAAGCGCTGGCGGTCGCATCGCGCGGCTACGTGCTCGAAGTCGGACGAATCGCGCACCAAGGTGCCGCCGCCGACTTGGCCGCGAGCGAAGAGGTCCGAGCAGCCTACCTAGGCGGCGCCGCTTAGCCTGAAGCTTTTTGGCGGCGCGCGGCGAAGAAATAGCCGTGCAGAATTCGTTCGTAACGCAGTCGCTGCTCGTACTGCTGGTCGCCGCGTTCGTTGTTTTTCGGTTCGCCGTCCGCGAGCTCAAGCCACGGGTGATCAAGAGCGGCGCGTCGCTGTGGGCTCGTCCGGTGATCATGGTGGCGCTGTGCGTGTGGCTCGTCTGGACAACCGCGACCGTCGACGCGGCGGGGATCGACCAGCTCGTCGCCGCGCTCATCGTCGGTGCCGTCCTCGGTGCGGTCACGGGCTTCCTCATCGTGCGCTACACGACGTTTTCGCCGGCGAGCATCCCGAACGCGGTCGTCGCGAGCGGTTCGCGCGTGACGTTCGCCATCTGGCTCGGTGCGTTCGTGGTGCGCTTCGTGGCCCGCTTCCTCGTACCGCACGGCGCCGATCCGCGAACGCAGCTGCCGATGAACAGCGGCACCGTCGCGCTGGTCGCCGTCGCCTTCGTGGTGATCGCGTTGGCGTTCCATCGCGCGATCGACCGCTATCGCGGTGCACCGCCGGCCGCCGCGGCGCGCTAGCCGCTGATCGTTCACTTCGACCGTTAGGTTTCTTCGATTGCAATACGTGTACTCGATGTATCGGGTCGGCAAGACCGTGCCGCCGAAACGTCAGATCCTCAAGGACATCTCGCTCAGCTTTCTGCCGGGCGCGAAGATCGGTATCCTCGGCCTCAACGGCGCCGGCAAGTCGACGGTGCTGCGCATCATGGCCGGCGTCGACACCGACATCGACGGCGACGCGCAGGCGATGCCCAACCTCACCATCGGGTACCTCGAGCAAGAGCCGAAGCTCGACCCCGTCAAGACCGTGCGTGAGACGGTCGAGGAAGGGCTGAGCGAGCAGACCGCGGCGCGCAAACGGCTCGACGAGATCTACGCCGCCTACGGCGAGCCCGACGCCGATTTCGACGCGCTCGCGAACGAGCAGGCCGCGCTCGAGGCGGTGCTGTTCGCGCAGGGCGGCGACGACGTCGAGCAGCAGCTCGAGATCGCCGCCGACGCGCTGCGCCTGCCTCCGTGGGACGCGAAGATCGGCCCGTTGTCGGGCGGCGAGAAGCGCCGCGTCGCGCTGTGCCGGCTGCTGCTGTCCAAGCCCGACATGCTGCTGCTCGACGAGCCGACGAACCACCTCGACGCGGAGAGCGTCGAGTGGCTCGAGCATTTCTTGCAGCGCTTCCCCGGCACGGTGGTCGCCGTGACGCACGACCGCTATTTCCTCGACAACGCCGCCGAATGGATCCTCGAGCTCGACCGCGGCCGCGGGATCCCGTGGAAGGGCAACTACAGCTCGTGGCTCGACCAGAAGCAGGAGCGCCTCGCGCAAGAAGAAGCGTCGGAATCGGCGCGGCGCAAGGCGCTCAAGCGCGAGCTGGAGTGGGTCCGTTCCGGCACGAAGGCGCAGCAGGCCAAGAGCAAGAGCCGGCTCGCGCGCTTCGAGGAGCTCTCGACCTACGAGTACCAGAAGCGCAACGAGACGCAAGAGATCTTCATCCCGGTCGCCGACCGGCTCGGCGATCGCGTGATCGAGTTCGAGGGCGTGCGCAAGGGCTACGGCGACCGGCTGCTGATGGATGACGTGAGCTTCAGCATCCCGCCGGGCGCGATCGTCGGCATCATCGGCCCCAACGGCGCCGGCAAGTCGACGCTGTTCCGCATGATCGCCGGCAAGGAACAGCCCGATGCCGGAACGATCACGCTCGGCGCGACCGTGAAGCTCGCGGTCGTCGATCAGAGCCGCGAGTCGCTCGACAACACGAAGAGCGTGTTCGATGACATTACGGGCGGTCGCGACCTCCTCACCATCGGCCGGTTCGAGATGCCGTCACGCGCGTATCTGGGCCGGTTCAACTTCAAGGGCGCCGATCAGCAGAAGAACGTCGGCACGCTCTCAGGCGGCGAGCGCGGCCGGCTGCACCTGGCCAAGACGCTGCTCGAAGGCGGCAACGTGCTGCTGCTCGACGAGCCGTCCAACGACCTCGACGTCGAGACGCTGCGCGCGCTCGAGGACGCACTCGGCGAGTTCGCCGGCACGGTGCTGGTGATCAGTCACGACCGCTGGTTTCTCGACCGCATCGCGACCCACATCATCGCCTTCGAAGGCGATTCTCGCGTTCGGTTCTTCGAGGGCAACTATCACGAGTACGAAGCCGACAAGATCGCGCGCCTCGGCGAGGAAGCGGCTCGGCCCCACCGCTTGCGCTACCGCCCGCTGACCTTACCGTAAACCGCATCGCCCGGCTTTCCGGGCTACGCGCTCAGGTCGCTTCCGACGTTCGAGAACAGTGTCCTGACCTTCGCGCCGAACGCCGTCATCGCGGCGATGGCCGCCATCGCGATCAGGGCGACCACGAGCGAATACTCGACCAACGTAGCCGCGCTGTCATCGAGCAGAACGTCGAAAAATGGGCGCATGTTCACACCTCCTTGGCAAACGGTAACGAAATCCGAAGCACACCTTCGTTCATAGCAGTGCCCCAAACGATCCGCCGCTACGGACGCGCGGCCGAGTCTGACGACGATCACATTACAGTGGTGGCCGGAATGATGAGTGGATTGAGCCGACCCTGGGGCCGGTTACGAACCGCCGACGGTCGTGGTCGTGACGTTGATCGTCTCGGTCGCGGTGTGGGTGCCGTCGCTGATCGTGAAGGTGCACCCGCCGTTCGATACCGGCGTTACGGTGAACGTCTTCGGTGAGCTCGACGGCGAAATCGTCGCGATGTCGTTGCACGAGTTCGTCGTTCCGGCGGCGGGGGTCGTTGCGGTGAAGTTGCCGGAGAAGCCGGTCTCCGTGGCGTTGAAGGTCTGCGCAGCCCCGCTGCCCGTCGCGATGAACGAGAGGGTCGGCGGCGACAGCAAGATGGAGCTCGGCTTCGGTGAGGCCGTGGGCGTCGGCGTGGGCGTCGGCGTCGCAGTCGGGGTCGCGGTCGGTGTGGCAGTCGGCGTGGCAGTCGGCGTCGCGGTGGGAGTCGCCGTCGGAGAGGTGCTCGGATGCGAACTTGGCGAGCCGGTAGGACTCG
>Ga0302326_10021392_pt1 | contig 13271 bp, 12 predicted proteins | sample Palsa_T0_3_FD_202264 | JGI IMG/M metagenome (GOLD analysis project Ga0302326, IMG submission 202264) | Peat permafrost microbial communities from Stordalen Mire near Abisko, Sweden - Palsa_T0_3 | ecosystem: Environmental > Terrestrial > Soil > Palsa > Peat permafrost | place: Sweden: Abisko... | reverse complement strand
GACCGGCCTCGGCCCGGTGGCCGCGGGCCGCGAGCAGTGGGACGACGCGGGCAACCTGCTCGTGCTCGGCCCCGGGCTGGTGGTGTCGCATGAACGCAACGTGGCCACCAACGCCAGGCTGGAACGATGCGGTGTGGAGGTGATCACCGTGCCCGGCAGTGAATTGTGCGGCATCCGCGGCGGTCCGCGCAGTTTGTGCTGCCCGGTCAGCCGAGATCCGGCGCTGCTGCCCGGCGACTTAGCTGGCAAGCTCTTGCGATGCGCTCAGCGTAGTTACCTGGCATCTGGACGCCTGGCACGATAAGGTTCGGCACGTGGAGCTAAATGTCTCAAGTCGATATCACGATGATCACACAATCGTGACCATTTGCGGTGAGATCGATCTCTATACCGCTCCGCGGCTGCACAGCGAGCTTGCCGCCGTACTGGTCGACGGCATGCCCGCCCGGGTTGTGATCGACATGTCCGGCGTGGATTTCTGCGACTCGACCGGCATGAACGTTCTGCTCTCCTGCCTGCGCCGGGTGCGCGAACGTGGCGGAGAGCTTGAGATTGCCTCCCCGAAGCCCGCGGTCCGTAAAATACTTCAGGTCACCGGCCTTGACTCGGTGTTCACCCTGGTAGACGACGCGAACATGGGTCGGCCGAAGCCAGCGGTTCCGCAGTGAAGTCCGCCGGGCTGAAGGTGATGGGGACGCGGCCGGGGGTCCGTTGACCTAAAATCGGCGCCATGTCAGCACCGTCCCTCCCCGATGACGTCGCGGTGGTTATCGCGGCGCGGAACGAGGCGGACCGGATCGCCGCGACCGTGGCCGGCGCCGCCGGGCTGGCCGGCGTCGGGCTCGTCGTCGTGGTCGACGACGGTTCCCGGGACGCCACGGCCGCCGTGGCCCAGCGGGCCGGCGCCGCCGTCATGCGGCACCAGAGGAACCGAGGCAAGGGCGCCGCGATGGAGACCGGCGCGGAGGCGGTCCGGCTCGTTGACCAGCGGGAGCATCGTGACCGTCCGCGGCACCTGCTGTTCCTCGACGCGGACCTGGGAGATACCGCCGGACAGGCCGGGCCGCTGATGGGCCCGGTGACCGCGGGCACCGCGGACATGACCATCGCCGTCTTCGCGGCAACCGTGAAGCTCGGCGGCCACGGCCTGGTGGTCGGGCTTTCCGGGGCCGGCATCCGCCGGGCTACCGGCTGGCAGCCGAGGCAGCCGCTGAACGGGCAGCGCTGCCTGACCCGCGCGGCGTTCGAGGCCGCGCGCCCGCTCGCGCACGGCTGGGGCGTCGAGACCGCGCTCACTATTGACTTGCTGCGCCAGGGACTGCGGATCACCGAGGTTGAGGTGGAGCTCGGGCACCGTGCCACCGGGACCGGTCTGAGAGCCCAGCTGCACCGCGCTCACCAGCTCACCGACGTGGCCAGGGCACTCGCCGCACGCCCATGACTAGACGGCCGGGACGCGCGGGTCCGGCGGGGCCGGTGGGGCGCGCGCGGTCTAAGGGAATGAATGCGGGCCGAACTGGCCTCATCGCCATCGGCGCCAGCATCTTGTGCACGTTCGCCGTCGCGGTGGCCGGCCCGTCGGTGCTGGAACCGGTGCTGCCCGGCCGGCCCGGTCAGCCGCCGTGGTCGCTCGGCCTACACCCCTCGGCTTACCTCGTGGTCCCGCTGACCGCGGCCGGGCTCGCGGCCGGCACGCTCGGGCTGGTGCTGGTGCTGCGGGCCATCCGGCTCGGCTGGTCGGTTCCGGCGCGGGCCATTCTGATCGCGGGGTTGCTGGCGGCGGCCGCGCTGACCCTGGTGCCGCCGTTCGGGTCCTCGGATCATCTCAGCTACGCCGCCTACGGGCGGATGCTCGTCACCGGCCACAACCCGTACACGACGACGCCCGCCCAGCTGGCCGCGCTCGGCGATCCGGTCGCCCGGGCGGTCCAGGACTGGTCCGGGTCGCCGTCGGTATACGGGCCGCTGGCGACCGCGATCCAGGCGCTGGCCTCGCTGGCCGGCGGCACCTCCGTGCGGCTCACCGTGTTCGTGCTCGGGGTGGCCAACCTGATCGCGTTCGGCATCACCGCGCTGCTGCTGCACCGCATGACGCGGGATTCGCCGGCCCGCCAGCTGCGGGCCGCCATGCTGTGGGCGGCCAACCCGCTGCTGCTCCAGTTGCTCGTCGCGGGGGCGCACGTGGACAGCCAGGCCGTGGTGTTCGGTGTCGCCGCGGTGGCGGTTGTGTTCCGGCCATGGAAGTCCGCGGGCCCAGGCGGAACGGTGACCGGCGGAGTTGGCGTCGCCCAGGCGGCTGCGGCCGGGATCCTGGTCGGCTTGGGGTTCGCCGTTAAGGTTACGGTCGCGTTGGTCGGGCTGGGTCTCGCTATCGGGTTCGTGCTGCGGCTGCGAGGCCAGTGGCGGCGGCTTGCCGGGCTGCTGGCGGCGCTTGGAGCGGGGTTCGCGGTGACGGCGGGAGCGGCGGTGGCCCTGGGCGGGCCCGCCATGCTCAAGCAGTCGTCCCGGGCGAGCGACATGGTGTCGATCGGATCGCCCTGGCGGGTGATCCGGACCATCGTCCAGCTGGTGGTCAAGGGGGCGCCCGCGACGGACATCGTGAAGTTCGGGGCCATCGCGCTGGCCGTGGTGCTCGCGGTGCTGATCATCCGCGGGTTGCCCGGGATACTGCCCGGACGTGATCTGGGTACGGGTGACCTGGGTGGGCCCGGCTACGCGGCCGCGGGCGCGGCGTTCGCGCTGGTGCTCGCGTGGCTCTTCGCCTGGCCCTACGTGCTGCCGTGGTACGACGCGCTGGGGTGGGCGCTGCTGCCGCTCATCCCCATGGTGTCCGTTCCGGCCGTTGACGGGATCTGCTGGGCGCTGCTCGCCCGCACGGCGGCCCTCGGCTTCGGCTACCTGCCCGCCCGGGCGACGGACGTGACGATGCCGCCGGGGCTGACCTGGCTGCAGCCCGTGATCAGGCACGGGGTGACGCCCGCGGTCCTGACCGCGGCGACGGTCTGGCTGGTGGTCCTGATGGTGCGTTCGGGTCGTCGACGGGGGAACCCGAACGGCCCGAGGACTCCCGGGCACACCACTGACCCCAGAACCGTCGCGACGAAGGCTGCGGGCGGAGGATGAGCACCGCCACCGGAGTCCCGGCCGAGGCGCGGGCCGGTCACCGGGGTCCCGCGAGCTGGCCTGGCCGGGTGGCCGGGCGGGTGGCCGTCTGGCCGTCCTGGGCGGTCAGCGCGCTCGGGGTGCTCGCCTGGGCCGCGGCCCTCGCCGCCGTCGCACCGCTCGTGCGCGGGTACCTCACGAACGCGCCTGACCAGCGGATGGTGGACCTGGCCGTCTACCGCACCGGCGGCCTGAGCGTTCTGCAGGGCCAGCCGCTTTACACCGTGCTGACCCAGCCGCCGCAGCTGCTGCCCTTCACATATCCGCCGGTCGCGGCGCTTTTCGCGGTACCGCTGGCCCTGATATCCTGGTCGGCCGCCCAGCTGGTCTGGGTACCGTTCATCTACGGGCCGCTCGCCGTGGTGATCTGGTTCGCGTTCGCGCCGCTGTTGCGCCGGGCTGGCCGGCTGCGAGCCGTCATGTTCGCGGTTGTCTTCGCGGCCTGCGCCTACCTGTTCCCGCTGCGCGACGAAATGCGGTTCGGCCAGGTCGACATGGTGCTGCTGGCGATGTCCGTGGCGGATTGCGCGGCGATCGCGCCGCGCTGGCCGCGCGGTGCGCTGGTCGGGCTGGCCACCGCGGTCAAGCTGATACCCGGGGTGTTCATCGTGTACCTGTGGCTATCCGGGCGGCGCCGCGCGGCGGTTACCGCGGCGGTCGCGGCGCTGGCCTGGACCGTCGGGGCCTGGCTGGTGCTGCCGCGCGACTCGGTGACCTACTGGACCAGCGTGATCTTCCAGTCTGGCCGGCTCGGGTCCAACTCGGGTACCTCCAACCAGTCGCTACGCGGGATGCTGCTCCGGGAGTTCCTGCCGGGCCAGGCGCCCGGCGCGGTCTGGGCCGCCGTGGCCCTGGCCGTGGCGGTGGCGGGCTTTGCCCTGGCCAGGCGGCTGGCCCGGCAGTCCAGGGAGATGGAGGGGATCGCGGTCACCGCGCTACTCGGCGTGCTGCTTTCGCCGGTCTCCTGGATCCATCACTTCCTGGTCGTCGTGGTGGTCATCGGCGCCATCCTGGCCGACGGTCGGTCTGGTCGCCGGGTGGCCATCGCCGCGGGAACCGCGATCTTCTTCGCCCTGACCATTCCCTGGTGGGGCCAGACCCTGCTGGGCGCCCACGACGTGCCGGCCCTGGCGGCAAGGATCGGCCAAGACGCGTTCGGGATCGCCGCGCTGGCGCTCCTCGTCATCCTGGCCACGCTCCGCGACCCAGGCCCGCGTTCCGTCGAGTTAACCTTCAGCGCGGGCACCGGCTTCGCGCGGCCCGCGCACCCCCGCGATGCTGGCATCATGTGGGCTATGCTTTACGCCTACCTGGGCCCGGAGGGCACCTTCTCCGAGGCGGCGCTGCGCGCCGCCGACCCCGCGGCCGAACCGCTGTCCTGCCCGACCATCCAGGCCGCTCTCGGTTGCGTGCGCGACGGCACGGCAGAACGGGCCGTGGTCCCGATCGAGAGTTCGGTCGAGGGAGTGGTCACCGCCACCCTGGATGACCTGGCCGCCGGGAACGACCTGGTGATCGTGGCCGAGCTGCAAATTCCGATCGCGTTCGCGCTGCTGGCCAGGCCGGGGACCAACATCGGCGACATCAAGAAGGTCGGCGGCCACGCGGTGGCCATGCCGCAGTGCCGGGGCTGGCTGGCCGCCCACCTGCCTCATGGCGAGTGGGTGCCGCTCGCATCCAACGCCGAGGCGGCTCGCCAGGCCGCGGACGGGCAGGTAGACGCCGCGCTGGCGGGCGCCTTCGCCGCGGACCGGTACGGCCTGGCGGTCCTCGTCCCCGACGTGCACGACCGGGCCAACGCCGTCACGCGGTTCGTCGTGGTCTCAGCGCCCCGCCCGCTGCCCGCACGCACCGGGGCGGACCGCACGTCGCTGGCCGCGTTCCTCGCCGAGGACCACCCGGGTGCCCTGCTCGAGATCCTGACCGAATTCGCCGTCCGCGGCATCAACCTGACCACGATCCAGTCCCGGCCCACCGGCGACCGGCTCGGCCAGTACTACTTCTTCATCGACTGCGAAGGCCACGTGGACGACGCCCGGGTCGGCGAGGCGCTGATGGGGTTGCGCCGGGTCTGCCAGGACGTGCGCTTCCTGGGCAGCTACGCCAGGTGCGACGGCCCCGCCACCGCGATCCGGCCGGGGACCTCAGACGCTGAGTTCGCCGAGGCGGCCGCCTGGCTGGGACGGCTGCGCTTCGGCCGTCCCTAGGACCAGCGGGTAGCAGCCACCCTGGGTTCAGCGTCTCTAGGATCGCCCGGTCGGCGATCGCCGCGCCGCATAACCGGCTCTATGTTCCACCCGTCCGCCTCACTCGCCGACCCGGTGGAACATAGGGCCGCATAGAACCGGCCCGATGTTCCACCGGGTCGGGCCGGTCGCGGTGTTGGCGGTCGCGGTGTCGGCGGGGATGGCGCTTCCCGGGGACGGTCGAGGTTTGCCCGGCGGAGGCACCACCGACCGCTCAGGAAAAAGGTCTTAAAGGTACGGGCCGGACGTGGGACGCTGCTGTGCTTCCTGATCTGGGGGGATCATCCCGGGCGGGAGAGCGCGGCGCATCTGCTCGAGCTGGGAGCGAGCCGCCATCTGCTGGGCGAACAGGGTGGTCTGGATACCGTGGAACAGGCCCTCCAGCCAGCCCACCAGCTGGGCCTGGGCGATCCGGAGCTCGCTCTCGCTGGGCACCCCGCCCTGCTCGAACGGCAGCGACAGCCGCTCAAGCTCCTCGACAAGCTCGGGCGCGAGGCCGTCCTCGAGCTCCTTGTTGGAGCTCTCGTGGTTCTCTTTCAGCCGGGCCCGGCTCTTCTCGTCCAGCGGCGCCGCCCGGACCTCTTCGAGCAGCTGCCTGATCATGTTGCCGATCCGCATGACCTTGGCCGGCTGCTCGACCATCTCGGTGACCGGACGCTCGTGGCTGGCGTTCTCATCCGGCTCGCTGCCCGCTGTCCTTATGCCCTCTGGGCCGACCACGAGGACCTGCGGGTGCTCTGGTGATTGAGGGTTCATCCCGTGGCTCATTCCCCTAGTCTGTCCGATCACACCTGCTGCCAAGGCCCGGGGGGCCCTTCGGGCACCGGCAGGATCTTGCCGATGTGCTTACTGGCTGCCACGTTTCGCCACTCAGTGCCACCGAACCGGCGCGCTGGGTGTCGAAATCGCGAGTGCTTTGGCTTACCCTCTGATAGATGCACGAATCCCGCCCGAATGCGGCCCACCCATGAGGACCAAGGGGGACCCGTGACCACTGACAAACATACGCCGAACATCTCCGGCCTAGCGGCCCAGGATGCTGACGCCTTCTCCGATGACGACGTTCCCGGGGACCGGCCCGACGGTGCCGTCGGCCGGTCCGGAGCGCAGGTACCCGAGGCGGACACCTCCGCGGCCGGCCAGGCCAGCCGTGACGCCGGCCCCCATCCGCCGCCCGGCTCGGGCCGGAACTCGCCGGCCTATCCGCAGCCTGCGTTCTATCCGCACGACCTGGAGTATCCGCAAGGACCTGGCTACCCGCCGGCCTCCACCGACCAGGCCGGCCCGAGGAACCGACAGCCGGCCCCGGGGCAGGCCGGGCCGGGGCAGCCCGGGCCGGGGCAGCCGGGCTATCCGCCCGGACCCGGGCACGCGCTCGCCCCTGGCTATGAGCTCGATGCCGGCTACACGCGGCAACTGGGCTACCCGCAAGACCCCGGGTACGGGCCAGACTCCGGGTACGGGCCAGACCGCGGGTACGAGCCAGACCGCGGGTACGAGCCGCAGGACGGCCGGGCCGAGGACGTCGGTTACCTGCCCGACCTGGGCTTCACCGACGACGCGGGTCCCGGGCCGCGGATGGAGCCGCTCCCCGACCTCGAGGCCCCGGAGCCGGTACCGCCGCGGATAGTAGCGCCGCCGGGGCCGGTACCGCCGCCGGCTCCGGGGTCAGCCGACGTGCGCGAGACCTCAGCCTCCCTGACCACCGAGTCGCTGCTGCACGGCAAGCGGGTGGCGCCCGGATCGGGCTGGCGCCGTAACGTCTACCGGGTCACCGGCGGGCTGATCAGGTTCGGCGAATCGCCGGCCGAGATGCGCCGTCGCGATCTCATCAGCCGGGTACGAACCCCGGTCGCGGGCGGCCACCACCGGGTCGCGGTGCTGAGCCTTAAGGGCGGCGTCGGCAAGACGACCACGGCGGTGGGGCTCGGCGCGACGCTCGCCACGCTCCGCGGCGACCGGGTCATAGCGGTCGACGCCAACCCCGACCGCGGCACGCTCTCGGATAAGGTCCGGCTGGAGACGGCCGCCACGATCAGGGACCTGCTGCACGAACGGGACCAGGTCCGCCGCTACGCCGACATACGGGCTTTCACCTCCCAGGCGCCGAGCCGGCTCGAGGTACTCGCCTCCGATCGTGATCCCGGGGTCTCCGTCGCCTTCAGCGCCGATGACTACTGTGACGCGGCCCGGATGCTTGAGCACTTCTACTCGATCTGCATCACCGACTGCGGGACCGGCCTGCTGCATTCGGCCATGGCCGGGGTGCTCCAGCTGGCCGATCAGATCGTCCTGGTCAGCTCGCCGTCGGTGGACGGCGCGCGCAGCGCGAGCGCGACCCTGGACTGGCTGGAAGCCCACCATTGCGGCGACCTGGTCCGGAACGGCGTCGTGGTGCTTTCGGCGATCCGGCCGAAGAGCAAGAGCACCATTGACCTTGACCGGCTCGAGCATCACTTCGCCGCCCGGTGCCGTGCGGTGGTGCGGATTCCCTACGATCCGCACCTGGAGGAGGGCGCGGAGGTCGAACTCGAGTTCCTCGGCAGCGACACGGCCGATGCGTACCTGTCTCTGGCCGCGATCGTGGGTGACGGGCTGGCCCGGCCGCGCCGGCTGATTTCCCGCCCGGCGTTACCGTAGGCTGTTACGCACAGGAGGGCTCGCCTAGTGGCCGATGGCGATGGTCTTGAAAACCATTGTGGCGGCAACGTCACCGTGGGTTCGAATCCCACGCCCTCCGCTCAAGACCTGCAAAAAACGGTAGCTGACCTGGGCTTATACGCCTGGCATGGCGGTCGGCACCTAGTCCTCGCGTGCAGCTAGATGCAGCCAACTGCCCGTGCACGACATATCGGCGCAGTAGGAGGTGAAACCCGCGATCCTGCTGTGGCCCGTTTGTAGGGGGAGAAACAGGAGGACTATCATGCCGCGGCAGATCATCACCACCGCGAACGCGCCGAGATCGCCGCTGTACAGCCAGGGAGTAAAGGCCGGACCGCACGTGCTCGTCTCGGGCATCGTCGGCATCGACCCGGACACTGACAGCCTGGCCGGAGACACGATCCAAGAGCAGACACGGCAAGCGCTGACGAACTGCCAGGCCATTCTCCAGGCAGGCGGCGCCAGCCTGGACGACGTCATCGAGGTGGGAATACTGCTCACCAACCCTGGCGACTTCGCGGGCCTGAACGAGGAATACGCACACTGGTTCCCATCCGAGCCGCCCACCCGCTACGTCGCCAAGCTCGGCGTCGACCTAGCCGGACTGCTCGTCTCGATCCGGATGACGGCATTCACCGGCTGATCGTTGTTGGCGGGGGCTGGGCACGGTAGCGTTGCACCCGTGCTGAGGCAGGTCGCGGAGGGTGTGCTGACCCACCAGAGCGAGTTCTGCCAGAGCAACGCCGTTGTCGTGCAAGGCTGGGCCGGCGTGTTGCTCATCGACGCCGGGGTGCAGGGCTACGAAATGGCCTGCCTCGCGAACGACCTTCGCGAGTTGGGCCAGACCATTGTGGCGGGGTTTTCTACGCATCCGCATTGGGATCACCTGCTCTGGCACGCCTCGCTCGGCGCGGCGCCCCGTTACGGCACGGCCCGCTGCGCGGCCACTGCCCGAGATCGGCTGTCGGACCCGGGTGCGAAGGCCCGCATCACCGCCGCGCTGATACCGCCGGACATCGCCGAGCAGGTACCGCTGGACCTGCTCGGCCTCATTACCGGCCTGCCCGCCGAGATGGCGCAGATTCCTTGGGATGGCCCTGACGTCCGGATTGTCGAACATCAGGCGCATGCTCCGGGCCATGCGGCGCTGTTGATCGAGGAACGCGGCGTTCTCGTCGCCGGCGACATGCTTTCTGATGTCCTGATTCCGATGCTTGACCTGAACGGCACCGCTGACCCGATCGAGGACTACCTCGCCGCGCTGCGGCTGCTCGAGGGCGTGGTGGGCGACGTCGATGTCCTCGTCCCGGGTCACGGGTCCATCGGCGGAGCTGATCAGGTACACGCACGGATCGACCAGGATCGGGCGTACGCGCACGCCTTGCGTGACGCCCATGGTCCCAGCGACCCGCGGATCGGCCCATCGGCCACGTACGGCAAGGATTGGCTGCCTGGCGTGCACGCACAGCAACTCCAGCGCCTCGCCCTAAGAAGCGAGCGCGACGGGACGCCCGGCTAGCGATCCGCCTGCGGCTCTACCTCGGCCGGGCCGGGTACACCTCGGGCCCGCTGTACGGAGGCGGTCCCTGTCACAGCACCGCCAGCATGCCGCCGTCGACGTAGACAACCTGGCCGTTGACGAAGTCCGATGCGGGGCTGGACAAGAAGATCAGGGGCCCGATCAGGTCCTCCAGCTGTCCCCATCGGCCGGCCGGCGTGCGGGAGCGCACCCATGCGCTGAAGGCCTGGTCGGCTGTCAGGGCGGCGGTGAGCTCGGTGGCGAAGTAGCCGGGGCCGATCGCGTTGACCTGGATGCCGCTCGGGCCGAGATCGGCGCACATGCCTTTGGTGAGCATCTTCAGCCCTCCTTTGGTGGCCGAGTACGCCGCGATGCCGGGCCGCGCCACCTCGCTCTGCAGCGAGCAGATGTTGATGATCTTGCCGTGGCCGCGCGGTACCATCCGGCGGGCGACCTCGCGGCCGACCAGGAAGGCGGTGGTGAGGTTCGCGGCGAGCAGGAAATCCCAGTCCTCGTCAGCGAATTCGCGCAGCGGCGCGCGGCGCTGCGCGCCGGCGTTGTTCACCAGGATGTCGAGCGGGCCCGCGACCTGCTCGGCGCGGGCGACGCCGTCGGCGACGGCTTTGGGCGAGGTGGCGTCGAACGCCACGGCGTGCACTGTGCCGTTGGTCTGCCCGGCGAGGTCGGCGCGGGTGCGCTCGAGCCGGCCGGAGTCGCGCGCGTTGAGTACCACCGTGCATCCGGCCTGCAGCAGGCCCGCTGCCAGGGCCCGTCCGATGCCCCGGCTCGAGCCGGTGATCAGCGCGATCCGCCCGGAGATGTCGAATAGCGGGTGTCCCATCCAGGTGCCTTTCCTCTTGTGCCGGGCCATACCCGGGCCGGCTAGTCTTCCACGTCTTTGCCGCGCTCGCTGAGTTCATCCGTGAGCTGATCGTCGAGGGCACCCGCGGAGGTCTGGACGCCGCCCGCGCCCCGCGGCGTCCGCTTAGTTTCGAGCCGGCGCGCAGTCAAAGTCGCGTGCGGCCAGGCGCCGAGGCGACAAGCTAGGAGGACTCAAGTGGAAGACCGGAAGCTGACGACATGGCAAGGCTGATCTATTCGGCGATCGGTTCGCTTGACGGCTACGTCGAGGACGCCTCGGGGAAGTTCGAGTGGGCGGCGCCTGACGAAGAGGTGCATGCGTTCGTCAACGAGCTCGAGCGACAGATCGGGACCTACCTCTACGGGCGGCGGATGTACGAGACATTGGTCTTCTGGGAGACCGTTGATCCGGACGGCGACGGGCCGGCCGTGGCGCGGGAGTTCGCGGCGATCTGGCAGGCGGCCGAGAAGGTCGTCTACTCGCGGACGCTCGAGACGGTGTCAAGCGCCCGGACGCGGATCGAACCCGAACTCGACCTCGACGCGATCGAGCGGGTGAAGCAGAGTTCGGGTTCTGACATCAGCATCGGCGGCGCCGAGCTCGGCGGTCAGGCGATCGCCGCGGGCCTGGTCGACGGGCTGCAGCTACTGCTCGTGCCGGTTCTCGTCGGCGGTGGCAAGCAAGCACTGCCGAACAACGTCCGCGCGCGGCTCGAGCTGCTCGACGAGCGCCGGTTTCAGAGCGGGGCGGTCTTTCTGCGCTACCGGATGCGCCGCTGACTTGGCTTATGCGCCCAGATCCTCCCGGCGCGGCAGCTCCCCATCCATCCGGACCTCGCCCAGCCGTCCAGCCAGCGGACGATTCGACCCAAGACCTTCGGCGTTTCGCATGAGGCCAGCATGCCCGGGGCCGCGCCCGCAAGACCTCACCCGACAAGGGTGGTGCCCAGCAGCCCGGCATAACAGTGATCGGGCTCTGACTGAGCCCATCTGCTGGCCCGAGGCCCGTTCCTTAAAGAGCGCGGAAGCGTACCATTGGGGACACGCGGAGTGAGCTCAGGGTGCAGGAGGCTGCGATGAGGCTGCGACCAAATCGGCGGACCCTGGTGGTGTGGAGTACCCGCGGCGGCCCAGACAGGTACGGTCTCCCGTGGTTCACGCAGGTCCCGCGCAGGCGGATCCGCAGGTGTATCCGGACCGGCGCGCTGCTCACGGTCATCGGCCTGATGCGGTTGGCCCGCGCCGTGCAGGCCGACTGGCGGCTCATGGCCGGGGGCGTGCTTACGGCGGTTGGCGTCATGCTGCGCAGCGGTCCGCTCAGCGTGGTGATGATCCCGGGACTCCTGTTGCTCGTGGTCGCCCTACTCGCCCCGCCCAGTCCTAAGCCGGCCCGAACCCGCCGCGCTCAGCTCGAGCGCGAGCTGGGTGCATACTCAACCCCTGGCGAGCGGCGCGATCTTGAAGCAATTCTTGACCTGTACCCCGACGGCGCCACGTACGAGCTACGCGACATCCTCGCCAGGCAAGTCGCGCGCCGGGGGTAACACCGGAGCGGCCGAGGTTCGCTGGGCCTGACGGCGGGCTACCTGACGGGGGGCTAGTAGTCTCGGCGGCATGGGAAGCCAGCAACTGCCACCCTTCGGCCTGGTTCAGGTCGTCACCCGGTGGCAGTTCGCGCCGGTGGTCACGGGCTTCGTGGTGGTGGCGGCGGGCTTGTACCTGTGGGGCGTGCTGCGGGTGCGGCGGCGTCATCCGGCGCGGCCGTGGCCGCTGTGGCGGACCGGACTTTTCCTCGGCGGCCTGGCCGTGGTCGTGATCGCGACGCAGAGCGGCATCGGCAGCTACGACGACGTGCTCTTCACCGATCACATGATCCAGCACCTGCTGCTGATCATGGTCGCGCCGCCGCTGCTCGTCGTCGGCCAGCCGGCCACGCTGCTGTTGCACGCGAGCCGCAATCCCCTGCACACCTGGGCCAAGAAGGCGCTGCGCTCGCGGGTGATGACGGCTGTTACCTGGCCTCCGTTCGGCGCCGTGCTCTACCTTTCCACCATTGTCGGTACGCACCTCACCGGTTTCATGAACCTGGTCTTGACCAACGGGGCGGTGCACGACGGCGAGCATGCCCTCTACCTGGCGGCCGGTTACCTGTACTTCCTGCCGCTGATCGGGCGGGAGCCGATCAGGTGGCGGGTTTCCTACCCGTCCCGGATCTTCCTGCTCTTCATCGCCATGCCGGTGGACGCGTTCACCGGTCTCATCCTGGGCTCGGATAGCAGCAACCCGTTCCCCGCCCTGGCGCGACTGCGCCCGAGCTGGGCGCCCAGCCCGATCAACGACGTGCACACCGGCGGCGCGGTGATGTGGGTGGGCGGTGCCGGGATCATGTTCGCGCTGGTGCTGGCGGTGTTTTTCGCCTGGAGCCGGGAGACGCGCAGCGACGGAGGACTCGGCTGGCTGGAGTCCGCACGCCGGGCGAACTTCGCCACGCTGGTCAGCTCGCACCGGGATGCCAGCCCGGCCGGCAGCACTACCGGCAGTGCCATCAGCGGGGCGCCGCAGCGGCCTGCCCCGGCCAGCGGAACGGAAAGCGTCGATGACGACGACGAGCAGCTGGCCGCCTACAACGACTTCCTGGCCCGGATCAACAAGCCCCGGCAGCCCTGAGACATTCTGGTCTGCGACACGCCGATAAGCCTTTCTAAGCAAATCTAGGGTTGAGGCTAGATCAGGCCATAGAGTCCGATGCCATGGATCCGGTGCGCAATCCGTACGCCCCCGGCGCGGGGCAGCGACCGCCAGAACTCACCGGGCGCGACCGG
>Ga0302326_10021391_pt1 | contig 13272 bp, 16 predicted proteins | sample Palsa_T0_3_FD_202264 | JGI IMG/M metagenome (GOLD analysis project Ga0302326, IMG submission 202264) | Peat permafrost microbial communities from Stordalen Mire near Abisko, Sweden - Palsa_T0_3 | ecosystem: Environmental > Terrestrial > Soil > Palsa > Peat permafrost | place: Sweden: Abisko... | reverse complement strand
CGTGCTCGGGGCGAGCAACTACACGTTTGTCGAGGCGACGCGGACGCAGCGGCTTGCCGACTTCGTCGGCTCGACGGTGCGCGCCTTCGAATACTTCGGCTGCTTGCCCGAGGTCCTCGTGCCCGACCAGCTCCGCAGCGCAGTCTCTGGCCCCGACCGCTACGAGCCCGACATCAACCCCACCTACCTCGAGATGGCGCAGCACTACGGCGTGACCGTGATTCCGGCGCGACCGCGAAAGCCGCGTGACAAGGCGAAGGTCGAGGGCGGAGTGCTCCTGGCGCAGCGCTGGATCTTGGCGGCGATCCGAAACCGGACCTTCTTCAGTCTCGCCGAGCTCAATGCGGCGATCGCAGAGCTGCTCGAACGCTTCAACACGCGACCCTTTCAAAAGCTCGATGGTTGCCGTCGCTCGGCCTTCGAGGCGATCGACCGACCGGCGATGCGCCCGCTGCCACCACGTCGCTACGAGCTCGCCGAGTGGCGCCACGCGAAGGTCAACATCGACTACTGCGTCGCGTACGAGCACCGCGTGTACAGCGTGCCGTACACGCTCGTCGGCGAGACGGTGGAGATCCGCGCAACGGCGCGGGCGGTGGAGATCCTTCATCGAAGCGTGCGTGTCGCCTCGCACGCGCGAAGTTACGGCGCGAAGGGGACCGCAGTGATCGCCGACGAGCATCGACCTCGGTCGCATCGTGAGTATGGCAAGTGGCCGCCCCGGCGCATGGTCGCCTGGGCCGAGACGATCGGCGAACACGTTGGCGAGCTCGCACGGCAGGTGATGAGCCACCGCACGCATCCCGAGACGGGTTATCGCACGTGCCTCGGGGTGATCCGGCTGGCCGATCGTTACGGTCGTGACCGCGTCGACGCGGCGTGCGCGCGAGCGCTGCGGATCGGGAGCCCGACGGCGAAGAGTGTGACGGCGATCTTGAAGAACGGTCTCGACCGCGCGCCGCAGGTCGAGCCTCGAGCTCGTGCGCCCATCGCGCACGAGCACATCCGCGGCGCGGCGTATTTCGAAAAGGAGGAACCGAGTGATCCTGGAAGAGACGATTCAAAAACTGGTCGAGATGAAGATGCACGCGATGGCGACGATGGTGCGCGAGATGTCGGCGTCGCCCCCGGCCGAACCGCTCTCCATTGAGGAGGCGCTCGGGATGCTGATCGATCGCGAGTGGACAGCACGCGAAAACAAGCGCCTCGAGCGCTTACTCAAAGATGCTCGCGTGCCCGGCGGCGCGTGCCTCGAAGAGCTCTCGTGCGACACCGGACGCGGCGTCGACAAGGCCTTCGTCCGGACCCTCGGCGCGGGCCACTGGATCCGAGCGAAGCAAAACGTGATCGTGGTCGGCGCCACCGGCTCGGGCAAGAGCTTCCTCGGCGGGGCGCTCGCGCAGGCAGCGTGCAGACAGGGCTTCCGCGCACTCTGCGTCCGCGCGCCCCGATTACTCCAGCAGCTCGCCGTCGCACGCGCAGACGGGACCTATACGCAGGCGCTCACGCGACTCGCGAAAGTGTCCGTGCTCGTCCTCGACGACTTCCTGCTCGCCGCGATGTCCGATGTCGAAAGACGCGATCTGCTCGAAGTCCTCGAGGACAGGTACGACCAATCCTCGACGGTGATCACGTCGCAACTGCCGACCAAAACTTGGCATCAGGCGATCGGAGAGGCCACGATGGCCGACGCGATCTGCGACCGTCTCGTGCACAACGCCCACGTCGTGACTCTCCGGGGCGGCTCGATGCGGAAGAAGAAGGCGATCGCCCCCGAGGTGACCTAGGCCGAAAACTGACCACGCGCGTCGCTACGCTCCGACCGCGTCACGCTGGACTTAACCCCCGAGTCGGCTCGGAACGAAGGCCCGGACCCGTCGGAATACGCAACCGACCGTGCTCTTGCCCTCGCCTCTGGACCCAGCAAGACTGCCCGGACCCGCATGGCCATCGACGTTCACCTCGACGGGCTCACCCTGTCGGTCGCGAGCGTGCGGCGCTCACTGAAGTTCTACGGCGAGACGCTGGGCTTCAAGATCGTGGTCGATGCAGCGCCCGACTTCGCTCTCGTTCGCGTCGGCGGGAAGGGCGGCGGCACGATTGGGCTGCTCGCGCTCACCAGACGCTCCAGGAACTCCTGAACGCGCACGCGCCCTCTCCAGGAGATCGTGGGGCCGACTACCATCGTCCTTCACCGCTTTCCGATTCCGTGCGCTACCGCAAGTGCCCCTCGTGCGGCGAGCCGATGCTTCGACGAAACTTCCACGGGAGCTCGGGTGTCGTCGTCGACGTCTGCGGCCCCCACGGCATCTGGCTCGACCGAGGGGAGCTGGCGACGCTCATCGAGTTCGCGTCCACCGGTGCGATGGCGAAGGCCGACCGTCACAGCGCCGAGCGCGCGGATGTACGGAAGCGACTCGACGCCTTTGCGGACGACCTTCGAGCAGTGGGCCCTCAGTACAACGTCGTGGGCCGGGGCTTCATCGCGCGATGATCCCCGTCGCTGCCGCGTTCCGCGGAGCGTCCGCACCGCGCTCGCGTCGCGGGTCCGGGTACGGCGTCGTCGCGCGAGGGATCGAACGGGAGGCAAGGTCCCGCGTCTGGGCGCGTGACGTGCTCTCGGCATCGACGACATCTCGCCATCCGATCGCGGGCGAGCGCGCGGGCTCTTCCTCGGTGAAGTGGAGGCCGTGGTCGATGATTCTTCGCGCTCACGCCGTTCGCGCCGCCGCAAGTTGCTTCCCTCTATCGCGCGTCGCTCATGATGCGCTAGGGCGAGGCGGAGGCTGCCAGCGCTAGCCATCGCTCCCGCGGGGCGATCGGTTCCCAGGGCTGCGCCGCCTCGAGCGCGAGGGCCAAGTCGAGCAGCATGCGATCGTGGCCATGCGCGGCAGCGAACTGCACTCCAATGGGCAAGCCGGTCGCTGTGCGGCCCATCGGCAGCGAGATGGCAGGAGCGCCGGAAATGTTGGCAAGAGGCGTGAAGGCCGCTGCATACGAGCGCACTCGTTCGAACGTAGTGGCGAAGGGGCGATTGCCGGCCAAGGCTCCGAGTGGCGGCGCGGGCTCGGCCAGCGTCGGGAAGACCAGCACGTCGTAGCGATTGGTCACCGTGGCGAACGCTCGCGAGAACCGGCGCAGGCGCCATATCGCCGCGATTGTCCGCAGCTTCGCTCGCGCGAACGTCGCGGCGAGTCCGCGGCTCCAGGGCTCGAGCTTCGACCGGTCGAAATGCCAATGGAGCGCGAGGCGTGCCGTTTTCAGTTGCGCCCACGCGAGGAAGCCCCAGTAGCGCAAAAAGTCGTCGGTCACGCCCCCGTCGAAGGGGCACGGGATGGGATCGACGGTGTGCCCGAGAGTTTGGCAGAGACGCGCCGCGGCGAGCACGGCATCACGCACCTCCGCGTCGACGGGCGTCCTGGCGGGGGCCTCGACGAAGACCGCCATTCGCAGCGGCTGCCGGAGCTGCGATTCGCTCGTTGCGACGGCGGGGACTCGCCGCGGGCGGCGCTGCGACTCCAGTCCAACGTAAAAGGCGACCGTGTCGCGAACCGAGCGTGAGAGGATGCCGTCGGTCACAACGTTCACCGGAAGTGTGCTCGATCCCATCGCGTCAAGGCGGAACCGCGATGGTTTGAAGCCGACGAGGCCGCAGCATGCTGCGGGGATGCGAATGGAGCCCCCGCCGTCCATGCCGTGTGCGACGGGCACCACGCCGGCGGAGACGAGACAAGCCGCTCCGCCGGATGACCCACCGCTCGAGCGAGAAACGTCCCAAGGGTTGCGGCACGGTGGACGAGCCAGGGGCTCTGTAGCCGGCATGAGGCCGAGCTCGGAGGTCGCGCTCTTGCCCAGCACGACGACGCCCAATCGCTCGAAGCTCCTCACGAACGGGTCGCTTCTCTTCGAGACATACCGCCCCGATCCAAGAGAACCCCAGGTTGTGGCCACGCCGGCTACCCGAGCGACGTCTTTCACGAACGTCGGCACGCCAAGCCAAGGGGCGCCGTCCGGACTCGCTCCGTTCACGCGGGCTCGCTCATAACAGGGTTCCACGACGCCTCCGAGATCACGAGCCTCCTCGGCACGCGCGATGGCCGCCTCGACCACCTCAGCCGCGGTGACCTCGTTGCTGCGGATTCGGGCCGCGGTCTCGACGGCGTCCCAGCCGGCGAGGGTGACGCGGTCGAAGCTAGAGAGCGTCATCGATCGGGTTCGTAGTAGGGCTGAACGCCCACTGCGGCAACGCCCGCAGGCATGAGGGCGACGAGAGCCAAGCCAGCATGGTCTCGTCGCTCCGCCACACCGGGGCACGTGCCTTCGGGCCACCTACCGCCGACGAAACGCGCGCCCCGCCAGCTCCTTGAGCCAGTGCCATAGCGCAGCGAGCCGACCCGGCTTCGCAGCCTTGCGCGACTCGAAGTAGGCGCGCGTCCTTTCCTCCTCGCCTCGTCGTCCCTGCTCGATCTGCTCGGGCGTCCACTTGCTGGACCACCTCACCGTGCCGCCGATGATCCAGTAGTGCGACTGGCAGGGAAGCTGCCAGCTCCCGATGGACGGCCGCAGCGTTGGCTGTCCGTCCACTTCCTCGAAGGACCACTCGGTCGGCCCAAGCGGCGTCATGACCTTGGCCCTGCAACCGCAGGCGCACAGATGCCCGGCGACCTCGAATTCTTCCGAGACGTATAGCAGCCCCGACTCCAGCTCCTTCGGCATGAACTGCACACGACGGAGCTCGAAGCGAGCGACTACCACGACTGGCCGACGAGATGCAGGTCGTCGACTCCAAGCAACAAATGGTCCCACGAACCATCATCGTGATAGAAACCGCGTATCTGCTTGTATTTGACTATGGCCAAGGCGGCATTCAACGCATTGAGCTCCGCAATCTGGACGTTGGTACGGTAGATATCCTCGGGATCATCCACCATCTCCGCCAGGTTCTTGTCACGTATTAGCGCGCCCGTATCCCGCGGATAATATGTCACCCGCATCATCCCGCTAAGCGGGCCAGGCTTCCGGTCGAGTCCCATTCCGACATCGATGAACGGGATCTGCTTGGCGATCAGAAGATCGAAGATCCCGGCGCGCGACGAGCCCTTGTCGACGCACACGAAGGCGAACGTCACTCCCCCTACCTCGGCTTCGGAGGAGGCATCGATGAACCGGCGCTCGACGACCAGCCCCGAACGAAAGTTGTCGTAACGCCCGTTGTAGACCGTGGCCTTTCTCTGTCCGAGCTCCTCGGCCGTAAGGCGTCCGGGCGAACGATAAGCGTTGTGAATATAGAAGGTGTCGTGATCGAATCCACGGATTTCCCTGACGGGCGTCTTGACCATGAAGTCGAGGAGGTATGCGCCGGTGCCCCCCAGGCCGATGATGGCTATCACCTCGTCCTTGAACTTCTGAGCCAGGTCGCCAATTTCGGCGCGGCTCGTCAGCGTGTCATGGAACTTGAATACGGAGTCCGCCATTTCGCTTTCGTCGATGCGCCGGGTGAGCGGCGTGACGCCGTGAAGGGACTGGGCCGGCCCCGAGATGATCGTCACGTAGCTCTCGATCTTCTCGAACAGGTTCGGAAAATTCTCCAGAGCTGCCGAGTTCCTCGGTTTGTTGGAGAACGAGCGCTCGACGGCGATGCTCGAATCCTTCAGCGAGAGGCTGCGCGCCCCGCCGCCCATGTTCGGGATCGGGGTGCCGTCGACGTTGTGCGGGTGCGATCCGGCGAAGAAGATCTCATGATTTTCCTGCGGTCCGATCCGCACGTTGTCGATGAACACCAGCTTCGTGACGAGTGCCCCGATTTTTAATTGCCTTGCGTGATCGAGGTAGGGAACGTCGCGCACAACGAGGTAGTTGCTGTCGAGCTTCAGCGCGTAGCCCCTCTCGAGCAAGCGCCCTAGGTCCTCGTTATGACTGGCCAGTTCGCTTAACACGAAACTTCATCCCGTCTTTGATCTCCACGGAATCTCCAGGGGCCAGAATGCCTTCCGGATTGGCTTTGGGGCCGTCCTTGTAGGTCACCGAGTAGGTGATTTCCGGGTGGTGCGGGTAGTCCGGATAGGCCAGCGTCACGACCTCTTTATAGCTCACGGGACGGTCGGCGACCTTGTGCGGCGTACCATCCACGAAGATCTCGGCGGACTTATCGTGCTTCTCCTCGGGCATCGCAGCCTCTCCTTCTTTCCGGGGTGCGGCGCTCGCAGACACGCCCCCGCGAACCGTTCACCGAACCTGTTCGCAGTGTACGCCGACTTGCGAACAAAGCAAGGGGGGGGAACCGGAGGCCCTACAGGCGGCCCTGCCCGCGCGGCAGGACCAGCGCCAAGGTCGTCAGGCGAATGCTGGCTGCCTGGCGCGAGACGCCGAGGAGAGGAGCGAGTCGCGCGGCCACGCGGTCCTCCCCGCCGGCGGGAATGGCATCGCTGTCCGGAAAGATCTTCTGGGCCTCTGCGCGCGCGATCCTCGCGAAGAACGTCTTGGGCATCAGCAGGGCGGCCATCGCCTGGTTCGCCTGCACCTCGCGCCAATTGCCCCCGGTCGCATAGGTCGCGTCCCTCTTGAGGCATCGGTGGAGTTGGCGCGGCCCGTCGCCTGCCTGCGGCGTCTCGAAGAGGTTCATGCTGCCGGCGGCGAACTCGAACAGACTGCGGTGCAGGAGCACGTGTCCCGCTTCGTGGGCCAGCGTCGCGCGCCAGCGACCCAGACGTCCCGGTGGGGATTCGTCCTCGTCGAGCGCCGAGCCTGTGAGGTCTTTGTTGATTGAGATCCTCGGCTGCCTGCCCTCGAAGAACTCGGTCACCCCGAGCACCAGCGGCTCGAGGTCCGCGTACTGATCGAGCGTCGCTTTGAGGTGCCGCTCGATGAACGCCTCCAGATTGACCACGGGCGCCGCGTCCGTCGGGCTCAAGCCCGCCCTTTGCAGCTCGGACGTCATCATCTGCTCGATCTCCGACGGCTCGAACCAGATTCGCTCCTCGCCGCCGGCCCCCCGGTATTGCCTCATGTCCCGCCCTTCTTTGTCCCCATCTTCTCGACGGTCGTCAGGAGCTTCTTGAGGTCCTCGTCCGGCAGGCGCTTGTCCGAGATGCGGCGAAAGAGGGCGCCCGCGGCTGGGTGTTGCTTCATGTACCGCTCCGCATCGTTGCCGAACCTGCCGGCACGAGCCATGAGGTCGTCGAACTTGAGGTCGAGCTCCGCCGCAAGGCGCTGGAGCACGTCCTCCGAAGGCACGCGACGGTCGTTCTCGATATCGCTCAAGTACGAAGGCGCAAGGCCGAGTGTTTTCGCCAGATCACGCAGGGAGATGTCAGCCTCGACCCGCTTGCACCGAAGAACTTCCCCGAGGGAACGACCGTCTGTGTCCGCCATGTACGCCGGCCAGCGTACGGACGGACCTATCGTCGGTCAATCCATAGCCAGACGACCACAGGCATGTTGCGGCTTGGTACGCTGCGTCGCCCCCACGCGTAGACCGCGCTAGGCTTGAGTTCGGCGTTAGGCGCCGTCGTCGCGTCGGCAAACGCGCCTCGGGCGTACATACGTCGATGTCGGACCAGAGACGGCTCGGGGAAGAACGCATGGCACTGTCGGTTGAAGCAGAGGCGGTGAAGTTCCTACAGGCCCGCTACCCGCAGGCCGTTGTGATGCACCGGCCAATGCCTATGCATGCCGGGACCTTGGACGGCCCCATCATCAAGACGATGACGGCGTGCGCGGCCATCGATACGAGCATCGGGGTCAAGCAGTTGCTCCTCTGCATCCCAGACTTGAGCGAAGTCGAAACCCGAAGCCTGCCGGCGCAGTTGACGGAGATACATCGCGCAATGGAGGGAATTGCGATCGGAACGGGAAACGCTCAAGACCCGCACGGCAACTTCGTCCTGAGCAACGAGGTGCCATGGAACGCAAAGCTCATCCTTTTCACGGACACGCTCCATGCTACGGCGGACGCCCTACGAGCAATATTCGCCGGGACGACGCTCGTGGAGGTTTCCGACGCGCGATCGCGAGCAATCCTCGGCAGCCTGCCTCGCGGCAAGACCGCGTCCGTGTTCATTTCCTACGGCGATCCCGATCTTGCCATGGCTGCCCGAATCAACACGGCGCTCCGCGGGCGAGGCGTACGCACGTGGTTCTTTCCGGACGACGCGACGCCTGGCGAGAAGTTGCATCGCACGATGAGTGATGGGGTGGAGAAGCACGACAGAGTTCTCCTGCTGTGTTCAGCTAGCTCACTGCTTCGGGCGGGCGTCCTCAACGAGTTGGAACGGGTTCTCGAGCGCGAGCAGCGCGAGGGAGGCTCGTCGATCCTGCTACCGGTTCGGCTCGACGACTTTGTGTTCGGTTCTTGGGCGCCTCCGAGCCGCGAGGACCTTGCCAGGCATGTGCGAGCCCGCGTGATCGGCGACTTCTCTCGTGTTGACAGCGCTCCCGGGCAGTTCGACATTGAGATAGGCAAGGTAGTCGTGGCCTTGGCGGCGAAGAAGGCGTCGTAGCCGACGACGGTCGCGACGCGAGCGCTACGCTCCCGCAGTAGTCGACGTTACCGGGTGCCCCTTCGGGCGCTACGTCGTGCAGCGCTCTGTTACTCGCGGTAGCGGTCCGCAGCACGGCTGCAGGTACGATGCGCGTCCAGGGGACGGGAAGTTCACGAGGGAATGGCCGGACGGCGTTTCCCGCGTGCGTGCCGCAAAGTAACATCGGCGTGATGGAGACGGGCGCACCCGAGCTCGGCTTTCGCGACGTGCGGGCCATCGTGAAGGCGAGCGCCCTTCAGCGGCTCGGGAAGCCGCTGCTCCTCACCTACCTGGCCTTGGGGGCGTTCGGGGGCGCCGTCGTCGCGGCGTCCGTCCTGGCGATATGGCTGGAGCCGCGATGACGCCACCCGTCCTCGATGTGTTCATCGGCCGTGATGGCAGCGCCTGGCGGCTCTACTTCGCGCCGTCGTCGTGGAGGCCCGGGCACCTCGCGAACGCGGAGGGTGGTTCGGTTTTTCCGGTGGGGCGGCCCGACGTGGCGGGCCTGGATCGCTTCATGCGGAAGGTTGGCTCCCGCATCGATCGACGGCGGACGGGCGACGGAGGCGTCGAGATCCTCGCGAGGGGACGAGCGGCCCTCGCAGTGGCCGCGTGGCTCGAGCACCTGGTGGCCATGGATGAAACGCTGCGCGAATCCGAACTGCGACAAGTACGTTCGCACCGCCTACGCAGGCCTTCCCATCGCGTGCCCCTCATCGCACTCCACCCAGTACGTCCCGAGCCCGTTGAAGCAGCGAACGCGAGCGGGCTGGCCGCACTTGCAGTTCATCGAGGGGAACATCTTGGCCGCCCTCGCGGCGGGAATGTCGTGGTTCTTGGCCGCGACGACGGGGTGACCGCACACCTTGCAGGGTGGGGGATGGCTCATGTCGCGTTCCGTTCACGCACCGGGCAACTGACGAGCTTGGACGCGAACCTCCGCGCGACCACCTCCGCATTCGTCGCAGACCGTTTTGCGCTCGATGTGCAGAGCAAGGTCGCCGCGTTCGGTCACGGCAAGGCTGCCGGCGCGAATCGGTAGCAGGCGCTCACGCCAGTCCGCGATATCCGCTCCGCAGTCGAGGCAGATGGCGGCGGCTTCGACCGGGTCGTCCGCTTCCAGTTGCCGAGAAGCCGCACGATGGAGGGGCGACTCGCGTGCAGTCATCGGCCTGCTCGTACCACCAAGGCCTTGCGGGTGTCGACGGACGGCGGGCCGCGGGTGGCTTGCCCACGCAGCCGGGCGACCGCCGCGCTGCTCGGCGCAGGTGGGGGTGCGTCCGTGTCGCGTGCGGCGACGACAGCGACGGCCGGCTTTGCATCCTCGGCATGCTCCGTCGAGCGTCGGCCGACAGCCCCGACGGCCCTGAAATGGCAATACCGGTCATACTGGTCGGCATCACATCACCAGCCCACCCGGCGGCGATGGAGTGTCTCTCCACTTTCTTCTTGCCGGCCCGATCTCTGCACGTACATTGACGTCAGCCATGCCTAGTTTGAATTCGCAGCTCGAAACCCTCGCCCACTCGTTCGTCAACGATGTCATCTCGGCCATCCGGGGCTCTTCGCTCCAAGAGCTGCTGGTGCCGGGCGTCGGTAAGCCCGCGGCGCGCACCTCGCGGCTCGCGACCGCTGGTGGCGACGGCGGGATGCCGGACCCCATCTCCGTACCCGTGAAGAAGGGCAAAGCGGGACGCTTGAAGCGGCGTTCCGCCGAAGAGATAACGGCGCTCCTCGGCAAGATCGTTCTCTTGGTCAAGACTCACAAGGACGGCATGCGCGCGGAAGAGATTCGCGCGAAGTTGGGCCTCGAGTCGAAAGAGATGCCGCGGATCCTGAAAGAGGGCCTCGCGAAGAAGAAGCTCTCCACCAAGGGCCAGAAGAGAGCTACGACCTACTTCGCCAAGTAGCCATTTGCGGCGCCTTACGCGTAGGCCGGCGTCGTCGTGAGCCTCCCGTCCTCGACCGGACCGCCCACGGTGAAGTGGTACAAACTCTGCCACTCGCGCGAATCGATGCCGAACACCTCGTGAACGGCGTCATCGAAGTAGCAGCCGATGCCCGTCGCGCGAATACCCGCTTCCTCGGCCTCGAGATACAGCATCTGGCCCACCATGCCGGCCTCCCAGAACAGGTTCCGGTAGAACGCCGCGCCGTACGTCGTCAGGCTGTCCAGGTAGTCTGCGATCATGCCCAGGCTGAACGCGCCGTCGCCGGCGATGTCCTGCCCGCACGAAACGTTGGTCGCGAGCGTCCGACAATCACCTTCCTGGAGCAAGTATAGCGGGAGCCCCGGCGGACACGAAGGCACGCGCTGCCAGCGAAAGGCGGGGCGCATCTCTTTCTTGAGCGCCGCGAGCTTGTGCGGATCGCGCACGAGCGCGTAGAGGCCCGGAGGGACGCCTTCGACCCGGTGGACGAACAGGCCCAGATGAATGCGCGGCCGCCACGCGATTGCGTCCCAGGGCACCGAGCCTCCGTCGGCCGCGGGCATCAACCGAGCGAGCATGCGGAAGAATGTCTCCTTCGGGATGGCCGTCTCGCCGTCCATCGCCACCGCGCTCCGGCGGCCAAGGATGGCCTTCTCCGCGGTGAGCAGACCCTGGCGGACCGGCGTTGCGAAGATCTCGTCCTGCATGGGAAACCCGGCGAAGCCTTCCGTGATCGGCGCCCTTTCGGATCGTCGCGTCGCCTGCGAAACCTCGTCGATCACGGGCCACTCTACACCGTGCTCGGGGCTCAACGTGTTGGCCCTCCCGAACCATCGTGCGCTGACGCTGGCGGCCGTCACCCTCTCGAGCAACCGGGACGGTGGGGGCGCACGGCCCGCGGTGACCCATGCGAGGAGCTCAGGCTCCTCGCGCTCCGCCGCCCCGTAATCGTCCGCACGCCTAAGGCCCAGGAGATCCGCGATGGCGCCGTCGCCGTTCTCGTTGACGAGCACCAAGCCCCAGCCGAGAGCCGCCGCCGCGATGCGCAGGGTGGCAAGCGCATGCCCGGCGTCGTGCTGGCAGTATCGGAACGCGCGCTCACCGTACTTCCAGGCTTCGCGCCAGTGGACCGACGAGAGCCCCACGAAGAAGCCGCCGTCGGGGGCCGGCGCGGACAGCTCACCCCACGCCTTCGCGTCAAGGACCGCCCGCCGCTCGAGAGCGTGCTCCTGGGGTGCGTAGTGGTACACGGCGGGCGCATCGCCGATCTGCTCGACCGCCGGGAGCACCGCGTACCCCTCCGTCGGATGGAGATTCCCGCTCGACGGATTCGCGCGGAGCGACCACGTCGTCTCACGGAAGCGCTTCCACGCCGTCAGAGAGAGCGCGTAGCGGAAGAAGAGTGAGAGGGACTCCGCGGAGAGCGGCTCGGACGGCACCTCGCCGCGGGCATAGAGCTGCCAGTACGGAAGCGGCCGCCCCGGTGCCGGCATCGGGAGGGGCACGAGATCCGCTCCCGCGTACCGCCGGAATGGATTGGGCTGCGTGGCCCAATCCAAGTGGCCCGCGGAGGCGGCGTAGCGGTGGTAATGGTGCTTCGTGCGCTCGTGGTAGGCGACGATGACCTCCTCGGGCGAGGGGTCGCCGTCGGAGGGGCGCCGCGGAGGAGCGGACTTGAAACCAGCCGTCACCGGGCGGTGTCGGATCTCGGGGTCTTGTCCTCGACGGCCTTCGCAGTCGCGGGTGGAACGTACGTCGCGAAGTCGCCAATGGAGCGCTTGGCGGGGCAGGCCTTGACGATGGGGCAACCCGTACAGTGAACGGCCAGGGCGATGGGGCAGAGGGTCATGGTGTTACCTCGCGGACGACGATACACCCCCAATGGGTTCCAGCTGCATGCGATGGACGCCAAGCACCTAGCGATCTGGACCTTACGCGGAGGCGCGTGGCCCGACGCCACTGGCCGAGTCCGGGGCCACCGGCGCTTCACTTCTCACGTCTCCTCCCCGCAGTACGCCTCGCAGTACGCCTCGATTCGATACCCATCGGGGTCGACCACGAACGCCGCGAAGTAGCTCGGCGCATAGTCAACGCGAACCCCAGGTTTCCCGTTGTCGCGACCTCCGTTCGCCAGAGCTGCCGCGTGGAATGCTTCGACCGCACTCCGTGTGGGCGCGAGGAAGCAGAAGTGAGCCCGGACTTCGGATTTTCTGCGACGGGGTTTTCGCTCGCTCGCGCGGCATCCTCGGCAAGCAGTCGCTCAGCGCCACCGACTTCTATTCCAAGACCGCTCTACGGGAGCACCTCCGTGCCTACATGCGTGCGTGGAACCGGAACCCCACGCCCTTCGCTTGGACAAAGCCCGCCGCCGCCATCATCAAGTCACACCGCCGAATGCTGAAGCGGATCTCGACGACGCTGCACTAAACGTGGATTTCGCGGACGTCGTGAGCGCTCCCGCCCGCCGTGCGGTGTGGAAATCGGACGGAAGGCCGGAATTTTAGGCTCGTCGTGGTCGTTGCCGCAAACGACCAATAAGGTGCGACGCGACGCGCTCGGGGGCAAGCGCGGCGACGGGCACCTTCACCTCGGAGAGAAGATTCGGCGTCCGGACCCGGGGCGCATTCGCGTCGCCGGCAGCGACCCGACGCTGCGGATTCCGCCCATCGTGATCGCCCAGATCGGCGCATCGTGATCGCGCAGATCGGCCATCGTGATCGCTCGGTCGGAGCGAAGCGACGTAGCTTGGTTGGCGTGTTCGAGGGGGCGGTCAGGCCTCCGGCTTTCTTCGGGACGGTCCCTTCAGCTTGATGCGGTGGGCG
>Ga0302326_10021388_pt1 | contig 13272 bp, 11 predicted proteins | sample Palsa_T0_3_FD_202264 | JGI IMG/M metagenome (GOLD analysis project Ga0302326, IMG submission 202264) | Peat permafrost microbial communities from Stordalen Mire near Abisko, Sweden - Palsa_T0_3 | ecosystem: Environmental > Terrestrial > Soil > Palsa > Peat permafrost | place: Sweden: Abisko... | reverse complement strand
CCAGGCGCCTCCCGCCGACCCTACCGCGACCGCCCAGGCGCCACAGGCTAGGCTAGAGCTGCCGGAGAGGGCTGTCCCCTCCCACCAATAACGGTGACCCCGGCTCCCCGTCCAGGCTCGCCGCAAACACCTCGGCAATCTCCTGGTACCCCCCGTAGGTGGCGTGGATGTTCGCGCCAATCGGAGGAGCCGAGCACATCCACGTCAGCTCACAGGTCTCGGCGACGGCGACCGGAATCGTCCCCATGGCCGTGGGTACCGTGGTGGTGAACGGCGTGTAGACATCAAACGCGGTCCCGACATCCGCCATCAGGAAGTTCTGTGCCGTGAAGTCGGCGGACAGCGTGTCATTGACCGACTGGGTGAGAGTCACCGACTGCGCCGCTTCCTTCTGCCCCTCAACGCCCTGCAGATAGTCAGCAAGGAAGAGGTCGTAATAGGTCATCGCTGCGATTTTGACCTTCGGCCCCACCGCCTGCCGCAAGTCCGTTGCGATCGTCGTGGCGTTTGTGCCGATCGTGCTGATACCGGTGTTAGCGCACGCGGTGTCAATGCCGGTGGTGACGGACCCGCAGGTGTCGATGTCATTGGCGCCGATATCCAGTGTGATAAACGCGATCTTGTGCGTGGCGATGAACGCGAGCGCGGCCTCGAGCTGGCTCCCCGCCGGGTAGGTGCAGAGGCCACCGGTGATCATCGAGCCGGTGCTCTCCCCCGGGCAGCCGAGTTGCTCGAGCTTCAAGCCCTTGATCTTGCGCTTCTCGATCGCGTAGAGGAAGTTGACATAGCCCTGATTGGTGGGCAACGTCAGGCCCTGGGCGTCGGGCTGCGCGCCCACCGCGAGCGAATCTCCGAGCGAGAGATAGTAAGAGGATGGTGTCTTCGCCACTCGCATCTTCGACGCGTGCTTCGCGAGCGCTGTCCCGGGCACGAGACAGGCCAAGGCAGATAGCGCAGCGCAGATGATGAATTTGGATCGCATGGGGAGTTCTCCTTGGGCACCTAGAGGCCCTCCGCGAGGTACTCCTTAAAGACGCTCAGGGACCGAAAAAATCACGCCCCATTCGTCGAAGAACAAGGCGGCGCGCGCGCCTCACCGCTGCGCCCACCACCGGCCCTTCTCAAGGTCGTGAAAGACGACCACATTGCGCCCGCAGGTCGTGACGAGCTCCCAGTACCGGCGACGGAGCGGACGATCGGTCCACCATCGATCCTCGATCAGCCATGACTCGCGCACCGTGTCGACCGCGCGTCCGTCGACCACGAGTGGGCATCCGTCGGGAGCGGCGCTGACCGACGCTCGGGTAGGGACGGCGAGACGGCGCGGCCCGGCCATACCCCGAGACCTAATTTCCTTCGAACGGCGCGAGCACCGCGCGGCGCTCGGGCACCCGAGAGTCAGGATCGATCTCGAGCACGCGCAGCGCCGCATCGGGACCGGCGGCGGCGCGCGCCTGGCGAATCGCCTCGCGCAGGCGCGCGGTGCGCGCAGCGTCGGGCTCGTCCAGCAGGCTGCGCTGACCGCTCGCCGGCGGTCCGAACTGCTCCACCGCGAGCCTCAGAACTTCGACCGGAGCCGGCACCAGCGTCAAGCGCGGAGCGAGGGCGAGTCGCATCCTGACCGGATCGGCGAGCGCCTCGCGGAAGACCATCCGCTCGCGCCACGTCCCACGCTCGACCAGGACCCCGGAAAGAACGACCGCGCGTAGCGTCCTGCCCTGCCGCTCGCGGCGCGCGAGCAGACGGTCGATCAGCAGTCCGAGCCCACGCTCCAGTTGAGAACCAGAAGCCGCATCGGGCAGCTCGAGCGACTCGCGCAGGATCTCGGTCGGCTGGCGCGGCGACAGAGCCCCATCGCCCCCGCTCGCCAACTCGTAGGCCAGCAGCCCCACCGTCCCGAAGCGATCGGCCAACGCCGCCGGTGGTAGCGCTGCAAGTTCACCTAGCGTCTGCACGCCGAGGCGTTCGAGGGTCTCGTGCAGTCCGGCCTGGGCCAGCGCCGCGCGAGTGCGCAGCAACGCGACGGGGAGCGGGGCGAGGAAGGCGCGGGCCTGCCCCCGCCCCCCGGACACGATCACCGGGCGGCGCACCCGCGCCTGCGTCGCCGCCGCCACTGAAGCGAACCGCGACGGCGCGACCCCAAATCGCGCCGGCACTCTGAGGGCGCGACGGGCGGTTGCCAGCACTCCATCGATGCCATCCTGGAGCCGCAGCAGCCCCTGCGCGTCGAAGCACGCAAGGCCCGGTCGCTCAGGCTCGACGGCCGCCCCGATCGACTCGAGTCGCACCAGCAGCCGCTCCCAGAGGTCCGCCACGCCCGCCGGATCGGGCGGCACCAGCATCAGTCGGGGGCAGCGCGCGAGCGCCTCGCCCAGCTGCATGTCGGGATGCAGGCCAAAGGCCTCGGCCGCGAGCGACACTTCCCCCACCTGCTGTACGCGTCCCGGCTCGGGCGCGAGCGCCGCCGGAACCTGTAGGAGCTCGGTTCGGTCGCCCGCAGCGACGATGAGCCGAAAGCGAGGAAGGAGTACGCAGACAATCATCGAACGTATGTTCGCACCCTACGCGGATGGATGCGCGGCCCCGGCTAGGCGCGTAGGCTCCGAGCCGTGGAGGAGATCGTCCCCGGCCTATGGCACTGGACCGCGCGCCACGAGCACATCGAGAAGCCGGTCAGCTCCTACTACCTGCCGGGGGAGCGGGTGCTCATCGATCCCATGATCCCGCCGCAAGGACTCGAGTGGTTCGAGGAGCACGGCGCACCCGAGCACATACTGCTCACCAACCGCCACCACGACCGGCACGCGTGGCGGCTGCGGGAGGCTTTCGGCTGCACCGTGCACGGCGTCCGGGCGGGCCTGCACGAGCTCGAGGGACGCGGGCCCGTCGAGGCATTCGAGTTCGGCGACGAGCTGCCGGGAGGGATCGTCGCCTACGAGGTCGATGCCATCTGCCCGGACGAGACCGCCCTGCACCTACCGGCGCACCGAGCGCTGGCGTGTGCGGACGGAGTGGTGCGATGGTCCGGGCAGGACGACCTCGCCTTCGTTCCCGATTCGCTGATGGATGATCCTGAGCAAACCAAGGCGGGGCTCCGCGACGCCTACCGCGCCCTGGTCGAGCTCGACTTCGATCACTTGCTGCTGGCGCACGGCGACCCCATCGTCGGGAATGGGAAGGACGCGTTGCGCGCGTTCTTGTGCTGAGCCGGCGCTACCGTGTCGGACACACTTCCACCAAGGAGCACCATGAAGCTCGAGGGCATCCACCACATCACGGCGATCACGGGCGACGCGCAGCGCAACGTCGACTTCTACGCCGGTGTGCTCGGCCTGCGGCTGGTCAAGAAGACGGTCAACCAGGACGCGACCTCTGTCTACCACCTGTTCTACGCCGACGAGCGCGGCGACGCCGGCTCGGATATCACCTTCTTCGAGTTCCCGGGGGCCGCGCCGGGTAGTGCGGGAGCCGGCATGGTCCACCGCGTTGTCTGGCGTGTGGCGTCGCCCGAAGCGCTCGACTTCTGGAGCGAGCGCCTGCGCGAGGCCGGATACGACGCCAAGCGCGAAGGGGATTCGCTGCATTTTGAAGATCCCGAGGGGCTCGATCACGAGCTCGCCGTCGTCAACACCAGCGACGAGCCGCTGATCGCCAACCATCCGGAGATCCCCGCCGAGCTCGCCCTCCAGGGCTTCCACGGGGTCCGCGCTTACGCCGAGAACGCCGACCGCAGCCGCCACCTGCTCGAGGACGGGCTCGGCTTCGTCCGGAGCAGCAACACCTGGGAGGCACGTGGCACGAGTCGCGGCGCGCTCTATACCTACGACCCGGCGCCCGCGGAGCGCGGCCGTCCGGGCGCGGGGACGGTGCATCACGTGGCCTGGGCTTCGATCCCGGAAGAGCACGAGTCCTGGCGCCTGAAGGTGATCGACGCCAACGCCGATCCCACCCCGGTGATCGACCGCTTCTACTTCCGCTCGATCTACTTCAGGGAGCCCTCGGGGGTCCTGTTCGAGATCGCCACCCTCGGGCCCGGCTTCACCATCGACGAGCCGCTCGAGCATCTCGGCGAGAAGCTCTCCCTCCCCCCGGCCTACGAGCACCTGCGCGACGAGGTCGAGCCGACCCTGACTCCGATCCACAATCCGCGGGAGAGCTGGACGCGCGACTAACGACCTAGACCGCGAGCTCGTCCCGGACCGCATCGGTAAGCGGACGGTAGGCGTCCTGGGCGCGGTCGCGGTACCAGACGCCCGCCGATCCCCGCGGCTGCGGGATCCCGGCAGCCCGGAGGGGACCGGTCAGCGGCCGGTACCAGGTGGTGACCGGAATCTCGTCGACGACCTGGACGACGCGCGGTCGCTCGGCCGGCTCCAGGCTCATGAGCGCCTCGGTGACGTCGCGCGCCGTCAGCTCCCGGCCGGAGCGCAGTGTCACCGCGGCGACCGCTAGCTCCACCCCTCCCACGGGAACTCCGTAGGCGACGGCAAGGTCGACCGCGGGCAGGTCGCCGAGCGCGTCGCGGATCGGGGCGGTGAAGACGATCCCCTCGACGGTCGGGATGGTGTCGGCCACCGAGTCGACGCGCCAGTAGTCCCCGTCGGAGTCGATCCGGAACAGGTCGTCCGTGCTCAGCCACGCGTCATCGCGCGCGAAGACCCCACGCAGCGGCGCGGTGCCCGTCGGCGCCCCCGCCTCGATCCGCGCGAGTAGGAGGCCCACCTCGTCGCGCTCGCATTCCTCAGCGAAACCGTCGAGGCCAACCACGAGCTGCCGCGACTCGACCTCGTAGGCCGCCACCTTGACCTGGGCGCTGCCCGGCAGCGGACGTCCCATCGACCCGGGCTTGGTGCCGCGCACGTTGACAAGGATCGCCCCGGCTTCCGTGGACGCGTAGAACTCGAGCACGCGAGCGGGCGAGAAGCGCTCCTGGACCCGCCTCCACAAGCCCCGGGGCATCCCCGAGCCGATGAACAGGCGGACCGCGTGGTGGCGCTCGCCCGGGTGGGATGGGGCCTCGACGATGTCATGGAGCAGCGTCCAGGTGTAGGAGGCGACGGTGACGCCGTAGCGCCGCGCCTCGTCCCAGAACGTGGCCGGGTCGAAGCTCGTCGCCATGGCGATCCGGGCCCCGCCGGCGATCGCTCCGCCGATGCTCATCATCAGCCCCGATGGGTGGTACAGCGGGGTCACGCTGTAGACCGTGTCGGACGCCGACAGTGCCGCCGAGGACGCCGTACCGAAGGCCGACAGGGCCCAGCGGCGGTTGGTGATGCGGCTCATGCGGGTGTTCGCACCACTGCCCGTGAAGACGATGAAGGCGACTTCGCTCGCGCGTCCCGAGCTCGGGCGATACCACTTCGGCAGCTCGACGGTTTCCGGATCGATCTGCTCCATGTCGGTGCTCAGGGGAACGCCGAGGTCGCGCGGTTCGCCTCCCCCGCCGAGCACGAAGGTGTGCACGGTGCCGAGTCCGGCGGCGAGCGCCGCGCGCTCGGGGTCGGCGATGATCCGCTCCGCCTGACCGAGCTCGAGCTCGCGTTCGAGTTCTCCGTCGGGGCGCAAGAGCACCGATACCGCGCCGAGCCGGTTGAGGGCGATGACGAGCGCGAGCGCGGTCGGACGCGTCCCCATGAGCACCGCCACGTGCTCGCCCTGGCGTACGCCGATCTCGATCAGGCCACGGACGATGTTGTCGATCCGCTCGTTGACCTGCGTGGTGGTGTAGGCACGGCCCTCCCAGAGAAAGAAGACGTCGCCCGGGGCCCGGCGCGCGGACTCCTCCACGAGTAGGCCGATCGAGATGCGCGTGCTCGGCTGAATCTGCTCGAGTCGGGCGAGCCGCGGCAGCTGCCCCGCGGCCTCACGCGTGAGCTCGCGCACCCCTCGAAGCGTGCGCGTGGTCGTGCCGAGAAGCGAGCGCGCGATCCCCGTTCCCACCTCGCCGGCGAGCTCGATCCCATACATAAGCCGGCTCCCGACCGGCGAAGCGAGCTCCCGCTCGCCGTCGTCGGGAACCGGCTGGACCTCGGCGGGCAGGTCTCCCTCGCCCGAGCACCAGTGCGACCACGCGGCCACGGTGGGCCAGGTCGTCCGGGTTGAGGTCGAGCCCACCACGAGCCCGAAGTGGCCGGCGGGCAGGGCGACCTCGTAGACGTCGGCGCGCGGAGCGGCCTGGCGGATCGCCCGCACTCCCGCCGCGGGAGCGATCTCGTCGACGGTACCCACGAAGGACAGGACAGGAGTCTCGATGTCGGCCAGGGTGACGAGCCGATCCTCGATCACGAATCCCCCCTCGAGCATGCGGTTGTGGGCAACGAACTGGCGCATGAACTCGGCCAGGGCGGGGCCCGGCCAGGCAACGAAGCCCTCGCCGCCGAGGAAGCGCCGCTGGCGCTCTCGGGGGAGTAGCGCCTCGCGGTCGTGGAGCTGGAGGATGAAGTCGACCTGCGCGCGCAGCGACTTGACGGGATCGAGCAGCCGAAAGCCCGCGCTGCTCGCCCACCCCGGGACGCCCCATCCGCCGAGACCGTCGGCGAGGATCCCTGCCGCACCCTCGACCAGCGCCACGGGGATGCCGAAGGGGACGCCGGCGCGGGTGTCGACCGGGCTGCCGAAGGTGATCAGCGAGCCGAGGCCCTCGTTGCGGCGGTAGGCGGCAGCCTGGTAGACGAACATCCCGCCCTGCGAGTAGCCGGCGAGGTGGACGTCACGCCCGGTCGCCGCGCGGACCCGGTCGACGGCGTCAGAGACGGCGAGCACGTGGTCGGTCAGAGTGCGTTCGAGCCCTCCGGGCTCGTGCTCGGGGGCGCCGAAGTCGACCACCCACGGGTCGACGCCGTTCTCGTGGAGCACCGCCACCCCGCTTGTGGCGGGGGATACGTCGTAGACCTCGGTGGCCAGCATCAGCGGGGGGACGAGGAGGACCGGTGGACCGCCTCCATCGGCGGGGAAGTAGCGCCGCAGGCGGTACACGCGCTGCTCCGAGGCCACCTCGTAGGGCGAATGCGCCTCGTCGGTCTCGAGCCCACCGAATCGCGCGACCTCGAGCGCGTTCTGCGCGACCGCGCCGAGGCGGCTCACGGGTCTCGTGATGCTCTTGGGCAGCAGCTCCATCCCGGCTCGCCTCACATCATCTCCCAAACGGGCAAGGGCCACCCCCGAGCCGCTATTGTCCGGGTGCCGATGAGCCTGGCCATAGAGACGGTTGAGCTGAAGATCGAGGGCGGCGTCGCCTGGATCACGCTGAACCGACCCGACGCGCTGAACGCGTGGACGCGCGAGCTCGGCGAGGATCTCGGTGCGGCGCTCGAGAACGCGGCGGAGACCCGCGAGGCTCGAGCCATCGTCCTCACCGGCGCGGGCCGGGCGTTCTCCTCGGGCGCCGATCTGCGCGCCGGGGTCGATGTCGGCGACGACGGCAAGCCGGACGTCCTCACGCCCCTGCGTGAGACCTACAACCCGGTGATCCGGCGCGTCCGCACCGTCCCCAAGCCGGTCGTGGCCGCGGTCAACGGCCCCGCAGCAGGAATCGGATGCTCCCTCGCCCTCGCGGCCGATCTCATCATCGCCGCCGAGTCGGCCTACTTCCTGCTCGCCTTTGTCAACATCGGGCTGGGGCTCGACGGTGGCGCGTCGGCATTCCTCCCGGCCCGCGTCGGGCACGCGCGAGCCTTCGAGCTCGCCTACCTGGGCGAGCGCCTCCCGGCCACGCAGGCGCTCGACTGGGGCCTCGTCAATCGCGTGGTCCCCGACGCCGAGCTCGAGACCGAGGTCGGCGCGCTCGCGGCCCGGTTGGCGGCGGGACCACCGGGCTCCTACGCCGCCATCAAGCAGACCATCAACGACCAGCTCTATCCGCGGATCGAGCAGCAGCTCGACGACGAGGCGGTCCTCCAACAGGAGCGCGCCTCCTCGGCAGACTTCATGGAGGGCATGCTCGCCTTCATGGAGAAGCGCCCCGCGACCTTCCTCGGCGCATGAGCGAGGACTTCTATCTCGCCGGCGAGGGCGAGCCGCTGGTTCTCCTGCACGGGTTCACCGGCACGTGGCAAGCGTGGACGCCGGTCCTGCCGATGCTCGAGCGCCATCACACCGTGTTCGCGCCGACCCTGCCCGGGCACTACGGCGGTGAGCCGTTCGCGGCTGGTACGCGGATCTCCGTCGCGGCCAGCCTCGACATGATCGAGCGCCAGCTCGACGCCCACGGAATCGGGCAAGCGCACTTCGCCGGCAGCTCGCTCGGTGGCTGGCTCGCCCTCGAGCTCGCGGGCCGTGGACGGGCGCTGAGCGTTGTCGGCGTCTGCCCTGCGGGCTGCTGGGAGCACGGCCCGGCGCCCCGCTGGGTGCTGATGTACTTCCGCCGCAACGACCTACTGCTCAAGATCGGCCAGCCTCTCGGGCTACTCGCTCCAATCGCGCGCCGGCCGCGTACGCGCGCGCTCGCCCTGTGGGAGCTCATCACTCGCCCGGCCGGAGTTGACGCGGGCGCCGCCTACATGATGTTCTCCGGCGCCGCGAACTGCGAGGTGGCTCCCGACGCGATCAGGCTCGCCGCCTCCGGGGACATGTTCGGCGACCTGCCCGCGATCGACTGCCCAGTGCGCATCGCCTACGGAACCCGAGACCGGCTCATCCGCTGGCCGAAGCATTACACGATGATCTGTCGGCAGCTGCCGGACGCCGACTACGTCGCGCTCGAGGGCCTCGGGCACCTGGCGATGTGGGATGACCCCGAGGTCGTCGCGCGCACGATCCTCGAGATCACCGCACCCGAGCGAGTCGCGGAGATGGCTGTCGCATAGTCCGCGGGGCGACCGCGGGCGCAAGGCGCCCTTGCCCCGCGCTCCATCTCACAACCCGTGCTTGCGCAGCCACAGCTCGAGCACCGCGATGTGCCAGAGCTTTGAGCCCTCCAGCGTCGTGAGGTGCTCGTTGGGCGCCGCCAGGAGCTTCTTGACGTGCTCGGGTCTGAACAGGCCGCGGTCCTGTACCGAGGACCCCTCGAAGGTCTCGCGCATCAGGTTCAGCGTCGCGCCCTCGAGGTTGTAGAACGCAGGCACCGGGAAGTAGGCCTTGGGCCGGTCGATCACCGCGTCGGGCACCACCCCTCTGCACGCGACCTTGAGAATGCCCTTGCCGCCGTCCGCGAGCTTCAGCTCGGGCGGGCAGGCCGCGGCGAGCTCCACCAGCTCGTGATCGAGGAACGGGGTGCGGGCCTCGAGGCCCCAGGCCATCGTCATGTTGTCGAGGCGCTTGACGGGATGCTCGGGGAGCAGGACCTCGACCTCGAACCGCAGCGCCCGGTCGATCGGCGTGTCCGCCCCCGGCTGGCGAAAATGCCACTCGAGATAGGCACGGCTCGGGTCTTCGTCGAGCAGATAGCGGGACTGCAGGACCTCCGCCATCTCGGCGTCGGGACGGTCGAAGAACACCTGCTCGTAGGTGTCGGTGCCGCTCCCTTCAGCTTCGAGCATGGGCGGGAACCAGAAGTATCCGCCGAACACCTCGTCCGCCCCCTGCCCGGACTGGACGACCTTGTGCGAGCGCGCCACCTCCTGCGCAAGCAGGTAGAACGCCACCGCGTCGTGAGACACCATCGGCTCGCTCATCGCCCCCAGGGCCCCGTCGAGCGACTCCAGCAGACGGGCCTCGGGCACGTGTATCTGCTGATGATCGGTCTCGAACTGCTTGGCGATCAGGTCCGAGAACTCGAACTCGTCCCCTTCGTCCTCACCGACCCCGTCGAACCCGATGCTGAAGGTGGCCAGTCCGCGCTGCCCGCTCTCCGCGAGCAGGGCGACGATCACGCTCGAGTCAAGACCTCCGGACAGGAGCACCCCGACGGGGACATCGGACACCATCCGCCGCTCGACGGCGGTGCGAAGCGCGTCGAGGATCGCTTCGGCCCAGTCCTCGGTCTCCCAGTCGGCGAAACGAGGGTGGCGTGTGTAGTAGGCGCGCCAATAGTTCTCGGTCACGCGCCGCCCCTCGGGCGTGACGATCGTCACCGTCGCGGGTGCGACCTTCTGCACGCCCTTGAGGATCGTGCGGGGCGGGGGCACAGCTGCGTGCCAGGTCAGATAGTGGTGCAGGGCGACCGGGTCGAGATCGGTGTCGACGCCTCCGCCGGCGAGCAGCGCGGGGAGCGTCGAGGCGAAGCGCAGCGCCCCTCCGACCTCGGCGAGGTAGAGCGGCTTGATGCCCAGCCGGTCCCGGGCGAGGAAGAGGCGGCCCGAATACTGGTCATAGAGCGCGTAGGCAAACATGCCGGCGAACATCTCGACGCAGCGGTGCCCCCAGTGGTCGTGCGCCTTGAGGATCACCTCGGTGTCGCTCGTCGAGGCGAACTTGTAGCCCTCGCGCTGGAGCTCATGGCGAAGCTCCTCGTGGTTGTAGATGCAGCCGTTGAAGACGATCACCAATCCGTTCTCGTAGTCGACCATCGGTTGGTCGCCCGTGCTCGAGAGGTCGATGATCTTCAGCCGCCGATGGGCCAGAGCGATCGGTCCGTCGGCCCAGGATCCGGAGCCGTCGGGTCCCCGGTTGGCCATCGTGTCGGCCATCCGCTCGACCGCGTCGCGATCGGGCGGCCCGCCTGTCGTGAACTCGCCGGCAAATCCGCACATGACGGGGTTTCTATCGAATCAGGACACGAAGGCGTCGGAGAGCAGCTCGACGAGACCGGTCAGGCCCCCGGGTTCCCGGGCGACTCTCCGCTGTCGCTTGGCGCCCGGTTCCTCCCCCAGCATGACCAGGGCGTCGAGCATGCTCTCGCAGCCGAGATCGGCGGCATGGGGGCGGGCCGCCTCGAGAAGCGTCGCCAGAAGCCGGCGCGCGGGGACGCGTTGCTCGGCGACGGCATCGATCAATCGGGCCGACATGCCGTCGCGGGCGGCGATGAAGCGGTTCTCGGCGAGCAGCTCGGGCCGATCCCACTGTGGGTCGGTGTGGTAGCCCTCTTCGAGCTCGAGGTGGGCGATCGCCTGCACGAGTCCGGCGAGCGCGGCGGTCTCGACGCCGGTGATCTGCGCGTCCATGATCCGCACCTCGACGGTCCCGAAGCGCGGCTGGGGCCGGACGTCCCACCACAGGAACGTCGGCTCGGGGAAGGCGTCGCAGCGCAGGAGGAGATCGACGGTCTCGACGTAGTCCTCATATGACGCGAAGGCACGGGGGATCCCGACTCGGGGGAAGGCTTGGAAGAGCGGAGTGCGCGCGGATGCCAATCCCGCGTCGCGACCCTGCCAGAAGGGAGAATTGCCCGACAGGGAGAGGAGCAGCGGCAGATGGGCCCGCATCCGGTTGAGGAGCGTGATCGCGGACTCGGGGTCCGGTACTCCGATGTGGACGTGGAGCGCGAACGTCGGCTCCCGGCGAGCGAGCTCACGCATCGCTTCGTAGACGAGCTGGTAGCGCGCCCCGCTCGAGATCTGCGTGCCCGTCCACAGGGCGAAGGGATGCGTGCCCGCGCTCGCTACGCGGAGATTGTCGACGGCCAGCTCGCGCGCGAGCGAGGCGCGTAGAGCGACTATCTCTCTTGCCGCGCCTTCGGCGCTGTCGTGCGGGTGACTCGCGAGCTCGATCGCCGCCCCATGAGTCTCGGGCGTCGCTTGCGAGGCCAGCTCCGGGGAGAGCCGGGGCAGGACGTCGTCGATCCGCTGCGCCAGCGACCAGTCGTGCGGGTCGAGGAGCATCACTTCCTCCTCGATGCCCACGGAGTACGGCGTTGATCCGTTCCACTCCGCCCATCCGGCTAGCGTGGATCGGCTGAGCTCAGCTCTCATAGATTCTCCGGTTGCTCGGAGTGTTCCCTCAGGCGACGTCGGCGAATCGTGCCGCCGCCTCGTCGGACAGACTGGCGGCCTCTACGAATGCGCTGAACAGCGCCGCCTGACCAAATCGATCGATCAGGCACTCAGCATGCCACTGTACGCCAACGACGAAATCCCGGTCGACCGCCTCGACGCTCTCGACCGTGCCGTCGCTCGCCCGGCTCGTGACGGTCAAGCCCGCGCCGAGCGTCTCCACCGCCTGATGATGGAACGAGTTGACCTTGGTCCGGCAGCGGTCGAGGATCTGACTGAGCCGGCTCCCCGGGTCGAGCGTCACCCAGTGCGTGGGCTTCTCTCCCAGCTCGGACTGCCGATGGACGATGCGCTCCCCGACGATGTCCGGGAGATGCTGATGGAGCGTCCCCCCGCGCGCGACGTTGAGCAGCTGCATTCCCCGGCACACCGCGAGGATGGGCAAGCGCCGAGCATCGGCTGCCTTCGCGAGCGCGAGCTCGAACACGTCGAGCTGGCTCTCGGTCGGACCGGTACGCACGTGCCGGCGCGCGCCGTACGACTCCGGGTCCAGATCGGGGCCACCCGACAGGCACACGCCGTCCACCCGGTCGAGCAAGCCGTCGAGGCAGTCGACCTGCAGGGGCGGCACGACCACGGGGATACCACCTGCGAGTTCGATCGCGTGCAGGTACTTGAGTCCCAGGGCCATCTCCAGCTGAGGCGGGTCGCCGTGCCGCGTCGGGGTCACGGTCTTACCCTCGCGAACCTCGGAGGTCGTCACGGCGATAAGCGGCCTGCGCCCGAGGGGGTGCCTTGGTCGATGTTGCTCGATGGATTCCACACCTAACGTCATCTACATGCTTATACCCAGGGCTGCGGACGCTGCCTCTGGCCCTGTGGCCAAAGATTCTCTTCGCTATTTGCGATCTCGATCGCTAAGGGCTCGCGACTTCGTCGCTAGCCCTAAACCGTCGGCAGCGCCACGCCGGCGATCCGCACCACGTGTAGATCGGTCTTCTCGATCTCTCTCACCGCCGTCGTCAGGGCGCGCGCGAGCGTGGGCGCCTTGCGGTAGAACTGCGCGAACGGCTCACCCTCCTCCGAGACGCGAAACAGGGCGTCGCCACAGCCGGCGGCAACGAGGTCGTCCAGGAACGGCTCCGGATCCTGGTCGAGGATGAGCGTGAACTTGTGTCGCGGCATGGGAGCCATGGGCGGGGCATTCTCGCACCATCCACGTGTGCCGCGCAACGGTCACAGGGGGATTTAGTTCTGGCGCCAACTGGGGCCCTCCGCCACCCCGCGGGATTTGGCTCTGCCAAATCCCGCAATGCAATCGGCGCCAGCCGATTGCACTGGCTCTGCCAAATCCCGCAATGCAATCGGCGCCAGCCGATTGCACTGGCTCTGCCAAATCCCGCAATGCAATCGGCGCCAGCCGATTGCACTGGCTCTGCCAAATCCCGCAATGCAATCGGCGCCA
>Ga0302326_10021387_pt1 | contig 13272 bp, 10 predicted proteins | sample Palsa_T0_3_FD_202264 | JGI IMG/M metagenome (GOLD analysis project Ga0302326, IMG submission 202264) | Peat permafrost microbial communities from Stordalen Mire near Abisko, Sweden - Palsa_T0_3 | ecosystem: Environmental > Terrestrial > Soil > Palsa > Peat permafrost | place: Sweden: Abisko... | reverse complement strand
CTCGACTTCGCGGAGCTGGCAAGCCATGGAACCGTGTGGACACCGTCCGAGGCCCCGGCCGTGCAGTTCGGCGACGGGCACTACCCGACCGCGAGCGGACGGATCGAGCTCGTCTCTGAAGCCGCCGAAGCCGACGGCCATGGGCGCCTGCCTCGCCCGGAGGCCGACGAGCGGCCCGCAGCCGGCCGGCTGCGGCTGCTGTCCCCAGCCTCACCGTGGGCGCTGAACAGCAGCTTCAGCAATGACGAGCGGGTGGCGCGCCGCTCGGGAGCGCTGACCCTTAGCCTGACCGCCGCCGACGCAGCCACCTTCGAGCTCCGTGACGGGGCGCTCGCGCGGGTTACCAGCTCGGCCGGCAGCCTGGTCGTCCCCGTCGAGATCACCGATGCGCTGCCGGTGGGCGTCGGGCTGATCCCCAAGGGTGGCTGGCCGAAGCTCCGAGAAGACCGGTCCAACGTCAACGCGCTTACCACCTCAGAGGCGAGCGACATGGGCGCGAGCACCGCCGTGCATGGGCTCGAGGTGACGGTCACCCCGGTCGGCTAGCGAGCGGTGGCGATGCCACGCGCCGAGCGAGCAGACGCGAGGTCCCCCGTCGTCTCTGCGCCGCACGACTCCATGAACCTGCGCACCTGCGCCATCGCATCGAAGCGGTTCTCGACGTTGATCGGGGTGCCGAAGCTGACCGAGATTGTGTGTCGGGCCCATCGCCCTCCGTGGTCTGGGCGAACCATCCAGCGGCGACCGATCGGCATCGCCTCGCGGGTCCCGGAGATGTGGACGGGGACGATCGGGAGGCCGTGCTCGGCGGCCAGCGCAGCGGCACCCGAGCGCATGCGCCCCACCCGGCCGTCGCGCGAGCGCGTGCCCTCGGCGAACACCAAGAGGCTCCACCCGTCGTCGAGCAAATGTGCGATATCCGCATCCGCGCCGTGCCCGCGGCGGTCGATGGGGACGGTGCCGAAGGCCAAGGACACCCCGGCCGCGAGCAACCAGCTCGTATAGAAGTAGTCGGCCGCCGCGGCCACCGCCGTGCGCCGCCGCCGCTTCGCCGGCAACGAGAGCAGCAGCACCGGGGTGTCGACGTGGCTGCAGTGGTTGGCGACGAAGATCACCGGGCCCTCGACGCCCTCGAGATGCTCGAGGCCGGCGATCCTCCGCTGCGCGTAGGTGCCGACGATCGATCCGAACACGCCACGGATCACCAGCTCACGCGCCAACCGCGCCGGGCGGGTCCGCGCCCAGGCCTGATCGCTGCAGGCAGCCATTACACAATCTTCCCAAGGAAGACATCCCACAATTCCCGACGGGCCGGCATCACACGATCTTCCCCGGGTTCAGATGCCCGCCCGGGTCGGTCCCGTCGAACAGAGCCTTGAGCATCACCACGCCCGGCGTGGAGATGTCCTGCTCGAGCCACTGGGCGTGCTCGGTCCCCACGGCATGGTGGTGGGACAGCGTGGCGCCATGGTCGACAAAGGCCTGCTGGACCCGAGACTTGACGAGGTCGTACTCGACGATCATGTCGGCTCCGGGCGACCCCTCGAAGGCGAAGGTGAAGTACAGGCACGCGCCCGCGTGGTAGCTGTGGGACAGGTGGCACATGACGTAGCCCTGGACGCCGAGCTCGGCGAAGGCCCGGTACGCCTCCGCGGTGACCGCGCTGTAGACGGGCATCAGCCGGCTCCACGGCATGGCGGTCTCGGACACGTCGGCGGCCACCCCGCGGTCCAGGAGGAAGTCGCGGATGTACGGGGTGTCGAACTTCTTCTGGTCATAGAGAGCGCCGGGGCTCGCGCCGATGCACAAGCCGCCGTGGCGGGCCACGACCTTGCCCGCGGCCTTGCGCTGCTCGCCCACGTGTCGCTCGCTGCCCTCGTAGCCCAGGAACGACAGGCACATCTCGGTCACGTCGAAGCCCCGCCGTCGGGTCAGGTACGTCTTCAGCGCCCGCGACTTCAGCTTGTCGAGGAGCGTCGGGCGCGTGCGCGTGGCGAAGGAGAACCGTGTCTCGGGGGCATCGGAGACGCGCGTCACCGAGACCGAGCACTCGCCGGCGGCGATGTCGCGCATGGCCGCGAGACCATCGGCAAAGGTCGGGAACAGGTACCCGAGGATCTCGCGCCGCGCCGGGATCCGTCGCACGTGGACGGTGGCCTCGGTGATGAGGCCGAGGCGCCCCTCGCTGCCGAGGACCATCTCGCGGATGCTCGGGCCGGTGGACGTCGCCGGGACCGGGCGGGTGACCAGCGTCCCCGAGGGGGTGACGACGCGCAGGCCCCTGGTCAGGTCGGCGATGTCGCCGTAACGGTCTGACTGCATCCCCGAGGAGCGCGTGGCGATCCAGCCGCCGAGCGTCGAGTGGGTGAACGAGTCGGGGAAATGTCCGAAGGTGTACCCCCGGGCGCCCAGCTGCTCCTCGAGGTGCGGCCCGAAGACGCCGGCCTGCACTCGGGCCAGGCGCGAGGTGGCGTCGATATCGAGCACCCGGTCGAGGCGAGCGAGGTCGACCGAGACGACGGGACGGACTTCGCCGGCGGGGGGCTCGAGCGAGCCGGAGATGGACGAGCCGCCGCCGAAGGCGATGACCACGGCGTCGGCGGCGAGAGCGGCGTTCAGCACCGCCGTGACCTCGTCCTCGCTGCCGGGGCGGACGATGACGTCGGGGATGCGGGAGAACTCACCGCGACGCTGGCGAACGAGATCGCGTAGAGATTTCCCGCGCGCGTGTACCACCCGGTCGCGCGCCTCGACGGAGACGAACGCGGGGGTGACCGCTTCCTCGAGCGCGGTGCGCAGGCCATCGGGGAGCTTTGGGGCGGGGACGTCCAGGTCCTCCCACCGCGGCGGCGCCGCCGCTGCACGCCCGATGTCCACGCCGAGCACCTGCTCGATGAACGGCCTGAGCTCGGGCTTGTCCTCATGGGCGAACTGGACGCCTTCGAGGCCCCAGCCCCACCACTTCATCGCTGCCATGGTCGCCGGACGATAGGCGAGGTCAGGGGACAGCGTCGCGAGGCCCGCTAGAGCACGGAGAGCAGCCGGTCGCCGTCGAGGGCGTAGGCGACATTGCCGTCGCGGCCGCGCATCGTCTCGGCGGCGAGCAGCGCATTGACGATCGCCTCCTCGGTGGCTTCCACGACGGCGTCGAATAGGCGAGTGATGTAGGCGTCCGAAAGCATGGCGAGGGGCGCCGTGACTGGCCCCTGATCCTCGTCTTCCCCCACCGTCATGCCGGTGTTTCCGGTGGCGAAGCACAGGAACAGATCGCCGCTCGTATGTTCGCCGACCCCGCCGACGCGGGCCACGCCGAGACCCGCGCGCTGCGCCAGGCGATCGCACTGATGCGGCAGCAGGGGCGCGTCGGTGGCCACCACCGCGATGATCGAGCCCGCGCCCGGCGGGCCTCCGGGGAGCGGCACCTCGTCGGCGCCGATCCGTTGTCCAACCGGCGCGCCGTTGATCGCGAGGCGGGCACGGCGCCCGTGGTTGGCCTGTACGAGCACGCCGACGGTGTAGCCGCCGTGGTCCTCTGTTCCTCGCCGCGATGCGGTGCCGATCCCGCCCTTGAAGCCGTGGCAGATCATCCCGGTGCCGCCGCCGACGTTTCCCTCGGCCACGGGCCCGGGGGCGGCGGCGGCGATCGCCTGCTCGACGTGCTCGGGGCGCACGTGAAACCCGCCTAAGTCGTTGAGCACGCCGTCCCATGTCTCGCCGACGACCGGCAGCGCCCATGGGCTCATCCCGGCGGAGCCTCCCCGCGACCGGTGGGCGATCAGCGCATCGCGGACAACCCCGACGCTGTGAGTGTTGGTGATGGCCACCGGTGAGGTGAGCAGGCCCGATTCGCGCACCCATTCCAAGCCCGTCATCTCGCCGTTGCCGTTAAGCCGGTGGCTGCCGGCGAACACGGGCGCCGCCCAGATCTCGTCCGAGGGCATGATCACGGTGACGCCGGTACGCACCGATGCGCCGTCGATCAGCGTCGCATGCCCGACGCTGACCCCGGCGACGTCGGTGATCGCGTTCTCCGGACCGGGTTCTCCTGCGCCGATGGCGATGCCGTAGTCGCGGGCCCGCATCACGAGCCCACGTTATCGGCTTGCTCAGTCTCTCCTTGCTATGCGAAGACGGATAACGGCATCGTCATGCCGACGTTCCACACGCCGGCGTCCACCACCTCCATGATCTTCAGGTCGCCCGCGACGCTGCACAGGACGTAGGCGTCCTCGCGGGTCAAGCCGTGCTCGGCCACCACCCAGTCGACCATCGCGCGCACGGCGATGCGCGTGCCCTCCATCAGGTCGGGGTGGATTCCCATCGCCCCCTGGTGACCCGATCCCTCGGCGCGCGAGGTCAGCGCACCGGCGGTCCGGAAGTAGGGAACGGGGATCGTCCGGCGCTCGATTTCGAAGCGGAGCGTCGCCCGCATGTCGCATTCGATCGCCGCGACGCACACCTCGCCGTCGCCTTGCGCGGCGTGGGGGTCGCCGCAGGAGAACAGGGCGCCCTCGCACCACACGGGCAGCCACAGCGTCGAGCCGGCGGTGAGGTGGCGCGTGTCGATGTTCCCGGCGCCCTTGTGCGGGGGGAAGGCCTCGGCCTTGGCGGGCTCGTCGGGGTGCGTGCCCATCGTGCCGAGAAACGGGGCGATCGGCACGCGCACACCGGGGGCCAGCTGCGCATGAGCGCGCTCGCGCAGGTCGAACAGCTTCAGGTAGGGATCGGGGAACTCGTCGGGCAGCGTCCCCAGCCCGGGGAGGATCACGCACCATCCCCACTCGCCGGGCTCGAGCGCGAGGATGTCGACGCGCAAGGTGTCACCCAGTCGCGCGCCCTCGACGTACAGCGGTCCGAGCAGGTTGTAGAGGGTGGCGAAGTCGAAGGCCGTGTCCTCGAAGCTCGTCGCGTTTTCGTGCACCTGGCCGTGGCCTGCCATGAGCAGGTCGTAGCGGACGGTGTCCCCCGACTCCACGCGCAGCGAGGGCTCGAGCGTGTTGTCCCAACTGTGATGGATCCGCTGGGGATCGATCTCGTGCTCCATGTGCAGGTCACCGTTCCCTTGGTCGCTCACCGGGCCTAAGCGCGTGATACCCGTTAGGCGTGCTCACGACTTCAGGCTGCCGATGCCGAGTGAGCCATCGGGGGCGCGGACACCGGGCGGGGTCGCCGTCGCTCCGCCGGGGTCGCTCGCCTCGTCCGCTTCCTCGGGCGGGCCTGGTGGGTCGTCGAGGAAGTCGGCGCTCGGGACGTAGAACAGGGTGCCCGTGACCGCGGTGGAGAAGTCGAGGATCCGATCGTAGTTGCCGGGCGGGTTCCCGATGAACATATTCCTCAGCATCTGCTCGGTCACGTCGGGGGTCGCGGCGTAGCCGATGAAGTAGGTGCCGAATTCCTGTTCCCCGACTTTCCCGAAGGGCATGTTGTCGCGCACGATCTGTCGCTGCTCGCCGTCTGCGCCGGTGATCGTGTTGAGCGCTACGTGGGAATTCGCCGGCTTGACGTCGTCGGGCATCTCGATATCGTCGAGCTTGGTGCGACCGATGACCCGTTCCTGCTCCTCGACCGGCAGCGCGTTCCAGGCGGTCAGGTCGTGCAGGTACTTCTGGACGATGACGTAGGAGCCGCCCGCGAACTCGGGGTCCTCCTCGCCGATCGCCGTGGCCGCGAGCGCCGACGGACCGGTGGGATTCTCGGTTCCGTCGACGAAGCCGAGGAGATCGCGCTCGTCGAAGTACTTGAATCCGTGCACCTCGTCCACTACGCGGCCACGGCCGTTCAGCCGGTTCATCACCTGTCCCGCCAGCTCGAAGCACAGGTCCATCTGCTGGGCGCGAAGGTGGAAGAGCAGGTCGCCGGGCGTCGAGACGGCGGCGTGCTTGGCCCCGACGATCTCCGGCAGGACGTGGAGGCCGGCCGGGCGCGGGTCTCCGAACAGGCGGTCCCACAGCTCCGACCCAATCCCGACCACGCAGCTCAGCGTCCCCTCGGGGATCCGGAACCCGACCGACCGGGTCAAGCCGGAAACGTCGGCGAGAAGTTCGCGGACGTCTGCCTCGGTCCCTGTGTCGACGGTGACGACGAGGAAGATCGCGGCCTCGGTCAAGGGCTTCAGCACCGGCTGCGGCTCGGGAGCGGGCATCGCCTACTGCACCCTAGGCCGGCCGTGCAGACGCGCGAGCTTGATCGCCAGCTCGAGGGAGAGCAGGTCGTCGCGGTCGAGCTCTACCCCCGTGAGCTCCTCGATCCGCGCGAGGCGCTGGCGCAGGGTGTTGGGATGGATGAAGAGCGCGCGGGCGCTCTCGATCACGCTCCGTCGCTCGGCCAGGTAGCGCTCGAGCGTGTCCAGCAGCGAGGTCCGCCGGCGCGCGTCGTAGGCGATGAGCTCGTCGACTGCGGTCCGCATCCGGTCGCGCGGGGCCTCGTCGGCGGCGATGCGCACGAGGTAGCGGTAGGCGCCGAGCTCGGCGTAGGCGATCGCGCCGCCCTCGCCGAGCAGCGCCCGACCGATGGTCGTAGCATCGAGCGCCTCGCGGTAGGCGCGCGTTGCCTCGGCCGGCGTGTGGCGCCACTCGCTCACCCCGATCGCAGCACCCGTCTCCTTGCCGAGCTCGCGGCAGGTGCGAAGGAATTCCTCGACTCGCTGCGGCGCCTTCGATCCGAGCGGTAGCGCTGCTCGCACGGGCCCCGGTCCGGCCTCGATCGCGGCGCGGGGCGAGAGGCCGCTGAGACCGGCGCCGATCGCCTCGGCGGCCGCGCGCCAGTGACCCGAGCTCTGCTCGCGTCCTCCCGCGGGCTGGGCGCACACCATCAGGTAAGGGCCCGTCAGGTCGCAGCGCACCTCGGCCGCCTTCGCCACCGCGAAGGCGGTCGCGCCGGCGGCGAGGGCATCGAACATGTCCTTGACGATGTTCACGTTGGTCAGGTGCTCGATCAGCTCCGCGCGCTTGATCGCGATCGCTGCCAGGTGGGCGATCGCGCGCGCAAGCTCGGTGTCCTCCTCGGTGAACGGACGCCGCGGCGGCGAACCGGCACAGAGGAGGCCGAGTCGCTCGCCCCCCGCGGTAAGAGCGGTCACGAGCTGATCGCCGACCTCGAGCTCCGGCCACAGCGTCCGGCCGTTTCGGTCCTCGAGCGCGTCGAGGGCCAATCCCGCCACCGAAAGCATCGGTGGTGCCGACACCGCCGGTGGGTCCGAAGCGAGGAGCACGACCCCGCTCCCGTCGCGGTCGAGCCGGTAGATCTGGCACACCTCGGCCTCGAGCAATCGCCGCGTACCCCGAGCCACAACTACGCCCAGGTCTGCTGCGTCGGTGGCGGCAGCGACGTCCTGACCGAGGCCCGAGAGGCGCGTCAGCGCGTCCACCCGCCGGCGCTCCTTGTCGTAGAGCTGCGCGTTCTCGATCGCCCCGCTGACCAGCGAGGCGATGTGCACGAGCAGCTTCAGCGTGTCCTCGGTGAATTCCCGCGGGGCCTCGGTGTGGAGCACGATGACCCCGATGGTGTCGCCCGCCCGGGCCAGGATGGGGACCGCCACCATCGACTGGAAGCGCTCCTCCTCGAGCAGGGGGATGTACTTCATGCGCGGGTCGTCCATCGCGCCGTCGCGGATGAACTCGGGCGTGCGATGCCTCGCCACCCAGCCGGTGAGGCCCTCCTCGATCGCGAACTGCACGCGGCCGACAGCGTCCGCGAACACCGGTGAGGCGGCCCGGATGGTCAGCCGATCCTCCTCGAGGAGGTAGATGAAGCACGCGTGACAGTCGGTCGCGTCGGTGGCCAGGTCGACGATGCCCTGGAGCATCGGCCCCAGCTCGAGCGAAGAGGAGACGAGCTTGATCACGCCGTAGAGCGTGCGATTCTCGTCACGCAGTGCGCGCACCTCGCCGGCGTCGCTGAGGAGCGTCTGAGCGGATCTCGCGTCGGCGTGCGCCGGCGGAAGCTCGTCCTCGACGGCAGTCAACATGGCACCTCCGATCGGACAGCCACACGAACCGTATGTGCGGTCCGAACATGCTAGCCGCCCGCATCGAGGGAGAGCGGCCATTGTCGCCGCCCCGCCCGCGACGGTATACCTACCATGGATGGACGCCACTCCCAGTAACGCCGATGAGGTCCGCGAGATCGTGGGCGAGCGCGGGATCGAGTTCCTCTTCGCCCAGTTCGTCGACATGCACGGCAAGCCGAGCGCGAAGCTCGTGCCCGCCCATCACCTCGACGACCTGTTGACCGAAGGCGCCGGGTTCGCCGGGTTCGCCGCCGGCGACATCGGTCAGGGCCCGCACGATCCGGACATGATCGCGATCCCCGATCCGCGCAGCCTCACCATCCTCCCCTGGCGACCCAACGTCGCCCGCTTCGCCTGTGACGTGACCGTCGAGGGCGAGCCATGGCCCTACTGCCCGCGCACGATCCTCCGCGGGGCGCTCGAACGCGCCGCCGCGCTCGGGTACGAGCTCAAGCTCGGTGCCGAGCTCGAGTACTTCCTCCTGCGCCGCACCGCCGACGGGGGCATCGAGCCCGCCGATCCCCTCGACACGCTCGAGCTCCCCTGCTACGACATGCGCGCGCTCACGCGCAACCTCGATTTCGTCTCGACCGTCTCCCAGGCCGTGACCGGGCTCGGCTGGGACAACTACGCCACCGACCACGAGGATGCCAACGGCCAGTTCGAGCAGAACTTCGCCTTCGCCGACGCGCTCACCACCTGCGACCGCGCTGTGTTCTTCCGCTACATGGTCGAGTCGCTGGCTCAGGAGCGCGGGCTGATCGCCACCTTCATGCCCAAGCCCTTCGCCCACCTGACCGGAAACGGATGCCACTTCCACGTCAGCCTGTGGCGCGACGGCGTCAACCTGTTCGACCGCGACCCAGCGGAAGATCCCCGCGGGTTCGGGCTCTCCGAGCTCGCCTATCAGTTCATCGGCGGCCTCAAGGCGCACGCGAAGGCCTACATCGCGCTCACCGCGCCAACCGTCAACTCCTACAAGCGCCTGTGCGTGGGCGCCCCCACAAGCGGGGCCACATGGGCCCCCGCGTACGTCAGCTACGGCTATAACAACCGCACCCAGATGCTCCGGATCCCCGGCCCGGGACGGATCGAGGACCGGACCGTCGACGGATCCTGCAACCCCTACCTGGCCGCGACGGCGATGCTCAGCGCCGGACTCGACGGGATCGAGCGCCGGCTCGAACCGGGCGAGCCCAATGCCGCCAACCTCTACGAGCAGACGCCCGAGGAACGCGCGGCGCAGGGCATCGAGACGCTCCCGGCGAACCTGCTCGACGCCACCCGCGAGCTCGAGCGCTGCGTGGTCCTCCGTCAGGCCCTCGGCAAGACGCGCGACGGCGACTACCTCGACTACTACATCGACGTCAAGCGCCGAGAGGTCCAAGCCGCCCACGAGCAGATCACGCAGTGGGAGCTCGATCGCTACCTGCAGCTGTTCTGACTAGTGCTCCGGCCCCATCCTTCGGCTTGCGCCGAGGCGCCGACCCGCGTGAACGAGCGAGGAGACGGTCTGTGGCGATGAGCGGTCGAGGTGGCTCGCCAGGGCGACGAATGCCTGCGCCGTAGTGACCGCGTCGCCGAGGGCGTGGTGCGGAGGTTCGGCAGGAATCCCCAGCGAACCCGAGAGCCGTCCCAGCGCGATTCCCTGCGGGGCCTCGCCGTCGCGCTCGCGCAGCCACACACGCCCGAGAACCTCGGTGTCGGCGGCCACGGGCATCCGCACCCGCCGGCTCGCGAGCAGGGGCGTGAGAAAGGCGCGTTCGATCGCCGCGGTGTGGAACACCGGCACCCGACCCTCGAGGGCTTCGAGCACGAGGTCGACGGCGTATCCGATCGAGGGGGCATCGAGGAGATCGGCGAGGCGCAGCTTATGCACCAGAACGGCGTCGTGCTTGGGGGCGTGGGTGGGCCGTACCAGCGTGTAGCGGGCGCTTCCGAGCGCCACGCGGCCCTCCTCGATGGCGACGGCGCCGAGGGCGATGATCTCGTGATGGCGCGGATCGAGCCCGGTGAGCTCGAGATCGATCGCGCACCAGCGGGCCTCCCGCCACGGCTTCGTGCCCGACGGCCTGCCCGCGGCGCGGAATACTGCAGCCGCGCCCGTCGGCGGGGACCGGCGCCTCACCGTGGGAGCGTCCGCTGGGGGAGCGTCGGCTGGGGGAGCGTCGGCTTGGGCAGCGTCGGCTTGGGCAGCGTCCGCTGGGGGAGCGTCCGCTGGGCGGCCGCCACGGCGCGGAACACGTCGCGCAGGTTGCTGCGCGCGAGCGGGCTCATGACCGCCGGGTCGAGGAGGTCGTCGGCGGCCTCGCCCGCGGCGAGCTGCTCCATGTGGTGGGCGACGCGGAGCTCGTAGAGGATCTCGAAGGCGTCGACGAGCGTACGCGCGTCGGCATCCTCGATTACCCCCGCCGCGGCGGCGGCACGCAGCCGATCGATGGTCGAGCCCTCGGTGTGCCCGGAAACGGCGCCCGCCCAGCGCGCGAGCTCGACGATCGGGACGACGGCGCCGGCGCGGATGTCGAGCCGGTCCCCGCGCCGGCCGTCGAGACCGAGGACGGAGGCATCACCGAAGCCCGTCGGCGGCGTGTGCGCGATGGCCCTTTCTGCAAGCGCCTCGAGCAGCCCGCCGGCCTCGCCCGTGTCGAGCACGGGCAGCGGCTCTCTCGGCGTGCCCCAGAGTGCCCGGTGGTCGGCGAGCATGGTGAGCGCAATGCCGTCGTCTCGCGCTGCCTGCTTCCAGTCTTTCGCGGTGCGCGATACCGGCGCGCCGTCGAGCCCGCAGCGGGCGAGCGCTGCGCCGAGCTGCGTCAGCCAGGGGCCAGGCGGTGGCTCGGCCTCGGAGCACACGAGCGCGCCGCGGGGGTGTGAGGCCAGCGTCAGCTCTCGGCGTGCCTGGCTGCCGATGGCTACCCAGACGAGGCCGTCCCGTGATAGCGCACCGGTGGGGGGGACGAGCTCGAGGACGCGGTTGGTCACTGCGTCGATGAGCGCGGAGAGCACGCGCGCGATCTCGAGCGCGCGCAGGCTCGACCGATGCAGGTCGACCATGATCGAAGGGAGCCGGCCCGCGACCGACGCGAGCGCCTCGACGTCGCGAGCGCGATCGATCGCCCAGCGCGTCCCGAACCACGAGCGTGGCTGTACCGCGAACAGGTCGATGGCGTCGACCACTCCGACGAGCTGCCCGCGCTCGGTGACCACGGTGGCGTGGTCGATCCCGCGCTCGAGGAGCTCGAACAGGACCTCGGCCCCGAGGCGGCCGGGGGTGACGGTGAAAACCGGCGCGCTCATCACTGTGTGTACGGGCGCGGAGGCCGGCACGTCGGCGGCCACCACCCGCTTGCGCAAGTCCCGGTCGGTGAGAATGCCGAACTCGTTTCCGGGTAGATCGATGATCGCGGCGGTCGCCCCGGCCTCGGTCATCCGGCGGGCGGCTTCGGCGATGCTTGTGTCGGGGTCGCAGCGGACGGTCGCGGACCGGATCAGGCGGGCGACCGCCTGATGGCCTGGTTCGTGCCCGCCCACCGCGAGCTCGCGACTGCGCGCCCGCTCGAGCAGCGGACGGGCCACGGCGGCGGCGATCCGGTAGCAGAGCGTGTCCTCGGCGGCGCGCGCCTCGAATCCAGGCGGGAGGCCCGAGAGCATCGCCGCATGTCCGAAGGTGTCGCCCGGCCCGAGCAGGTCCAGGAGCCGGCCCTCATGGACGACGTCCACGGCGCCGCTGTGAATCACGCGCAGGAAGGTGACCGGACCGCCATCCTCGCTGAGGATCACCGTGCCCGCGAGATGAAACTCGACTTCTGTCCCGGACACGAGCTCGGTGAGCTCGTCCGGCGCCAGCGTGTCGAACGGCGAGCCCCGTGAGAGGAAGCGCGCGATCTCGGTGAGCCCGGCGTCCACCTCGGCCCCCGCGAAGGTCGTCACATCCCCGTGGCAGGAAACGCCGAGGCCCGAAGCGACTCCGTTCCCATCACGGCGAGCGTCCTAGTTGCAGTGCGCACGGGGGAATACTAAGGGTCCGGGAGTGCGGCTCACCAGCGCCTGACTAGTACAGGCGCGATTGCCGATCTCTAGCCGCCTGGACAGTGGCATGTGCGAACCCCGTGAGCATCATCCGCGGCGTCATGTCAGTCACCTCGAACGGCAGCGCCGGGTCCGTCGGCGCACTGTGGCGGTATCCGGTGAAGTCGATGCTCGGCGAGGAGCTCAACGCCACGTCGCTCGGACCGCGCGGCGTACTCGGGGATCGCGTCTACGCCATCGTCGACCCCGAGACCGGCAAGGTCGCGAGCGCCAAGAACCCGAAGAAATGGCCGCACCTGTTCGACTGCCGGGCCGCCTTCGTCGAGCCACCGCAGGCGGGCAACGGTCTGGGTGCGGTGCGCGTCACGCTGCCCGACGGGCACATCGCGCGCAGCGACGAGGCCGACTTCAACGAGGCCATATCTCTCATGCTCGGTCGCTCCGGCGAGCTCCAGTCCGCCGTTCCCGAGCAGCCGGTGCTCGAGGAATACTGGCCCGACATCGAGGGTCTAGACCTCCGGGACACCGTGACCGACGAATCGCTGCCCGACGGAACCTTTTTCGACCTCGCCACCATCCATCTCCTGACCACCGCCACCCTTGACCGCCTCCGCGCGGTCTATCCCGCCGGCCGCTTCGAGGTCAGGCGCTTCCGACCCAACATCGTCATCCAGACCCCGCCCGGCGAGAGCTCGTTCGTCGAAGGCGACTGGGTCGATCGCACCCTCGCGATCGGCGACGAGGTCCGTCTCAAGGTCACCGCCGCCTGCCCCCGCTGCGTGATGACCACCCTCCCCCAGGCCGATCTCCCTCGCGACCCCGGAATCCTCCGCGCCGCCGCCCAGCACAACGACGCCCACGTGGGGATATACGCCGAGGTGGAGCAGGGCGGGTCCGTGCGGCGGGGGGATGTCGTGCGGTTCGAGTAGGGGCGCCGGGGCGGCGCCAGGCAGGTCGGGCTTGCGCGCGCCGCTGAACCGCGCCGCGCGCCTCGGCGCAGCGCCGCGCGCCTCGGCGCCAACCGGGCAGTCCGGAGCTCCCGGCGGCGCCCAAGCCCGCGCCGGCCGTCGGCCTATCTAGAATCGGACCAGATGCCAGGCCCGGTAACTACGGTGCTCGGCCGGACCGCCGAGCGAGTGCCGGGGCTTCGGCGGATCCCGATCGTGCGGCTGCTCGCCCTCGCCGAGATTGCCGTGCTTGCGCGTGAGCACGTCTCTAAGCTCGAGCTTGCCGAATGG
>Ga0302326_10021386_pt1 | contig 13273 bp, 10 predicted proteins | sample Palsa_T0_3_FD_202264 | JGI IMG/M metagenome (GOLD analysis project Ga0302326, IMG submission 202264) | Peat permafrost microbial communities from Stordalen Mire near Abisko, Sweden - Palsa_T0_3 | ecosystem: Environmental > Terrestrial > Soil > Palsa > Peat permafrost | place: Sweden: Abisko... | reverse complement strand
AGGAGTCGAACTCCAATCATGAACGCGGACCAGGTCCGCCATTTGACTCTTGCCCAGGATTAGATCGCCAGGAGTACCGTGTTTCTTTTGATAGTTTGGAGTCTTACCTGGCATGAGCAAAGGTGAACAACATAAACAGCTTAAATGAGTCGAGTCGACCGACAAAATATTCCACGATCGGCGCGTCAACTGAACGACGGAGGCGAGTCTATTTCCCGAAGCGACACTCTCGCTGAGGGAGGCGAACACCAACTCTCCATTGACAGGGGGTGCCCGGTCCTCTTAGTCTGGTTTCGTCAACTCGGGTAGCGCTGGACGCAGGGGCCTGAAATAACAGGTGCGTATCTAGAGCGATGGTTGATGCGAGCTTCCCTAGCCGTTTTGGGGGGAGGGCTCCGCAGAAAGCTACCCGATCCCGCCTGGAGAAGCTACTCACTCTTCCCGAACGTTGAGAAATCATGGGACGCTACTGCGTCCGCGGGAGGATTTTCTGTGAGCAAATATCAAAAATTCATCATTGGGGTGTGCGCAGTTTTTGCCGCCATGCTGATTTTGTGCAGTGCGCACGCACAAAACAAGGCAGGAGCAGTTTTATACGGAGCGAATCCGGCGGCTGGGCACTCTCTGCGGGTGGATGACGCAAACATCTACTACGAGACCTATGGTAGTGGCGGAACTACCCTGGTGCTGCTGCATGGCGGATTGTATGGATATATCGAAGAGTTCGGTGGACTGATTGAGGAGTTAAGCAAGAATCGCCGCGTGATTGCGATTGCCACACGGGGCCACGGGAAATCGGACATCGGGACCAAGCCTTTCTCCTATGCACTGTTTGCCAATGACGCATTGGCCGTCATCCGTCACGAGACCAGCGGAAAAATCGACGTGCTGGGATTCAGCGATGGTGCCGTCACTTCGTACACCCTCGCGAGCGCGCATCCGGAACTGATACGACGGTTGGTGGCCATCGGCGGCCCTCGGAAGCTTGCCGATTGGACTCCGAGTGCCCAGGCCGAGTTCAGGAATGCGAAGCCTTCTGATGTGGAAAGGGACTCGCCTCAATTTGTTTCCGAGCGAAAAAAACTGATGCCACAACCGCAAAGGTGGCGGGAGTTCAACGAGAAACTCAATGCGATGTGGGCGGGTCCGGTCTACGTGACCGACGAGCAGATTCAATCGATCAGAATCCCGACCCTGATCGTTGCAGGAGATCACGATCCCTACAACCAGATCCCGAAGTTTGTCGAGCTGTTCCAGCTATTGCCCAAAGGAGAATTGGCCGTCATTCCCGGCTGTGGCCATGTGGTGCTAGATTGCAAAGGTAATTTTACGATCACTGCCGTTGAGACTTTTCTCGATCAGCCAGAAAAGTGAGGCGGCCTTTATGTTGGAAGTAGGTCGAAAGCGGCGTCGGCGACAAGATTTTGCGTTGTATCAGGGCACGACCTTAGTCGTGCCGTCGCCAGGTCAAAATGGCCGGGGCTTTAGAGTCTGCCACCGTAAATCTGCATGAGGTTCAAAGGAAAAAAAGCGCAGGGGCTAAAGCCCTACACTTTTGGGCCTTTTCGGCACGACTAAAGTCGTGCCCTGATACAAAGCAACTGTCGAAACCGAATGGGACGAGCGGTTAGACATCAAGCCATAATTGGACATCTCCAATGTTTTATTGGCAGCTGCCGAGTGATCTGTAGCGACTTAGGCAGTTGCTGAAAGGCGGATTTCGCGGGAAGATGGACTGGGTCGAAAAGCGCTTCACTACTGCTGGCCAGGCCGCTCACCGATGCGAGCAGTCCTCTTAGGAGATCAATCAACATGTACCGGATAGCCGTCTTGTTCCTGGCAACCTTCGCTGCCACCTCTGTTGCCCAGCAGGTGTCTCCCGTCCCCACGCCCCATCCCACTCCTGCTCCGCTGCAAGTGCCAAATCCGCATTACGTGACCGTGGTGCTGACAGAGGACGTCAACGCACCCGCCGACACGGTCTGGGCGCGCGTGGGCAAATACTGTGACATCGGCAAATGGGCATTTCCTGATTGCAAATTACTTGCCGGCGACGGCGGCGACGCGTCCGTGCGGAATATCGTAAACGAGGTGTTGGTCGGTCAAACCGAACACAGCTACACCTACACGCAGCCGGTGCGAAAGGACGCCAAGTACAACCTCTATCACGGCACGCTGGAGGCGGTGCCCGTTAGCGCCAGGACGTCGCGCCTCATCTACACTTTCTTCTACGACAACAGCATGCTCGCCGACGATGCTGCGCGCGACGCCGAGATCGCCGCTCGCAAGAAGCGATTTACCGCATTTCTCCAGAACATGAAGACACTCGGTGAGGGCGGCAAAGTGCCGGCTTCGGCCAAGGAAGCGGCGCAACCCCCGACGCCCACACCTGATGAGTTGCAGACTCCAACTCCCCACTACGTCGCCATCCCTATGACCATCACCGTCAATGCACCGGTCGACGCAGTCTGGGCTCGGATTGGCAAGTACTGTGACATCGGCGAATGGGGCATTCCTAACTGCACGATTCTCTCCGGTGACGGCAGCAGCCTGGGCACCGTCCGCTCCATCGGACATGAGGTCCTCGTAGGAAAAACCAAGTACAGCTATACCTACACCCAACCCGTTCGCGAAGGCGTAGCCTACAACATGTACCACGGCACCATCGAGGCAGTGGGTCTCACAGGCAAAACCACTCGCCTGAACTACACCCTCGTCTTCGACAACAGCAACCTCGCCGACGATGCTGCGCGCAGCAAGGATATCGACACCCGGCGCACACCCTTCACCAAGATGCTCGAGAACATGAAGACTTTGTCCGAAGGAGGAACGCTACCACCCGGAGCCCTGGGTGGAGGTGCTAGCGCTCCACCGGCCGCCGGTCCGCACTAGACCCTGACAAGTCCAGCTACGTTCGCTACAGGAGCTACTTTGCAACGGGCACACCGTCAGAGGGCACCTTCGGTAACCTCAGGCGCGCAGCCATCTTTACCAATTGGGGCAGAGATTCGGCTTTCATCTTTCGCATCGCGTTGCCGCGATGTTTTTTCACTGTGATCTCACTGATGCCGAGACGACTGCCAACCTGCTTGTTCAGCAGGCCGACAACCACCAAAGCCATCACATCACGTTCGCGCGAGGTGAGGTCAGCATATCGCGCCTTCAAGGTCTGAATCTCCTCTTCGCGGTCGAGCAGGGTCTTGCTCCTCTCTACCGCGTTCCGGACAGATTGCAAAAGCACATCGCCCTTGAAAGGCTTGGTCAGGAACTCGACGGCACCGGCTTTCATGGCCTGCACCGTCATCGGAATATCACCGTGGCCGGTTACAAATATGATCGGCATTCCAGGGCGCTCAACGGCTACCCGTTTTTGTAAATCAAGACCGTTGAGCCCAGGAAGGGCAACGTCGAGGACGAGGCAGTTTGGAACGAGGACCGGCGGTCTTGCGAGGAACTCCTGTGCGGAAACAAAGGTCTCTACACACCAGCCAGCTTTTCGAAGGAGCGCTTCGAGCGATTCGCGGATGGAAATGTCATCGTCGACGACGAACACCATCGTGGTGGCCTGCACCATAGATGTGACCTGCTCCCGTAGCCTCGCACGCTCGGTGAATTCATTCTAAGACCAAGTTTGCATTCGCATCCGAAAGCATTTAGCCCTTTCCAAGAGCGGCATCGATTGCCGTGCGCAAAGCCTTGCCACTGAATGGCTTGAAGAGACATGCGATCGCGCCTTGTTGGAGAACCTGGGATCGCACTTTCTCATCTCTTAGTGCAGTGATGAAGACTACCGGAGTCTTCCACCCAAGACGCTTCAATTCTTCGAGGAGATCAGGTCCCGACATTCCTGGCATAGTGATATCAAGAATCAGACACTTGCTTTGGGAGAGCAGATTCGAGGCCAGATATTCCTCGGCTGAGGAGAAAGCCTGGACTGCAAAGCCAAATCCTTTCAGCAAAGGGGGTAGCGACTCGCGTACAGACTCGTCATCGTCGATTACTGATACAAGGGGACGCGTATTCATGATGGATCTCGTTTGCGGTCCCTATAAGGATAGGGCCAACGTTCGCGCCACTGATCAGTTCATCCAGCGTCTGGTTGAGAATGCCCAGGTTCTTCAGGAAAATACCGCATCTGCCAGCGCTGACGACAATCAAAAATCCATCATCCGACGGCTTAGGAAAAGCGTCTAGTATACCTTGGTATCCAATCGCTAAGAGAGACTGGAGCCACGGGGAATTGAAAATGCGAAGGTCGACCCTGGTCCGTGGTTCAATGTCGCCCATATTTTCCCTTGGTGTGCCTCGATAATGGAACGGCTGATCGCGAGACCAATGCCCATACCGTCGTCCTTGGTACTGTAGAACGACTCAAAGAGGCGGTCAGCGATACCGGGAGCAAAGCCGACACCGGTATCCTGCATGATAAGCCGAACGTTTGCGCCATCCTCTTTTTCCGTTCGGATCTGCAGTTGCCTCGGTCGATCTTCAATTTCCCTCATCGCGTCGATCGCATTGCGAAGCAGATTGATGATCACCTGCTGAAGCTGTACGCGGTCGCCGTTGACGGGTGGAAGATCATCCGCGAGGTCCATCTGCAAAACCACCCGGCTCCGGCGCAGTTCACCCGACGAGAGGGCAATGACCTCGCGCGCTGCGTCATTCAGATCGATGCTTTCCGCAACAGATTCCTTCCTCTTAAAGAGAGATCGCAGGCGCACGATGACATCGGAGGCTCGATTTCCGTCGCGGATGGAGCGGAGGGCCGTCTCGCGCGCACCCTCGATATCCGGTGGATTGTCCTCCAACATCTGCAGGCACGTTTCCGCGTTGGTAATAATGCCCGCGAGTGGCTGGTTTACTTCATGTGCAATGGAAGCTGTCAGGATACCGAGACTCATGACTCTGGTTATATGGGCGAGTTCGGATCTGGATTTTGTAAGAGCCTCTTCTGAAAGAATGCGTTGCGTCACATCCTGTACTGCTCCGATGTATTCCAATCGGCCATCGAGGTCTCGAGTTGCACGAGCCATGACATGCAGGAATTTAATACGGCCATCGGCCATCACAATCCTGTGAGTGTGCTCATAATCGCTCCCGGTCTCCACTCCCCTTTCGGCCGCCGCGTATACCAGGGGTATGTCGTCGGGATGTACCCCGATGCGAGCAATATCCGCAGATATTAGCGTGCCAGGTTCCATTTCATGAATGCGATAGAGCTCCTCCGACCAAACGGACTTCGTCTCATCCGGCCGCCAGGCGAAAGTACCGGTCCGGCTGAGCCTCTGACCTTCTGCGAGTTGAGCCTCGCTTCGCTTTAGCTGTTCTTCTGCACGTTTTCGATCGTCAATATCGGTATTAAATCCATACCAGGCCGCAATGTTTCCCGAGGAGTCGCGCACTGCTGTGGCACGGAACAAGAACCAGCGATAGGTCCCGTCGAAACGTCGCAGTCGCGCTTCGATTTCTCCCAGCTGTCCAGTCGCCAAAGTAGCTTGCCAATACTCAGCTAGTTGGGTTGCCTCGTCCGGATGAAGAGCGGCCGTCCAGCCCCACCCTTGCCCTTGCTCAGCCGTGATCCCTGCATAGTCAAGCCATCGTTGGTTCAAGAAAGTGACATACCCGTCAGCCCGGGAGGACCAGGCGAGCGCAGGAATCGTATTTACGATCATTTGAAGGGTGCGCTCATTCGACTGCGATACCTCTTCCGCCTTTTTGCGATCTTCAATATCAATGTTTGTTCCATACCATCTGACGATCTTGCCCGATTCATCGCGCAATGGATTCGCCCGGAAAAGAAACCATCGATAGACTCCATCGAAGCGGCGCATGCGCGCTTCCACCTCAACCGGTGTGCCTGACTCCAGGCACGATTGCCAGTAGCGCACGAGTCGATCGACGTCATCAGGGTGAATCGCAGTTCCCCACCCCCATCCTTGCGCCTGCTCCGCGGTCATGCCTGCGTAGTCAAGCCAGCGTTGATTCAAGAATTCACAATAGCCATCGGGGCGAGTTGACCAGGCCGTGGTTGGAATTGCGTTGATGGTCGAGCGCAGCGTCTGTTCGTTTCCGCGAACCGCATCCTCCGCGCGCTTCCTGTCTTCAATATCAATATTTATTCCATACCATTTGACGACGTTGCCCGAGTCATCGAGCAACGGGTTCGCTCGGACAAGAAACCATCGATAGACTCCGTCGAAGCGGAGATGTCGCGCTTCCACCTCGGCGCCTCTGCCCGACGCGAGACACAACCGCCACTGCTGAACAAGCTTGTCGCGATCGTCGGGATGAACCGAAGCTCCCCAACCCCATCCCTGAGCCTGCTCGGCAGTCATCCCCGCGTAGTCGAGCCAGCGTTGATTCAAGAAATCGACGTGACCGTCGGGGTGGGTTGACCAGGCCGGCGTCGGAATTGCGTTGATGGCCGCGCGAAGTTCCTGCTCTTTCGCGCGAAATGTCTCTTCCGCCTGTCTTTGGTCCTCAACATCGATCAGAACAACCTGCCAGCGCTCGACTCGTCCCTGCGGGTTTCGCAGAGGAAGGCCGTGAACTTGAAGCCTGCGAAACACCCCGTCATAGCGTCGGCAGCGGTGTTCAAGGTCAAAGGGCTCACCCGTCTCAGCGGAGTGGCTGGTCTCGGCAATCACGGCCTCAAGGTCGTCTGGATGGACCACGCCGATTGAGGCCCAATTCTTCAGTTCGTCCAGAGTTTGTCCGAAGTAGTCGAGGAGCGATCGCGTCACGAGTTCTAACTCAAATTGCGCGTTCAGGGTACATGCCAGAACAGGCGTCGCATCGACGATCTGGCGGACGCCATTGTCCTTGGCGCGCGGAGCTCCGTCCGATTCTTCTGGAATCCCAACACTCATGCCGATCGACCTCCGGGCTCTTAGTCGGCAGACGATTCAATGCTGGTTGTTTAGAAGGGCCCAAAACGGTGAAGGATGATTTTCCACAATCATGATACCAAGGTATCAATGGATACCTTCGTCTCCTTGTTCCGCAGCAAGGCTTCTGGTGTGATGGCGCACGTGCTGAATCGGAGTCGTTCCCGCCGCAGGCAGGGCGTTCGCTGCTTCGAATTCGAGGCTAATCGAGAGGAGAAACCCATGACTACAGCAGTTGCCCAGGAAGCAACCAAGCATTCAGCTGACGCGGCCGCAATTCGTCCCTTTGAAGTCCATGTTCCGGAGGCGGAACTCACCGAATTGCGCAGGCGCATCCAGAACACACGGTGGCCGGAACGGGAAACGGTCACAGATGCAACCCAGGGCGTGCAACTTGCGACGACGCAAGCACTCGCAAGCTATTGGGGCACGGAATATGACTGGAGAAAGTGTGAGGCAAGACTGAACGCCTTGCCTCAATTCATTACCGAGATCGATGGGCTGGACATTCATTTCATCCACGTTCGTTCGAAACATGAGAATGCGCTGCCCCTCATCGTCACGCACGGCTGGCCCGGCTCGGTGGTCGAGCAACTCAAGATCATCGAGCCGCTCACCGATCCCACCGCCCACGGCGGAAGCGCTTCCGACGCCTTCGACGTCGTGATCCCGTCGATGCCGGGCTACGGGTATTCGGGCAAACCGGCCACGACCGGTTGGGACCCGGATCACATCGCGCGCGCCTGGGTCACGCTGATGAAGCGCCTCGGATACGAGAAGTTTGTCGCGCAGGGTGGTGACTGGGGTGCAGTTGTTGTCGATATGATGGGTCTGCAAGCGCCTGCGGAGTTGCTAGGCATTCACACCAACATGCCTGGTATCTTCCCGGGCGAGGTCGACAAGGCTGCTTTTTCAGGAGCGCCGGCGCCATCGGGTCTCTCCGCCGACGAAAAGGTCGCTTACGAGCGTCTCCAATTCGTCTATCAAAAGGGCATCGGCTACGGGTACCAGATGGGGCTGCGGCCTCAGACGCTTTACGGGATCGCTGATTCCCCTGTCGGCCTTGCGGGCTATTTTCTCGATCACGACGCGCGCAGCTATGCCCTGATCTCACGGGTCTTTGCCGGCGAATCCGAAGGCCTGACGCGCGACGACATTCTGGACAACATCACGATCACATGGTTGACGAACACAGCGCTCTCCGGCGCCCGCCTCTATTGGGAGTATTGGGGCAAAGGGGGGTACTTCAATGCGAAAGGCGTCTCGATCCCGGTTGCCGTGAGCGTGTTTCCCGACGAACTCTATCCTGCCCCGCGAAGCTGGACGGAGCAGGCGTATCCCAAGCTAATCCATTACAACAAGCTGCCCAAGGGCGGGCACTTTGCGGCCTGGGAGCAGCCGAAGTTCTTTTCAGAGGAGCTTCGCGCGGGCTTCCGGTCGCTGCGATCCTAGACGGTGAACTTGCAGACTGATCTGAAAGACACGATCCAGGGCCCGAATCTTTGCAGTGCAACAGGAGGGCCTCGATCTTACAGGCTCTCCTGTTTTGACTTGCAAGATCAGGCACACGACCTATCACATGGATGACGGCCATCCTGGTTGGTGGCCCAGTCATCAAGGAGGGAATCATGAAACTCTCAGGCAAGAAGGCTCTCATCACCGGCGGTAACAGCGGCATCGGTTTGGCCACTGCCCGGCTTTTCGTTGCAGAAGGCGCTGAGGTCGCGATCACCGGCCGGGACCAGAAGACGCTGGATGAAGCAGTCGCCGAATTGGGAACAAAGGCGCGCGGCTATCGCGCCGATGTTACCGTGGCGGACGACCGCAAGCGGCTCTTCGCGGATCTTGCCAGGGATTTCGGCAAGCTGGACATCGTCTTCGCCAATGCCGGAATTGGCGGCAGGACGCCGACGGGCGCGACGGATGAAGCGGCGTTTGAGAATATTATCCATACCAACCTGAATGGCGCTTTCTTCACGGTCAACTCCGCCGCTCCTCTGTTGAACGACAACGGCAGCGTCATCTTCAACGGATCGGTGCATAACCATCTGGGCCAGGCCAACCAAGCCGCTTATGCGGCCACGAAGGGCGGGGTGGTCTCCATGGCGCGTGCGATTGCTGCCGACTTTGCGCCGCGCAACATTCGCGTTAATGTGGTCGCACCCGGGGCGACCAAGACGCCCATCTGGAAGCGCGGGGCTGGCGCCTCAAGGACAGTTGAACAGTCCGCCAAGCTGGCTGATTTGTTTTCCTCGACGGTTCCTCTGGGCCGGTGGGGCGAACCGGAAGAACTCGCGAAGGCTGTGCTTTTCCTGGCGTCTGAGGATTCGTCGTACGTTAATGCGGTCGAGTTGGTGGTGGACGGCGGATTAACGGGGGCTCCCTTCGGGGCGCCCATGCTTCGCGGCTGACGCGGGGAATGCGTGGTGCTTTTGAAGTTACAGGGTGTGTCGTAGCAGGACTCCGTGCAGGATTCGCTGTGACTTAGAGATTTATGAAACCTGTTCGGTTCGGCACTTCGTGACAGACGGGACGGACTTCTCCGCCGAGCTACCTATTGGGCGAACGTCCCGTCTGCCATCCAGCGTCCGTGCCACCTGGCTTGGGATGGCCTCGGAGTGGTGTTTCCAAGTTGTCAAATACTGCTCAATCAAGAGCGCGCACTGAGCGCACCCTGTTTGCGTGGTGACTGGTACTCTCCGCAGGCGTCTGGAGGGGCGCAAGACTAATGCGGACAGACTGATTTGTCGGTTTTGCTGTTACAGCTCCGTTGGGTACACCCAAATCATCATGCCGATATGCGCAGATGATTTCCGGTGGTTGGCGGCAGATGCACGGGTGGAACACGATGGTGCACGGCCAAACAGCGTCGTCCCATGTAGGCGGCGCGCTGACGTATGAGTTCTTACTCCCACAGTAATACGGTTTTAGGACCTCGTCGAGAGCGGGAGAAGTATTCTTTGGTAACCATAGTAGTGCTTTGTTTTTTCAGCCTCCACCCGCTCTGACTTTTATGAGTGAATCTTGGGGTGTCTCACTGATAAGTGGCCAATGGAGCGCAGGATACATTCGATGACCAATCCACACTTTCAAGGTGCAATCCAGTCTCTCACCGCATCTCTTGTCCCACACAGTATCTCCTCCACCCTCCCCTGCGAAACTGCCTCGTTGGCAACGTTGCCAAATAAGTCGTTTGTTTCATGAAGATGACCAAGGTGCTCAAGTAATTTATTTGAGCATCTTGCCTCGTTGACCGGCGGCTATTAATCCTCCGGAGGGGGCAAAGTCCACGACCAGGCGCCTGATTTTCCGTCTTTGGAGCTACGAACGCCTATATCGAATTTGGCGCGGCGCAGGGTGGAGATGCAGACACCGTCGCGCTCGGCGGCTACCTCGATGGAGCCCTGGGTCTGGCTGCCAGGTTGCAGGTAGTCACGCAGCCATTGGGCGGCAAACCTGCGCTTGGGCAAACCGGCGCCGGTGGGACGGGGGGCGAGGAGATCCTCCTGGGTGAGGTTGCTGAGGCCCGTCCAGTAGAAATTGCCAGCTTCTCCAATACGGTAATCGAGCGGCGCAGCCAGCGGCCCAAGATTCGATTTGACGTGCAGGAGAGCGGTTTGGGTGGGTGCGTCGGGGGAGCTGCCGACGAGAAACTCGGTACGGAGAGCGGCGGAGCAGTCCATGGATGCCCGACCTCGATGGGCAGGCCTGCCGGCGGTAGGTTTGGCGAGATGGCGAAGGAGGAGAATGCAGCAGCGATGAAGCTCCGCGAGGCGGGCGAGACGATCGATAAGAGGGCGTGTTTGCAGAGCGGGATCGGGGTCAACTTCCCAGAGACCATCCCAGGGATCGAGGATCACAAGGTGGGCCCGGGTTTTCTGGAGCGCGTGTTCAAGATCGCGGAGAGCGGAGTCAGGCGAGGACATGGAAGTCGCCGAGACGGCTCTACGCAGGATGACGAGGCGCGCGGCATCTCCGTGGAGGCCGGCGAAGCGGGGTTGAATGACTTGCGAGGGGGAGTGCTCCGCCGAGGCGTAGAGGACAGTGGCTGGTTTGAGCGTTTCGCCGGTGAACGGGTCCTGGCCGCGGGTCAGCGCTGCCGCGATGGCGAGGGCGACCCAGGTTTTTCCTGATCCGGGTTGCCCGGAAAGCATGGCTAATGTACCGGCGGCGAGCCTGTGGTGCCAAAGCCATTCGACGGGTTGGGCCTGGACGTCGGCGAGGTAAACGATATCTGTGCCGGTTACGGTTGCATCTGCATCCGCGGACAGCGGTGGTGGCGTGTGAGATGGGAGTGCATCGTTCATCAGGACTTGGTGTGAGGTCATCGCTTGCTCCAGGCCGGAAGGCTTCGTTTGACATAAGAATCTTTTCTTATGGGCGACATTAATACGTCCGGGAGCCGCCGTCCATGGCCTGGAGAAGAATCATGTGGAGCAAGGGGTAGTAAACTCGTGATTACTACCCTAACGTACACGGATAACTAAGTAGTTAGCCCCGTTTTTTGACGACGATTCGACATAGCAGTATCGCAACCTGAATGAAGACAACAGGCTCTCCCCTGCCTGCTCCCCAAAGGACAGCGAGCACCCTTGGGACGAGATCACGCGGTCGTATGATTGATCATTTCATTCGTTTCCATTGTACGGGTGCGTGGCTTTAGGCAGGTTTTAGAACACCGTGAACCTGGAACGTCCGCCTTCATACTGACGAGATGAGTAACAGTTTGTCGGCTCTACTTACGGTGATCTCAGTGCAAGCTGCCCTAAAAGTGGCTATCCGGAAATCCCGCTTTCGCATTGGCCCAAAAATCGCATGGGCCGGTCAGGTGTACGAGATGCCGACTATTCGTCCATCTAAATGCTGACCTGTGTCGTGACAGTCTATCCGGTTCAAGTTGTTCAACGACTTATGACACCGCGAGGGCTACCCAATTACCCAATTACGCGGAAGGCGTGCACGAGCCTAGAGAATGTGGACCGGCAAGAGGTTATCAGGACGCGACTGAAAGGTCCGAGCACGATCATCGCGACGGTCTCAACGCCTATATCGAAAACAGGCACTCACTAGGCATATAGAGCCGCCTCGTAACCCTTGCTCCAGCTGTTTCGTTCAGCTTTCAACGCACCCCAATGCGCGTCCATTTTCGCGAGTGTCTCCGCTGTGACGTAGGGCGTATGCAGGAATTTCAGAAATCCCAGCGGCTGCATCGCAACGACCTCCCGGGCGATCCCGAGCATAAGGATGTCATCTGTGATCGCTCGCTCAACCTGCACGATTGCCTTCTGAGCGGTTCGATATCGCTCAGGAGCACTCCCGAATAGCTCAGCGAACCGCGCGTCGTGATGTCGGCGGCGTGCGCGAAGAACTTGTGGCTGAGCGTAATGAGCTTTTTCCGCTTCGACCGACCTGAGTTTCGCGTGGAGCTTTTCGAATACGTTTGTCTGGATCTCGTCGTTTCGGGACCGATGCGGCTTCAACACCCCGGATAGCTTGTCGAACAAATCATGACGGACCCCTGACATCAGCCATGGATAGAACCCTGGAGCATCAATTCCGAAGATTTGAGATTCCACAGTGGCGGGCTGCGCCCAGCCGTCAGGATCATATGGTTTGCCGTCATACGCCACAAAGTTTTCCCGCGTGATTATTTCGCGCTGTTTCTGAATGTCATTCGCTAGCCGCTGCAGAGGCTAGGCCCAGGGCGCGGGGCGGCGTTTCGACCTCCCCAGGCCCATCAAGCCGGGCAACCTGCAGCAGCAGGCGGCGCCAAAGCAGGTTGCGCCCGGTGACACGCTCTGGAAGGCTCGCAACCGACATGAGCGCATCCGTCATATCAGGATATCGCTCGCCCCACATCCAGGTCTGCATCCCGCCCATGCTTGTGCCCATCACCAGGCGGAGCCGGTGAAGACCAAGCCTTTCCGTCACCAGGCGATGTTGCGCCTCCACCACGTCACTGTAGCCGTAGCGGGGGAAATCTTGCCCCATGCCGCCGCTCGGCTTGCTTGATTTTCCATGCCCAATCGCATCCGGCAGGATGATTAAGTGCTCACGAGCGTCGAGCGGTTCGCCCGCGCCGAACAATGCGTCGGCAAAGGATGGTTGGAGGAATTGCTGTCCGCTGCCGACCGTACCGTGCAGGAGCAGGACAGCATTGCCCTTGTCCGACGCCAGTTTGCGAGCGTCCAGTAGGCAAGCCGCAGGTCCATTTGTCTGCCATCTGCGAACAGGAAGTCTTTCGCCGTGAAGGAATCTTCGTGCAGCGTCTGTTGGCAGGTCATGGCGCGCCTCCATAAGATGGGTTCGGGTTGAGCAACGCGAAGGCGGCTGCGTCGGCCACTTCAGAAAAACGAGAGGGTTTCGACGCCCACGCCAGCACGGAC
>Ga0302326_10021385_pt1 | contig 13274 bp, 7 predicted proteins | sample Palsa_T0_3_FD_202264 | JGI IMG/M metagenome (GOLD analysis project Ga0302326, IMG submission 202264) | Peat permafrost microbial communities from Stordalen Mire near Abisko, Sweden - Palsa_T0_3 | ecosystem: Environmental > Terrestrial > Soil > Palsa > Peat permafrost | place: Sweden: Abisko... | reverse complement strand
CGGAACTGGTCGGCAGACTGGTTTCGCATTGCATAGACCGATATGGAATCGACGAGGTCCGGCAGTGGTACTTCGAGGTGTGGAACGAGCCGAATCTTCACCCGTTTTTTAAGGGGACCCGGAGCCAGTATTTCGAGCTGTACAAGGTGTCGGTGCGGGCGATCAAGCAGATCGACTCACGGCTGCGGGTAGGGGGGCCGTCAACGAGCAACTTCGTCCCCGATGCGCGATTTGACGGCGAGACGGAAGATCCCTCACATCACCGCGTGGTCACGAAAGCCGCCGATCTGGACGCACTCGACTGGCGGCCGGTGTGGATCAGCCAATTCCTTGAGTTTTGTCATCGCAATGACCTGCCGCTCGATTTCGTATCCACGCATCCCTATCCGACGGACTGGGCGCTCGACGAGCTGGGGCAGGAGGGTCATTACACCCGCGGCGTGGATTCCACGCGCAACGACCTGAGACTTCTGCGGCGAATGATGGACGCGAGCCGGTACCCCGATGCGGAAATCCATCTGACGGAATGGAGTTCCAGCCCCTCTCCGCGCGATCACACGCACGATCATCTGCAGGCGGCGACATACGTCGTGAAGTGCAACATCGAGTCGGCCGGGCTTGTCGATTCGCTTTCCTACTGGACCTTCACGGATGTGTTCGAGGAGGGGGGAGCCGGTGATACGGCGTTCCACGGGGGATTCGGAATGATCAACTTCCAGGGGATTCCCAAGCCCACTTTTCACGCATACCGGATGTTGCACGCGCTGGGCGATGAAATTATCCAGACAGCGCCGGGGGCGATCGTCACCCGCCATCAGGAAAACGGCAGGCTGACGGCACTGGCGTATCACTATCCCGACGAAATGGAACTCGCCGTTCCAAATTCGATGTTGTCCCGGGAAGTAGCACGAAAGACCCTCGCCACGGGGACGACGGCGCGTCTATCGATCGATCTCAGTGAGTTGGCGCCCGTGTCGCGCGTGGCGGTCGAAACGCTGAGTCAGGATTCGGGCAATGCGATGGGAGCGTGGACGGCCATGGGGCAGCCCGATCCCCTGTCGCGCCAGCAGGCAGCCGTGCTGCGCGAGTTCGCAGGCCGCATCCGCAACGAGATTTTTCAGGCGAGCGATTCCGGACGCTTCAGCCTTGAGCGGGCCATCGATCCGTGGAATGTCGTGCTGATTCGGGAGTTGGAACGACAGTGATTCGCAACCCCATACTGCCTGGCTTCCATCCAGACCCCTCGATCGTGCGGGTCGGTGATGACTACTATATTGCCAACAGCACCTTCGAGTGGTTTCCCGGCGTCCCGATCTATCACTCCCGGGATCTGGAACACTGGAGGCTCGCCGGTCACTCGCTGACGCGGCGTTCTCAACTCAATCTCGACGGCGTAGCCGATTCGGCGGGCCTCTGGGCTCCATCGCTCAGCTATGCCGACGGGCGGTTTTATCTCATCTACACGATCGTTCGCACGATCGATCCGCCGGTGAAGGATCTGCGCAACTATCTAATAACGGCTGAAAACATTGCCGGTCCGTGGTCGGAGCCGGTCTACCTCAATTCGAGCGGGTTCGACGCCTCGCTGTTTCATGATGACGATGGGCGCAAGTGGCTGGTCAATATGCAGTGGGATTTCAGGAAGGGCCGGCCCCGTTTTGCCGGAATTGTCCTGCAGGAGTATCACGCCGAGCGGCGAACGCTCGTCGGGGCGCCGCAGACGATTCTGACCAAGCCGCTGCTGCTGGAAGGGCCAAACCTCTACAAGTTTAACGGCTACTACTATCTGATGCTCGCAGAGGGAGGCACGGGGTGGAATCACGGCATCTCCATGGCGCGCAGCCGCGCGATCACCGGGCCATACGAGTTGGATCCCCAGCCGCTGGTGCTGACGTCGAGGAAAAATCCCGGCCTCGCTCTGCAGAAGGCCGGCCACGGAGAACTGGTGCAGACACCGGCGGGCGAATGGTATCTGGCGCACCTCTGCAGTCGTCCGATCTATCCGGAACGACGCTGCATCCTCGGGCGGGAAACGGCGCTGCAGCGGGTGGTCTGGACGACCGATGGATGGCTGCGGCTGGAAAATGGCGGAACGGATCCTCAGGTCGAAGTCGCCTCTCCGCGCGGCGCGAGCCGAACTCCCTGGCCCCCGCAGCCGAATCGGGATGATTTCACGAACAACACCCTCGACCCGCGATTCTGCTCCCTGCGCGTGCCCATCGATTCATCCTGGCTGACACTCAACAAAAGGCCCGGCTGGCTGACCCTGCGCGGCCGCGATTCGCTCTACTCGCGGTTTGATCAAAGTCTCGTGGCAAGGCGTCTGGAAACGTTTCACTGCACTGCGCAAACGTGCATGGAATTTGAACCGACGCACTTCTCCCAGATGGCCGGGTTAGTCTGCTGGTACGAGCGGCGAACCCATTACTATCTGCGGGTGACGCATGATGACGTCCGCGGGAAAGTGCTTGGGATCATCCTCAGCGACGACGGCAAATATGATGAACTGCTCGACAGCCAGATCGCGATTAATGACTGGCGGCAATGTCACCTGCGGGCGGTGATCGATGAGGACCGCCTTGACTTCTACGCGTCGCCCGATGGCCAGGAGTGGCGGAAGATCGGCCCGACGCTCGATGCCTCCAAACTCTCCGACGATTACGGGCAGTCTCTTCGTTTCACCGGCGCGTTCATCGGCCTCTGCGCACAGGACCTGAACAGCGCCAGTGCGGCGGCCGACTTTGATTATTTTGAGATCACTCCAAACCATCCTGAAAACGAAGTGGCGTCGAAATGAGTGGCATCACTCCCAACATCAGTGCCCCGCGCGTCGTGCGGCGCTGCTTCACCCCCGGAAGCATCTGGCCCGACACCGATGGCCAGCACATCAACGCCCACGGAGGCGGCATTGTCCTTCACGATGGCGTCTACTATTGGTTCGGCGAACACAAGACGGTCGGAGCGGCCGGGAATTTTGCGCAGGTGGGAGTAGGCTGCTACGCATCAACGGACTTATACAATTGGGAAAACCGCGGCATTGCCCTGGCCGTTTCGGACGATCCCAACAGTGAAATTTGCAGAGGCTGCATCCTCGAGCGGCCGAAAGTGATCTTCAACGCGAGGACGGCCCGCTTCGTAATGTGGTTTCACCTGGAGCCGAAGGGGGCTAACTACGCCGCGGCGCGCAGCGCTCTGGCGGTAAGCGATCGCGTCACCGGTCCGTATCAGTTCCTCAGGTCATTTCGTCCAGACGCAGGAGTCTGGCCGCTGAACGTACCCGCGCAGATGATGCAAGGCCTGACTGCCGAAGAGCTGGCGTCGATCGAGAAGCTGAATCTGCAGGGGGGGCCGGTGCCGGACTATCCGGGCGATAAGATTTTTCGCCGTGATTTTCACGGCGGCCAGATGGCTCGTGACATGACGCTCTTCGTCGATGACGACGGCACCTCTTATCAGATCTACGCCTCCGAAGATAACGGCGTATTGCATATTTCTCAGCTCAGCGATGACTACCTGACCTCCCGCGGCAGATACATCCGCGTCTTTCCCGGCGGCTTCCACGAAGCGCCGGCCATCTTCAAACATCGCGGCAAGTACTACCTGTTCACTTCCGGTTGCACCAGTTGGAATCCCAACCCCACCCGCTCCGCGGTCGCGGATTCGATCTTCGGTCCCTGGACAGAGCTGGGCAATCCCTTCATCGGCCCCGACGACCGCCTGCTCACCAGCTACGAATCACAGCCGACGTTCGTCTTGCCGGTAATCGGGCGCAAGGACGCTTTCATTTACATGGCCGACCGCTGGCGACCTGAGAATGCGATCGATGGCCGCTACGTATGGCTGCCCGTGCAGTTCAGGGATGGACGCCCGCGCATCGAATGGTTGGATCATTGGGATTTGAGTTGGTTCGGGAGGCAGTAACTGGTGTTTCGTCAAACTTTTAGTTTATGGTCGTCGTTTTGTTTCGATCAGCGATTACCGTTTGATTCGACTATGAGCACCCTAAATTAGAAGGTTGACAAAGCACTAGAGTTCAATCGCGGGCTTGGTGCTTTCTATGAAATGTCAAAACTTCCGGAACGCTACCCCCTCTCCCGGTACTCCGGGAGAGGGCAGGGGTGAGGGTGATTTCGAGTACCAACGGCGCGCGACTCCGAAATCACCCTCACCCCATCCCTCTCCCGGAGTACCGGGAGAGGGGGCAAGCACGCCGCTTCTCAACTCATCGGAGATGGAATGATGATGCATGAACGACGCCGCCCTCCGCTTCTGGTGATGATCGTTTTCTTCATTGCCAGCAGTCCACTTCTCGCCCAAACTGCCGCCCCCTCGGGAGAAGCCGCTGTCGACGGAGTCTGGCAATGGTCGATTCCGGCGCCCTCCATACCCGATCGCAGAGCATTTCTGTGGATTCCGGATCACTGCAAACGTGTGCGCGGCCTCGTGGTCGCCTGCCAGAACATGCTGGAGAAGCCGCTGTTTCAGCGGCCCGCCTTCCGCGCCGCGGCCGCCGAGAATGATATCGGATTGCTGCTGATCTTTTCCGGCCATGACAAAATCGGCAGCGACGACAAAAATCCCGATCATCCCAAGCGCAGCTCGCTCGACATTTTTCTCAATCCCAATTTCCCCAAAGGAGCTGAAGATCCCAAGGCCGCCGGCGCGGACCTGCAGAAGCTGCTCGACACGTTCGCGGACCTGTCAGGTTATTCTGAGCTCCGATACGTGCCTCTGATGCCGGTGGGGCATTCCTCCGCCGGCAGTTTTGTCTGGCATCTCTATCGATGGGATCCGTCGCGCATTTTTGCGATGATGCCCTTCAAAACCGGCGCGAAGGACGACGGCCCGGAAGGGATTCCGGTTTTTGAAGTGAATTCCGAGTGGTTCGACTACGGCAATGGTTCCCACCGATGCTGGTCGCCCGACGGTCCGCCTGACGGGATCGTTAAGGCGCGAAACCACGGCAAATGCCTCTACGGTTACTACGTCGACATTGGCTCGGGCCACTGCAACGTCAGCGACGATTCCATCGCAATGATCTCCCTGTTTCTCAAGGAGGCGGTGGCTGCCCGCATTCCGCGGGATGCTCCGCTGGACGGCCCCGTTTCGCTCAAACCGATCACAGCCGACTCCGGATGGATGCTCGCGCCCGCCACCATCGGTCGGCCCGAAGGGAAGGCGGTTCCATACGCCCAGTGGAAGCAGGATCCTGCCAGGGGTCTCTGGTATCTCGACCAGACGCTTGCCGCCGCGGTCCAGCAGCACATGCTGGAGCAGCTCTCCAAGAAGCCGCAGCAGATGAACTTTTTCAAAGAGGGCGGCGCGCCTTCCACCGATGGCGGCACCTATAGCTTTAGTCCGCAGTACCTTGAAGACGGAGAGAGCTTCAGGATGCGCGCGGCCTTCATCGATCAGATCCAGGCGCGCTCCGATCTGTATCCCGGCGAGAAGCTCGGTCACAGCGACACGCCGATTCTCTATCGCGTGAATAGCGGGGCGGTTGTCCAGGTGGGGCCGGACACGTTCCGGATCAGGCCCCATGCCGGGCCCATTGTGCCGCAGGGAAATCCGTGGGAGCCGACGATCGTCGCTTACAACCTCGGCGACGAGACATACCGGCCGACCGAACGGCCGGCGCACGTGAGTGTCAGCATCATCAACACCGCAGGTGCGGCGCAGACGCTTGACTTCCCAGCGATTCCCGATCAGTCAACAGCGACCACAATGCCGATCGATCTGTCGGCCAAAGCCTCGTCGGGCCTTGCGGTGCAATATCTGGTGGTTTCAGGGCCGGTGGAGATTGCCGCCGACGGCCACTCGCTGACACGATTGCCAATGCCGCCCCGTGCAAAATACCCCGTCGAAGTGATCGTCGGCGCATTTCAATGGGGAAGGGCGGTGGCGCCGCAGGTGAAATCGGTTGGACCGGTGATGCATTCGTTCTGGGTGCGCCGGCCGACCCCCGCTCAATAAGATTTTGCCTGTTTTCGATTATTCGGATTACGGTTGTTATATTGCAAGGCTTGAACGCGATGAGCATCAATCGATTGCAAGCACTCTACGTCCTGACCCCAGAATCTCGCTGCATGATCTACGGCCCCGATGAGGAGCGCGAGATTGCGGAGCTGGTCGACGTGTTCGCGCCGCCGCAATCGCGGCTGGTCGCCACGGAGAACCCGCAACTGCTGGCCAAGGCGGAAGTCATCGTTTCCGGCTGGGGCGGGCCGTTATTGGATGAATCGTTTCTCAACGCCGCTCCAAAGCTCCAGGCGGTGTTTTACGGCGCCGGCGCTACGGGACACATCCTCACCCCCGCAGTCTGGGAACGCGGCATCAAACTCACCAGCGCCGTCAGCATCAATGCCGTGCCGGTCGCGGAATACACGCTGGCGACGATTCTCTTCTCGCTGAAGCATGGCTGGCGCTTGGTGCGGGAAACCCGCGAGCGACGATCCTTTGCCGCCCGCGACAACGTCCCCGGCTGCTACGGCACAATCGTGGGCCTTGTCTCCCTGGGAGCGATCGCCCGACACGTCGTTCGGATGCTCAAGCCTTTTGATTTGAAGATCCTGGTGTACGACCCGTTCCTGAGCGAGTCCGCTGCAAAGCTGCTGGGTGTGGAGAAATCCTCCCTGGGCGATCTGTTCCGGCGCGCCGATGTCGTTTCGCTCCACGCCCCTCACCTGCCTGAGACAACAGGAATGATCACCGGCGCACACTTGGCGAGCATGAAGTCCGGCAGCACGTTCATCAATACGGCCCGCGGCGCGGTTGTTCAGGAGACGCAGATGATCGAGGTTCTCTCGCGCCGCCCCGACCTCCAGGCAGTGCTCGATGTCACTACCACCGACCCAACCGAGCCCGAATCGCCGCTCTACGATCTGCCCAATGTCGTGCTCACCCCGCACATGGCCGGCTCAGTCGGACCCGAGTGCCGGCGCATGGGCCGCTTTATGATCGACGAGTTGAAGCGTTATTTGGCCGGCGAACCTCTGCAGGGAGAAGTCACCCGCGAGTTGTCCCAGTACTCCACACATCGCCCCGTCGGATTCGATCCCATCGCGCAACAGGATTCCGATGCCCACCCCGGCCCTGCAGTCGTCGGCGATGGCAACGCCGCGGTCGTGGACGACTAGCAGCGAGCGAACAGCCTATTTCAAGCTTCGCAATACGCCCCGTTGCTCCTATCGCATTCTGATACTTTTATTTCGCAATTCGATATTGATGACGGACCGGCTCGCGGTAGATTTCGCTCTGCGAGGACAAAACGGTTTCGGAGGCGGCGGTTGCCCGTTGTTCAATCGCAATGCGGCGGTGGAGTTTCATCTGGGAAATCCCGGCCCATGAAACGTTTATCGGTGTTCCGAGCTTCCAGATTGAAATGGCCAAGCCGCTGCTGGGCCGTCGCGATGGTGATTCTGCCATGCGCGACGAGCATGGCGGAGAATGTCAACGTCGCGGTGAATGGAAATATCAACAGTGCCATCGAGCAGGTGAACGCCGCCGGGGGCGGAACGGTAACGCTGGCCGCCGGCAGCTGGACGATTAATTCCTCGATCAACATGTTGAGCAACGTCAGCCTGGTCGGCGCGGGGGAAAACAGCACGAGCCTTGTCGCCACCGGTGGGTTTAACGTCATTCAGGAAACCGCCGACGGCGAAAACAACATGGCGGTCGAGAACCTGAACATCGTCGGCGTCTCCACCAACACCAGTTCCAATGGCGTCTATATCGACGCGCTGAGCACGTACAATTCCAACATCACCATCAGCAACGTTGGGGTCGAGGATTGCGGCGGGATCGGCTGCCAGCTGAAACGCTGCAACACCTTTCTCATCACCGGTTGCGATTTTCAAAGTAACGGCATTACCGATCTGGACCACAATTGCTACTGCTTCGACGTGAACAGCGGCAGCATCACGAACTCCCAGTTTCTGAATTCGCCGGATGGCTCGGGAATCCATTTGAACACCGACGCCGACGGGGGAACCTGTGACAATGTCACCATCAGCGGATGCGTTTGCTCGGGCAACGGCCAGGACGGCATGGACATCCAGGGCACGATCGCCAACGATGTCATCGAGGACAATACCGTCGAATACAATAACAACACGATGGATGGCGGTTACGGCATTCGGATATGGACCGGCTCCGGTGATCTTGGCTACAACATCGCCGAAGGCAACACGATCGCCAGTTATAACGTCTGGAAGGGATGGACGCAGGAAAACAACAATCTTGCTCTCGTTCCTAATCCCGGGCAGGTTGGAATATTGGCCGTAACCAATGGTCAGAGCGACTTGACGGCCAGCGGAAGCTATTGGGGTGGATCGCCGGGAACTTCCAGCGACGTTACTTTCAGCAACGTAACCTACTCGCAGACGGCTTTCACGCTCAATACCGACGCCTTTAATTTGAGCGTTGGCACCCTCAACGATCTCGACGCCACGCAGGCGCTCACCATCCAGAACACCGTGAGCGGCAACACGAGCACTCTTGTGCTCAATGGCGATGCGAACTCAGTTGCTCCCACGGCGGCTGATCTCCTGTATGTCGCTCCCGGGTGTACACTCAGCATCGGGACCGGCGGGGTTGGCACCTTGAATCTTGCACTCGCTGCAACCGGCAACATTGACGTCGCGGGCACCGCGAACATCGGTTCGGTCATCTTCGGTTCCAGCGGATTGACCAAAACCGGCGTGGGTACACTCACCCTCAGCGGCGCCAACAGCTATCCAGGCACAACCGCGGTTAACGCCGGCACGCTGGTACTGACCGGTTCCCTCGCATCTACGTCCTTGGCAGTTGGCGGCGGCACCTTTACCTTCTCTGAGCCGGGGAGTAATACGCAATCGTTCGACGGCGGCGGCACCTCCATCAACGGCGGCCTTTCAACCATCAATAATACCGTCAGCACTGATGTCCTCACCCTGGGTGCCCTATCGCGCTCCGGCGGCGGCATGGTCGATTTTGGAACGATCGCGGGCAACATCAACATCAGCACGGCCAACGCCACCGGCACCGGCATCATCGCACCCTGGGCCGTCACCGGCTCCGGCGCCACTCTCAGCTATGCCGTGGCCAACGGCGCGGGCAACGCCATCACCGCATTATCCGGCGCGGGCAGCACGGCCCTTCCCACCTCGGGTGGATCGGCAACCACAAACTTCAGCATGTCAGCCAGCACGACCCCGTCCAAGGCCGTCACGGGCAACACCCTGCAGGTGCTCAACTCGGTGACCTCCGCCCTCACGCTCTCTGATGCCAGCGCCGCCACCACGCTCAACGGCATCTTGAATTCCGGTGGTACGGGAAGCTCCCTGACCATCTCCGGCGGCACCTTGAGCATCGGCGCCAACCAGGAATTGGACATCGTCTCCGACGCCCAGGCCACAATCATCAGTTCCCTCATCGCCGATAACAGCGGGGGCGCCTCCTCCGTCGTCTTCGGGAGCACCAATGGCGGGACGCTGACGCTCTCCTCCAGCACAAGCACGTTTCGCGGAGGATTCGTCTTGAATTCCGGAACCCTCGCCGTTGGCGCGAGCTCTGCCGGGACCGCAGGCGCAGTTTCCAAGGGCCCGTTGGGAACCGGCACGCTCACATTCGATGGCGGAGCGTTCAATCCGAGTGCAAACAACCTCACGATTAACAATGCCATCAACGTCGTTGGAACGACAAGGTTGGACGGTAGCACCGAAAATCTCACCCTCGGGGGGGCGTTCTCGGGTTCCGGCACGCTTTCGGAGCCTACCTCGGGAGTCGCCAACGGCATCACTTTCAACGGCGACTTGAGCAATTTCACCGGCGCGCTGAACCTGACTTCCGTGATGAACAATTTTTTTTCCCCCGCTTCAGGCTCCACTATCAATGGCTCGGGAGTGGCTTTTACATTTACCATCTTCGGCACCAACGGCAAATTCCTTGCCTTCGCCAATAATCTGAATGGAGTCACTTTCGATATGGGCTCCCTTTCGGGCAATGGTACCTTTCACGGTGCCCGGAACGGTAGCACTACCGATACCCTGGTGATTGGTTCACTGAACACCAACACCACCTTTTCGGGCCCATTAGGTATTGCAGGAAGTAACGAAGCGAATTTCAACGTCACGAAAGTCGGCAGCGGCTCCCTGACGCTCAGCGCATCCGTCAGTCAATACACCGGCTTGACGACGATTGAAAATGGCACCCTGGCGCTCTCAACAGGCACGACGAACAACATTGCCAGCTCGACGGCGATCACCGTTGACTCGGGAGCTGCGTTAAACGTGACCGACGTGACCGGCGCCGGCGGGTTTGCACTGGCGAGCGGCCAAGCCGTCGGCGGCTCTGGAACGGTCAATGGCGCCCTCACCGTCGCCTCGGGAAGCACCATCTCCCCCGGCACGAGCACCACCCTCGGCACCGGCGCCAGCAACACCACCGGAACACTTGCGACGGGCAGCGAGACGTGGGCCGGCAACGGCAAATATGCCTGGAAAATCACCGGCTCCGCCGGTAGCTCGGGCGTCGCTGTCGGAAGCGGCGGCAGCGGCACGATCGGCGGTGGCACCGCTCATGAAGGGTCCGATTGGGACAACCTGGTCATGAGCGCTTTGACCGTCAACTCCACAGCCAAGTCGCCGTTTGACATTGTCGTCTCTGGTACGCCGTCAAACAGCTCATCAGGTGGCACCTACAGTTGGGTGATCGCTCAGACCACCTCAACGACCGCTGCCAGCATCAATTCGCATATCACTGCAGGCGACAACCTGTTGCCTCAGGGGGCCAAACCGGCGGATGCCGGCCTGTTCACGCTCGATACAGCCAACCTGACATTCAACGGCGTGACCGATCCATACACCGCGACTCCAAGCGCTTTCAGCCTTGAGTTCGAGCCGATTGGGCCCGGCGGGGATCTCGATCTCGTTCTTGACTATAGTACGGCGCCTGAGCCCGGCGCCGGCTTGCTTGTCCTCGCCGGCGGATTGCCGATGCTGGCCGCTCGTCGCCGCCGTCGTCGTCAGGAAACGCCTGACGGCTATTGATTTGGATTCACCGGCGTTACCTCCAGCTTCGTGCCGTCGGGGCAGACGGGCTTGATGATTCTGGCATACTCCTTCTTCTGTCGCGGCTTCGTCCACTCCGCATCGCCCGGTTTCTTCACCAGAATCTGGTCAGAAACGGTTTGCAATTTGGCGTAGCGCGCCACCCAGCTCGGTCCCGCGGAGTTCACCGCATCAACCAGCTCGCTCGGCAGGCATTCCAGGTAGCCGGCAAAAGGCTGCCCGTCCCCGCATCGGAAGACATTGACCCGATACGCCGGCGCGCCGTCATGGTCAAACGGAAAAGGCTTTGTCATTTCGTCTTTAAACCAGGTCTTCCCGTCGTCTGTAGTGAAAAAGGCCTTCCCTCCGGAGTCTTCGGCATTTCCTGCGATCGCCCGGATGATCAGGAAGACGCCCACCGCGATTGCAGCGCCGGCGATCGTGGCTGCCACCACTGGATTGCGGTTCAGAGTCTTGCTGATTTGCATGATAGATCTCTTAAGCGTTGTCGGACGTCATCGATATGTTATGGCGACTGCTCTGGAGTCGGGGTGGTTCCGGTCCATATGGACCCGAAGGTGCTCGTGATGGTCAGGCTGACCGGCTGAACTGAACCGTCCACAAAGAGAACGTTGTTGATCCCATACGGCTGCCCGAGCCCGTTGACTTTCGCGAAATGGACGACGCTATTGTCGTGGATGGCCGGATGTCCCCCGCCGGTAGTGTTCACTTTATCTGGCGTGGTGCCTGCCATCGCAGCCCGCCATTCATAACTCGATTGGTTGGTCATTGTTGAACCGGTCAGATTCTGCGCTTCCTCGAAATACAACTGCGCGAAATCCACGACAATCGCGACCGACTCTCCGTAGGTGCCCACGATGTCACCGAACCTCAAAGGCCGGGCCACCTGGTAGATCCCGGAGGTCGTGGGTCCCTGAAAGCTGCCGGACTGTTGCTGTCCGCCAATGATGATGTTGTACCGGTAGCTATACAGCGCCGTCGGGTCGGCGCCGCTGAACACCGAGGGCGGGGAAAGGAGACTGGCGACGGTCGGACAGACGCGAACGCTGCTGCTGTGCGGAATGCCGTAATCTTCCAATGCCCCCCAGACACCCGGATAGACCATATGGACACCGCCGTCATACGCGGTCCATAGCGGTGGAAACGAGCCCTTGTATTCACCCGCGTACATGAACATCGCCTGCCCAATCTGCCGCAGATTGCTCATACAGGCAACCTGCTGGCCCTGTTGTCTGGCGGTGGCCAGGGCCGGCAAAAGTATCCCGACCAGCAGCACGATGATACCGATGACGACAAGTAGCTCCACCAGGGTAAAACCGTTTCGGCACGAGGCACGGAGGGGAACTGGGCGGGAATTCGAATGACGAAATCCGAAACCAGAATCAAACCCGAATGCCGAAGGTCCCGGCGCGCCGGTGGTCGAATGACCGAATGACGAAACTGCGGGAAGGGAAGAGGGGTGTTCCCGGCAACCCACTGCTGGCCGTCCGATCGGGCAAACGGCCAGGAGTCGCCTCGTGCTTACGGCGGGCCGCTCAGTGCGCGCCAAGCTCTTCGCCGTACTATATGAATTCCGGTTCGCCATACCTGTCTCCATCTTGATGTGCCGTTCGCATACTTTAGCGGTTGGCCTGCCAAATACCGCTTTAATTCGTCAATGATGTGTCTTCCCATCGTGCTTTCAACGTCCGCCCCCGCGTTCCGGCAGATAGAGTACGACCGTCGAAAGCGGGCCGACGCGCACGGGCCGGTCGAGCGCGACGGGTTTGCCGGACACAAGGTCCGGCGCTTCCTTGCGGTCTGAGGGGACGTCCAGCCTGTAAGTGCCCCGCTCGCTGCAGTTCATCCCGATCAGGTAGTCGCCGTAGCGCAGCCGGTAGAACGATGCCTTGCCGACGAACGGGCCCCAGTCGCCATACTTTGGCAGCGTTGCGTCGGCGGGGCGGGCCGCGATCGGTAGCTTCTCCCCGGCCCAGGCCTGGTGCAGCGCCTCGCCGGGCGGCGGGTGGCCGGGGCCGCGGATCGCGTCGATCCAGTCCGGCCGCGTGTATGCCTTGCCGCTGGAGACGATTTCGAATTCTGTGCGCACCGTCGCGATGCGCGTGACCGCCGGCGTCACCTCCAGGAGCCGCGCCACGCCGTCCACAGCGCGCTCGGCTCGATAGTAGAAGTTGACGAACAGCCGCGTGTCTCCGTGTTTGAGCGCCAGCACGGCGTCCTCCTCGT